>Ga0209834_10000039_pt1 | contig 67735 bp, 66 predicted proteins | sample Mar14236cmmetaG_FD_184134 | JGI IMG/M metagenome (GOLD analysis project Ga0209834, IMG submission 184134) | Marine hydrothermal vent microbial communities from Guaymas Basin, Gulf of California to study Microbial Dark Matter (Phase II) - Marker... ... | reverse complement strand
TGTAAAAGCGGTGAAGGCTTTAGTTTTTCGCTTTTCATCCGGGAAAGCGAAAATGATTATCCTGTAAATCCTGTCTAAATTTCCTGTATTTGTGTTTAACAGGATTGCACGGATTTTTTCTCAGCTTCCGGGAGAGGCTGGGAAAGCACAATGCGCCTGCGGCGCTATCCTGCAAATCTTGTCTAAAACGACGTATCGGTAATAAGTCCTGCACGACGGACCGCACTGTTTAGAAAGGGCACGAATCTCTCTGCAGCTATGGAATTTCCCTCACTGCTGGGATGACTGTTCGTGCCATCTTTGGTGGGGTATTTCGACCAGTTTGATTGGCCGTCCCCAGTCAGGATGTCGTATAGGTCAAAGACCACTACGTTATTGAGTTTGTATTGGCTGAGCCAGCCGTTTTCAGCATCCTTTAGCCAGTTGTTGAACCTCCTGGCGCAAAGGCCGCTGGTATGGAGGTCTTTATATCTGCCGAGCATCCTTTTGATAAATACCTTTAAGGAATTTGAAGACTCGGAAGGGTTTGCAAGGGGAGGGGCGGTGACCGCCACAAACAGGGTATGAGGCTGTTCCTGGAAACAGGGGAGGAGGCTGCTGTAGGCCTCCATGGCGCTCTGCACCGTCCTGCCTTGTTTTGACCCGTCCGGTTCAAAATTGTTGTTTGGAAAGCATGATTTGAACATCACTATATTGTTTACAGAACCGTCGGTATACATGTTGTCCTGCATGTCGGTCCTCAGAATACGCTCCATGTGATCTCGAAACTTGGAAGGCCAGTGTTCGATGTCTGTCTTGTCGCCTATGATCGAACCGTACGAGGCCTCGTGGACCTTGTAGTTGTTTTGCTCCAGGAGCGTGCGGAGGCCGCCGCCGTTGGGATGGGTTTCATAAATGCAGTGTTCACCTTGGGCAGGACCTTTGTCGGCCATCCAGTGGCCGCCGCATGAATGATGGATAAATAGTATGTTAAGCTCTTCAGCGGGGCTGGCATTTGAATAGGGAGACAGGTCCATGCTCTTCACAGGTTTCACCTCCATAGGAACAGTGTCTGCGGGTTGATTGTCACATCCGTAGAAAATAATGATAAAAATAAACAGGTAAATATTTTTCATAAGCGCCTCGGGTAGCTGATAGGTGATCAGTTGAATAGGGTATTAGTTAAATAGCTTATAGCTGTTAGCGTTTAGCTATGAGCTGATTTGACCCAACAAACCCAATAACTTCATTCCGACAGGATTGACAGGATTACACGGATTTTTTCACAGCTTCCTGAAGAAGCTGAGAAAGAACCAAAAGTCGCCTTTGGCGAAAGGCACTTAAATTATCCTGTAAATCCTGTTAATCCTGTCTAAGTTTCTTGCTTTTAAACCCAACAAACCCGCTAACTCAATTCGGAACAGTTTCCTGAAGAAGCTGAGAAAACACAACAATCTGTCCTTCAGAGAATGGCTGGGCCTTCTGTCTTTCTTCAGGAAAGGCAGAAGTATCTTGTTGATCCTGTAGATCCTGTCGAGTGGCTTTAGCCTTTTTTAAATTCTTTTTATTAGACAGGATTAACAGGATTACACGGATTTTTTCACAGCTTCCTGAAGAAGCTGAGAAAGTACAATTCACAAGCGGTGAAGGCTTTAGTTTTTCGCTTTTCATCCGGGAAAGCGAAAATGATTATCCTGTAAATCCTGTTAATCCTGTCTAAGTTTCTTGCGTTTAAACCCAATAAACCCGCTAACTTTTTTCACACTTTGCCCACGTATCCCTTGCTCTTTAGACAGAAGAGGACCTCCTGGGCCACTTCTTCAGGCTCGGCGTCCGTGGTGTCGATCACTACATCGGCGTTGATGGGTTCTTCATAGGGGTCATCCACCCCTGTGACCCCCTTTATTTTGCCGGCCAGGCCCTTGGCATAGAGCCCCTTGCGATCCCTCTTCATGCATACCTCCAGGGGGGTGGACAGGTAGACCTCGATGTAGCCGCCGTACCGGGAGATCATCTCCCTGTTCTGCCGCCTTGACTGCTCATAGGGGGCGATGGGCGCGCATATGGCGATGCCGCGGTTTTTGGTTATCTCGCTGGCCACAAAACCGATGCGCACCACATTTATGTGACGGTCTTTCCTGGAAAACCCCAGCTCACTGGAGAGGTGCCTGCGCACAATATCCCCGTCCAGCAGGGTGACCGGCCTGTCACCCATCTCCAGAAATCTGGTGAGCAGTATCTTGGCGACCGTGGACTTTCCCGAACCGGAAAACCCGGTGAAAAACACGGTAAAGCCCTGGCGGCTGCGGGCCGGATAGGCCCGCCTCAGCTCAGACACCACCTCCGGTGGGGAAAACCAGTCGGGTATCTCCAGGCCGTATTCCAGGCGGCGGCGCAGCTCGGTGGCCGTCAACTGCTTGGGCGCGACTTCTGGAGGACATTCATCTTCCACCAGAAACTGGGCCTTTTCTTCTACATAGACCATTCGGCTGAATGAAACGGTGGCTATTCCGATTTCCTTTTCGAATCTTTCCAACAGCTCTAAGGCACTGAAGCGGGGGTAATAGGCCGGCCGTTTGGTGTTGGTAAACGGGTCGGCGTGATTGGGTGTAACTATAAAATGGGTGCAGCCGTAGTTTTTGTTGATAATGGCCTGCAGGAGGGCCTCTCTGGGCCCGGCCATGCGCATGGCCGAAGGCAGAAGGTTCAGAAAGATGGAACCCTGGGGATATGTGCCGGCAATGGCCTGATAGCATCTGACCCTGGCGTAGTGATCGATATCCCCCGGACTGGTGGAGCCCACCACGGGGTGCAGCAGTATGTTGGCCCTGGCCTTGTTGGCAGCCAGCAGGGTCAGGGCCTTGTGGGCGTTGTGCAGCGGCCTGCGTGTCTGAAAGGCCACTACCCGTTTCCAGCCCGCCTTTTTGAAATAGGCCCGTGTCTCAGACGGTGTCAGGCGCAGGGTCTTGTAGTCAAAATGGATGGGGAGGTGGATGCCTTCCACCCGGCCGCTCACATAGTAAGGTCCTGCCTGCTCAAAGAGGTGGGCCACACCGGGGTGCGAGGTCTCATCCGTGGTGTAGACCTTTCTGGCCTCTTTCTTTTTATCCGGCCGCCATATTTCATCCACCGTGAGTACGGCCAGCATGAACCCTTCCTGGTCGCGAAGGGCTACCTGCTGTTCAGGCCTAAGGGACTTTGCCGGTTTTTCCTGAATATCAAGGGTAATGGGCACAGGCCAGACCGTCCCGTCAGGGAGACGCATGGTATCAAGCACACTGTCATAGGTCTCCTGGTCCATAAAGCCGGTAAGCGGCGAGAATGCCCCGTTGAGCAGCAGTTCCAGATCGCACTCCTGCCTTCGTGTAAGGTCAATGGAAGGCAGGTCTACCGAGGCCCGGCGTAAGAGGTCCGCCCGTTCCGGAGAGACTAAGAGGTTATGTAATCTGCCGCCGTGCGGCGGAATGAGTTGGTGGGGCATGGGTTAATTAACTGTTAGCTATTAGCCATTAGCTGTTAGCTTTTGGATAAAACTGTTCAACATCATCTTTACCTCATTGACCTGATGATTAAGTTCTCTATATGTTTCATCCTGTATGTAATTGAGATCACAGGCAAGAAGTAGTTGATACTCCACCTCACTTGCAGATCCGCCAGCGATGCTCATAAACCTGGCAAGTTCTCGCTCACTGTCTCTTACGCAACCTTCAGCGATGTTCGTCGGGACGGATGCCGCAGCCCTGCGCAACTGAACAGTAAGTCCAAATTGTTCATCAGAAGGAAAATTTTTTGTGATTCTATAGATCTGTAGAGTAAAATGATGGGCTTTCTCCCATACCCTGAGTTCTCTAAAATCTCTCATCTTTACTCCTTTTAAGGCTGACAGCTAACAGCTATCATTCAACTATTTAACTAACTACTCTGAGAAAGCACACTCTGCCGTTCAGAGAATGGCTGGGCTTTCTGTCTTTTTTCAAAAGAGGCAGAAAGATAAGTTATCTTGTAAATCCTGTAGTTCCTGTCTAGTGGCTTTAGCCTTTTATAAATTCTTTTTTATCCGACAGGATTGACAGGATTTCACGGATTTTTTCACAGCTTCCTGAAGAAGCTGAGAAAGCACAATCTTCAAGCGGTGAAGGCTTTAGTTTCAGTCCAGAAATTCGGAGCAGGTAATGAATTCATGCTGGCGAAAGTCGTTCAGAAAATTCTCTATTCTCTTTGCTGTTTCCGAGAGGTTCACATAGTGACGGAAGCGGCGGTCCAGCCTCATGCCCTCCACCCTGGGCTGGTCGGGGTCCAGTTCCCAGGGGTGGCAATAGAACAGGTAATATTCCTGTTGTCGAAGGATGTGCCTGACACCCTGTCTGAACATCCAGAACGGCCATAGCCGGAAATAGCCCCCGCCTCCCCATGGGATGCATTTACCGCCCAGCTTGAGGTTGCTTATGGGGAGTTCGACAAGGCCGTCTTTTTCGTTCAGGCCATAGTTAGGCATATACCGGCGGATACTGTCCACCCTGCCGTATCGATCGTGCAGAGAGAAGTCATTATAGCTGGAATCATAGCGATAGCCGAGTTCTTTAAGGAGATCCATGAGTTCCCCGGTTATGGAAAAGCTGGGGGCACGGTAGCCCCGGACCGGTTGACCTGTGATATTCTCAAGTATGGTCCTGCTTCGATAAAGGTCCTGCCGGAGTTCAGAGGAAGAGATGTCGTAACAGAGCTGGTGGCCGTATCCATGAGACGCCACTTCATGACCTCGGGCCTGTATCTCTTTTACCAGACGGGGGAGACGTTCGGCTATCCAGCCAAGCACAAAGAAGGTGGCTGAGACATGAAAACGTTCCAGCAGATCAAGCAATACAGTTGTGTTGCGCTCTACACGGAATTCGCAGGAATCCCAGGTATCAGAAGGAAACCGGCAACGGAGGTTTTCCACCTGGAACCAGTCCTCCACATCGACTGTAAACAGGATGTAGCTCATGGTAGGTGATAGGTGATTAGTTAAATGGTAGAATAGCTGATTAACCGTTACCAGCTACCAGCTAACGGCTACCAGCTAATAGCTACCAGCTACCAGCTACCAGCTACCAGCTAACCGCTCACCATACATATTCGCCAGACGGGCCACAATCCTTTCACCTGCACGGCCGTCCCAATATGGGGGTATTTCCCCCCTCTTGCCGTTACCGGACAGGATCTCCGCCACGGCGGCCTTGATTTTGGCGGTGTTTGTACCTACCAGATAGTTGGTACCCATGGTTATGGTGACCGGGCGTTCGGTGTTTTTCCTGAGGGTTACGCATGGGACACCCAGGGCCGTGGTCTCTTCCTGAATGCCGCCGGAATCGGTTAATACCATGGCGGCCGAATCCAGCAGGTTTAAGAAGTCCAGGTAGCCCAGGGGGTCTATTGAAAAGATCCCTTTTGTATCATGGAATTCTTTCAGTAACCCGAACCTTTTCAGGCTGGCCCTTGTCCTGGGATGCACAGGCAGCACCAGGGGCAGATTCTGGCTGATTTCCTGCAGGCATTGAATCAATGGCTCCAGGGCTTCTTTGGTATCCACATTGCCGGGTCTGTGCAGGGTTACCAGGCCATAAGTATCGGGGATTTTAAGGACCTTTTTGATTTCGGACATGCGGGCCTTTTGCAGGTGCCGGCGCAGGGTGTCGATCATGACGTTTCCCACAAAAAAGATCTTTTCCTCTGGTATGCCTTCTCGCAGCAGGTTGCTGACCGCCGCCTCTTCAGTAACAAACAGGGCGTCGCTCAGGGCGTCGCTCAGGATACGGTTTATCTCTTCCGGCATGGATCGGTCCCTGGATCGCAGCCCTGCCTCGACATGGACAATAAGGGGACGCCGTATTCCCATTGAATCCTGTGAAGGATACTGGATTTTGGCCGCCACCAGGGCACATGCCACGGTGGAATTTACATCCCCCACTACGATCAGCACGTGCGGGCGCTTTGCCAGGAGCACAGATTCAAAGCGCCTCATGATCTCGGCCGTCTGCCGGGCATGAGAGCCTGATCCCACCTCCAGATTTACATTCGGAACGGGGAGATCAAGTTCATCAAAGAAGCACTGGGACAGGCCCTGGTCGTAATGCTGCCCGGTGTGTACAAGGGTGTGCTCGATTACCGGCGTATTGCCGGCCCTGTTGTGAGACTGGACAGCCTCCACGATGGATGCCAGCTTCATAAAGTTGGGCCTGGCTCCGGCTATGGTCATTACTGCCATAGGGGCATTTTGAGCGAAATCAGTATGTTGGATCTTTTTCATGGTACATTATATGTGTACATTTTGTAAGCGTTCACAGGATAAACCCAGCCTCTCCTTTACTCGTGAAACAAGTATGGGATTAGGGGGCTCTTTGATCTTTGCCAGGCCCTCTTCCCTGGACAGCCCACCGGCGCGGACTATGCCTGCTATCTCCCACGCATAGGGATGAAAGCCCCATCTATCCATGTGCACCTGATTGGCAAAGGCATTGAGCAGGCAGTTGGTGGAATTGGGATCGGTATCCCGTGTCTCCTTCCAGCCCAGAGATAGTATATGGTCCTTTATGGCCTTTTCGTCGTAGTGATGAAAGGCAAAGGGGTGCACATTGATTGGATATTCCTCCACGGGCCTTGCCAGATCAGTCTTGGAGAGATAGTAGGCCGAGAGGTCCTGCCCTGCCACTGCCTCCAGCCTCGGCCAGAAGCCCTTTTGGGATACAGCCACCATCCTGGGGTTGGTCTGCATCACGGATGACTGTATGGGCGCCTGGCCCGGCGACCAGCCGAAACCCACAAAGGGTATGCCCTTTTCCAGGGCGGTCTTCAGCACCAGGGACTTTACAAAACCTATGCAGGCAGTACATATGGAGCTTGCGCGTTCCAGGGCCTTTTCCGGAAAGAGGTCACGTTTCCCGGCCTCAGAGAAGATTTTCTGCATAAGGTTGAAACTGGGGCGAAAGAGAATGTGATCCACCTCCAGCCTTTCAGTTATGCGGCTGATGTTTTCCACTGCAAAGGGGGAGATAAAGGCATTGTCAAAGGTAAGGGCCAGGACCCTCAACCCGTAGGTGCGGCGAAAGATATCCAGGGTATATGTACTGTCTTTGCCCCCGCTGTAGGCCATCAGTACATCGTAGGGTCCCTGGCCGCGGTGTCTTTCCAGAAGCCCTTTAAATTTTTCCCTGTATTCCTGTTTCAGGGCCTGCTGTCTCTTCTCGTCGGCTGCCCGGCGGCAGAAGGAGCAGAGCCCGGTTTCATCAAAGGAGATTCCGGGGAAATTTTCATCAAGGATACAGCGTATGCATTGTTTCATGGGGACTCCGTGGAGGGTTCAGGGTTCAAAGGTTCAAGGGTTCTGGGTTTGAGCGTATTTATTCACGAGAAGGTTCTTTTTGATCTTTCCGGATGTGGTCTTTGGCAGTTCAGCCAGTTCCATCAGCTTCTGGGGCACCTTAAAAGAGGCCAGATTTGCCCGACAGTGTTGAATAAGGGCCTTATGATTCAAGGGTGGTTTTCCTTCAGACACCACAAAGGCCCATATCGCCTCTCCCAGTATGGGGTCGGGACAGCCTGTTACTGCCACCTCGTGCACCCCGGGCCAGGCCGCTATGACCTCTTCGATCTCTTTCGGGCTGATGCGATGGGCCCCGCTCTTGATCATGTCATTCTTGCGGCTTTCGATATATATAAACCCTTCATGGTCCACCCGGGCCAGGTCCCCGGTATACAGCCATCCGTTACGAAGCACCCTGGCGGTCTCTTCCGGCTGTGCCCAATAGCCCTGCATGATATTATCGCCCCTGGCTGTGATTTCCCCTATCTGTCCGGGCTTCACCGGATGACCCTTTTCGTCCACCACCCTCAGTTCCACACCCGGAATGGCCTTGCCCACTGAACCGGGTCTGTCCGCAAGCCGTTCCGGCGGCAGATAAGAAAGGCGGGCCGTCGCCTCTGTCTGGCCGTACATGATGTATATCTCCGTATCAGGCAGAACAGCACCGATCTCTTTTGCCAGTGACGGGGCCATTGCCCCCCCGGCCTGTGTTACATAGCGCAGATGGGGCCACTCCATATTCCTGAAGTTGGACCGGTGAAGCAGCAGGGCAAAGGTGGAAGGTACCCCGGCAAAACCGGTGATCCTCTCTTTGGCCATTCGCTCCAGGGCCTTGTTGGGATAGACGAATTGGCCCTCAATATGGACCGTCCCGCCTGTTGCCAGATGGGTGTGGAGCAGAGAACTTCCATAGGAGTAGAAAAAGGGCAGGACAGACAGTATGCTGTCCGTCTCTTCGAGGCGCAGATAGGAGATGATGGATCGAGTGTTTGCCGCAAGGTTTCCGTGACTCAGCATGACCCCCTTGGGCTCTCCGGTGGTGCCGGATGTAAAAAGGATACACGCAAGGTCGGCGCTGGCAAGGTCTGGAAAGGAGTCCATATTCAAGGGCTTCTTCACGGCCTGCTCCCACGGGATAATATCACGTTCAAGTCTTTTATTCACTTTATTTGGAGTATTCGAGCAAATGATGCGTGCATTCAAAGACCAGAGCTGATATCGGGTCAGGTATCTGTCCTGTCCTATCAGGCATTTTATATTGCACTGCCGCAACACGGCCTCCAGGTTCCTGCGGGAGTTGTCGGTATTGAGCGGAACGGCGACACAGCCAGTCTGCAGGACCCCCAGATACGCAACTACATAACGGACGGAGCTGTCTAACAGGAGGCCCACTCGATCGTTGGAGACCAGGCCCAGACCCAGCAGGGTGGAGGTCAATCCGTCCGCCATGGAACGCAGCTCCATATAGGTCAAGGAATGGCGGCGGTCCCTGACGGCTGTATGGTCAGGAAATCGATCCGCTGCTGTTCTGAACAGGTCTATTAAGCTCACGACTGCATTTGAGTGACTACTGTCAGCAATTAGCTATCAGCGATTAGTTTAATGATTACAGTATGTTTTGCTACTACAAATTTTTAATCTGTACGGTTAAGAACACTACTCAAACAATCACTCAAACACGAGAATGTGAAAACACGAAAGCCCAGGGCTAACGGCTTTGAGCTACGAGCTATCAGCTAACCGCTATCAGCTATCAGCTAATCGCTGCGTTTAAGTTTAATATAGGCGCAAATGTTTTTTATAGAGTCCAGGTTTTCCGGGATAAGTTCCTCGTCCTCTACCTTTATGTTGTAGTTCTCTTCCAGGAAGCCGACCAGTTCCAGGACACCTGTGGAGTCTATTACCCCTTCTTCCAGGAATGAACTGTCGTCCTTCAGGTCATCAGAGTCCTGACCCATAAGGAAATTATCTATAATGAATTGACGAATCTCATGTTGTACTGACATTTATTATTCTCCGTAACCGTTCAAAGGTTCAGGGTTCAAAACGACATAAATTTAATCCATACTCTGAAACTGTGAATGCATATCACTCTGTTCTGAATGGCCTTTCCTGTGTCTCCTGCCGCAATACTTCAATTTCATCCTGCAAGGCCTTGTATTCAGTCAGTTTGCACTGCAGGAATCGAATGAATATCCTCTCCCTGGCCTCCATTCCATCAGGGGTTATGGTGTATGCATAACCACGTCTGGTTCCGTTATTCTGCATGGGCCTTACCCAGCCCCTGTCGACAAAGGCCTTGAGACAATAGTTCACCTTGCCCAGGCTGATACCGAGCGCCTTTGCCAATGCACGCTGGCTCACCATGGGATCAGACTGGAGAAGTCTGAAGAGGCCGCACTGCAGTCCATCGTCAAATAACATTTAAATGGATGTACCGTATATTAATGGCCGGTTCAGTAATAATTTGGAGAGATCAAAGAGGGAAAGGTATTGGTAAAATGCACAGGCTACCGCCATTGGGGTGAAAATCACCCTTCATGTCAGCGGACCTGCATCGAGCAAGGTTGCTTATGCTGTTCATTTAATGAACAACAATTTGAGTGTAACTACCTACGGACATCAAGTCAAGCCGTTAAAAGACGGTGTTTCTAAGGGAACACCATGTCTATGCGGCCTTTAACGCCCACATCGGCACCAGAGTGGACACCTCCCGGCGCAGTATCTCCATGAGTATCAGCGCCCTGTCTTCCCCTTTGGCGCCCTGAAAGATCCCTTCAATATATTCCATGTTTTCCAGGACCAGGGATACCCTGTCACCCGGCTTGAATGCAGACCCCTGAGTGCCGAAAGAGATGAGCCCGCTTTCATCTTCCCGCATGCGCAGGCCCTCAATGACCCAGTCCGGCACGGCTGGATAATACTCACCGAAACAAACTGGACCTATTGCCCCTATTGTACTCCAGATCGTATTCCACTGACGCTGTTCTGTGGATAAGTGCAAAAATACATAGCCGGGGAATAATGGACGTGGGATTTTGTCAACCCTGCGCGCGTGACGCCGAAAAGATAGAATAAGAGGTAAATAGACGATAAAATCCTGCTGTTCGTAATGTCTTCTCGCAACCTGTTCTTTTCTCGGCTGAGTCCTGATCGCAAACCACTGTCGGTCCATCTATCGACCCCTGACGTCAACTTCCCTTAAATTAAGCGGGCAGGGCACTATTAGAAAGGAAAACTAAGATTCTATTTTGTGTTTGAGAATATTGCAACTTGCTATTTCGAAACTTCCACCTGTCCCTTGATGTTTTCAAGTACCTTAGGCCCGATACCCTTGATGTTCAGGAGTTCGTCCACACTCTTAAATGAGCCGTGTTCATCCCTGTATTTTATTATTGCGCTTGCCTTGGCAGGTCCGATCCCGCTTATGGATTCCAGGGTTGCCTGATCCGCGGTATTGAGATTTATTGCCGCAAAGGCGGAAACAAACAGAAAGAGGACTAAAATCATGGATCCAACAAACTTCTTTATCATTTATGTTTTCTCCCTTGTAAAGGCATTTTTTTATGCCCTACCCGCTCTTGGCAGCTTATCGATACTTATGACAAAAAAGTTTAATCAAACCGCTTAAAAAGCTAATGGGGTGCATGGATCTCAGTCTGCTGCTCCTGCTCTGTAAACCAGCACGGCATCTCTGAAGTACTCCCTTTGCTCGCGAACAGGCTGTCCGGGTCTTCAAGTACAAGGGCGTATTTTAAGACGTCGTCCATATGTTCAATCGACTCGATATGAATAGAGCGCGTCACTTTGGCGGGAATTTCCTTCAATTCTCTCTCATTTTCCTTTGGTATCAGGACGTCTTCAATACCGCCGCGTCTTGCCGCAAGGAGTTTTTCCTTAAGACCGCCTATGGGGAGTACCCTGCCCCTTAAAGTAATCTCTCCGGTCATGGCTACATTGTGCTTGACGGGAATCTTCAGCAGGGCGGATGCTATGGCCGTGGCGATGGTTATACCCGCGGACGGTCCGTCTTTGGGTATGCCGCCTTCAGGCACATGTACGTGGATATCCACTTTTTGATAAAAGTCCCAGGACAGGCTGAACACATGCGCCCTTGAACGTACATAACTCATGGCTGCACGGGCGGATTCCTGCATGACATCTCCCAGTTTGCCGGTGATGGTCAGCTTGCCCTTACCGGGCATGATCACGGCCTCTATCTGAAGCAGAGATCCCCCGGTTTCGGACCATGCAAGACCCGTAGCCACTCCGGTCTGTGCGTTCTTGTCCGTCTGACCGAAACGATAACGGGGCACGCCGAGGTATTTATTGAGGGAAGACTGGCCGACCTTGATTAGCTGGCCCTTTTCCTGGTTGCGTACTACCTCCATGGCCACCTTGCGGCAGATTGAGGCCAAAAGGCGCTCCAGGTTTCTGACGCCGGCTTCTCTGGTGTAGGAGCGGATCATATCCAGAACGGCCCCGTTGCTTACCTGGAGCTGTTCAGGATTCAGGCCGTGCGCCTCGAGCTGCCTCGGGAGCAGATAACCATTTGCTATCTCCAGTTTTTCCTCCTCGGTGTATCCCGGGAGTTCTATGATTTCCATTCTGTCCTGCAGGGGGAGCGGAATGGTATGCAGGGCGTTTGCAGTGGTGATAAACATCACCTGGGAAAGGTCATAGTCCAGGTCCAGATAATGATCATTAAAGGCAAAGTTCTGCTCCGGGTCCAGGACCTCCAGCAGGGCGGACGCAGGATCTCCGCGGAAGTCTGAACTCATCTTGTCCACTTCATCTATGCAGAACACCGGGTTCTTGGTCTTGGTCTTTCTGAGCGACTGTATGATTTTCCCCGGCATTGCGCCTATATATGTCCGCCGGTGGCCGCGGATTTCCGCCTCATCCCTTACGCCCCCGAGGGAAAGCCGTACAAAATTCCTCCCCAGTGCCCGGGCCACGGACCTTGCAAGTGAGGTCTTCCCCACGCCGGGGGGGCCGACCAGGCACAAGATCGGCCCCTTCATCTTTTTTACCAGGCTCTGGACCGCCAGATATTCCAGAATCCGTTCCTTGGGTTTTTCCAGGCCGTAGTGGTCTTCGTTGAGGATCTGCTCTGCTTCCAGTATGTCGTTCTTATCCCTGGTCTTCTCGAACCAGGGGAGAACCAATATCCAGTCTATATAATTCCTTACCACCGTAGCCTCGGCGGACAGGGGGGCCATCATCTTGAGCTTCTTGAATTCCCTCCGGACCTTGGCCGCTGCCTCTCTGGAGAGATGTTTGCGTTTTATGCGGCGCTCAAGGTCTTTTAGATCGGTCTGGGAGTCTTCTTTCTGGCCCATCTCCTTTTGGAGGGCCCGTATCTGCTCATTGAGATAATAGTCTCTCTGGTTCTTTTCCATCTGTTTCTTAACGCGTTCTTTGACCCTCTGCTCCATCCGAATTACCTGGATCTCGGAACGCATAAGCTCGTAAAGCCGCTCGAGGCGACTGGCCGGATGAATCATCTCCAGCAGGGACTGCTTATCAGAGACCTTCAGCGGCGTATGCGAGGCAATGGCGTCCGCCAGCCGGGAAGGGTCTGTTATGGAAAAGACGGAAAGGGCCACCTCAGACGGGATCTTCTTGTTATATTTTACAAACTCCTTAAATACACTGACCGTGAGGCGTATAAGGGCCTCCACCTGAGGCGAAGGATCTGATATCTGCGGCAGTGGCTCCGCCTCCACCACAAAATATTCCTGATTAGGGATATAGTGCATGATCTCGGCCCGCCGTTTACCCTCTACCAGGGCCTTGACCGTTCCGTCAGGCAGGCGAAGCAACTGCAGTATTGTGCCCAACGTCCCTATCCTGTATATGTCGTTTTCTTTGGGATCGTCCACCTTGGCATCTTTCTGGGTAGCCAGTAATATTTCCTGCCCCAAAGACATGGCCTGCTCTATGGCCTCAACCGACTTGTCGCGCCCGACAAAAAGCGGGGCCACCATATGCGGAAAAAGGACGATATCGCGCAGCGGCAAGAGCGAGACAATCAAATTTTTTTTCTTTTCACTCATAGTGCATAGCCCGTGAACAGTTATTAATTAATCATATCAATAAAAAACAAATCTAAAAACATCTTAACTTCAGGCGCTTATTGATGCCTTTGCCCTGGGTTCATATAGAAGTATAGGCTCTGACCTGTTGAGGATCACATCCTCACTTATCACGCATTCCTTAACACCTTCCCGGGACGGGAGCTCATACATCACATTCAGCATGGCCTGTTCCAGAATGGCCCGCAGCCCGCGCGCCCCTGTCTTTTTCTTTATCGCCTCCTGGGCAATGGCCCTTATTGCCCCGTCGGTAAAATGGAGATCGACATCATCCATTTCAAAGAGCTTCTGGAACTGCTTCAGCAAGGCGTTTCTGGGCTCGCGAAGGATGCTTATCAGGGCGCCTTCATCCAGTTCCTCCAGGGTGGCGACAACAGGGATTCTGCCGACGAATTCCGGGATCAGTCCATATTTTATAAGGTCTTCCGGCTGGGCCTCTTTAAGGATCTCATCCAGTGAAAGGTCCCGTGCGCCCTGAACATCCGCACCAAAACCTATGGAGAACTTGCCCATTCTTGTCTTTATAATGGAATCCAGCCCTACAAAGGCACCGCCGCATATAAACAGTATATTGGTGGTATCGATCTTGACAAAGTCCTGCTGGGGGTGTTTGCGCCCGCCCTTCGGGGGCACGTTGGCCACGGTCCCTTCCATGATCTTCAGGAGCGCCTGCTGGACGCCCTCTCCCGATACATCTCTTGTGATGGAGGCGCTGTCCAGCTTTCTTGCGATTTTATCTATCTCGTCTATATAGACGATTCCACGGCTTGCCAGTTCCACATCATAGTCAGACGCCTGCAGGAGATTCAATATAATATTTTCCACATCCTCTCCTACATAGCCTGCCTCTGTCAGAGTAGTGGCGTCCGCCAGAGTGAATGGTACATTAAGGATCTTGGCCAGGATCTGGGCCAGAAGGGTCTTTCCGGTACCGGTCGGCCCGATAAGGATGATATTGCTCTTCTGGAGTTCCACATCCCCCATGCCGATCCCTGAATCAATGCGTTTATAATGGTTGTGCACCGCTACGGAGAGGATCTTTTTGGCCATCTCCTGACCGATAACATATTCATCCAGGAGGGCCTTTATCTCAGCGGGTTTGAGGACCTTGTCCTCCGCACTGCCGCCCTTGTCATCGCCGTCATATTCCTCGGCTATTATATCATTACAGAGTTCTATACATTCATCACAGATATAGACACTCGGGCCGGCTATGAGCTTTTTTACCTCTTCCTGGCCCTTTCCACAGAATGAGCAATGCAGACCACTCTGTTTTTCAAAATCTTTCTTTTTAGCCATTCGGTTTTTCCTCCTGGGGGGGGGTATCACGTTTTGCAATGACCTCGTCTATAAGGCCGTACTCCCTGGCCTCTTCCCCGCTCATAAAAAAATCCCTGTCCGTATCCTCCCGGATCCTTTCGAGGGGCTGGCCGGTATGGGCCGCAAGGATCTCATCCAGCTTTTTACGCAACCTCAAAATCTCTCTGGCATGGATATCAATATCCGCCGCCTGGCCCTGGAATCCGCCCATGGGCTGATGTATCAGTATCCTTGCGTTGGGCAGGGTATAGCGTTTACCTCTGGCCCCAGCGGCAAGAAGCATGGCGCCCATACTGGCTGCCTGGCCGAGGCAGAGTGTGCTTACATCGGGTCTGATGTATTGCATAGTGTCATAAATGGCAAGACCGGCGGTAACAATCCCACCGGGTGAATTTATATAGAGTGTTATGTCCCTTTTGGGGTCTTCCGCCTCCAGAAAGAGAAACTGGGCGATAATAAGGTTGGCTATTTCATCATCCACCGCACCACCCAGGAATATTATACGCTCTTTGAGGAGACGAGAATAGATATCGTAGGCCCTCTCGCCCCTGGGACTCTGTTCTATAACAATAGGTATTAACGGCATTTACTCAACCTCCTGTGAGGCCGGTTTGACAACCGCCTGTTTCAAGAGGAAATCCATGGTCTTTTTCGCCCGCAGCTTGGGAAGGACATTCTGTATCATTGCGCTGTGCAGCTGCTGCTTATCCATACCCAGCCGCTGGGACTGACTTTCCGCATATTTAGCATACTCAGAAACCTGATCATGATCAACGCCTATATTTTCTATTTCGGCAATTTTGTCCAAAATCATCTCTGTTTTAACTTGAGCAACCGCCTCTTCCCGCATCTTCAAGCGGAGCCTGTCTTCCGACATCCCTGCTCTCTCCAGGTCCACACCCCGTTCCTGGAGATGACCTATCACGTTGTCCACCATTTGTGTGAGCTTGGCATCAACCATTCTATCCGGTACAGGGAAGTCCACCTGTTCCCTCAATTGTTCCAGAAATTGCTGTCTCAGACTGCTTTTCGCGGCCTCCTGCTTGTCTGTCTCCAGCTGCCTGCGCATGCGATTCCTCAGTTCTTCGACGTTATTGATGTCCGCACCGACCTGTCTGGCAAAATCGTCGTTCAGCTCGGGCGGCATTCGCTTTTTTATGGCCTTTAAAATTACTTTGTATCGTACAGTATTGCCTGCAACCTTTTCATTTAAGGCGTCCTCAGGATAACTGACCTCAATATACCTTTCAGATCCCCTGGTCATTCCAGACATTTGCTCTTCAAATGCGGAATTGAAATAGCCCGCTCCCACTTCCAGATAATAATTTTCTTCCGCAATGCCGTCTACAGGCTCACCGCCTATTTCACCCACATAATCAATTACAGCGAGGTCTCCCTTTTTCACAGGACGGTCTTCTTCCACGTTCTCCACTGTTGCAAAATGGCGTCTCAGGGCCTCGAGTTGCTCCTGTATCTCCTCTTCACTTACTTCCACCAGGGGCTCTTCCAGTTCAATGCCTTTATATTTCGGCACTTCGAACTCGGGCCAGATGTCCAGAAGGGCCGAATAGGAAAAGGCCTCGGCGGTCTTTAATGGTGAGATTGAATCCAGCTGGGGATCAAGTACCAGGTCTACATTCGCCTCCTTAAGGGCATCGGGCAGGCTCTGTTTAATGAGCTTTTCCAGTACCTCGTTCCCTACCTGTGGACCATAGTGACGCTCCAGTATGCTGCGTGGGGCCTTACCCTTTCTGAAACCCTTGATATTTGCCCCCCTTTTCAGTTCATTGTATGCGCTGTCAAACTCCCTGGATACCACGTCAGCGGGTATTTCTACTGAAAGACGTTTCTGAATAGGGCCTATGTCTTCAACTTTAACCTTCATTAATTTCTTACCTTTCTTTACAAGTTCAATTGTCTGAATTTGAATCCCTAACAAAAAAGCAAGTCCTGTTCCAGAGGAAACAGTAGATGGAATTTTGCAGTTGGTTCATTTATTTAATATCTTTAAAAAGAAAAATAAAGGAAATGATTTTACTGATAAACATGAGAATAAAAATTCCATCAAGGACCAAGGACAAATATACGGGAATATACAAAAAAAACAAGATCTCTGGTGCGAGAGGCGAGACTCGAACTCGCATAGGTATAAGCCCGCTGGATCCTAAGTCCAGTGCGTCTACCATTTCCGCCACTCTCGCACAAGGGGGATTGAATAATCTAATAAGGGTAAAAGTTGAAGTCAAGAAATCATCAGTTAATACAGTTAAAAAGGGGACCGATAATATTTGCGCTGCCCCTGTTTTTTTACTACAGAACAGGTGCCTGATCCGTTATCGGACAAGGGACTAAAATAAATTAAAAAAGGAGATTCGATCAGAATGGAACGTACATTATCCATAGTCAAGCCGGACGGTGTGTCCCGGGGGCTTATCGGAGAGGTAATCAGGCGGTTTGAACATGCGGGATTTCGAATAGCTGCCATGAAGATGATATGTTTAAGTAAAAAGGAGGCGGAAGGTTTTTACGCAGTCCACAGGGAAAGGCCTTTTTTCCAAAGCCTAACTGATTTCATGTCCTCCGGACCGATTATAGTAATGGTGCTTGAGGGTGAAGACGTAATCCGGCGCAACCGGGAGCTTATGGGGGCCACAAACTATAAAGAGGCAAAGCCCGGTACTATAAGGGCCGATTTCGCCACGGATATTGAAAAAAACATCGTGCATGGATCTGATGCCCCTGAGACCGCTGCCACGGAGATGGCCTATTTTTTCAATTGCCTGGAAATAGTTAAATAGTCTAATAGTTGAATAGTCTAATAGTCGAATAGTTGAATAGTCGAATATCTAATAGCTGGATAGTCAAACAGAGACGCATGGAAAGAGATCTCATCGCCAGGATAAAACGCCTTGCGGGGTCCTCAACAGATGATTCCTCCGTATTGGCCGGCATAGGCGATGACTGCGCCGTTCTGGCCCCCGGCCCTGATAGACGTCTGATAGTCACCACCGATACACTTGTGGAGTCAATTCACTTTGATCTTGAGTATTTTGACCCCTGGTACCTGGGCAGGAAAACAGCAGCGGTGAATCTGAGCGATGCGGCGGCCATGGGCGGATCGCCCAGGTGGGCCCTGCTAAACATGGCTGTGCCTCGGCGATTGACCGGCGGGTTTTGGGATGATTTCTTCGAGGGTTTGCAGTCAAGACTGTCCCAATATGGAGTAAGTCTGGTCGGAGGAGATATTGTAAGCGCTCCTGACCGGCTCTTACTCAGCCTTACCCTGATCGGAGAGATAAAAGAGGGTAGGTGGCTGAGCCGTGATTCCGCAAAGCCGGACGACCTGATATACTGTTCGGGTCATCTCGGAGAATCCGCGGCCGGGCTTGAGTTGCTGAAGAGATCGAAAAAAAGGCGGGATCCCTTCAGGGGTCGAAAGGCGGCGCACAGGATCTCAAAGGCCGTTTTTAAAAGGCTCGCGCGCAGGCATCTGGACCCTGAACCCCGTGTGAGGCTGGGACAGGCCCTGCTTGCAAGCGGCATGGTTCAAACCGCCATAGATATATCCGACGGTGTTGCTACAGATCTTGCCCATATATGCAGAGACAGCAAGGTCGGAGCCGAAGTCCGGGTAATGGAGATTCCGGTCTCCCGATCGCTTAAGAGAGCATCCCGGTTCCTGGGTAGATCGCCCCTGGAGTTTGCCCTTACAGGGGGAGAAGACTTTGAACTCTTGTGGACCGTATCAAAAAAATACAGGTCCGAAGTACAAAAGATCGCCTCGAAGATCCTGGGGCATATGCCGTTCCAAATAGGAAGGATAGTAAGGGGAGAGGGTGTATTTTTAAGGACGTCTAAAGGGGCAAAAGACATTACATATCAGGGATATGAACACTGTATATGATTCTGCTGAACCTGAATGAAGCGATTAGCTGATCGCTCAATTTGGTTTTAGACACAATACTAAAAACAGAACTTCGATTAAACGCTCACTGTAGTATGGATCTGTGATAAAAAAGTGATAAAAACAGAAGTCTGCTTTCTGCGAATACTTGATCATACCTTAAAGATACGGGCACACTGGGAACATGGTCTTGTTGTCTGTATAAAGCCTGCTATCTCCGATATATCTGGGGATCGGACTTCGTCACCCCTTGCCCGTAAATTTATGGGAATCCTTCAAGGCGGGTTAAACGGGTCATCAATACCCTTTAAGGCGGCGGGAACCGCCTTTCAAAAGAGGGTGTGGGATGTCACTTGCGGTATCCCCTCCGGAGGGATGAAGACATACGGCGAGATCGCCTCTGAAGTGGATTGCCGCTCGCCCAGGGCAGTGGGACAGGCACTTAAGGCCAATCCGCTGCCCATTATTATACCCTGTCACAGGGTGATCGGGAAACAAGGAGACCTTGTTGGCTTTTCATGCGGCCTGGAGGTCAAGGCGCTTTTGCTGCAGTTTGAGGCAAATGCGAAATTCTCCAGCGAATATACCAGTTGATCTTCAGGCCCGTGAGGCCTCAATGGCCGCGGCCAGTTCCTCTCTGCTGACATCATCCGTTATTAGAATCTGACCGATTCCCTTGCTCAGTATAAAGTGAGGTCTGCCTGACCTTGCCTTTTTGTCATGCCGCAGGAGATCCATCAGCTCCTCTGCCCGGAGTTCCGCCGGAATCCTGCCGGGAAGCTGTAACCTGTCCAAGAGCCCGCACAGCCTTTCGAGATCCCTCCGGGGCATTAGACCCTTTGCCGCAGAAATCCTCGAAACCACTACCATGCCCATGGAAACCGCCTCTCCATGAGGAATCTGATAATGTGCCGCGGCCTCCACCGCATGACCCAATGTGTGGCCGAAATTAAGTATTCGTCTCAAATCTCCTTCCCGCTCATCGGCGGACACTACACCGGCCTTTATGGAACAGGAGTTGAAGACTATCCGGGCAGTGACATTCGGCTCAAGGCTTACTATATCCCTCCATTTCTCCTCCAGAAAATCAAAGAATTCCCGGCTTTGGATCATTCCATACTTGACTACTTCGGCAAGGCCGTTTCTTATCTCAGCCCGGGGCAGGGTGGCCAGCACACCTATATCTGCATAGACCCTCACTGGCTGATAAAAGGTCCCCAGAAGGTTTTTGCCCTCGGGCAGGTCGACCCCTGTCTTTCCTCCTACCGAGCTGTCTACCTGAGCAAGGAGTGTAGTGGGGATCTGAACAAGCGGTACACCCCTCATGTAAATGGAGGCAAGAAAACCCGCCATATCCCCGACCACTCCGCCGCCCAGGGCCAGTACGGCGGTCTGTCTGTCTGCACCCAGGTCAACCATTTTACTGGCCAGCTCCACTATGGTACCCATGTTTTTTGATTCTTCGCCTGCCTTAAAGGACAGCAAATCGACGCCGGCCCCGCTCTGTCTCAGCAGCCTGACAAGGTCCACCCCAAGGTAATCTTCTACGTTTGAATCCGTGATGATCAGATATCGCGGGGCAGCCAGACTCGATTTGAGGTCTTGCGCCAGGTCTGTCAAGAGCCCGGGTCCTATAACAATATCATATGTATCGGCTCCCAGGGGCACTGTTACGGTGTGCCAGATATGTTGAATATTCCCGGTATCACCGGAGTATGAAACAAAATCGTTATCCGTACCCATAGAAATTGTATTCCTCCGTTTTATATATCAAATCTCAAATCCGTTTAATCCCCACGGCCTTAAGGACTTCCTCCTTATGAGATTTATCCACTCTATCTGCAAGTCCTTTCAGGCCTCTCTTTATTTTGTCCGGCACCGGCAAATCCGGCACCTTGGGCAGTAATTTCCCAAGGTCGCCAACAGGTATCAGTTCAAGACGGGATGACAGGTCTTCCTGTCTGCCCGGGGGCATATCCTCACCCAATACACTTGCAAGTTCATCCCTCCTGTCTAATGTATTCAGAAAACTCATGATCTCCTCAAGTACGAATTTTTGCTTGAACTGACTAATTTCCTCGTCTATGACCTGGGCTTCATCCAGCACTTCATGCAGCTTTTCTCTGTATTCAGAGGTGTCCGCGCAAAGCCTTTTATAACCGTCCAGTAACAGATTGAGAAATTTGTTGTGGGCCAGCCAGCCATGGAGTTCCATGTCCTGAAGGAGCCGTTGCATAATAGTAGCGGATTCCACTGTGTAAGGATCGAAAAAGGGACGGTCTTTCCAGCCCGTAAGCCTTAAAAATTCGTCGATCAGGTCCTTATCTCGTAGAAGGACATATATCCTGGCCATATCCCTTCCCACCTTTTGTTCGTATAGGAAGCGAAGATCTAAGATCATGCCCTCAAGGGCCAGCTTGTCATCCTCTATGATCTTTCTATAGCCGAAGTACCTCTCTGCTATTTCCCTCTTTATCTGATATGTTAAGGCCTTTCCAATGTCTTGTTCCATAGTTTTTTAAGACCTCCTCAAACCCTGATAAACCTGAATAGCGCCCTGCCGCCTGTCTGAAGACAACGCCCAGGTAGCCGGAAAATTGAGCCGGCCCGGCGAAGACCGGGCCTCTTCATTAAAATCATACCTTATATTTATATCGCCGGTTGTTGTTATTTTACGAATCCCGTGCTACACAATTCATGCCCTTTCAATACGAAGTGCTGATTGAACCTCAGGTGTCAATTAATATAGAGGTCCAGAGAGTCTATGGAAATGGTCAGGCCCCAATGTCTTTGGCCCATCATAAATGGATTCTGTGGGATCACTTATGAATAAAATAATCTGTAATTTTGCATCTGCTATTGCCGTTGCCCTTTTTGCATGTGCGTGCCTGTGCGGTTGTGCAGGAAAACCGGAAGCCCCATCCCCTCCAAAACCCGGTACCATCATAACAACCGGAGATATATTGGATGCCATGAACTTTCAGGCAACCAGGCTCAACAACCTCAGTGCCGGGATAAGATTGAAGCTCACAATCCATGACCAAACCCGGCCTGAAATCAAGGGACAACTTATGTGGACAAGGACTCGTGAAGGGGTTCTCGCCAGGGTGATAGGCCATGGTCCCTTCGGCATAACGGTCTTTGACTGCCTGGTTGCCGAACGATCCCTTTATCTTTTTATACCGTCACATAAGGCGGTATATGTCAGCAGTATTAATTACAAAATCAAAAATGTCAAAAAGATATCCGCCCTTATCAACGAGGCCTCCTGGCTGTTGAACCCATGGAGTGTGGTTAGGGCTCAGGATGTCCAGCTGTTTCAATATATGCCGCAACGAGGCCTTGAAAACGATAAAAATTTGTTTTATATCAGTTTTTTCCATAAGGGAGGCTCCGGATGGGCAAAATTCGACAGGCAGACACTGTTACCCATCTCTATAGAGAATTCGGAATTCCAGGCCCTGTACGATGACCATGTATACCTGGAAGATCATGCCCCTTATCCGGGCAAAATCCGAATGAAGTTCAAGAAGATGCATCTGGAAATAAAGATAGATCTCAAAGACATTCAAATAGATTCATTGACACCGGAGGACCGGGTGTTCAGCCCGGCACTGTATTTGAATCAGCCCTTGCGGCCCCTTACGCCGTTGTTAGACTCACTTCACTAGCCAGATTGGTAAAGAATTAATATCCAGTGCCTTTAAGCAGGGAGACGGCAGGACCAATAAGATTCATGAATACTTGATCGCTGGATCAAAAAGGTAAGAATATAAAACTCAGGGAGATTTTTCAGAATGCGACAATATGTAGTGGATGAACTCAGACCTGAAGAAGTGGAAAAGATTAAGGCCTATCTGGATAAGTGCTGTGATATCTCAGATATCAAGGGCCTTTACTGGCTCACAATACCAGGTGATATCCTTTCTCCGGTACAGTATGAACATCAGGACTGCCAGCCCCATTGCGCGGCCATAGAGCTTGGGGACAAATGGGTGAAGATTGAGATGCTGGTCAGGAGCCGCAGGAAGATAAGGTGTGAATGTGTGAATTATGCAACTACACAACAGAGGCAATTTCTGTTGTCGTTTGTGGACAGACTTCTTGAGGAGACAAAGATAAGAGTCTGATCAAAGGAGCATGGAGATGCCTCAACTCAATATCGACTGTGAAGGTCCCATAACTCAGAATGACAATGCCTATGAGCTTTGCGAAGCCATGATGCCCGAAGGGGGAAGTTTCTTTGCCGGAGTCAGCAGATATGACGATTATCTCGCGGATATAGAGAAAAGACAGGGGTATAAGGCGGGGGATACCCTTAAGCTGGTGCTCCCCTTTTTAATGGCTTACGGGGTTACCAATGAAAAGATAGAGAAATTTTCAGAAGAGACCCTGATGCTCCTTCCAGGGGCAAGTGATATGCTTTCAATGATAGCCGGCCTGATGCCTGCATTTATCATAAGTACAAGCTATTGTCCCTATCTGCAGGCACTCTGCAGGGTAACCGGTTTTCCAGCGGATCACGTCTACTGCACTTCCGTAGACCTGGACCGATATAAACTTACGGAACAGGAACAAAAGAGACTTGAGCGGCTGGCTTCAGAAATTGTCGGCCAAGACCTTCTTGACTGGCCTGAAGGGGCAAGGGATATCAGAGATCTGAGCAATGAAAATCAGGCCCTGGTCAGCCGTATGGATAACATATTTTGGGAAGAGATTCCAGAAATGGGGATTGGAAGAATATTATCCGACATAAACCCGGTTGGAGGCCCTGAAAAGGCAAGGGCGGTTGAAGACAGCCTGAAAAGGACCGGGCTTACCTCGTCTGATGTGCTTTACGTGGGAGACAGTATTACCGATGTGCAGGCCCTGGAACTGGTAAAAAATGCTAAAGGCGTGGCCGTTTCCTTTAACGGGAACCGGTATGCAATAAAGGCGGCCAAGTGGGCATGCATGTGCGGCAGTACGGGAATCATCCACGCAATTGCCAGGCTCTTGACCCTGAACGGCATGGAGGCTATGGATGGACTCACGGGACATATGGATATCGATCAGGTCAAAGGGGCGGAGCTTCTGGATGCCCTTGCCTCAATGGGGGTTGAACCCGCCTATCTTGATCCGCTGAGGCGGCTCAGCGGTGAAGATGCTCCAGGACTCTTTCTGATCAACAGTTCTAACATCTCTGATATAATAAAATACAGTGAATACATGAGGAAAAACGTGAGGGGCCTGAATGTGGGAGACCTTGGCTAGATTTTTTGTTTTAATAAGGTCCCGAACACCATTCCCCTTTCGGCCTTTGTGATCCGCACCGGCAGGATCTGATTTTTGAGGTCCGCCTGATCCATTCCGGCCTCAACCAGCACCGGGATATAGTTTGGAGCAAGTCCTTTCCAAAGACCGGTCTCTTTATCCCGTCCCTCCATAAGGCACTCAACTATCTTTTCCACATGGAGGCGATAAAAGGCCTGTTTTTTCTCAAACCCCAGGTCCCTGACGGCTTGTGCCCTTTTCACCTTTTCTTTTTTGGTCACCATATTTTTCATTTCTGCCGCGATGGTCCCGGGCCTGGGAGAAAATGGAAATGCATGCACATATGTAATGGGCAGTTCTGATATCAATTCCAGGGTCTTTTGAAAGGCAGGGCCGTCTTCCCCGGGAAATCCGACCAGTACATCCGACCCTATGGCCGACTCAGGCATGGCCGTTCTCAGTTGCATAATTAAGTCTCTGTAAAGGGAAGACGTGTACCGGCGGTTCATCAGTTTCAGGATTTTATCAGAACCGCTTTGGAGCGAGATGTGCCAGTGAGGGCAGAAATTCGGGGTGGACATCGCCCATGATATCATGTCCGGCGTAATTTCTGATGGTTCTATGGAGCTTAAACGAAACCTCAGTTCAGGAAAGGCCGGACACAGCCTTTTTAAAAGGCACAGGAGGGAAGTCTTTTCCAGCAGGTCATCACCATACATGCCTATGTGTATCCCGGTGAGCACTACTTCTTTTATTCCTTCCTGGACCAGGATATCGATCTGCCTTTCTACCAGTTCAGGCGCGAGGCTCCTGCTCCTCCCCCGGGCGTAAGGTACAATACAGTATGTGCAAAAGGAATTACATCCGTCCTGAATTCGCACAAAGGCCCTGGTCCTTCCCCATTGGCGTTTTATGGTAAAGGGAGCAATGGCTGCAACCCTGGAAATATTGCCGACATAGAATTCCAGACCATCTTCCAGCTCAAAGGCAAGGTCTACAAGGTGTGCCTTCTGGTCGTTTCCCACCAGACATATCTGGCCCGGAACGGCCTCCAGGATCTCCTGCGCCCCGGTCTGGACATAGCAGCCAGCGGCAATGACCCGCGCCTTTTTTCGGGATCGCCTTACCCTTCTGAGTATCTGCCTTGACTGACATGCAGCCCTTGAAGTCACTGTGCAGGTATTTACAACGTAGATGTCAGCCTCCTGGGTGTAAGGTACAATATCCGCCCCTTTCGAGATAAAACCCTCTGCCAGGGCGGCCGTTTCAAACTGATTTACCTTGCAACCCAGGGTGTAAAGGGCTACCCGCATATTGAACCACCCCCGGCTACCAGCTCATCCAAATAAAAGACCGCAAATTGCCCCGGTGTAATTGCCAATTGCTCAGAGATAAAGCGAACTCTGACCCTGCCTGACTCCAGAACCTCCAGATCCGCCCGGCCACCTGCGTTGCCGTGGCGGATCTTTACAGTACACGATTGTTCAGAGACCGTATCAGGATTAACCAGCCAGTTAACATGTTCCGCAAGGAGTTCTTTGCCCCAGAGGTGATGTCCTTTTCCAACTACCAGCCGGTTGTTTTTTCTGTCCAGAGCAATTACATAATAAGGCGTCTTGTCCGGAATGCCGATCCCCTGTCTCTGTCCTACGGTGAAGGCATATAATCCTGCATGTCTTCCGAGGACTTTCCCGTCTAAAGAAACGATGTCTCCCGGCATATTATCAGAAAGGCCCATCTTTTTCAGAAAGGTCCGGTAATTACCTTTTAAGAAGCAAATTTCCTGGCTTTCTTTCTGAACTATATGAGAGAGACCCGTCCGTCCGGCCTGTTCCATTACATCTCTTTTTATGCGGTCTCCAAGCGGAAATATCAACCTGGGAAGGACCTCTTTTGATATCTGGTGCAGAAAATATGACTGGTCCTTTTTTAAATCTTTCGCCTTCAGAAGACCTGTTTGACCGTTTAAAAGCCTCTTTGTACGTGCATAGTGGCCCGTGGCAAGATAATCGATACCAAGCGAAGCGGCCAGAGACAGACCGATGACCACTTTGATCCTGTTGTTACATACCACGCAGGGATTTGGGGTCATACCCATATTGTAGGACTTGGTGAAGTATGAGATTACCTCTTTTTCAAATATCCTGGCCTCATTCAGACAGTGTAGTCTGATACCCAGATGCCTTGCCACGGCCTTTGATGCAACAAGACCCTTATCTGAAACCCCTTTCGGCAGAATATTAAGGAAGTATGCCTCGGTATGCCATCCGGCTTGAAGCAGTTCATGTGCTGCGACGGCGCTGTCTATGCCACCGCTCAAGGCTATCAGAACGGATTTGTCTTTTGGGTTTGGGCTCTTGATTATGATATGATACTTTTGCCTTTTATTACAGAATATTCGACAGTATACGTCAGGCCAGGACCCTGTCCCTGCTGAAACGGATTTCCATGGCCCTTACAGGGCACACTGCCACGCAGAGTTCACAGCCCGTACATTCTTTAGGGTCAAATATCACTTCCATGGTCTCTCTGTCCATGTGCAGTGCATGGCTGGGGCATATACCGGTACACACTCCGCACTGATAACACACATCATCATTTCTGCGTATTTCCTGTTCTACGGATTTTACGCCGACACCCAGATCCTTCAGATAACTGAGCCCTTCTCTTACATGTCTTTTGTGTCCCGACAGTTCAAGCACCATAAGGCCCTCCCGGCCCGGGAGTATTGTCGCCTTTAGTATGTTAAAGCACAGATCATGCTTGCGGCTCAGATTACATATTATGGGTTCATCTGTTACCTCCGGCGGAAAGCGGAGAACAAGGACTTTTGTGTACATATAATTTTATTCCTTTATTATTCTTGGACCGCCTTTTCGCGGTACTGCATATAGGCGTCTTTAAGGGCGGTATAAGGATCAAGCGCTGACTCTTTAATGGATTCATATTCGCCGATGGACAGGGATGTATCGTTAACCGCTTCATAAGATCTGGCACCCATGGAGACATAAAAAGGCCTTACATAGCTTACCGGTTGAAGAAAGTAGTCCCCTATTAGTCCTGCTGAATCGCGTAAAGTGGAAGGGCCCAGAAGTGGCCAGACGATGTAAAATCCATTGCCGATCGACCATTTGCCCAGGGTCTGTCCCATATCCTCCGGCGGCTGGTTCAGCCACGGACACCTCTGGGCCGGGTTAAAAAATCCGAGTATGCCGGCCGTGCTGTTCAAGATAAATCGGCATGTGTCCTGTCCGGCCCTCTGAAATTTGACCTGGAGGATATAGTTTACGAACCGTACAGGAAACCCGAGATTGTAAAAGAAGTTTTTAACCCCGATACGAACCGGTTCCGGGGTAATAAATCTATAACCGCGGGCAACAGGTTTAAGGGCCCTGAAGTAAAAGAAGTCATTAAAGGCAAAGACACCCCTGTTGAATCTTTCCAGCGGGTCACGTATCCGAGATGCCGACTCCTCTTCTTCTAAGTCATAAGTCCATTCATCGTATTCATCCTGAAGGGCGTTCTCTTCACCGGCGTCTGCAGATACAGCCGTTTCTTCCGCAAAGGCCTTTTTATAATTCGACCCATATCCGGCGAAGAGAAATGAAAATACCAGAATCAAGGCAAATAAAGCCGTGGGATCCCTTTGCAAGTCTTTCTCCATATTTCCTGCCTACCGGGTGTTTTACTCTGTTGGGGCCTCTTTCTTATTAACCATTTCACTCAATTGCTGCAACAGGTCTTCCGGAGTTTTATTCTGGAGGATCTTGTTGAATTGACTCCGGTAATTTCTTACCAGACTCACGCCCTCGATAATGACATCGTAACACCTCCATTCCTGGTTTTTAAAGGCTACCCTGTATTTTATCGGAATTTGTTTGGATGCCGTTACTATACTGGTTTGTACTTCGGCAATGTTTTTCGAAAGCATGGTGGCATCACCATAGATTATCTTTTCGTCGGTGTATTCCCTGACCCTGTTAAGATAAATTTTTTCCAGAAGCCTGGTGAACAGACCGGAGAACTCATCCATCTGTTCAGGGGTGAATGATCTACCTTTAATGCCGAGGGCCCTTCTGGAGATTTCATCATAATCAAAGAGTGTCCTCACAATCTTTGTAAGCTTTTGATACTGTTCTTCTTTAGCCGATTCTTCCTTGAATGCAGGGTCACGCAGGATGGTAAGCACCTTGTCGACCGAGGCGGTTACAAAATCAAAGGCCCCGTCAGCCGGAGTTGAGGCCGAGACCGGAATAACAAAAAGGAGTATAAGCAGAATGGATATGGATTGTCTCTTCATGTCGCGTCTCTTTGAATCCTAAATTGAGCTATTAGCTGTTAATTTGCTGCTGTTTTCCAGATAGGTTGCTAACACCTGAAAGCTGGAGGCTAATAGCTGTTGGTCTCAGATTACATGCCGCCGAATATATATTCACTGATTAGCTCTTCAAGGTCAACAGCTGATTCAGTTTCTACAATGGTCCCGCCTGGCTCGAGTATAATATCTGAACCCCCGGGCGTGATTTTGATAAATTTGTCGCCGATCATGCCGCTGGTTTTGATCGATGCTATTGCGTCGTCCGTGATTTGAATGCCTTTACGGATCTTGAGCATCACCAGTGCCATGTACCTTTCGGAATCCAGGCTGATTTTGCCGATGCGCCCGATCTCAACACCTGCTATCTCCACGCTGCTGTCGGGTCTCAGGCCGGAAACCGAATCAAATCGTGCGTACAGGGTGTAAGTGTCTCCCCCGATCAGTTCCATCTTGCCCAGCTTGATGGTTAAATAGCCTACACAGAGAAGGCCGATAAACACAAATATACCTACAATTGTCTCCATGGAATACTTTTTCATGCTGTTTCACCGTGTTTTATACACTCGACATGAGCGATTGTCTTCTGATGTGACAATGCCTGACCTATTATGGAATCAGGGTCTTTGCCCTGTTTGGCCGTAGACAGTCCGGCCGATATGGAAAAGCTTAGACATGCCTTGGGATAGCTTCCGGCCTGGAAAACCTCCTGTTTCTGCAGGTCGATTGCCAATTCGTTAAGGACGTTTTCAGCTTCTTTAATATCTGTATGCGGCAGGACCATCAGAATCTCATTTTGACTGAACCGGGCGGAAGTACCGGCTGCGCCGAAATGTTCTTTTAACAGCGTGCTCAGACACTGGACGATTCGCTGGGCCGTGATATAGCCGACATGCTTATTGATCTGTGTCATATTATCTATGGTGAACATTATAACAGGAAAATTCTGCTGGAGACGGTTTGCTCTATCCATTTCCTGGATGAGCAAATCCATGACCTCTTGTTTGGTATTCAATCCCGTGAGATCATCCTTTAGAGTTATCTGGCCCCTTATGAATTCTTGAACAACCGGGTTTTCAGACTGCTCGAGTTCTATAGGTTTGCCCTGGAAGATAATACGGCCGTTATCGATTATGGCAACGCGATTGGATATGAAAAAGACATCAGGGATGTCGTGGCTGACCAGAACCGCCGTAAATCCTATCTTTTTCTGGTAATGTGAGATCATACCCAGGACCGCGTTTTTCCGGAGGGGGTCAAGACCGGTAGTCGGTTCATCAAAAAAAATGATCTTGGGTTCGGTAATCAGTGCCCTGGCCAGGGCTACGCGTTTCTGCATGCCGCCGGATATCTGTGACGGGTACTTGTGCATGACGTCGTGGGAAAGCTCCATCTGATCAATTTGGGCCAGCACTTTGCTTTTTATGGCGTCTTCCTGCATCCTGGTTTTTTCCCTGAGCGGCAGGGCGATATTTTCAAAGACTGTCAGTGAGTCAAACAGGGCGTTATTCTGGAACATATAGCTTGTCTGCCGCTTGAATTGTGTCTGCTCTTTCCGGGTCATGTCTCTTAACCGCTTGCCGTTGATCAAAACATCTCCTGCATCGGGCCTGAGTAGTCCGATGATGTGTTTGAGCAATACGCTTTTGCCCCCTCCGCTTTTACCGATGATGGTCGTGATGTCGCCTTCAAAGATAATAAGGTTGAGTCTGTCCAGAACGGTATGGTTGCCAAAGCGTTTTGTAACATTTTTTAATTCTATCAGGGGTGCGGTCACGTCGTCCTCACAGGAGGAATGAAGTCAATACATAGTCCACTATCAATACCAGAACGCATGAGAGGACTACTGCCGAGGTCGTGGCAAGGCTTACACCCTTGGCACCGAATCCGCCGGGACGCATATGGGTGAAATAGCCCTGATAGCAACAGATCGTAGAGACTATCAGGCCGAAGACAAGGGACTTGATAAAGCCTCCGCTTATGTCCTGCATGAGTACGTTGCTTTCAATGCGGTAGAAGTATATGCCGGAATTGATCCCCAGGAGGCAGACACCTGAAAGATATCCGCCTATGATTCCGATTACATTAAAGATTGCGGTAAGCAGAGGAAAGCTGATCAGAGATGCGACTATACGAGGGCTGACCAGGAACCGGACCGGATTGATGTCCATGGTGTCAAGTGCATCGATCTGCTCTGAGATACGCATGATGCCGATTTCCGCAGCCACGGAAGACCCTGCCCTGGCAATGATCATGATTGCCGTCATGACCGGTCCCAGTTCGCGGATAAGTGAAAGCGCCACCGCAGCCCCGAGCACTCCCTCAGATCCGAATTTGACCAGTGTATAGTAGCCCTGCAGCCCCAGGACCATTCCGGTGAAAAGGCCGACCAGAAGGATTATAAGGATAGATTTGGCACCGATAAAGAAGACATGCTGTATGGTCTTGTTCACCTGAAGGGGCAAAGAAAAGATCAGGCAGAATGCGTGGGTAAAAAAGATCGCGATGGCCCCCAGCTCACGGATAAAGGCAATAAAAAGGCCGCCCAGCCAGTTAAACGGTGCGATTACGGCACTGGTTGCCCTGGCCATATAGTCAGTTCCAGTCTGCATATAAACCGATATCTTAATATTTGATAAAACAAAAGTAAACAGTAGGCGTTCAGGGATTCATGGGTTCTTTTTTGATCTTCACCGGCCGTGCAACATCGGACTTTTACAGATATACAAAAAAAGACTTGTGGCTATGTGTTAGCCTGCTATGTTTATATGAATGTTGCCAGACATCTCTGAAGAAAAAATACAGTCCGCGGGGAATGCAGTCGATTCTATTGATCCGATTCTACCGTCTGAAATAGGTTTTGACATAGACGGTGTGGTTGCCGATACCATGGAGGCCTTCATACGGATAGCCAGAGAAGAATTCGGCATTGATTATATCAGTAAAGAGCAGATAACCTCTTACTGGATCGAGGAATGCCTGCCCATACCACTCGACATAATTAAGGCCATTATCAACCGTCTTCTTACGGATCCTGTCGGCATCAAGCTCGAGCCGCTTCCAGGGGCCAGGGAGGCCCTGATGAGGCTTGCCGCCCACGGCAGTCTTACTTTTGTGACGGCCAGGACGGTAAAAGAACCGATTGAGGCCTGGCTGATCTCTCTCCTTTCCGGTGTTGCGCATGAAGACATCAGGGTGATTGCCACAGGTCAATACTCGGCAAAGGCAGGCGTGCTTGATGAACTGAAGCTCAAGTATTTTATTGATGATCATCTGGAGACCTGCCGGGACCTCCACAAAAGAGGAATCAAGACCTTTGTCTTTGACCAGCCCTGGAACAGGGGCAACGCGCCTTTTCTGAGAATCAGATCATGGAAGGCCCTTTCAGGCATCATAAAAATGCCCTCCTGACAGCTGGATAATATACAAAAAAGGCACCAAACCGTTTGATCTGACCGTAAAATCGATAAAAAAGATGACTTTGAGTTCTAAACCTTTAAGTTTCTGTAAATAAAGATGGTGACAAAAATAATAAACGAAGGAATCGTGGAGGAGCTTGAAAACTGGTTTGACAATTACCTCCGGGAATTTAAATCAGGGGATCCTGGCTGGCAACCGAACATAATATTGAAAGAGAAACATACCAGAATGGTATGCAAGGAAATTCTGGGTATTGGGAGAAAGATCGGACTAAAGGATGAAGAACTTCGCCTGGCCAGGGTGGTTGCCCTTTTTCATGATATCGGCCGCTTTGAACAGTTTGCCCGCTATCAGACCTTTGTGGACCGCAACTCAGTGAATCATGCCGTGCTGGGGGTAAAGATACTCAAAGAGAACAAGGTGCTGAACAGGCTTGATAAATCAGTGCGAGACCTGATTTTGCGAGCAATTTTATACCACAACCGCTTTGCCTTACCAAAAAAAGAGTCTGAAGAATGTCTATTGTTTGCAAGATTGCTGCGTGATGCCGACAAACTGGACATCTGGCGAGTAGTCACTGATTACTATCACCAGGAAGATGGAAAACGAAATGCCGTAATTGAGCTTGACCTCCCCGATACCCCGGGGATCTCAAATGATGTCTATGAGGATCTGATGGGAAAAAGGATCGTGGATATCGCGCATCTAAAGAATCTGAATGATTTTAAGCTGCTTCAAATCGGGTGGATCTATGATATAAACTTTGTGCAGACCCTCCAATGTGTTCTGAAGAGGGGCTATTTGGCAATGATACGTGATGTATTGCCTAAATCGGAAAAGATCACGGAGATTTTCAATGTTCTCCAGGCACACATAAACGAGCAAATCTCGCCTTTAAAGGCTCAGTGACTCCAGGTTTGCATTGGAATTGCCAAGCGATTTGCCGAACAGAGAAGGGCCTTCTTGAAAGTAGGCACATTCCTTTACAGCTACGTTTAGCAGAAAGGCCACTTGACATCTTTTTAGATTAGAACAATTCATGCAGATAGAAGGCGTGATTGAAGAAAAATCAAATATCAGGTCTTCTGATGTAGGTTTTATCATACATTTATTTTGGAGTGATTGAAGGTCTTTTCCTACACAATTATCACCTATCATAATCTATAAACCCCAATTTAGGCCCTTATTTCAGCTATTTATAAAATAACAATCCCCCAACTGTCATATTATATAAGCAAATTGTGGTCCATTTTGGTAAAGGGTGGCGAAATACAGGCGCGAATTCTTTTTTACTCTGTAATCTTTTGCCAGTGTTGCCAAAAAGAGGGAAAGGATTTGCGAACGCATGAAGGATCTTTGATCCTGATACCCGGGAGCTTCAGCCCTGCCACTGAAAAGGCCATGGCTATACGGTGATCGTCGTAAGTATCTATAGTGGATCCGTGCATGTCACGGGACCCCTCAATGATCAAGCCGTCTTCCAGTTCTTTCACCGATGTCCCTATCTTGGTGAGTTCCTGCGCCACCGCCTTCAGCCTATCTGTCTCTTTTATCCTCAGGTGGGCCACATTCTTGATGACGGTCGTGCCTGATGCGAAGGCGGCGATTACTCCGAGGGTCGGGACCATGTCTGGCCATCGCCCCATGTCCACTTCTAGGGCCTTGAGCATACCGCCCGGAGGCCCCTGGACCGTAACTCCCTGTGGATCCCTTTTTACAGAACAACCCATGCCGGCCAGAATGTCGACAAAGGCCGCATCGCCCTGAAGGGCATCCGGTGGTATGTTTTCCACTGTGATTCTACCGCCCGTAACCGCTGCGGCTGCCCAGAAATAGGAAGCGCTCGATGCATCTCCCTCGATTTGATATGTCTTTGCCTTATAAGTCATATGAGGCACAAGGAAAGAGTTGTCTCTCTCCTGTACCTTTACTCCAAAGGCCTCCATAACTGCCAGAGTGAGATCGACATAAGGTCTGGATACCAGGGGACCGTCCAGGGTGATTTTGGCCGGATTCCTGACAATCGGGGCTACGAGCAGCAGGGAGGAAAGATACTGACTGCTTTTCGAGGCGGAGAGTATGGTCTCCCCGCCTTCAAGGCCATGTGCCTTGATTTCTACCGGGGGACAACCGGTTTTCTCAATGCTTTTTGCCTCGGCTCCCCAGGCCTTTAATGCCTCAAGAAGTGGGCCTATGGGTCTTTCGGCCATTCTTCCGGTACCTGTGAGCCTGTATGTGCCCTGACCAAGGGATACAAGAGAGGCCATGAAACGTATTCCAGTACCATTGTTGCCAAGATAGATGTCCTGTTTGACAGGCAGAATCTTTCCGCCTTTTCCCCCGATTGTCCAGTCACCCTCTTTATCCTTTATGGAAATTCCCAAGCAAATCAGGGCCTTTTTAAGTAATTGGGTATCTTCGCTGTCTAAAGGGCCTTTCAGTTCACTGTCCCCTTCAGCTAAAGATGCAACTACCAAGGCCCGCTGGGTGATGCTTTTCGATCCGGGGACCTTTATCTTGGCCTTTATTCCGGACCCTGCCTGACGAATTTCCATAGACTTGTCTTTTGAATAGAGAGTCAGATCTATGCCCTCCCGGCATCAATACCGGCCCTTACCCAATTAAGAAGGCCGCCCGCGGACAATATTGAGCGATCTCTTTCAGACAACTCCAGGCGGGCCTGTATTGTTTTGTCCTGATTGATTTCTACCGATACCCGATCCGAGCCTTTCAGGAGCGCGCTCCTCAGACCCGGGATATTGACCGTGTCTCCCTGCTCAATCCGGTCATAGTCATCCGGATCTATAAAGGTAAGCGGCAGGATACCGAAATTTATAAGATTTGCCTTGTGTATTCTGGCAAAGCTCTTTACCAGTTTGACGCGTACACCAAGATACCTGGGTACCAGTGCGGCATGCTCCCTGGAGGAGCCCTGGCCGTAATTTTCCCCTCCGACTATCACCACATTGCCTGTCTCCTTGGCTCTTGAGGGAAACTCCGGATCAATAGCGGAAAAGACATACTCACTGATAGCAGGCACATTGCTTCTGAGCGGCAATATCTTGCTCCCGGCGGGCATAATATGGTCAGTGGTTATGTTGTCTTCTACCTTGAGGAGCACTTTTGCCTGCAGGTCTTCCGGCATGGGCTCAAATTCAGGAAGAGGTTTTATGTTGGGGCCGCGCAGCACTGATACCTTTGAACCGTCTTCAGGGGGAGGTATTATTCCGTTGTCATTGATAAGATAGGTCTTGGGAAGCAATACCTCGGGGGCCTTTCCAAGGTTTCTGGGGTCTGTAATCACCCCTTTTATCGCTGACGCAACTGCGGTTTCAGGACTGCACAGATATACCCGGTCGTCCTTTGTGCCGCTCCTTCCGGAAAAGTTGCGCGTAAAGGTCCTTAAAGATATGGTCCCCGTGGCCGGGGCCTGTCCCATACCGATACACCCCAGACAGCCGCACTGGTGTATTCTGGCCCCGGCATGGATCAATGTGCGTAAGGCCCCGGCCATGTCGGCGTTTTCCAGTACCTGCCGGCTGCCCGGATTTATCTCAAAGCTTACAAACGGGTGTATCCCGGAGGATTCAAGGGATTTGGCAGCAACCACTATGTCCCTGAATGACGAGTTGGCACAGGAGCCTATAATGACCTGAGATACCGGCTGCCCGGCCGCCTCGCGCACAGGGACTACATTGTCCGGGGACGATGGACAGGCTATCATCGGTTCAAGAGAAGAGAGATCCATATCTATTATTTCATGATAGACGGCATCCCGGTCTGCCTTAAGTTCCTGCCATACCGCTTCTCTTTTCTGGCTGACAAGAAAGCCCTTGGTCGCCTCATCAGAAGGAAAGACTGTACCTGTAGCCCCCAGTTCAGTTCCCAGGTTTGCTATTGTAGCCCTGTCAGTTGCAGACAGCGTGGCAACGCCGGGTCCAAAATATTCAATGATTTTACCCACACCGCCCTTTACTGTCATAAGACGGAGCAGTTCCAATATGACATCCCTTGCCGAGACCCAAGGGCCAAGCCTTCCCTTCAGGCGTACACCTGTAATATAGGGCATTCTCAGGTAGAATGGCTGTCCGGCCATGGCCAGGGCCACATCGAGTCCGCCCGCACCTATGGCGAGCATCCCGCATCCACCGGCTGTCGGAGTGTGACTGTCAGAGCCCAGCAGTGTCTTGCCTGGGACGGCAAAACGCTCCAGATGTATCTGGTGGCATATCCCGTTTCCCGGACTGGAAAATTGTATGCCGTAGCGTGCGGCAACGGACCGAAGGAACCTGTGATCATCGGCATTCCTAAAGTCGGATTGCAGCAAGTTATGGTCTACATAACTTATGGACAATTCCGTCTTGACTTTGGGTATGCCTATGGCCTCAAATTCCAGGTATGCCATGGTGCCTGTGGCGTCTTGAGTAAGTGTCTGGTCAATGCGGATAGCGATCTGGCCGCCTGGATCCATTTCACCTTCCACCAGGTGCGCCGCTATAATTTTTTCTGTTGCCGTTAAACCCATTTATTGCTCCGTATGTCTTGGTTGATATTAAGAGATGTCTGTTTTAGATACATATGAACACGAAAAATCAGCCGAATAAATATTTGTCAGGCGTATTATAGGCGCAGCGTGCTATGACAGCAAGCTTGACATTGGGTCAACAAATGCTAAAAATCTAACTAATCGGCATTAAGTTCAGAAATTAGGCATAACCAAAAGGAGGAGATCTCGATGTTGGAAATTAAGAAGATTCTGTATCCTGTGGATTTTTTTGAAAGTTCTGATAATATTTTGCCTTATGTTAAGCTTATGGCGGAAAAGCTGGGGGCGGAGATAGAACTTATACATGTGGTGAGGGGTTCTGCTGACTTTGTTGGTTTTGAAATGGGTACTGCCTGGTATTCCAGTTTTGAAGCGGAGCTTTTAGAAGGCGGCCAGAAGGCCATGTACAGGTTCGCTGAAGAGAAATTTCCAGGTCAGGATATAAAGACAACAATTGCCGTGGGCGACGTAACGGAAGAAATAATAAAACACGCCGTGAAGAGCGGCACAGATATGATCATAATCGGTACCCATGGGAGAAAGGGGCTTGACAAGATCATGTTTGGCAGCGTGGCGGCAGGGGTTGTCAAAGGGGCCCACTGTCCTGTCCTTACGGTCAATCCATATAAGGCAGGCAAATAGATCATGCAGTGATTTTTATCTATTGATGCTGTAAAAGGTCCTGACGAGAGATTTTCTGTAAGGCAGGCTGATTTCTTAATAAGTCCCGGCAATATACTTTCACCAGTACCTTCTATAATTGCAGGGAGCTTGGCGGTGAAGCAATCTCCTTCGAGGGGAGGGGATTGTTTCGCTCGCAATAGCAGCTCATTTTAAAGGATTTCCTTGGCCCAGATCCCAGCAGATTTTCCAAAAACCATTATCACCTCTCATCTCAACGCGGATTTTGATGCACTGGCATCTTGCCTGGCTGCAGCCAAACTTTATCCAGGGGCGCAGATCGTTTTGCCTGGTTCCCAGGAGAGAGACCTGCGCGAATTTCTGCTCCAGTCAAACAGTTGTTTTATAGATGTAAAACGTCTAAAGGATATAGACCTTGACAAGGTTGAGGTTCTGGTAGTTGTGGACACCAGGCATAAAAGCCGTATCGGTCCTTTGGCATTGCTTTTGGAAAGGCCTGATGTCGAAGTCCATATATTCGATCATCATCCCCCTTGCGGTGAAGACATAATTGCAGACAAGACCTTTTTCAGACAGGTGGGCGCAAACACGACCTTGATGATTGGGCTATTGAGAGAAAAAGGAGTGTATATCAGCCCCGAGGAGGCGACTATTCTGACATTGGGTATATACGAGGATACCGGCTCTTTTACTTTCAGCTCCACCACTCCAGAGGATCTGGAGGCGGCTGCCTGGCTGCTCGATAAGGGGGCCGACCTAAAGACGATCTCCAGACTCCTTGAACACAGGTTCACTCCCGAGCATATAAGGCTTTTGAACGATCTTTTGAACAACGCAGCTACTTATACTCTGGCCGGCCTCCCTGTGACTTTGGCAAAGACATCTTCGCCGGTGTATGTGGAGGACTTTGCCGTCCTGGCTCACGAATTAATGGATATGGAGAAACTGCCCGTGGTTTTTGCAATGGCACTTATGGCGGATCAAATATTGATAGTGGGCCGCAGCCGGGATGAGAGGGTCGACGTAGGGAAGGTGCTGAAGGCAATCGGTGGTGGAGGCCATCCAATGGCGGCCTCTGCCACAATAAAGGGATTGACCCTGGCCGAGGCCGAGGAGTGTCTTTTAACCGAACTTCACAGGCAACTCGGAACAGAGCCTGAGGTGAAAGACGTTATGTCGTATCCGGTGCTCTCGGTCCTTCCGGATACTACTCTTTCACAGGTCAACGATAAGTTAACGCGCTACGGCATCACGGTCTTGCCTGTAGTCCACGAAGGCAGGGTCCTGGGCCTCATTTCCCGCAGGACCGTGGAGAAGGCAATATATCATGGTCTTTCAGACCTGCCGGTACGTGAATATATGACAACGGATTTCGAGGTCCTTGATCCTAAGGATACCCTTGCCAAGGTCCAGGAGCTTATTGTCAATCATCGTCAGCGTTTTGTCCCTGTAGTGGATAAAGGAAAGATAGAAGGAGTAATCACCAGGACGGATCTTCTTCAGATATTGAGTGGAGATGCTGCAAGGATACCTGAAGCCCTGCTTTCAGGAAAGGAGCAGCGCAAGAACGTCGTCTCCTTGTTGAAGGAGAAGCTTCCCTCCCATATATTTGATCTATTGATAAATGCAGGGGAAGTAGCAGAGGGTGAGGGTTTTCATATCTGTGTAGCAGGTGGTTTTGTGAGGGACCTGCTTTTAAGAAAGCCCAATCTGGATATAGATCTGGTAGTGGAGGGAGACGGGATCTCCTTTGCCCAGGCCTTTGCCAAACGTTTTAAGGCAAGGGTTCGCGCCCACAAGAAGTTCGGAACTGCGGTCGTGATTTTACCCGATGGTTTTAAAGTGGATGTGGCAACAGCCAGGTGGGAATACTACAAGTACCCTGCCGCGATGCCTACAGTGGCACTTTCATCCACTAAGTTAGATCTGTTCCGGCGGGATTTTACCATAAATACACTGGCTATTAAGCTGAATCCGAAGGAATTCGGGTTATTGATAGACTTCTTTGGTGGTCAGAGGGATCTTAGAGATCGTATTATACGGGTCCTTCACAGCCTGAGTTTTGTTGAAGATCCGACAAGGGTCTTCAGGGCGGTCCGTTTTGAGCAACGATACGGTTTCAGAATAGGCAAGCATACCTTGAAGTTGATCCAAAATGCAGTGCGTCTTGACATATTCTCAAGGCTTTCCGGGAAGCGTTTACTTGCGGAACTCATATTCATATTGAGGGAGCCGGATCCGCGATCCGCCATCAAAAGGCTGGCCGATCTGGGATTACTGAAAGTGATTCATAAGGGCATTCGCTTGGGTTCAAAGGAAGAAGGGACACTTACCCGAACCTATAATGTGCTGGCCTGGTATGATCTGCTTTTTCGAACCAGGAGACCCAGGAGGTGGGTGATTTATCTGCTGGCGCTTTTTGAAGGGCTGAATTTTCAAGAAATTCGGGAAGTAGTAGATCGTTTAGGCATTGTCGGCTCAAAGAGGGATGTTTTTATGGAGGGGCGTCAAATTGCAATAAAGGCCCTTGATCTCCTTTCCAGGAGACCTTCCATGAAGGCCAGTGAGGTCTATTGGTTGCTGAAGGGTCTGGATATTGATCTCCTGCTCCATATCCTTGCAATTTCTGAAAACGATGATGCCAAACAGGCCATATCGCGGTATATCACGGAGCTATGTGATGCGAAATCTTTGCTTACAGGAGATGATATAAAGGAGATGGGCCTTGAGCCGGGTCCTCTCTTTCATACGATACTCCACCGTCTGCTTGAGGCCAGACTGGACGGAGAGGTCAAGTACCGGGAGGACGAAATTCATTTGGTAGAACGGGAATTCTTGGATCGTTTAAAAACAGGTGCCGACTGACTTATAAAAAGCGCTTTTCAAGGATTGGTGGGGGGGCTGGTTTCCCCTATCACCTCTCGTAACTTGTATGATAAGGTTATTATACTGAAGGGTTTTTGAATGAAGGCACTGGCCCCCCGCTTAAAGACTTCAGCGGCCTCACCATCAAAGCTGTAGCCGCTTGAGAGGATAACCTTTACATCAGGGTTCAGGGCCTTCATCTTATCATAGACCTTGCCGCCGCCCATGTCCGGCATGATTAAATCCAGAAGGACAAGATCAATTCTGTCTCTATTATCTTGGTATAATGACCATGCCTCATTACCCCCACGGGCTACAATTACTATATAGCCCAGATACTCCAACATCTGTTTGGCCGCATTCAGTATCTGTTCCTCATCATCTACCAAGAGTATGGTTTCGGTTCCCATTAGGACATCGTTTCTCACTAACCTGGCAGGCGGCGTTATGTCGTTTTCACAAACAGGCAGGTAGATACTAAACGTGGTACCATGACCCTTTTCACTGTAGACGTTGATAATCCCCTTGTGATTGACGATAATTCCATAGACCGAGGCCAGACCCAAGCCTGTGCCTCTCCCCATCTCTTTGGTGGTGAAGAACGGATCGAAGACACGCTTCTGTGTCTCTTTATCCATTCCTATACCGTTATCGGTGACGGAGATTTTAATATATTTACCGGCTTCAACATCATACGGTCTTACGTAGTAATCATCTAAAACGACATTGCTTGTCTCAAGATAGAGATTCCCCCCGCCGGGCATGGCATGCCAGGCATTGACATAAAGGTTTAAAAGTACTTGTTCCATCTGGCCTTGATCGACCTCCACCGCCCACAGGTCTTTCCCTAATTTACTGTGTATAATAATCTCTTTTTTGGTTCGGCCAAACATCTCCGACGATTTGTGGATCAGCTTATTGAAATTAGACGGCCTGGTTTCGTATCTTCCACTTCTTGCAAAACCGAGGAGCTGTCTGGTCAGATCAGCGGCACTTTGAACCTGTTCTTCGATTCTCTTCAGCATTTCATAATGTGGATGCAGGGTATCAATCTTCAGGAGCATCAGAGAGGCATAACCCTGGATTCCCATAAGCAGATTGTTGAAATCATGGGCTATCCCGCCCGCCAGCGTGCCTATTGATTCCATCTTTTGGGCCTGAACCAGCTTGGCCTCAAGCCTTTTCTGATATGTGACATCTCTAATAATAAAAGAGACGCCGATTATATCTCCCTTACGGTCCTTGATAGGAGAAAGTGTCAGGTCGACATCTATATACTTGCCGTCTTTTGTATTTCTTTTTGTTTCGTAATGTTCAAAACCCCCGCCCTCGGCAATTTCTTTAACAAAGACGTGGCATTCCTTTCTTTGCTCCTCCGGGACAATGATATCTAGGTAATTTCCCACTGCCTCTTTTTCAGAATAACCGAAGATCCTTTCGGCCGTCTTGTTCCAGCTGGTGATCTGACAACTCATGTCCGTGCTGATAATGGCGTCATGGGAGTAGCGGACAAGGCTGGCCAGGTATTCAATCTCCTGATGGGCCTTTTGAGCTTCCGTAATATCCCTCAACACGTGAATGACCTCGCTGATCTCCCTTTCGGCATTAGTGATAGGATAACAATTGATCCGCAGATACCGGTTCAGGTGAGGCTCCCAGAGTTCATTGGTTTGAGAAGAACATGTCTTAACCAAGGTCGACCGCATACAAAACTTTGGCACATGATCAATGCCGTGGAGAATTTTATAACATTTCCGGCCGATAATATCGGTTATGTCTTTTCCCACCAGTCTGGCCAGACCTTTATTCGCCCTTTGAATAGTAAAGGTCTCATCTATCAGAAAAATAGCGTCTTCAATAGCATCAAATGTCGTCTCCCATTCCTTCTTTGCCTCCTGGATTCTTCTCATGAGGGACAGCGTTTTCTTCTCAGCCGCCTCAATTTCCGTCACGTCACGGATGATTCCTTCATGACCGAGCATCTTTCCATTTTCGTCTTTTGTTGCGGTAGCGGTTATCATGACGGAAATTTGGGTCTTGTCTTTCTTTTTGAACTTGGCCCGGTAATCTTTGAGAAAGCCATTTTGTTCGATCTTTTCTTGAAATAGCTTACTCTCATTCCGATTATGAAACATTAGTTCAATAGACTGCTTGTCCCGGGCCTCTTGTTTGCTTTTATATCCTAAGAGTCTGACCCCGGCCTTGTTTATGTCAATGAGTTTTCCTTCATATGTAGCAATGTAGATCATGTCTTTGGAGTCATCGAAAACCCTTCGATATTTTTGCTCTGACTTTCTCAGTTTCTCAGTCTTTTTTTCAAGGTCCCTTTTGAGATCTTCTGTTTTATCCAGGCAATGCGAGACAGTGCTCAGTATGTCGTCCGGCTCAAAGGGTTTTTCAATAAGATCATAAGCACTCAGCCTAAAGGCGGTAGCGACTATATCTTTATCAGCATAGCCGGTAATCATTATGACCTCAGTGTCTTTGCCCAGCTTTTTTATCCTTTTTAACAACTCGATTCCGTTTATGTCAGGCATGACGATATCCAGAATCACCAAGTCAAAATCCTGGGCGGCCAACATTTCCAGGCACCTTTTGCCGTTTTCGGCAAATGCTGTCTTGTAACCACTTTGCAGCAGCAAATTACCCAAAGACTTCCTTATTTTTTCTTCATTATCACATACCAAGATCTTACGCGGTGACGGCATATTTGTTCTCCTTTTCAAGAGGCAAATAAATTCTCAGGCCAGTTGCCCAAGTATGTTTCACTGTCAAAACCTGCAGGGCCACCGTGTCTCTCCACGATGCAAAAACAATGGTCAGGTCCGGTCTTGTTTTCGAGGGGCCGACTTAGTGAAAAAGGAGATCGAATATCTCGGCCTTATTTTCTTTTTGTAACTTCAGCTCTGTTATTTTATCGGCACGAATTTCTTTAATATCAATTCGTTGTTATTGGTTTATCCGGAAATCTATCCGCTTTCATATGGAATATTTAAAAAGGACCTTAATGTTTATGTTATTTTTTATACTAAATCCGGCAAGTTGGTATGGTCAAGTAAAAATGGATGTCCGGTTGAGCAGCTTTAGCCGGGAGAAGTCCCCTCAAAACCGTTGTAAGGCAGCGTAAAAGGTTTTTTCCTGATGTCTTTTCCACAGAATCATAGATGAGCTCTGGACATTATTGTAGTATACTAAAAAAATGATGGATTTTGCTTCTATAATTCAGAGATTAGCAATACTCACACCACCTATACTTCTCGCTGTTACTATTCACGAGATGGCCCACGGCTGGGTGGCTTATCGCCTTGGTGATCCCACTGCAAAGCTTATGGGGCGCTTCAGCCTTAACCCTCTCCGCCATCTTGATCCCATTGGTACGATGGTGTTTTTTCTCACTCAAACCATAGGTTGGGCAAAGCCCGTACCGGTAAATCCCAGTTATTTCAAGAATCCCAGGAATGACATGGTCTGGGTTGCGCTGGCAGGTCCAGGGGCCAATATATTATTGGCGGTATTGAGTGCTGTCTTGCTGAGACAGGTATTGGGGTCATTCTGGGAGACGTCAGGTTTTTTTATGCGTCCTGTCCTATACATGGCATATGTAAGTGTGCAGATTAATATAGGGCTTGCGGTGTTCAATCTTCTCCCCATCCCGCCTCTTGACGGCAGCAAAGTACTTATGGGTATACTTCCCCCTGGCCTGGCAAGCTCTTTTGAGAGTTTTGAGCGCTATGGTTTTCTGCTGATTCTGGTGCTCGTCTTTACAGGAGTGACCGGCCGCGTTATTGTCCCGCTGATCCTCTATATGAATAAACTCCTATTGGGAACCGTACTTTGAAATGAGCGTTTATGAGTAAACAGGTAAAACAGCGAATAGTAAGTGGCATGAGGCCCTCCGGCAAACTGCATCTGGGACACCTGCATGGTGTTCTTGATAACTGGAAACGTCTGCAAGATACATATGAGTGCTTTTTCCTTGTGGCTGACTGGCATGCCTTGACCACCAGTTACGAATCCCCGCAAGAAATTCCGGCAAACATGGATGATATGATTCTTGACTGGCTGGCTGTTGGGATAGATCCGGGCAGGGCGACCCTGTTTGTTCAGTCGGAAGTCAAGGAGCACACAGAACTTCATCTCATGCTTTCCATGATTACGCCTGTCTCATGGCTGGAGCGCAATCCCACCTATAAGGAACAGCAGCTTTATCTAAAAGAAAGAGACCTGGCAACCTTCGGTTTCCTGGGCTATCCGGTCCTCCAGGCTGCGGACATACTGCTTTACAAAGGTCAAAAGGTGCCTGTAGGCGTGGATCAATTGCCTCATATTGAATTAACCAGGGAGATAACACGCCGGTTCAATTATCTATACAAGGACGTTTTCCCAGTACCTGATGCCTTGCTGGCAGAGGTCCCCAAGCTTCCAGGGCTGGACGGCAGAAAAATGAGCAAGAGTTACGGGAACTCCATTTTTTTGTCAGACCCTCCGGATGTGGTGATGGAAAAGGTGTCCACAATGATAACTGATGTGAAACGGCCGAGGATGAGCGATCCCGGCGATCCTGAAAAGCGCTGTATAGCATTCAAGCTTCATCAGCTTTATCTATCTCCGGAACGGCTTGAGCTCATTGTATCCGAATGCAAGGCAGCCAAACGGGGTTGTGCGGCATGTAAGAAAGAGCTTGCAGAAGCCATTATCCAGCAACTGGAACCGATCCGGCGAAAGAGAAAGGCCTTTGCTGCCGATCCCGGTAAGGTCAGGGCTATATTGGCGGACGGGGCCGAGAGGGCCGGAAAGGTTGCGCAGTCTACAATGGCGCAGGTTTGGAGTGCCCTTTGGAATCAGAGTGCCAAGTAAAGCTGGAGACCTTTGAGGGACCTTTAAATCTTCTTCTTCACTTAATCCAGAAGAATAAGCTGGAAATTACAGATATTCCAATAGCCATGGTTACGGCCCAGTATCTGGAGTATCTTGAGTTCATGCAGGCCGCCCTTGATGTGGTGGTGGCAGGTGAATACCTGGTGATGGCTGCCACACTTATGCATATCAAATCCAGGATGTTGCTGCCGGGGCCCGATCCGGAAGATCCTGAAGACGATCCCAGGCTTGAGCTGGTCCGTCCCCTTCAAGAGTTGATCCAGATGAGAAAAGCGGCCGCTTATCTTGAGTGCAGGCCTATATTGGGCAGGGACGTGTTTATACGTATAGGAGGATTGGAGAATGAGAAATCAGAAGGTAATGCGGAGCTCTTTGGGCACTGGGAATCTGACGAGAGCTTTGACATAAGTCTTACAGAGCTCGTCTCTGCTTTCAAAGATATGTTGGGGAACGGTTCTTTCCCCAGGGTCCTTGAAATTACCAGGGCAAAGGCCGGCCTTGCTGAACAAATGCAATCTATTGCCGAGAAGCTTAATCGGGCTGGAACCATAAGATTCTTTGAAATATTTCCTTCGGAAGATCGCGAAATGATCGTGGTTACGTTTCTGGCGATACTTGAGCTTGCCCGGTTGGGCAAAGTGCGTCTTTTACAGGAGAGCCCCGGGGGAGACATCCTTATACTATTAAGGGGTGGTGATGAACAAAAAAGGCCCGGCGGGCTTCAACCCAACCGGGCCTTTTTATAAAATTTCCTTAATAAAGAGGAAAGAGAAAGCTCTGAACAGGCTACATCGGAACAATAAGTTTTTCCGATTCCTCATTCCATGATATTATGATATACCAGATGGCCATAACTATGAAAATAAGGGCCAGAGTACCGCCGTAACCGAGCCAGGTCTCAGGCATGTAGACAAAGGAGCCGAAGACGCCGTCCAATTCCCATTCCTTCTCTTTGAACCATCCGTCCACAAAGGCATTTGTAATACCGAAGGCAGGCAATACCAGCCACAATTTGATCTGACCTTCACCAATGCGCCAGAGGACTCCTGTCCCGCAGCCCCCGGCCAGCAGGGCACCAAAGCCGAAAATCACACCGCCCACAATTGCGACCCAACCGAAGAATCCACGTACATAATGCATGACATTAACAAGATCTGTATATTTAAGTACCGTGACCCCTATCGCCAGGACAACCACACTTAGCATCACTGACTTGGCCATTTTGGTGTCACCTGTCATATGTGGTTCTCTAAAGCCCTGTATCATACACCAGCGACCGCGTTGCATTGTATAGCCCAGACCTGCGGGAATGATCAATAGTCCAGCCAGTTTAGCCACGTAGGCATCGTCGCTGCCGGCATAGGTGTTGGTGCCCCATATAAGGACGCCCAGCGTCGCGATACCCAGTATGATCTTTAATGCATAGGGAAATTCTATGGTCTTTGCACCACCAGAACCCCAACTGATATGCTCCATCTCCCAGTAAAGATATTTAATGCCGATCACCGCCCCGATAATAAGGCCTATCATCATGCAGAAACCGCTGGCGGATAGATTGCCGACCGAATTATAAAAGCCGCCTATATTACATCCACCGCACATGGCGGAACCAATGCCCATAAATACCCCGGCGAACAGCGCCTTTACCAGCTCCAGCCTCGGGGGGATCCTGATGGCAAAATCTCCTCCGAGACAGGCCGAAATAAAAGCGCCTGCTACAAATCCAAGGCCTATGACGGAACCGGAGCTCAGGAGAACACTTGCAGGCTCACTTTCCCAAACACCTATGCCATAGAGCAGCCACTCCCCCCAGTTTCTTATGGCGCCAACCGCACCCCAGGGTCTGGCCCACGCCAGACAAATGATACTCAAAAGAGCGACAAAGATCCCGCATACAGTGGCATTCCATTCTTCCTGGCACAAAATCTTATAAAGTCCTTTGATCTTTTTTCCCAGTATGCTTTCACCCATTAATTCATCCCTCCCCAAAAGCCTTATCTTCTATATAACTTAGTATCCGTTATGGCAAGCAAAAACTATTTTCCATTTTGATTTAAATAATTTCTGGTTTCAAATTAACTAAATATATTATTATCAAATTCCCCAATAGCCTTGTTTGATCCGAGGTGGATTGTTGGCTTTTTCATAGCAGTCTCATCAAGGGCTGTCAAGCCTTCTCATTGGTTTCTCTAGTGCTGAAAGCGTATCTGACTCAATCAATAGCTCTTAATTTCCAATTCTTAAGGGCCCCAGCCCCCTATACCCAAAAGTTCTATATGGAAACTAAATCTGGTCTCGTCCGTATCTTTTTTAAATCTTCCCTCAATTGCCCAACAGGTCGATTGATATCGAAGACCAAATATGGATTCAAGCGCTGAATCTTCGGCGATATTTCTCTTAAATTCGCACATTCCATACCAGGAAGGTGAAAATGCAGTATGTATCTCCAGATTGACTTCATTTATTTCGGCAAGGCAGTTGTATCTATATTCCAGATCCAGGCTATCGTTTTCAGAGTTTGATAGACGTCCCAGGAAGTTATATTTAGTAAAACCCTTTCCATAGACATTGTAGCTGGTGTCATAGCGAAAGAAGAGGTTGGGCAGTGGGTTAATATCCAATTCGGCATAAATGTCGGAAAAATGCCTTTGTTCATCTTCATCTAGTAGATGCCAGCTGCTTTTTTCCTTGGTATCATAACTCTGTTCCAAAGAGAATCTTACCAGGTCTGTGTAGGCGAACCTGTTGTTGCCTAGGGGCGTTTTGCTGCTGAGGAACGAAAGCAGCGACAATGTAATGCGATTCGCAGGGTCAAGCCGATCCACGGCATCTATGTCGGGAAGGTTGTCTTGGTTTTCAGGGGGGCGGTAATGGTAGCTTAATCTGGGTCGTATGCTGTGTCTCATGGTCTTTTTGCCGGAAAGATAGTAGGTGCGCCCAAAGGTTGTACTCAGGTCGGCGTTCAGGTTATAGAGCAGCCTGTTGGAGTGGCTGTCGGGTCGTTGCTCCGGATCATGGCCGCTGACTTCATACATGGTTTCTTCGACGGTTCCTCTAAAAATTAAATCCGCCAGGTTATATAGGTTTAACGGCAGGGATACACTTGGTTCTATGTGCAGGCGTTGTTCTCTCAGGCCTGTCTCTCTCCAGTAGTGCACATACGAAGTAGCCCAGTCGTAGTAGAAAGGGGAACTAAAGAGAGGCTTCCTAAACCCGTGGAGCACCAGCCTCGGGTATGTCTGTATAGTGAAATCCTGTTCTCCTACTTCCATATTATCGTTATATCTGCCCTCACCTCCAAAAAACATGTCCTGATTCAGTCTGGTTATCTGGAGAGTTGATGCGCGGATCAGGTCGGTTTCATCGGTTAGGGATCGGCCGAAGTTCTTTCTGAAAATGTTATCTGTTTCATCATAACCCATTGGACCCTGGTCAAATTCGTGCAAGTAATCCCTGTCACTCAGCAAGTCCACGTCCACCTTTGCTTCAAAGTCCAAGGGGAGTTGTTGGTTTGCTTTTGCCCTCAACCACCAGCGTTTTTCATTGCCTCTTGTATATCCATCATCGTTAAAGTCATCGTCTTCCAAAGTGTCTACCAGAAAATTGTATCTGAGGACGCCCTTATCTTTCGGGGAAAATACGTGGCGGAACTCTATGCCTTCCATCCATCCCCTCCTGCCCATAAAATGCTGGTAAAAAGTGGCATCCATGCTGTCGTTGATGACCCAGAAGAAGGGGACATTGATCTCTGCCCCATTCCTTTTTGATATGGAGAAATCGGGCAGCAGCAACCCTGTTTTTCTGTATTTGTTTATGGGCAAGACAACCCAGGGGCTATAGAGTACAGGGATGTCCCTTATATTGAAGAAACTGTTTTTGGCAAAGGCCAAGCCTCCAATCGTGAGTTTAAGATCTTGACACTTAAAATTCCACGCCTGCTTTGGAAGGGGGCAGGTGCTGATGGTGGCTTGTTTTGCCTTGTATTCTTCAGGACCTGTCTTCCATATCTGTTTGGCCAGGAGGTGGATGTTGTTTCTTTGCAAGAAGAGATCGGCATTCTCTAATGAACCTGTAAATGTATTGAGATTCAGTTCGCCTTCGGTTCCCTTCAGCACATCCATGCCGAGGCGTATGACCACGTTGCCGCTTGCCCGGACCCTGGCATTACATCTGTCATATATGATCCGGTCTGCGCAGACCCTGAGAGCACTCCTCGAGACCTGTACCTCTCCTTCACCCAGGATCACGTCTGAAGAGTGGAAATAGGTTAGTTTAAGCGCCTCTATATGCCAGGGTTCCTCTCCCGGTGACGAAGTTGTCTTGAATTCAGCGGATGCCTTTTCTTCTTTGATATGTTCGCCTAAAGCACCTTCAGTTACTGCGGCCGCCATATCCGTCACTGAAGGCATCAGTAAAAAAGCCATTATAAGCAGAACGGTCTTTTGGATATGCGTGTGAGTTTTCATAACCTGTATCCGTTTAGTATCACATGGACATGGTGCTTTCAATAAATAGAAGCTAAAACTTAAAACCTTTTCAGGATATTGTTCCTCCAAAACATCTTTAAATTGATCTTCAGCAGAAGAAGCAGGGGAAGGGGACGGGTGACTATCCGGACGTTGCCGGACTTTACCGCGTGTATAATTGACTCTGGCTCAGGCTCTGCTTCTATTATGGAGTAAGTTGTGTGGAATTGGCATCTTTGGTGGGCGTCGGAAGTACCAATCATAGGGAGATTGTATTCTTTTGCAAATTTTATTGCAGGACGGTTAAAGTCCAGCCGTTCAGTATAACAGTGGCAATGTTCAACTCCGTCAAAACAATTGAAGTGTCGTCTGAGCATGCCCCTGAGTGCTACAGGACTGGGGAAATATGGGTGAGGAGCAATTATAAGGTTGTCGGGTCGCTTCAAGGTCTCCAGGTTATGGATTTTGTCGCATTTTACCTGTTTAAAATCCAGGTTGTGGAGAAGTACGTGCCGACCTTGAATTGTTGCTTCCATACCGGGTATCAGGACTATTCCTCTTTCCTTTGCATAGTCCCTGAGATATTCGCTATAGGTAACATGGTTGTGGTTGGTTATGGCCAGCACCGAGTATCCCAGTCTGCAGGCCATATCTATGAGTTCGATTGCACTGTACCGGACAAGATCTTCAGGGTCTTCCGAGGTATGTATGTGAAGGTCGGTCTTTAAAAGGGCCATGAAGTCAGTGGGGATTTCTCCTGATATGAAGCATGTAAAAAATTGGGGAGAGGGTGATCTCCAGTAATATAAAGGAAGAGACTATCAGGATTATCTCGGTCCAGCAAATAAAAAGGCTGTCCTTTAGTATCCATAAGGGGAGAAATGACTCAAGGCCTTGATCCAGCAAAAAGGACCTGCTGCCGCTTTTCAATCCGATACGTCGTTTTACAAAGCTTGAGATCAGATCGCCGGACATGGAAAATGTGGCGAGCTTAAGCCCGAGAATAAGGCCGAAAGGCGTGAAGTGGCCGGCCAGACCAGTCCCAATAATTGAAACAATCAGTCCCCTCCATGTCTTATGAGGGCCCAACAGGTAATTATTATCTATCCATCTGTATCCAAGATCCAGGGGGGTGGAAAGGTATTTTTTAAAGACGACCCTTCCAAGTATAGGCAGAAAGTTGCTCCAGCCAAGAAAGATCAGAATGAGAATATCCCTTTGCCACAGATGTAGTTCTGCCATTTTGTAAACGGATCAGTATCTTCTGAGCATAACGAGATTTCGTCGAAGACCGCCAACGGCTGTTTTAGTGCTTATGATACTGGTTTTCCAGCCATGACATTGCAGGTAGGCCGTTTTCCCCTCCAGTTCTTTGTCTATCTTTGGCCCTTTCATGGCTATTACCAGACCGTTCAGTGATAGTAAGGGTCTGGCCATGCGCGTCAATTCATCCAGGGGACCCATCGCCTGACTGACAATTAAATCAAAGCCTTCAGGGGGGAGATGCCCTGGTATATTGTTGGGGCCCACGCGGCAGTGCTCCGCCCTAATACCTGTAAGGCCGATTGTTGCGATTACGGCCCTGAGAAATGAGATCTTTTTACGAACGGCGTCAACAAGTATCAGTTCAAGATCGGGGCGAAACAACTTGAGGATGAGGCCTGGAACACCCGGGCCTGTACCTATATCCAGTATGTGGCGGATACCATCAGGCAGGAAACGAATCAGTGCCAAGGTGTCTCCGACGTGCTTGACGGCCATTTCTTCAATGGTTTTGAGGCCGGTGAGGTTGATGCGTTGATTCCAGGAGTAAAGCTCTCCTAGATAGACTTTAAGGTCTTCTATGAGTTTCCCTGACGACGTTATACCAACTTCGTGCAGGAGCTCATTTAAAAGGGGCTCAATATTCTGATTCGATAGACAGGTTGGCAAAGGTGGCATATTTATCTACAAAGGCCAGCTTTACAATACCAATGGGACCATTCCTCTGCTTGGCCACAATGATTTCCGCTGTACCCCTGTTTGGATTTTCTTCAGAGCGATTATAGACTTCGTCCCTGTAAATGAAGGCTATTACATCAGCATCCTGTTCTATGGCCCCGGATTCCCTGAGGTCTGCCATCTGTGGTCTTTTGTTGGTCCTGTCTTCCACTTTGCGGTTAAGTTGAGACAGGGCTACCACAGGTACATTCAGCTCCTTGGCCATTGCCTTAAGAGATCTTGATATTTCGGAGATTTCCTGCTCCCGGCTTTCATTGCGTCCCTTCCCCCTCATAAGCTGCATGTAATCTACCAACACAAGGCCCAGGGTCTGCTTGGTCTTGAGCCTTCTGGCCTTGGCCCTTATCTCCATAACAGATAAGGCCGGTGTATCATCGATGAAGATAGGGGCCTCAGAGAGATGGCCTGCGGCATTTATCAGTTTCGGCCAGTCCCGTTCACTCAGAAAACCCGTCCTTACCTTCTGCGCATTTACCATGGCCTCTGAACATAGCATCCTGATGGCCAATTGATCCTTGGACATTTCTAAAGAGAAGATCGCAACACATATGTCGCCGTCAATGGCCGCGTGCTGTGCGATATTAAGGGCAAAGGCCGTCTTGCCCATGCTGGGGCGACCTGCAATGATAATAAGATCGGATGGCTGAAATCCTGCGGTCAGCCTGTCAAGATCTGTAAAGCCCGTGGGCACTCCTGTAATCAGCTCTTTGCGTTCGTACAGACCTTCAACCTTTTTAATACTGTCCTTAAGTATGCTCTTAAGAGGGTGGAATGCCTGGCGTATTTTGGCCTTGGATATTTCAAATATGGATGACTCGGCAGATTCAAGGATTTCGTCTACCTCTGCTGCCTCTTCGAAACAAAGGGTGGATATGTCTGACGCCTTTTGAATAAGCTGGCGGAGAACGGCCTTCTCCCAAACGATTTTGCCGTAGTAAGCGATGTTGGCAGCTACCGGCATAGTTTCCGAGATCTCCGCAAGGTAGGCTGCTCCTCCGATTTCTTCAAGTTTCCCCTTTGATTTCAGTATATTATGAACAGTAACGAGGTCTTGGGGTTCATTTCTGTTAAAGAGGTCAAGTATGGCTGCATAGATAATAGAATGGGCCTCTTTATAAAAGTCTTCAGGGCACAGAAACTCAACGACCTTCAGAAGGGCCTGATCCTCGATTAGAATGCCTCCGAGGACACACTGTTCTGCTTTTACATCTTGTGGAGGAAGTCGGTATCCAAAGGGTTTAACAGTCTTAACAGGTGCTATAGACATCTTTGCCGATTTCTTAATGTCACGGAGATTCCTGAGGAACTACATTGACTTTGACCATGGCCTTGACATCAGGGCTGAGTTTTACAGGGACTTCAAATTTGCCGAGGGTCTTGATGGGCTCGTCCAGCTGTATCTTTTTGCGATCAATTGAATACCCCTGTGATTCTATAACGTTGGCTATGTCAAGATTTGTAACGGAGCCATACAGTCGATCCATTTCACCTACCCGTACCGGTATACTGATTTCCAGATTACCAAGCTTAAGGGCCAAGGCATCAAACTCATCACGTTCTTTGGCGGCCTCGTTCAGTATTGATGCCCGCTGACGCTCAATCCGAGACATATTCTTTTTGTCGGCAAAGACGGCTTTGCCCTTAGGCAGCAGGAAGTTGCGGGCATAGCCGTTTGCAACCTTAACTATATCTCCGGCCTTTCCAAGAGACGGGACAGTTTCTTTAAGAATGATTTCCATTTATCTGAAACCTCGAAAAAATGTTTATTTAAATAAGATATATTTAGGGTTTGACGAATTTTATGACTCTCTGGCTAAGGACGCCCTGGTTCTTAGATCAAACCATACATCAGACACCCCTATAATAACAATAAATATTAGACCATACCACTGGATGCAAAGCAATATATATATGATCCAGCGGATGAATACATGGACCTTCAGTCTTTCAAAATAGAAGGCAACGACTGCCATACCTTGCAAGAAATAGAGACTGCTCAGTACCAGCAGAACATTTTCTCCACAGACATTAAATACGCCTTTTCCCCAAAAGGCCGATACGGCCGCCGTTATTATGACCCAGATAAGTAATTCCGGCAGTTTCCATTGGGTGAACGTGGGCGCAAATGCCTCGTTTTCGGACCTTTTGGCCAGATATATTTTAGGTACCAATATATTGCTCAGAGTTATTATTACAAAGACCGAACCCATTAGGCCAGGCAAAAATCGCATTATGAGTGCTTTAAACTGATGGAACCAGTCTTCTAATTCTACTTGGTATATACCGGATGATTTTTCTTTATATAGGGCCAGGCTTTGATCAAGATCCTCTGATATTACCTGTATAACCTTATTATATCCATCAAACAGATCATTTTCTGATCCCGCACTAAGCACAACCACAAATGTTATACAAAGATAGGCAAAGCCTGCCAGAAGGGCCTTGATCCAGGACCAATCCCTTTTTCTCGCGATCATGAGGACCATGGCCAGCCCTGCAGTCTGGATCAGCCAGATCAGTGCCTCCGGCCTCGTTATGAGCAGGCAGAGCAGGATCCCCAGTAGCAAGTTTCCCAAAATGATCGAACTTGCCAGCCCAAGACCGATCCCTTCGGTCAATACAACGAGAATACCCGGGGCTACGAGTTGGAACAGCGGCGCGATTGCGGTAATCATAATTGGTACAAGAAGTACGATAGAGGCCAGAGTCCATTTGCTTGAGAGATTCGGAGGATGAGCCAACTGCTTTATATGAAAATTTCAGGCTTTCATGATTCAAGATTCAGGCCGTAAGGATTCTCGGATTGCCGAAAATCTAAGCCGCTGATTCGTAAATTTTGAATCTTATTAACGATCTATAAAACGCTAATCTTTAAGAATATGACCGGAGGTGAACGGCAACAAGGCCATTATTCTGGCCTGCTTGATGGCTGTTGTCAGGCGTCTTTGATGTTTGGCACATGTCCCGGTAATACGGCGGGGCAATATCTTTCCCCTTTCTGTTATAAAATGCCTTAAAGTCCTATGGTCTTTATAGTCTATGGTCAGAGATTTGTCGGCACAAAAGCGACAGACCTTCCTTCGTATATATATGCGTCGGCGCCTGTTACGATTATCTCTTATATCTCTTGAATTTTGCATTTAGTCTTGTTCCTCTTCTATTTTCTCAGCGGGCTGGTTGGAATTCAAGGTCTCTTCAACAGTTTCAGAGGGCGGAGCAGCAAGTTCCTCCCGTGCCTTGGCAAGCGCCTCGGCATCAAACTCCTGACTTATCCTTGTGGTAAAGAATTTCATCACGCCCTCATCCAGCCGAAGCCTGCGGGTGAGTTCTATAATGGATTCGGCAGAGGCACCATACTCCATTACCACATAATATCCTTGGGTCTGTTTTTGCACCCTGTAAGCAAGTTTTTGTAAGGGCCATGGATCAATCTTTACTATTTCACCGTGCCCGCTGATTATGATTTGCCGGAGTTTTTCCGAGATAGCTGTACGCTCCTCGTCACTGAGATCCGGATGGAGGAGATAAAATGTTTCGTAATGCCGCAGTTTCATGTATGGCCTCCCTATGGGCTCTAATTATCTTGGCCCTGATCCAATATGCATATTGAATAAATTCCATCAGGGCAAGGAGGAATAAAAGAGTCCTTTTTATTACATGAGACCAGGCCCCGAGTCAAGAGTAAATATATATTTATATAAGTTAAATGACAAAATTCATTCTTTGTCTTGCCTGCTGTCGACATATAATCTATTGTTTTTCCGAAAATATAAGTGTAGTCGTTTAGAGCCAGAAGGTTCAGATACTCGGGGTTTACCGAAATAAGACCGTTGGATTTGTAAGTCCTATGATTAAAAATACACATGCAAAAGGAAAGAGCCGGCACACTACAATTCGTGAGCTTCCTGTGTTGCCGAGTAAAGAGCTTGTGCTTTTTCCGCATATGGTCGTTTCCTGGGTAGTGGAACAGCCGAATTTTGTAAAGCTGATTGATGACGCCCTTGCTGCCGACAGGACTGTAGCGGTAATGAGCGAAAAAAAAGTGGATGACAAGTCCTGTGGTTTTCATAACGTAGGTACCGTGGGTTTGATAATGCGGATGGCCAAGAACGAAGATGGTCACGCAAGGCTTATAGTTAAAGGGGTCACCAGGGTGAGGCTTTTGGAGATTACACTAGAGGAACCTTATATAAAGGCAAAAGTGGAGCCTGTACAGCACATAGATAGACATGATTTAGAGATCCAGGCCCTTGCGGTAAATGTCAGACAGATCTTTTCCAGGGTGCTGGAGCTGTCCCCAAATCTACCTAAAGAACTTGGAGCAATGATAATCAGTTTGGAAGATGCGGGTGTCTTGGCAGATGTAGTGATAAGCCATCTCAATATTTCAAGGGAGGATAAGCAGACCGTATTAGATGCCCTGGATGTCAAGGAGCGCTTGCAGGCGGCCCTTTGTATTTTGACCAAGCAGCTTGAGATTCTCGAACTTGGACACAAGATTCAGTCCCAGGTCAAGGGAAAGGTGGAGAAGACCCAGAGGGAGTTCATCCTAAGAGAACAGCTTAAGGCCATAAAGAAGGAGCTTGGAGAAGGGGAAGAAAGGCCGGATGAGATCGAAGAACTCAGAGAGAAGCTGAAGACCAGGGGTATGCCTGAAGATGCCGCGAAAGAAGTGAATCGTGAGCTGGAGCGTCTTTCAAAAATGCACCCCTTTGCCCCTGAATATTCAGTGGCCATGACCTATGTTGACTGGATGCTTAAGCTTCCATGGAACGAGTTTACAGAAGATCATCCGGATCTGGATCAGGCGGAACATATCCTTAATGAAGATCATTATGACCTGGAAAGAGTCAAGAATCGGGTTTTGGAATATCTGGCGGTACGAAAGCTCAAGCCAGACGCCAAGGGAACTATATTGTGTTTTTACGGTCCTCCAGGTACAGGTAAGACATCTCTCGGGAAATCAATAGCCCGTTCCATGGGGCGCAGGTTTTTGAGGATTGCCTTGGGGGGCATGAGAGACGAGGCGGAAATTCGTGGACATAGACGGACCTATGTGGGTGCTATGCCGGGGCGGATTATTCAGGGCATCAGAAAGGCGGGGGTCAAAAACCCTGTGTTGATGCTGGACGAGATAGACAAAATAGGTATGGACTTCAGAGGGGACCCGGCCTCTGCCCTTTTGGAGGTATTGGATCCAGAACAGAATATTACATTCACCGACTACTATCTGGGGGTAGAGTTTGACCTCTCAAGTGTAATCTTTATTGCTACTGCCAATATTTTGGATACCATACCCAGCCCGCTTCTTGACAGGTTAGAGACAATAGAACTTCCAGGCTATATCCTTGAGGAAAAGCTTGAAATCGCCCGGAAATACCTTATTCCAGGACAGATCGAGGCCCATGGTCTAACCAGGCGTAATCTCAGTATTAATAAGATGGCCTTGTCCAGGATCATCAGCTTTTACACGAGGGAGGCAGGGGTCCGGAATCTCGAAAGGAGTTTATCCGCTGTGTGCAGGAGAGTGGCCAGGCAGATTGCCAAAGGGCGACCTGATAAGGTGAAAATACGGGTAAAAAACCTGCAAGAATTTTTGGGTCCGCCCAAGTTTATGGCGGAAGTAGCGGAACGGACCAAGGTCCCGGGTGTGGCTACAGGACTGGCATGGACGCCTTCAGGGGGGGAGATACTGTTTATTGAAGCCACTAAAATGAGTGGCTCAGGGAAGATATTACTGACAGGAAAGCTTGGCGATGTAATGAAGGAATCTGCCCAAGCTGCCCTGAGTTTTGTACGTTCCAAGGTATCAGACCTTGGTATCCCTGACAATGCGTTCAAGGATGAGGATGTCCATGTCCATGTTCCCTCAGGTGCTATACCTAAAGACGGTCCTTCCGCCGGGGTGGCCATCTGTATGGCGCTTATATCGCTTTTTACGGATAGGTCGGTCAGGCCCTATGTGGCCATGACCGGTGAAATTACCTTGAGAGGACTCATTCTTCCAGTGGGCGGGATTAAGGAAAAAGTACTGGGTGCCCACAGGGCCGGTATAAAAGAGATCATTTTGCCCAAGCGCAACGCCGTGGATCTTGACGAGATACCTTTCCGGGTCAGGGATGTCCTTAAATTTTACTTTGTTTCCAGGGTGGATGAAGCGGCGAGTATCGTATTCGAATCCAAGGTAAAAAAAAGGCGTCCAGTTGACACCTCAAGACGAATTAAGTAAATTCGCATATTTTATTGATGATTTATCGTGAAAAAAGTTTAAGGTACGTGAAATATCCATCACGTATAAAGATTGGAATCTAAAAACGATCATGTTTGATAATCTGAGTGAGCGGCTAAATTCCGTATTCAAACGCCTTAAGGGTTACGGAAAGCTTTCGGAGCAGAATATCCAGGAAGGGTTAAGAGAGGTCCGCCTGGCCCTTTTGGAAGCCGACGTAAACTATAAGGTGGTAAAAGATTTTATTGCTCGGGTGAAAGACCGGGCCGTGGGACAGGAGGTTATGGAGAGCCTGACTCCGGCCCAGCAAGTTGTAAAAATAGTCCATGAGGAGCTTATAGCCTTACTTGGAGGACATAATAAGAGGCTCGAACTAGGTGGACGCCAGCCTGCAGTCATACTTATGGTAGGTCTCCAGGGTTCGGGTAAGACCACCACTTCGGCAAAACTCGCTCGCTGGTTGAGATCCAAAGGCCGCAAACCCTATCTCGTGTCTGCCGACGTGTACAGGCCCGCGGCTTTAAAGCAGCTAAAGATTCTTGGTGACCAGTTGAAAATTGATGTATTTCCTTCGGAACCATCTGCATCTCCGTTGGAAATAGCCAGACAGGCGGTTGCCAGGGCGGAAGTTGCGCACCTTGATACGGTTATACTTGATACTGCAGGCCGTTTGCACATAGACGAGCCCCTAATGGGGGAACTCAGAGAAATAAATGCCTTGGTGTCTCCTCAGGAAATTTTGCTTGTTGCAGATGCCATGACCGGACAGGACGCTGTCAATGTGGCCCAAAAATTTGATCAGGAACTCTCTATTACAGGCGTTGTATTGACCAAGCTTGAGGGTGACGCCAGGGGAGGTGCCGCCCTTTCAATACAGGCGGTTACAGGAAAATCCATAAAGCTGGTAGGTATCGGTGAGAAGCTTGATGCCTTAGAGCCCTTCCATCCGGACCGAATAGCCAACCGAATTCTCGGGATGGGGGATGTACTCAGTCTGATTGAGAAAGCTCAGGATACCATTGATCATAAGGAGGCCCTGAAGCTTCAGGAAAAGCTTAAAACGGACAGTTTCACTCTGGAGGACTTCAGAGATCAGTTGCAGCGTATAAGAAAGATGGGAAGTCTCGAACAAATTGTTTCCATGATACCGGGTTTAAACAAGATGAAGCAGCTAAAGGGGTTGGCCCCTGATGAGAAAGAGCTTATAAGGGTGGAGGCTATTATAAACTCCATGACACCCCAGGAACGTAGCAGTTATACTATTATAAATGCCAGCAGGAGAAAGAGGATAGCCAATGGTAGTGGTACTGCAGTTCAAGATGTAAATCGTCTTCTTAAGAATTATGCAGCAATGAACAAAATGCTCAAAAAAATGAGAAAATCAAAATTTAAACAGTTCCCTAAAGGGCTTTTGCCCTTTTGAATTATTTTTGGAGGTAAATATGGCAATAAAAATTCGTTTGACCCGTCGTGGTCGTAAAAAGAAGCCGTTTTATCGCGTGGTGGCGGCAAATTCCGGGGCTGCAAGAGATGGAAAGTTTCTTGAAATTCTGGGCACCTACGATCCTCTAAAGGATCCGGCGGAATTCAAGGTCGACTCATCCAAGGTAGATAAATGGCTGAGTTTGGGTGCTGAACCCACAGATACCGTAAGGTCTTTACTTAAAAAGGTCAGCCATTTACCAGAAGCTGTCCAACAGGAAAGCATATAAAGGCCGTAACAAAACCGCCATATGAAGAAATTGACTGCGGAGGCGAAGGATGAAGGATTTGGTTGAATACATAGCGAAGGCACTGGTAGACAATCCAGAGGCGGTGCAGGTAAGCGAGGTCGAAGGAGAACAGACCTCGGTTATTGAACTTAAGGTATCCAAGGAAGACCTTGGAAAGGTGATAGGCCGGCAGGGACGTACCGCCAGAGCAATGAGGACCATACTCAATGCTGCATCCACAAAACTGCGGAAGAGATCGGTTTTAGAAATACTCGAATAGTTGATGGACGCTGATGATAATATCTTTTTTGCCATTGGCAGGATTGTAAAGACACATGGAATACGTGGTGAGGTGCAGGCGTATTCCTATTCGGATATTAATTATTTTTTTGACTACAAGGACGTTTTTGTCCAGGACAAATACGGCGATAAGGTGCCTCACAGGCTTGTTACTGCCCGTGTCAAAAAAGGTCGAAGCGTGATTTTGACACTCGAAGGTGTGGTTGACTTAACACAGGCAGGATCTTTGGTAAATACAGAGATCTTCCTGGACAGGTCCAAACTTTCGCCACTGACTGAGGGAGAGTATTACTGGCACGAGATTGAGGGACTTTCCGTAGTTAGTGTCGGAGGAGAAAGGCTGGGAGTATTGTCTGGTGTCCTGGCAACAGGTGCGCACGATGTGTATATAGTTAAAGGTGAGAAGGGAGAGATTCTTGTGCCTGCTGTTGAGCAGATAGTTAAAACGATCGACCCTGAAAAGGGCCTCATGCTGGTGGATCTCCCCCTTGGCCTTATCGAGCTCAATGCTCTTTGATATAGTTACGATCTTTCCCCGTTTTTTTGATTCATCCCTAAAGGATGGTGTGGTGCAGCGTGCCATTGAGGCGGATATCCTAAAGGTGAGGACATTCAACCTAAGGGATTTTACTGCAGACAGGCATCGGACCACAGATGACAGACCGTTCGGGGGTGGGGAGGGCATGGTGATGAAACCCGAACCAATTTATAAGGCCCTCAATGTACTGAAAAAAGAGTCGCCTGAGGCCCTGGTCGTTTTACTGAGTCCCAGAGGAAGGCTGCTTGATCAGGCCCTGGCCGGAGAGCTTGCTCAGCTCCAGAGGCTTATCCTTATATGTGGCCGGTATGAAGGAGTTGATGAGAGAATTCGCGAACACTGCGTAGATCTTGAGTTGTCTATCGGAAATTATGTATTGTCCGGCGGTGAAATTGCAGCCCTTGTAGTGATAGAGGCCGTTGGCAGACTTATTCCGGGTGTACTGGGTTGCGAGTCATCAGCAGATAAGGATTCCTTCAGCGACGGGCTCCTGGAATTTCCTCAATATACCCGCCCCAGGGTCTTTAATGACTGGGAGGTTCCTGATGTATTGCTGTCCGGAGATCATGCAAAAATCGCGAAATGGAGAAGGGAGCAATCCCTTGGCCTTACTTATGAAAAGAGGCCGGAAATGCTTAACAGTGCACAATTGGATGAAAAGGACATTGAATACCTTAGGAGCTTGGGGTGGCGAAAAGACCGATCTACCTAGCCCTGGTTCATTATCCGGTCCTGAATCGGCACGGTGAACTGATAGCCTCGGCCATTACCAATCTGGACATCCATGATATAGCAAGACTGGCCCGGACCTATGACCTGTCGGCATATTATCTGGTTACTCCGTTGACTGATCAGCAGTCATTGGCCCGGCGCTTGATTGATCACTGGCTGAAAGGAGCAGGAGGAGATATCAACGCGGATAGACGAGAGGCAATGAGGCTTATTAGGGTTGCGGGAGACATTGAAGAGGTCTGCAGACAGATAACCCTTGAAACGGGAAGACCTGTTCTTGTATATGTGACAACTGCAAAAAAAAGGGCGGACTCTATAAATTGGTCATGTTTGCGAAAAAGAATAGAAGATCAAGGCCGTAACGGCATTTTGCTACTTTTCGGCACTGCTTCCGGATTTGAAAGCAGTGTATTCGAAAACGCCGACGGCGTAATTTCTCCTATAGAAGGCGACAGGGAATACAATCATTTGCCGGTCCGAAGCGCGGCTGCAATAACTCTGGACCGGCTTTTGGGTGATATAAATTAACAAAAAGATTCCACTGAAAAGACCTGATGTAAGTCGTTGCAAAAGGCCTGCAGGCCTTAAGGTGAAACCTGAAAGGGGGATGGCTACAATAGCTCTTTAAGCTCTGTTCTTCGAGCGGAATCACGTTTTAGAATTTTTGTAGTATAAGCAAAAATAAAAGTTAAAAATGTTGCATTATGGATCATCTATTTGGTCTTCAACATTTTCAGGAGGATATAGCTGATGGAAATTTTGCGTAGACTTGAATTTGAAGAGATGCGAGAGGATATTCCGGACTTCAGGCCCGGAGATACTGTGAGGGTTCATGCCAAGATTCAAGAGACAGAGGAAAAAGAGCGTATACAGGTGTTTGAAGGCGTGGTAATCAGCCGCAGGGGCAGCGGTATATCCGAGAGTTTCACTGTGAGAAAGATCTCTTACGGTGTAGGCGTTGAGCGAGTTTTTCCCATACACTCTCCCAGAATCGAAAGAATAGAATGGGTAAAAGAAGGCCGCCACAACCGGGCCAAATTTTATTATCTGCGTGGTCTGAAGGGCAGGGCAGCCAGGCAAAAGGTGAGTTCACGCTCTTGATGTCATGAAGAGCCGCGGCAGAGATTCCGGATCAGATCTGTTATACTTTGAACATAGTCTGTGGGACCAAGGTCTTGATCCGGTTGCCGGCCTTGATGAAGTTGGCCGTGGATGTCTGGCGGGACCTGTTGTGGCTGCTGCTGTTATACTTTCGCGGGATATTCATCTGGCCGGAGTTCGTGACTCAAAAGCCCTTTCTCCAGACCAGCGGAAAGTCCTTGACATCGCGATAAGAGAAAAGGCCCTGGCGGTTTCCATAGCCCAGGTGGAACCTGTGGAAATAGACCGGATAAATATCCTGAAGGCCAGTCTTAAGGCGATGGCCCGGGCCGTTGATGATCTGGACATCAGGCCCATGGCCTTACTTGTCGATGGTAATCAGACAATCCCCCACATTTTGCCTCAAAAGACATTGATTAAGGGAGACCAGAGGTCTCTTTCCGTGGCAGCCGCCTCAATAGTGGCCAAGGTCTTTAGAGACAGTCTTATGGAAGAGATGCATCTGCATTATTCCCATTACAACTTTGCCGGCAACAAGGGCTATCCAACTTCAGAACACCGAGAGGCCATAAGACTCCATGGCTGTTGTCCAATTCATCGGAAGACCTTTAAAGGAGTCCGTGAGCACACGACAATACATAACTTAAATCTGAACCCTTGAGCCCTGAGCCCTGAACCCTGAACCCCGAACCCCGAACCTATGAATGCCAGGAGACATTGTTATGCCAAGGAATTAGGGGAAAAGGCCGAAGGACTCGCTGAGGCATTCTTTAAAGAGAAGGGATACAATGTGCTTGAGCGGAACTACCGGGTGCGCTGGGGTGAGATAGATTTGATCCTTGAGGACCGGTCACGGATAATTTTTGTGGAGGTAAAGTCCCGGCAAAGCCCTAAATACGGCCAACCACAGGAGGCAATAACCTATCATAAAAGGCGTCAGATTATACGCGTTGCCAAGTGGTATCTTCAGAAAAAGGGTTATTTAGACCGGGAAATTCGTTTTGATGTCCTGGCAATCAGATTTTATGGTACCGGAAAACCGGCCATTGAACATATACCATGGGCGTTCGACATAGAGGAATAAGGGATCAGCAGCGGCCATCTTCCAAAACCTTCTATCAGGGCCCGTCCTGTCTCAGGGCCTTGGCACAATTTTTCCCGGAACTCAGGGGCAGATGGAGAATTTCGGCTTTTGTTCCTTGTTTGAGCGATTTTGTTTTTTTCATATCAGAAGTAAATATGCCAAGTTCTTTGCAAAATTGTACTTGATATTTGCCAATTAAATGTATAATATAAAATATACATTTTAAAGCACATGGGGAAAAGACATGGAAGCAACCGTTGTCGATCTAAGATACAAAATGAAGGATGTGATAAAAGCTCTTGACAGGAATGAGAAAGTAACTGTTCTATATCATGGAAAAATTAAAGGAATTATTATTCCTGCAGAACGGGAATCGTACAAAAAAATAACTGACCATCCTTTTTTTGGCATGTCGGCTCAAAATAACAAAAAATCAGTACTTGAAGAGCTGAACGCACTGCGAAAATCAAGATACAATGATATTTGACACTGATGTTTTTATATGGGTTCAAAGAGGGAACGAAAAAGCCGCGAGGTACATGGAAAAATCTGTGAACAGATTCCTTTCCATACTGAGTTATATGGAACTTTTCCAGTGCGCAAAAAGTAAAACTCAACACAAATATGTGAAAGATTTTATTGCATCATATGGTTTTATTGTCCTTCCCCTTACGGAAAATATTGGCCATAGGGCATCAATATATATCGAAGAATATACCCTGTCTTCAGGGTTGAGATCTGCAGATGCCATAATAGCAGCTACTGCCGTAGAGAATAATATGCCGCTTTTCTCAAGCAATACAAAGCATTTCAAGATGATAAAAGAACTAAAGTTGAAAGTCTTCAAACCATAACAGCGTTTATCCGGAGGAGTCTTTTACAAAACTCAAAATTTTGGGGAATGACCTCAACTTTTTTGCCGATGGAAATTTGGCCCTTACCAACGCTCCCTTTAGCTTCAAAAAGGTTTGGAATATTGATCCTTTGACCTGTCTCTGATGTGGCGATGAGATACTGATTAATCAGCCTGATCCAGGATCCTGAGGAATAAAGGGGCTATAGCAGGGTGTCTTTAACCGTCTCTTTGCTGACCACCGGCATAAACCCGGTCAGTGCCTTTTTTTGCGAAATAATTGCTGAAATATTGTTTCATTGCCATACGCGCATAATGGCTTGCCCTTGTACCTATATATTTTTCATGGGCTACAATTACCGACAGGACAAGCTTTTCGTGCCCGTTTTTTTCCTCGGCAAATCCGACAAACCAGTCATAGCGGACATCATGTGTCTTGTTGTCAATAGAGCCGCTCTTGCCGCCTATATTAAGTTTGGAAAGGATTTGGTCCTTTCTGTAACCCCTGAACGCCTTTCTGCAGGTGCCGGATTTTATTGTGGCCCCCATGAGATTGTTGACGACTTTTGCCGACTTGGGTGTAACGGCCTGTTTAAGGGTGACCGGGTGGCTGCAATAGATTACCTGTCCTGTTTCATCAGTTATTTGATCTACAACAGTGGGTTCCACCAGCCTGCCCTGATTGAGGATTGCCGATGTTATTAATGCCCCGTGGAGGGGGGACAATGTGGTTTCGTTATTAAATCCGCAGGCAATTTCAGCCCAATTATAAGGGTCATCAGATAGGCAGATAAAACTTGGGGCAACCGGAATCTCGAAATTGATATTTTGATTGAATCCAAATGCCTCTGCATAGCTTTTCAGGTTATTTTTTCCAAGATAAAGCAAACCGATTTTGCCGAATACCGGATTAATGGATTGAGCAAATGAATCTTTTAATGTTATCTTGTTTGTATATCTGTTCGTTCGCTTTTTCAGTTGGGATTTGTATAAAGTATGTTTTGCGCCATTGTATGTAAGTATCGAATCTGAATTGAAATTACACTTTTCAATAGCTGCGGCAGCAGTAACTATTTTAAAAATACTGGCAGCAGGAAATCTGTTGTCGATACACGGGTTGTTGTATTGGTTTTCTTTATCATAACTTACCATTGATAATACTCTGCCTGTAGCCGGATCCATAGCCACAATTCCGATGTATTGAGCCGTGGACTGGTCCAGATTATTCAATAAGAATTGTTGAAGGGATATGTCAAGGCTGGTGTCAATTTTGAAATTCTGTTCATTAAAAACAAGATCAAAACCCTTTTCATTAAGATTTATAAAAGATTTACTGTCAAACATAGCTTGAATATCCCTCTTGGTTATGAACTTTTTATGACTGTAAGGGATATCAGTTTTATTATCTGATGTGTTACCATCAAGTATATATATATGATGACATGCAATTCCAGTGATACCACTGATTATTCCACAAACTAAAATAAATATAGTCAGAAAGGCGACAGAATATTTGGGAATGTTTTTGATAAATTTATTTATGACAGCAGCCCTTTTCACTTTTCTTTGATAGTTTCTCCAGTGAGATCCCTTGAAGTTTGTTTGGTATAGTTTTGGTCTTTCTGGTATCATTTATATCTAAATTGAGCAATTAGCCTTTAGCGGTTAGCTATTAGTTTAATGATTACAGAATGTTTTGCTATTACAAAATGAGGTATTAGCGGTTAGCGATTAATTTGCTGCTGTTTTCCGAATAGGTTACTAAGACCTAAAAGCTAAATGCTAATGGCTAACAGCTAATCGCTCAACTGTAGTTTTCACTGGAGCCTAAATGTATAGATAAATTATAGTTTATGAACTTGATTCTGCGCAATTTTGCAATATTTTTTTCATAATATTCCCTGATTGTCAAGAGATGATTACCTCTATTTTGATTTTTATAGCTTGACATTTGTTAATTGTGGTTTTCACCGTTCCAGATCTGAGATATATCATTGCCAAGGTAGTCCTATCTGAGAATTTCGATGCTGTTTTAAGTAATTATCTCAAAGCTCTAAAAAATCTTTTGGCCGAAGCCCTGCTGTGCATGGTTGCTTGAATCTACTATACATAATTTCAGTGAAACCTCAGATACAAAACAATGCGGTCCGAATATCCGCCTTAAGTAACGGTCTTTGGGCCTGGAGTCCCTGTCATAATGTTTAATAATGAAAAGACGACAACATATATAACGACAGTTATGCCAACGGCCAACAGTGTTTTAGAAAATTTGACAGAAAAGACATAACTGAGCCCAAAGGCAATCATATAGAGTCTATAGAATTCGAGGACAAAACCTCCCAAAGGGACCCAAGAAATCAGGGCTGTTGCCGCTGAATAGGCAATCACTCTGAAGGCCGCTTCATATGTCCCTGATCCCTTGAAAAGCCCTGTGACGATAATATAGAGGATCCAGGCTGTTATAAAGGGCATCACAAGCCCGTTGCACAGACTGAGGGCAATGATGACTCCTTTTTTAATAGTGAGACCGACAAATACTGTGTGAGTCAGCGCACAGCAGGTCAGGAATATGAAGGGATTTCGTATACCTCCTTCGTTTCTCATCCCTTGGTAAAAGGATCTGGGAGAAAACAGGACTGCCTTTGCCGTGCGAAAAAAACTGCTTAGAAAATTGCCGGGATCAAAGTCGTTTATTGTATTGTGGTATGAAGAGGACATAGGGCCTTAGGTTCAAATTATTTCAAAATGAGACAGACCTATCCTGGTAATATAGTGCCTGCATTAAGTTTATCTGAAAGGACTAGCTTTAATGCCTGCTCATAGGGTCCGATAACGCTGTCAAAGACCTTTACTTTTTTCCACATAAGGTATTGATAATGGACTTCTTCAATTCCACCACAGATGACAACCGATACGTCTTTTTTGATAACAAGAGAGCAGATTTCTTCCGGAGATGCACCGGGTAGTAAGATAATTCTGGGTTCCCCAATAATTTGCCCGTTACGCGCGCGGGCAATAACAACCTCGTTTACCAGGTCAAACCGTGGCTCCACGTGATTTTTTGATATTGTGATCAGTATTTTCATAATGGATTACGACACAAGCACGAGCCACATGCGGCTTCTACTCTAACCCATGCTGTTTTATCTTCCTCCACAGGGTACTCCGCCCCCAACCAAGTAACTCCGCTGCCCGCCCGCGCTTACCCCCGGTTTTCATTAGCGCATCTATTATCATTCTCTTTTCTACGGATATCCAGTTCATGGACACAGGCGCCTCAGGCAGACCCTCCGGGTTAATATCCGGCGTATCCATATCTTTCTCAGACTCTTGATCTTGATCGTTCGATAAAGGCCCCTTCTCATTAGACAAAAACATATACTTTGGCAGATGTTCAGATCGAATCGTACCCTCCTGGCAGACAGTTGCCGTATATTCCATGATGTTGCGAAGTTCACGCACATTTCCAGGATACGAGTAATTAAGCAGGATATTTATGGCCTTCTGGTCAAGGCCCTTGATAGATTTTTTCAGATTTGAGTTGAAGACATTCAGTAAATGGTCGATCAGAAGGCGAACATCCCCATCACGCTTTCTAAGAGGAGGTAAGTGAACGCGAAGGACATTCAGACGAAAGAACAGATCTTCCCTGAATCTGCCCTGTCTGATGAATTCTTTCAAATCACGATGCGTTGACGCAATCACCCTTGCATCCACCTTTACCTTTTTCGAGCTCCCAAGCGGGAAAAATTCTTTGTCATCAAGAACGGTCAGGAGTTTAGCCTGAAGCGGCAGAGGCAAGTCACCGATCTCTGTAAGATAAATGGTGCCGCCATGGGCCAGACGAAACATTCCTGGTTTATCCGTATCCGCACCCGTAAAGGCCCCGCGCGTATAACCAAACAACTCCGATTCCAGAAGCGACTCCGGAAGCGCACTGCAATTTACCTTGATAAATGGGTAACGTGATCTCTTGGAGGTCTGATGGATTGTATATGCCAGAAGATCTTTGCCGGTTCCGGTCTCACCTGTAATAAGGGCCGATGCATCTGTCTGGGAGATTACCGGTACCAGATCGAAGATTTCCTGCATCTTCGGACTGTGTCCGATAATGCCTTCCAGGCCGGACAGGCCGTGAATTTTCCTCCCAAGGTCCTCCA
>Ga0209834_10000038_pt1 | contig 68174 bp, 59 predicted proteins | sample Mar14236cmmetaG_FD_184134 | JGI IMG/M metagenome (GOLD analysis project Ga0209834, IMG submission 184134) | Marine hydrothermal vent microbial communities from Guaymas Basin, Gulf of California to study Microbial Dark Matter (Phase II) - Marker... ... | reverse complement strand
CTCCCGAGCCGTCATCTTTCCCTTGGCATGCTGCTGAGCAATTCGTTCTTCCCCTCCCCCCAGCTCCGCCTCGCGGTTTCGCCGCTCAAGCTCTCGGATTTTTTCTTCTATGTCCATTAAGCGGTCCCCCTGGCAACGATTAGCTATTGTGCTCAAAAAAAAAGGGCCTCGCGGGCCCCATCAACAACTCTACTTGGTTATTCAAGGACAATCAAAACAGCGTCTGCCTCAACGGCATCTCCTTTCTTACATTTTATTTCTTTAACAGTGCCTGAGGCAGTGGCAACCACCGGTAGTTCCATCTTCATTGCCTCGATGATCACTACCTCGTCACCCTCGTTTACAGAATCGCCTGGATTAACCTTGATGTCAATAACCTTTCCACCCATTGGAGCAGTAATCTCACTCACAGCCAAATACCTCCTCATTCTTTATTCTTTATTTGCAGCTATTAGTGTCAAAAGCACAAATGGACCTTCTCCAGATACGGAGTGTGCTTGACTTATCTGCAAGGATTTAGAATCGTCATATAACATCGGTTAGCCACCATTTGTCAAGAATAATGTTGGGACCTGTTAGATTTAGCCGATCCAACAGGGCACAAACCCATTGACTGACCTGATATATTTATCCGCGTCTTAGAACCCTATGTGCTAATGCTTCTTACCTTGACAGTGCGGCACGAATTATCTAGTCTCTTGGACCAACCTGGATGGAAAATTGCACAAAATGCTAAAGGCGGCCATAGCCCATGCCGATCAAGTTGTTAGGTCTGTGTAAGCCACTATCCATTTAACAGGCCATGTGCACCAAGCCTTTAGACCGCTGTCTAGAAAGGGGCACATTTTTATATTGATACTCTACGATTTGCTTGCGCTGGGAGACCAAACTGACCAAGGACCACGTCGGCTGGGCTAGGGGAGAAAAAGAATGCCTGTTTATAAGTGGGTTGCCGAGACCAGAAGAGGTCGCACCCTAAAGGGTGAAATTGAAGCGGCTGATGAAAAAATCGCCCGCCTCCAGCTAAAGAGACGAAATCTTACAATAAAAAAAATTAAGCAAAAACCAAAGGATCTTTTCGAAAATGTATCCTTTTTGCAACCAAAGGTCACCAAGAAGGATATAGTGGTATTTACCAGGCAGTTTTCCACTATGATTGATGCAGGTCTACCCCTAGTTCAAGGCCTTACAATCCTCGCCGAACAATCAGACAACAAAACATTTAGAAACATCCTGAAACAGGTCACAAAGGACGTAGAAGGCGGCTCCACCCTCGCCGAAGCCCTGAAGAAGCATCCCAATGTGTTTGATGATCTTTTCGTAAACCTCGTGGCAGCAGGCGAAGTAGGCGGTATTCTTGACACCATCTTGCAAAGGCTAGCCGCCTATATTGAAAAGGCTGAAAAGCTAAGATCCAAAATAAAGAGCGCAATGACTTACCCCATTATAGTTATGTGTATTGCTATCCTCGTTATTGCCGTCATCCTAATATTTGTTATCCCAGTATTCGAGGATATGTTCGCAAGCGTCGGGTCTGCCCTACCAGCCCCTACCCAATTGGTGGTCAACCTTAGCCGTTTCGTGAAGTCAAATATCCTGTACATCATTGGTGCGCTCATAGCCATCTTCTGGGGATTCAAGGCCTACCGAAAATCAGAAAAAGGCCGGAAACAAACCGACTCCCTCTTTTTGAAGCTACCCATTTTCGGTCCTTTATTAAAAAAGGTGGCTGTAGCACGATTTACCCGCACGCTTGGCACCATGATAAGCAGTGGAGTGCCCATCTTGGATGCACTGGAGATTGTAGCCAAGACCTCTGGCAATAAGGTTTTAGAAGAAGTGATACTGGAAGTAAGAGGATCCATTGCCGAGGGTGAGACCATCGCAGAGCCCTTGAGCGAAACCGACATATTTCCCAGCATGGTGATCCAAATGATTTCAGTGGGTGAGGCTACTGGCGCCCTTGACACAATGCTGGAAAAAATAGCGGATTTCTATGACGATGAGGTAGATACTGCTGTAGAAGCACTCACGTCAATGCTCGAGCCCATGCTCATGGTATTTCTGGGAGGCTCCATTGGCGGACTTGTGGTGGCCATGTATCTCCCAATATTTCAGATGGCTGGTGCCCTTGCAGGCTAGCCCCCATGATGGTAAATTTGGAGATCAGGGACACAGGACCTGGACTAGATGAAAAAGACCTTTCAAAAATATTCACGCCTTTTTTCACCACCAAGGAAGATGGCTCAGGCCTTGGTTTGGCTATAGTGAACCCCGTTAGAATTTCACACGGGGCATTAAACCCCGTGCTCCCGCACGGGGCTTTTTTAACGGGGTGAAAAGCTGGCAAATGTCAATTCACAAGGATTAGGGCGACAAACAACGGCCTGGTAGTTGACGCGAAAGGGGAAAAATGCGATTCTTAATTATGCCCTTTTCTCCTCACCTCGGCGGGAATAGGCTTCATAATTTTATGCGCTCCAAGAAATTTTCGAGAAGCTAACTAGACAATAAAGGTTTCTTTTATGGATATCACATCCCAGCCTTGGTTTGGATCTATCAGGCGACCAAGTCGATATCTGGGAGAAGAAATAGGCGCTATTAAAAAAGATCACAGGACTGTTGATCTTTCCATAGTGCTGGCTTTTCCCGATGTCTATGAAGTAGGCATGTCCCATTTAGGACTCAAGATAATTTACCATATACTAAATACCCAAGAGTGGATAGCAGCCGAGAGAGCCTTCTCACCATGGACTGACCTTGAAGAAAGGCTCAGGCTATCAAATATACCCCTCTGCTCATTGGAAACAAAAAGACCCCTGAGAGATTTTGACATAGTGGGATTCAGCCTTCAACATGAGCTGTGCTACACCAACGTTATCAATATGCTCGATCTGGCAGGTATCCCTATTAGGTCACACGAAAGGGAATCAGGGCTTCCCCTTGTAATAGCTGGCGGCCCGGCATGTTTCAACCCCGAACCTATGGCTGAATTCTTTGACGCAATAGTTATAGGCGATGGCGAAGAGGTCGCCTTGCGCATCTGCCAGATTGTGAGGGAGTGGAAAACACAACGTGGCTCAAAAAAAGAACTCCTCGAGCAACTGAGTCAGCTCCGAGGTGTCTATGTTCCGTGTTTTTTCAAGCCGGCATACAACTCAGATGGTTCTTTTGCAGCCCTTGAGCCTTTGCGCGCCGGTTATGACAAGATTCAAAAAACAAAGCCTGTGGATTTGAACCTATATCCATCCTTTTATGGGCAGATAATACCATATACCGAACTGGTCCACGATAGACTAACGATTGAAGTAGCGAGGGGTTGTGGGAGGGGATGTCGATTTTGCCAGGCCGGATTTATTTACAGACCAGTAAGGGAAAGACAGGCAGGCTTCATAATTAGGGATGCAGACATTGCCCTCAGATGCACTGGATACGATGATCTTTCGCTTCTGTCCCTCAGTACTGGAGATTACAGTTCCATCGAATATCTTATGACATCCCTGATGGACAGATACGCTGAGAAAAAAATCGCCATAAGCCTTCCATCGCTCAGGATTGATTCCCTTAAGGGCTCGTTTCTTAAGCAAATTGGCAGGGTCAGAAAAACAGGATTTACCCTTGCAGTAGAAGCTGGCAATGACAGGATGAGACAGATCATCAATAAAGGCCTTACTGAAGAAGAAATCATATCAATGGCAAAAACCATATACAAATCGGGATGGAATCTTATAAAGCTATATTTCATGGTGGGGCTCCCGTTTGAGCGTGACAGAGATGTACTAGATATAGTTAGCCTTGCCCGCTTGCTCCAAAAGGTTTCCCCAAAAAGAGGCAAACGAGCCCACTTGAATGTGAGCGTAGCCACCTTTGTTCCTAAAAGCCATACGCCTTTTATGTGGGAACAGCAACTCCCCCTTAAAGAGGCCCAGCGCCGCATAGGTATGATCAGAGACAAGCTGAATGGAACACGGGCTAGAGTAAAATGGAATCCTCCAGAGATGAGCTGGTTAGAGGGGATATTTTCGAGAGGCGACAGGCGCCTTTCTTCGGTTGTGCAGAGGGCGTGGTCCAAAGGAGCCCGATTCGATGCATGGGCCGAGCACTTTAACCTCGGCCTTTGGGAGACTGCCTTACGTGAAGAAGTGTTAAACCCCGAAATCTGTCTATTGGGACAAGAGGATCACAGGAGAACCTTGCCATGGGACCATATTATAACAGGTGTGAGTAAAGACTACTTCTTGTCAGAGCTGGATAAGGCGGCAGATGCCCGGCTCACTCCAGATTGCAGGGAAATATGTTCCAGTTGTGGTGTCTGTGACCATAAAGTTATTAAGCCAGTCTTGGCTGAAAAGAAATTGACACCCGCGGCATCCTCTAACCAATATAAAGAGCCCACCGAAAGCTTGCCTTGTAGAAAATATAGGTTTACTTTTACAAAACTGGGTCTCATGCGTTACCTTTCGCACTTGGAAATGGTGCGTTTGATGCTTAGGGTCCTCAGAAGGGCAAATATTCCCATGGCCCATTCCAAGGGGTACCACCCAATGCCTAGGATTTCGTTCGCCTCCGCACTTCCTGTGGGAGTTGAGAGCCTAGTGGAGACCTTTGAATTGGAGACAACTAGGCCTATGGAACCTGTGCAGATGCTGAAAGAGGTCAACATCCAATTGCCTGAGGGTATCCAAATAACACAAATAGAAGAGATTCCTTTGCGAAGCAAGTCCGCCCGCATAGTTGAGTCTACTTACATAATAAGACTTACAGACAGTTCTATGCTGGATTTGTCCATGTTTGAGAAATATAAAAGTGAGAGGGCCTTTGTGATCATCAAAAAAGGGAAAAAGGGACCACAAGCCATTGATCTAAAGCATTGGATAAAGTCCTTAGAACCACTAGGACCAAAGGAAGTGAAAGTGAAGGTGAAATACCAAGACAATGGCCCCCATCTGAGGCCGCAGGAAATTGTCCAAGCCATATTTTGCCTCGATGCACCTACGGCCGGGTATTTTGACATAAGAAAAACGGAGCAGATCATTGAATAACAACATAGTTGTTATCTCTGCGGAGGAAGGTCTGAGTGAGCACTGATCTTATAATCAATGCTAGACCATACGAGACTCGAGTCGCCCTTGTGGAGAACGGCGTGGTGGCTGAGCTCCATATTGAGCGAAGAACTGGCCAGGAACTGGTAGGTAACATTTACCGTGGCAGGATTGTAAGGGTGCTGCCCGGCATGCAAGCTGCCTTTGTTGACATTGGACTGGAGAGAACTGCCTTCCTTTATGTTTCAGACGTCCATAGAGAGTTCCAGGACATAGAGCAGATAATGCTTCAAACGCAAAACGAGGGAAAAGACCAGGAGGGCATCAATCAAAATGACTTTGGCTCCGGTAATAAGGCTTACACTAGCTTGCCCATAGAAGATCTCCTCCAGGAAGGCCAAGAGATCATGGTACAGATAGCAAAGGAGCCATACGGTACCAAGGGTGCCAGGGTAACCTCCCACATCTCTCTTCCTGGGAGACACCTCGTATTGATGCCAACCCTGACCCATATTGGTGTGTCCAGAAAGATTGAAGATACAGAGGAAAGGGAGAGACTAAGAAGTATCATAAGGGAAATCAGACCCAATGGCATGGGATTCATTGTAAGAACGGTGAGCGAGGGAGCTACCAAAGACAAGCTCAAGGCGGAAATGGAATTTCTGTTGAGGCTCTGGGACACCATAAGGTCAAGAATGGAAAAAACCTCGCGGCCTGGACTCCTTCACAAAGATCTTGCCATATCCTTGAGGGCCGTCAGGGACCTATTTACAAAGGAAGTTGATAAGCTGATTATTGATAGCCCAGAGGAGTACGAAAGCATTATGGAATTTATAAACACCTTCGCTCCCCGCCTCAAATTTTCAGTTGAGCTCTATGAAGGTGAGGATCCAATTTTTGATGCCTACGGCATAGAAATGGAGATATCGCGTGCCCTCAGCAATAAGATATGGCTTAAATCAGGCGGCTACATTGTTATAGAGCTCACTGAAGCCCTCACTGCCATTGACGTGAATACGGGTAGCTACGTGGGGAAGAGGAATCTTGAAGAGACAATACTGAAGACGAACTTGGAGGCAGTGAAAGAAATAGCTTACCAACTGAGATTTAGAAATATCGGGGGACTCATAGTTATTGACTTCATTGACATGGAAAAAAAAGCAAATAGAGAAAGGGTCTTCCTTGCGTTAAAAGAGGCGTTAAGTAAAGATAAGGCGAACACCAATATACTACCCATGTCAGATCTTGGCCTCATAGAAATGACAAGGAAGCGGACGCGAGAAAACTTAAACCGTCTTCTTTGCGAGCCTTGCTGTTATTGTGAAGGCAAAGGAATGCTTAAGTCTCGCAAGACCATCTGCTATGAAATTTTTAGAGAACTCGAAAGAGAGACTCCGTGGTCCGCCGAGCAGGAGAACGTATACATTCTTGTAAACCCTGAAATCGCAACGATCCTCAAGGAAGAGGAGCAAGATTCCATCCTAGAGCTGGAAAAAAAAATAAACAAGAGGCTCGTGATAATAGCTAAAGAGGATTTTCACTTGGAGCAATATGAGGTTAGCTTCTGAGCTCTGTTCCGGGCCATGATTGTCGCAGCAAGGGTGATTTCCGGGATGCCGCCCAGACGCTGAATAAGGGCTTTCAACCATCACCAGGTGGAGGACAGTTCATTTGGCATTTCCAGACCCTGATGTCAGTCTCTCCGATATTTCTTCTTAATAACGTCCAGCCCCTTCTCAATATCTGCTTTAGTAAAAGTCTTTCCGCAGTTAGTACATTGATAGGTTTCTTCCAATATCTTATCGTAAATTAGTTGGTTCGCAAAATTGACCTGGTGGAAGCGAAGTGAAAAACTGTAAACTAATTGGAAATCCTTGTTGTCACATTCATCGCATTTGAAAAACTCAACCACTTCATCCATCTCCCTCTCCTCCCGTATCCAACTTCTTTGGCATAAAGGCGGAAAAAAGTGGAGCCACCGTGCGGAGTCGAACCGCAGACATCCTCATTACGAGTGAGGTGCTCTACCAGCTGAGCTACGGTGGCTCTCAAATTCACTTGTAATATATAGTCTTCTCACGGCCTTGTCCACGATTTTTTAGATGCAATATTGTTCCAAAAATTCTAAATTAGCCAGAAATAATTTTACCATTTTACCAAGGCATCTTTCAAGAAAAGGGGCACCACATGAAAAGACAAGCAAAGGACTATATAGTATTTCCGCTGGATCTCCCAGACTACGAACAAGCAATGCCGTACGTGGAGAAACTTTCACCGCACGTGGGGCTATTTAAGGTAGGTCTTGAGCTCTTCGTAAGTCAGGGTCCTTCGGTTGTTCGTAGCATCAAGAATGCGGGTCCTGCCGAGGTTTTCTTGGACCTTAAATTGCACGATATCCCTGCCACAATGAAGCGGGCATTCATGGCTGCATCTCGTCACGGCGTGCGCTTTGTCACGGCCCATTGCGATGCCGGTGACCGAGCCTTAAGAGAGATATCTAACATCTCTGACGGCCAAACTCAAATCTTGGCCGTGACTGTCCTTACAAGTATGGATCAGCAGGCGCTTCTAAACATAGGATATGCGCCCCGGTACGCCAACGACATATCAAGCCTTGTCCTCCTAAGGGCCCAAATGGCAAAGCACGCGGGGTGCCACGGCATTGTGTGCTCAGGCAAAGAAATCGGGCAAATGAGGAGGGCGCTTGGGCCTGACTTCGTCATGGTCACCCCAGGGATAAGGCCCTCGTGGGCAGTGGTGGGTAATGATGATCAAAAGAGAATAGTGACGCCCGCCCAAGCAGTTGAGGCAGGTGCTGATTACATAGTTATCGGCAGGCCTATACGTGATGCCAAAGACCCTGCTGATGCAGCCAAAAGGGTAGCTGAAGAGATAGCAAGATTTATTTGACAAACCTTCTCCCCTACCCCACAATACACACAAGTTACCCGACTATATCTGGAGGGATACTTACAGATTGACTAGAAAGGGTCTGCGAAAGGTGGAGGGCCTGATCAGGATAATGGCTTATGTCCTTGGCCACAGGCCTGACGAATTTGGCCTTATTCCTGATGAAGAGGGCTTCGTAGGTATCAAGGAGTTTATCCAGGCCCTCCATGAAGAGGCTGAGTGGCGTTACGTCAGGGAGTCCCACCTGCGCGAGGCGTTGGTTCACAGCCAGCCGGGCCTTTTTCAATTAAAGGAAAAGCGCATAAGGGCTCGTGAGAGGCACTGGCGTTATGATTTACAGCCCTACCCTTTTGATCCTGAAAAAATCCTCTTTAGCCCCGTAAGAAGGCGGGCGCATCACCATGTCTTTGAAAGAGGTCTTAGCTCTGCTGACAATCGGTGGGTAGTACTGTACCCGGAACGTCAAACCGCATTGAGGATAGGCAAAAGAAAGGATCCTCAGCCAGTAATCCTTGAAATTCTGGCCCTCAAGGCGCACAGAAATGGTATTCCCTTGTTTCGTTTCGGCTCTCTTTACCTTGCAAAGCAGATCGCGCCGCAGTATATTGGCGGACCACTGCCCCCTAAACAGGAGCCAAAAAAGGTAGCTGCGCCCACGAAACCTCTGCAAAAAATACAAATGGATATCGGTGCCGGCACCTTTCAGCTTGACATTAGTAGGGACCCCGATCCCATGAGGAGGGCAAAGGGGAGGAAGCCCAGGGGATGGAAAGAGGAGGCCAGAAAGATGCGAAGGAGAAGAAAGAGATAATGAGGAGGAGGCGTACCCATGTGGACAAAATGGGCCCTGCTTACTGATCTGTACCAGCTGACCATGGTGGGCGGTTATGTAAAGGAAGGTAAGGTAGATCAATGGGCAAATTTTGATTATTTTTTTAGAAAGATCCCGGACCAGGGTGGTTTTTGTATAGTGGCCGGTCTTGAGGATGTAATCCGATATCTAAAAACACTGCACTTCACCCAAAAAGATCTTTCCTATCTTGAACGCACTGGTCTATTTACAAAGGATTTCCTCCTCTATTTAAAGGACTTTAAATTTACTGGCCACATCTGGGCCATCCCCGAAGGAACAATTGTATTTCCCCATGAGCCCCTCATACGGGTGACCGCTCCCTTGCCCGAGGCCCAGCTTATAGAAACTACGATCCTCAACATAATGAATTTTCAAACCCTCATAGCCACCAAGGCCGCTCGTATCCGCCACGCGGCCCAAAACGATCCCGTGGTTGACTTTGGCCTTAGGCGGGCCCATGGCCCAGACGGGGCACTGATGGCATCCAGAGCTGCCTATGTGGGGGGTATCGAAGGTACATCTAACGTCCTAGCAGGGCAGATTTACGGTATACCCATAAGAGGCACCCACGCCCACTCCTGGGTGGAGAGCTTCCCCAGTGAATTGGAGGCGTTTCGAGCCTATGCAAGGGTCTATCCCGACTCCTGCGTCCTCCTTGTGGACACCTACGACACACTGCGAAGCGGTGTACCCAATGCCATAAGAGTGGGAAAGGAGCTCCAGGAAAAAGGTTATAGGCTCCAGGGAATTCGGCTGGATAGCGGGGACCTTGCATATCTCAGCAAAGAAGCTAGAAAAATGCTTGACGAGGCCGGGTTGGAAGATACGGTTATAGTTGCTTCCAGTGACCTAGACGAATGGCTCATAGAGAGCCTAAAGCGCCAGGGGGCCAAGATAGACCTTTGGGGGGTAGGCACCCGGTTGGTTACCTCTTACTCTACCCCAGCGCTGGGAGGTGTATACAAGCTCACGGCCCTGGATGAAAACGGCAAGAAGATGGTGCCAAAGATAAAGAGGTCAGACAACCCAGAAAAGATAACCAATCCAGGAGTAAAGAAACTTGTGCGTGTGTTCGACAGGCGGGGTCAAATGCGCGGAGACGTGCTTTTCTTGGAAGAAGAAGAGTTACCACGCGGGCGCTCCTTCAGAGTTTATCACCCCATGTTCGCCCACGTGTTTAAAAAATACCCGCGCCATTTCACTATGGAGGAGCTCCTAGTACCCGTGTTCCACCAAGGGGAATTGGTTTACGAGTGCCCCTCGCTACACAAGATAAGGGGGCATACCTTGGCTGGTCTTGAGCACTTAGATGATGCTTACAAGCGTTTCCACAATCCCCACACCTATCATGTAAGCCTCAGCACCAAGCTTTTCAAGACAAAGCAGCGGTTGCTCAAGAAGGCCACAAAAACCGTTACCTTGGTCTCCAATTCCTAATATCACGGCTAAGGATGAAAGGTGTTTTCGGCTTCTTCTACGTCCAGGTATTCTTTCCTTAATAATAACCTTGTCATTTCACCTGGGTTGCAATGCGAAGGGAACCTCACGCTTAGGTAATTATCCGTTAGGCCCTGGACCACAGGGGGATGCTCCTCTTCCCACTTCTCCACTAATACTTCAAACTCTATACCAACGCATAAGTTCCAGAAATCAGCCCTTTTTCTCAGGCCCAGATCTCTCATGCACCTTGCGCGCTGCTTCACCACATCAGGAGGAATAGGGTTACCCAGTTTCTCTGCCGGGGTACCCTTCCTTGGTGAATAAGGAAAAACATGGAGGTAAGATACAGGCAAGGACTTTGCAAGCTTAAGGGTGTTTTGAAATTCCTTCTCCCCTTCAAATGGAAACCCAACCATCACATCAGCACCAATCGCAGCAAGTGGTACTTTTTCCCTTATCTTTAATATGAGGCTGCGGTAATCCTCCGGGCTGTACGTCCTGCCCATGGCCTTGAGCACCCTTGCATCCCCGCTTTGAAGGGGCACGTGAAAATGCCTGCAAAGCCATGGTTCCGAGGCAACCATTTCTATGATAGCATCATTTATCTCGCCAGGCTCCAGCGAGCTTAGCCTTATCCTTAGCGGAAACTGTCTCTTGCCTATCTCTGCCAATAGCCCCGCCAGGTCTGTTTCTTGATGCAGATCCACTCCGTACTTCCCCAAGTGAATCCCGGTCAATACCACTTCCTTAAACCCCTGATCTGCAAGACCCTCCAGGCTCCATAACACATGGTCCAGTTCAAGGCTCCTATAGGGTCCTCTAGCGCGAGGCACTATGCAGTAGCTGCAGAAGGTCTCGCATCCATCCTGAACTTTCAGATAGGCCCTGGTCCTCTCTGCGAAATTCTTTACCTCCAAGGGCTCCAATGGTACTCGGCCCGCAAAAGGCTTTACAAAAAGTTGGGGCCTATCCCTTGGCCCCCGCATACTCACAAGCTCTGGAAGGGCATATTTCAGGGTATTTCCTATTATCATATCCAGGCCCTCTATCTCACCCAATTCCTCAGGATAGACTTGGGCATAGCATCCTGCTGCCACTACAAGGGCACCCGGGTTTTCTCGTATAAACCGTCTAATTGCCTGTCTTGATTGATGAGAGGCCTTTTGGGTTACAATACAAGTATTGACAATAGCCAGGCCACATGGGTCTTCCCTCGCTTCCTCCCAGCCCATGTCTTCAAGGGCAGTACGGAAAAATGCAGACTCCCACTGGTTCACCTTGCAACCAAGGGTGAATATTTTGAATGTCTTCGTATGCATTTGTTTATTCATGCACTCACCTGCTTTACCCTTTGAAATGACCTGGTAGCAGCAAGACTTTTATTTGGGTGAATATCGAATATCGAATAATGAACAGCAGAATGATGAAGTGTTTACTTCGACATTCGATATTCGTAATTCGTCATTCTGCGGTTCCCATGGTAAGAAACAGGAGCTCCTCAATAAAGCAAGCTCCTATTAAACCTCACTGTCATCGCATGGGCGGGGCAGGCAATTACGCATACCTCACAGGCACTGCACTTCTCATGGTCAAACATCACTTCCATCTCAGGCCTCTTAATGTAAAGCGCACCCGTCGGACAAACAGCCGTGCAGGCCCCACAATGAAAGCATACATTTTCGTTGCGCTTTATGTCCTGGGCAATACTTTCGACCTTCACACCCAGGCTCTTCAAATACCGTACCCCTTGCTGAAAGTTTTTCCTTTGCCCCTTTAATTCCAATACCAGCAGCCCCTCTTTCCTGGGGTAGATGGTGGCCTTGAGGATATTGAAGGAAAGGTCGAACTTTTGCACAAGGTTCGAAACCACTGGCTCGTTGACAAGTTTCTTGGGAAATCTCAGTGACAATACCTTGGAGTACATGGCTGACTCCCTCCTAATCCCTCCGCCTTATGCCAATCACTGGCCCTTTACTGCCTTTATAGCCTTTTCAAAGCCAGGCAAGGCGTTCTCTATCACTTTCTCGCTCACGCAATATGCTATCCTGAGATGCCCCGGCCCCCCAAACCCGCTGCCAGGGACCGTTAGGATGTTTTGTTCCTGCAGTTGACGCACAAATTCTACGTCATCCTCTATGGGTGTCCTAGGAAAAAGATAGAACGCACCTTGAGGTCGAGCGAACTCATAGCCAAAGGATTCAAAGGCATCGCATAGCATGTCTCTTCTCTTCTGGTAGATGCCAACATCCACCCTGTCGTTCAGCAGCCTGGCTATGGCCCTTTGCATGAAAGCAGGTGCATTAACATATCCCAAGGTCCTATTAGACAGTACCATTCCGCCAATTACCATTTCTTTGTCTGATACCTCCGGATGCACCGCAGCGTACCCGATCCTTTCCCCGGGCAGCGAAAGGTCTTTGGAGAATGAGGTGGCAACAAAGGTCTCGTTATAGGCGTCGAAAACGCTTGGAACTGATATGCCGTCATAAACAATGTTGCGGTACGGCTCATCGGATATCAGGTAAATCACCTCGCCCCTTTTCTGGCTGTAATGACTAAGCAGTTCCCCCAAAGAGTCCAGTTCCTCCTTGGTATAAACGCGGCCTGTTGGATTATTGGGGGAATTAATGAGCACGGCCTTGGTCTTGTTTCCTATGGCCTGCTCAATGGCATCCAAGTCAATGGAAAAATCCGCCTTTGTTGGTACGAGTTTTGGGATACCTTGGTGATTGTCCAGGTAGAAATTGTATTCTACAAAATAGGGCTTGGGTATAATTACCTCATCTCCGGGATTCAAGATGGTCTTCAAGATAACATTCAGTGCTCCCCCTGCTCCCACGCTCATAACTATCTCATCGGCGCTAAACTTGGTTTTGTTGTAGGAATTCAAATGGTCGGCCACGGCCTGGCGAGTTTCCACGAACCCCGCATTAGGCATATATCCGTGAAGGCCCGGGGTATTATCTTCTATTAATTCCTTTAGGATGTGCTTAAATGAATGCGGTGGTTCCAGATCCGGGTTTCCAAGGCTAAAGTCAAAGACATTTTCCTCCCCGTAAAGCTCCTTTCTCCGTTTGCCCTCTTCGAACATCTTTCTGATCCACGAGGACCTCTTGATAGATTCCTGAATTCTCGTTGATACAGCCATTAAATCCCTCCCCCTTTTGTTTTGTCCTCAGATTATCATTTTTTCAAAAAATAAGTAACCATACCTCATTCATGCCCCTTGTCAACGAAAAACCTCTTTTAGATGCGTTGGCCAATAGGCTAAAATCATCACGTGCCTTGACACCCTGCGAGCTTTTGATTAGTTTGAAATTATGGTGAGTTATACTTGAACAGATGGAGGTAACGAGCGCTAATGACCAAGACAGGAACTACCATTGCCATCCTGACAGGTGGAGGAGATGTCCCGGGGCTTAATGCATGCATAAAGACCCTGGTTTACCGAGGAAAAAGCGAAGGTCTCAGGGTGCTGGGTATCCGCCGGGGTTGGAGAGGCCTCCTAGATTACAACCCTCATGACCCCGCCACCGCTCCACACTGTTACAGTGAACTCCAGCCCGTGGAGGTCAGAACCATTGATCGATACGGGGGCACGTATCTTCATACCTCTAGAACCAATCCCAGTGCTACGCGGAAAAAGGACGCTCCTGACTTTTTGAAGGACCAATTTCATACTGACGACGATGTAATTGACTTTACAGATCACGTTATTAAGAACCTTCAGGTACTGGAGGTAGATGCTGTTATACCCATTGGCGGAGACGATACCCTGAGTTTTGCCGAGAGACTCCACAGGGAAGGATTTCCTGTCATAGGAATCCCTAAGACAATGGACAACGACGTGTTCGGCACTGACTACTGTATTGGGTTTTCCACTGCGGTAACCAGAGGAGTCGACTTTATTCATGCCCTTAGAACCTGTGCCGGATCCCATGAAAGGATAGCTGTTATCGAGTTATTTGGAAGATATTGCGGTGAGACCTCCCTTGTTTCCGCTTATCTGGCTGGCGTGGATAGAGCCATTATTTCTGAGGTGCCATTCGACCCCGAGAAATTGGCGGAACTTGTGCTGAAGGACAAAAAGTCAAATCCAAAAAACTATGCCATGGTAACCATATCAGAAGGTGCTCGGATGATAGGGGGCGACATGTTGGTCTCCGGGGAATCCGACCCATACGGTCACAGGAAACTCGGCGGGATAGGCGAAAAAACGGGCGAGCTTCTTAAGGAATTAACCGGTGAGGATGTCTTGAATCAGAGGCTTTCCTATCTCATGAGGAGCGGCCCCCCTGACTCATTGGACCTCATGGTAGCAGTAAATTTTGCCAATATGGCCATTGATCTCTTCCTAAGGGAAACTTACGGGAGGCTTGTAGCCTTGAGCAGGGGTATTTACACTGATATTCCCATTAGCACCATCACCACGGGACAAAAGAGAGTCGATGTGAGAGAGCTATACGACGTAGAGGAATATCGGCCTAAGGTAAGGCACGTGGGAGCCAAACCCATGTTTCTTTACTAACCTACCGCCCAATAATAAGCTCGCCTAGGTGCTGGTGTGCCAAAGGTAAAGGCCTGCAAGAAAAGATTAGCCCTGCCTGGTTAATTCACTCATTTTCAGGTATGATAGGGATTAGATAACCTGGGGGCCCGTTTTGCCGCAAAGGGCCTTCGGCATTGAAGACAATCGAGACTATGGCTATTGAGATAAAGAGAAATCCTACAAGAAGAATCATGATCGGGAATGTCGCTGTTGGTGGCGGTGCGCCCATAGCGGTCCAGTCTATGACCAACACTGACACAGTGGATGTAAAGTCAACGGTTCAACAGATTCAGAGACTGACCGATGCCGGCTGCGAGATAATTCGCGTGGCTGTTCCCAACGAAGCGGCCGCCAGCGCAATAAAGCATATTAAGAAAGAAATCCAAATTGCGCTTATTGCCGACATCCATTTTGACTACCGCCTTGCTATTGCCTCTGTGGAACATGGAGCTGATGCCTTAAGGATAAATCCGGGGAATATAGGCGGTAAGAACAGGCTCAAAAAGGTGGCCGAAGTTGCAGGATACCACGAAATCCCAATTCGGATTGGAGTAAATTCCGGCTCCCTAGAAAAAGAAATGTTAGAAAGGTACGCTGGTCCAACCCCGGAGGCCATGGTGGAAAGTGCGCTGAAGCACCTTGGCTTTTTGGAGAAACTTGGGTTCGATAAGGTGAAGGTATCCCTTAAGTCCTCAAGCGTCCTTGACACGATCAAGGCCTATCGCCTTTTTAGCAGCCGGTCAGATTATCCGTTGCACCTTGGCGTTACAGAGGCGGGGACACTCTTGCCCGGCCTTGTTAAGAGCGCCATAGGTATAGGCACCCTCCTGCTCGAAGGAATCGGCGATACCCTTAGGGTTTCCCTTACATCCGATCCGCTCCAAGAGGTCAGGGCTGGCTATGAAATTTTGCGGGCACTTGATCTTCGTCACCGGGGGCCAGAAATCATCTCGTGTCCTACGTGCGGCAGGTGCGAGATAGATCTCTTTCGAGTGGTTAACGAAGTAGAACAGAAACTCATCAGCATGAACGCCTCTCCCAAGATCGCAATAATGGGATGCGTGGTCAATGGACCCGGCGAAGCAAAAGAGGCTGACATTGGTGTAGCTGGCGGCCGAGGCCAGGGGATTCTTTTCAAGAGGGGAAAGGTGGTCAAGAAGATTCCCGAGGATCAGTTGGTGCGCGTGCTCATTCAAGAGGTTAGAGCTATGGTAAAAAATTCCAGTAAGTGAAAGGAGGAGAATTAACTCAATGAGGTATACTAAGTACTTTATTCCGACCTATAGAGAAATCCCCGCAGAAGCAGAGGTCATAAGCCACCAACTCATGCTAAGAGCAGGCCTTATTAGAAAACTCACAGCAGGCATCTACACTTACCTGCCCGCTGGCCTGAGATCCATTAGAAAGGTGGAAAATATTGTCAGAGAAGAGATGAACCGAGCAGGCGCCATTGAATTGCTCATGCCTGCAGTCCAGCCTGCAGAGCTATGGCAGGAAAGTGGTAGATGGGATCTTTACGGCAAGGAGCTGCTGCGTTTTCGCGACCGCCACAACCGAGAGGCCTGTCTGGCCCCAACTCACGAAGAAGTCATCACTGATCTGGTGAGAAAGGAAATTCGCTCTTACAAGCAGTTACCCGTTAACTTCTACCAGATTCAGACCAAGTTTCGCGATGAAATACGGCCTCGTTTTGGCCTCATGAGGGGTAGAGAGTTCATCATGAAAGACGCTTACAGCTTTGATGTTGACGAAGAAGGGGCCAACAGGAGCTATGAGGCCATGTACGAGGCATACAGTCGTATATTTACCCGCTGTGGCCTTAAGTTCAGGGCAGTGGAGGCCGATAGTGGAGCAATTGGCGGCAGTTACTCCCATGAGTTTATGGTATTAGCTGAAACAGGGGAGGATCAATTGGTAAGCTGTATGAAGTGCAATTATGCGGCAAATCTGGAGAAGGCCGAGGTGAAGGCGCCGCAAGCGGCTCCTGCCGAGGCGCTCTCTTCACGAGAAGATGAGAAGCCTCTGCAAGAGGTGGAGACTCCCGATATCAAGACCATCGGTCAACTCTCCGATTTTCTGTCCGTTGGTCCGGAGATGTTAATAAAGACCTTGATCTATGTTGCGGACGGTCAGCCAGTGGCTGCCCTTGTGCGAGGAGACCATGAAATAAATGAGACAAAGCTTAAGAACTATCTTGGTGCATCAATAGTTGAACTGGCCCCTCCAGAAATCATAGAAGAGGCTACAGGTGCACCTACTGGCTTTGCGGGACCGGTAGGGCTCAAGGTCAGAGTTGTTGCTGATTACGCCATCCAGGATGCCAGAAATTGGGTAACCGGCGGCAACAAGGCAGACATGCATCTCATAAACGTAAGGTTGGGCCGCGATTTCCAGGTAGATTCTTTCGCGGACCTAAGGGTCATTACGCCCCAAGACCCTTGCCCGAGGTGCGGTGGCCCAATTCATTTCAGCAGGGGGATTGAGGTGGGCCACATATTCAAGCTGGGAACCAAGTACAGTAAAGCCATGAAGGCCCATTACCTTGACGAAAATGGCGAGGAACGCCTCATGGTGATGGGTTGTTACGGCATAGGAGTGGGGAGAACTGTTGCAGCAGCCATAGAACAGAATCATGACGAATACGGGATCATTTTCCCTATTCCCATTGCACCCTTTGAGGTGGTGATCCTGGCCCTTCAGATGCATGAGCCGGAAGTGAGAGAAACCGCTGAAAGACTCTATTCGGATCTTGTGGGCAAAGGTGTAGATGTGCTGTTGGACGACAGGGACGAACGGCCTGGGGTAAAGTTCAATGACGCTGATTTGGTTGGAATCCCTATACGAGTGACAGTGGGACAAAAGGGATTGAAGAATGGTAAGATAGAGATAAGGCTGCGGAATGAAAAAGAATCCTATCAGGTGGATGTGAGCAGCGGCACCTTTGAGGTCATTGGCATAATACAAAAGCTATATGATTCGATTCACTGATATAACCAACGAGATACTCAAGTACCACCCTAAGGCCAATTTGGACCTTGTTGAAAAGGCCTATGTTTATTCAGCCAAGGTTCACAAAGGCCAGGTAAGGCTTTCCGGCGAGCCGTACCTTTCCCACCCCCTAGAGGTAGCCTACATCCTTTCAACCATGAAAATGGACATCGTTTGCATAGTAGCAGGACTTCTCCACGACACCCTTGAAGATACTGAGGCAAGTTATGAGGAGATAAAACGGCTTTTTGGTGAAGAGACAGCGGTCATCGTGGACGGCGTCACCAAAATCAGTCGCATGAAGTTTTCTAGCGTCCAGGAGAGACAGGCGGAAAACATCAGAAAGATGATTCTGGCCATGTCTGCAGACATCAGAGTAATTCTGGTAAAACTTGCAGACAGACTTCACAACATGCGGACACTTGGCTATCAACCTCTTGACAAGCAAAGGAGAATTGCCAGCGAGACCTTGGATATCTATGCTCCACTTGCAGGCAGGATGGGTATTTTCTGGATCAAATCAGAACTTGAAGACCTGTCTCTGTATTACCTGGAGCCGGAAGCCTATAACAAAATAAAGAGCGAGATTGCCAGAAGGAAAGGAGAACGGGAAAAGTTCATTCAAGAGGTATGCAATCTCATATCGGACAAGCTCTCTGAACTAGGTATTAAGGCCACCGTGAAGGGCAGGCACAAGCATTTTTATAGTATATACAAAAAAATGATTGATCAAAATCTTACTGCCGATCAAGTTTACGATATCCTTGCTTTCCGCGTAATCGTAGATTCGGTCAAAAAGTGCTATGAAGCCCTTGGCCATATACATTCTATGTGGAGGCCTGTTCCGGGCCGATTCAAGGATTACATCTCTGTGCCCAAGATGAATATGTACCAGTCGCTTCACACCACAGTAGTAGGTCCTCTGGGTGAGATCATGGAGGTTCAAATAAGAACTTGGGAGATGAATGCCATAGCAGAATACGGTATTGCGGCGCACTGGAAGTACAAGGAGGGAGGAGGCATCAACAAGACAGACGAAAAGCAGTTCGCATGGCTACGACAATTGCTGGAATGGCAGCAGAACCTTAGAGATCCTATCGAGTTTCTCGAGTCCGTGCGGATGGACCTTTTCCCGAATGAGGTCTACGTATTTACGCCCAGAGGGGAGGTCAGGGAATTTCCCAAAGGAGCAACTCCAGTTGACTTTGCTTACAGCATCCATTCGGAAGTGGGTCACCACTGCATGGGGGCCAAAGTTAATGGAAAAATGGTCTCCTTGCGGTATCAATTAAAAAATGGTGATGTAGTAGAAATCATCACATCCCCTAAGGCCCACCCTAGTAAAGACTGGCTAGAATTCGTTAAGACCCCAAAGGCCCGCAACAAGATAAGGCAGTGGATAAACAGCCAAGAACGGGAAGAAAGTGTAGCACTTGGCAAAAACATATTGGAAAGAGCGATAGACCAGGTTTCGGAACTTGACTGGGCGTCTTTGCAAAAGGATGAGCAATTGCTTTCAGTCGCCAAAGACTTGTCTTTGCACACCCTTGATGACCTTTATGCACAAATAGGACTAGGCAAGATATCACCAAAGCAGGTGGTAGGCAGGCTGAGGCAGAGGCTGGGGCTCCAGGAGGAAAGGAGCCTTGGAATCGTCACAAAAATGGTAAGGCGCCTTAAGAGGCGCAAACCTACTGAGGGAATCAGGGTAAGGGGAGTAAGCGATGTTCTGATCAAATTTGCGCAGTGCTGTAATCCTTTGCCAGGAGAGGAAGTGATTGGTTACATAACAAGGGGAAGAGGAATTACCATACACAATCAAAATTGCAGACATATCCAGGATGCTGATCCGGAAAGGCTCGTTGATGTCACCTGGGAGTCTACCGATGAGGAGACTTATCTGGCCAGACTGAGAATAACGAGTATAGACAAGAAAGGCATCCTTGCAGACATAAGTGCCGTTATCGCCCAAAAGGATGCCAATATTATTCAGGCAGAAATTAAAACCACTACCGACAAGAAAGGAATTGCGTTTTTCACAATTGAAGTAGAAAATTATTCCCACTTAAAACAAATAATGGATGCCATAAAAAAGATTAGGAGCATAATCGCCGTAGAGCGGGCCTAGGGTTTTACCACCCGGCCCGATTTAATGCAATTAGTACAGACCCGCATCCTCTTTACTCTGCCATTTTGAACGGCCCTAACCTTTTGAAGATTTGGCAGCCATCGAGTTTTGGTCTTGTTATGAGCATGACTTACATTGTAGCCCACCATGGGCCTTTTGCCGCAAATTTCACAGACTTTAGCCATAAAGCCATATCCTCCAAATTCCGAAATAAGATGAGGGGCCTCAAGCCCCTTCCTAATCAGTATTCTATTTTATACCAGTTAATGTTACCTGTGACAATAACTTTTTTTGGACAAACCAATGGAAAAAACGCCCAATTTTCACCCCCTTGCTCGCGAACATAACTTTATCCCATCCCCCCTATCCCGCATATACCTCATGGGAATATGCGGCACGGGTATGGCAGCACTGGCTGGTGCCTTAAAAGAGCTGGGCTTCGAGGTCACGGGATCTGACAGGGCCGCCTACCCGCCCATGAGCACCTTTTTGCAACAACTTGGAATCCGCGTTCGTCTTGGCTTTGACGCTCGCAACCTCCAGCCGCCGCCAGACCTGGTGGTGGTAGGCAACGTGATCACTAGGGAAAACCCGGAGGTTGCGGAGATTGCCAGGCTTAAAATACCGTTTGTCAGTTTTCCCCAGGCCCTCAATCATTTTGCAATGAAGGATAAAAAACGAATAGTAATTGCTGGAACTCATGGAAAAACCACTACTTCATCCCTTGTGGCCTGGATACTTGAGGCTGCGGGTCTCGACCCTGACTTCATGATAGGTGGAATACCCCTTAACTTCGAAAAAGGATTCAAGCTGGGAAGCGGGCCCTATTTTGTTGTTGAGGGTGATGAATACGATACAGCGTTTTTTGATAAGGGACCAAAATTTTTTCATTACAGCCCCTTGATCCTGATCCTTACCTGTATTGAGTTTGATCATGCTGATATATATGACAACTTGGCTCAGATTACCGCAAATTTCGAGAGACTGGTCAGTATGGTACCGGAAAATGGGCACATCATAGCCAACTGGGACGATCCGTTGGTTCGCGACCTGGCGAGGTCAGCACCTTGCTCGGTTCATTACTATGGAAATGACAAAAACGCCCAATGGCGTATCGAAAAGGCAAGCAGGAATGACCGCATCAGCTCTATTCTTGTTAGAACCGAAGCAAGGGAAAAACAGCCTTACTCTTCGCCGCTCTACGGCAAGCACAATCTCTCCAACTTGTTGGCTGGAGTGGTTGCGGCCAATATACTTGGCCTAGACCAGTGTAGCATTGAAAAGGCCACCAGGTCCTTCAAGGGGGTAAAGAGAAGACAGGAGCAGGTGGGAGAAGTGAGCGGCATTCTTGTATTGGATGACTTTGCCCACCATCCCACTGCAGTTAGAGAAACTACCTGCGCGGTTAAAGAAACATTCGCTCAAAGAAGGCTTGTTGCTGTCTTTGAGCCCCGGTCCAATTCAAGCAGGAGAAACGTGTTCCAGAAAGAATACGCCCAGTCTTTTGGCGCAGCAGACCTGGTGATAATCCCCGAGCCAACCATGCTTGAGAGGATCCCCGCCAATCAAAGGTTTTCTTCTTCTCGCCTGGTGCAGGATTTAACAGGCCAGGGTAAGGAGGCATATTATGCGCAAGACACCTCGGCCCTGCTGAACCTCCTAGTCCAGAAAACAAGAAGCGGGGATGTCGTGCTCTTTATGTCCAATGGAGACCTTGAAAATCTGCCACGCAGATTCCTTAATGCCCTCAAAGATCCCGAAGCCTAGCACACCTTTTCCAACCCCTCCTCAAGAATTGCGAGCCCTTTTTCCAATTGAGGCTCTTCAATGCTAAGGGGCATAAGTATCCTAATAACATTACTGAAGTTCCCGCACGACAGGATAACAAGCCCCTTTTCAAATGCGATTTGCACCAACCTTTTTGCTTCGTCAGCCGCAGGCTCCTTTGTTTTCCTGTCCTTCACTAGTTCCAGCGCAAGCATGGGTCCCAGGCCCCGGACGTCGCCAATAATCTCATACTTGGATTGTAGCTCTTCGAAGGCCCCTCGAACCTTTTTGCCTAGCTCCTGGCCTCTCTTCAATAGATTTTCTTGTTCTATGGTATCTAAAACCGCCAGGGCGGCTGCACACGAGACCGGGTTACCTCCATAGGTCCCGCCTAATCCCCCCACGTGGGGCGCATCCATTATCTCGGCCCTGCCGGTAATGGCACTGAGGGGCATACCAGCAGCAAGTGACTTGGCTGAAAGTATTATGTCAGGTTCCACCTCAAAATATTCCGAGGCAAACAAGTACCCGGTTCGTCCCATTCCCGACTGAATCTCATCCATGATAAATACAATACCGTTTTCCTCACACATTTCTTTGAGCTTCTTAAAATATTCCTTGGGTGGAGTGATGAAACCTCCCTCACCCTGTACAGGTTCCGCAATAATTGCCGCCACCTGGTCTGCTGAAACCTGATTAATGAAAAAATCTCTCAGTGCCTCTGCGCAGCGAATCCCGCAATCAGGGTATGTTCTTCCGTACGAGCACCTGTAACAATATGCAAAGGGCATCCTGTAAACCTCGGGCGCAAATGGCCCAAACCCCCACTTGTACGGCTTCACCTTGCTTGTCAAGCTCATTGCCAGAAGTGTCCTGCCATGGAAGCCGTTTTCAAATGCTATAATGCCTTGCCGTTTTGTATAGTACCTGGCTATCTTTATGCCGTTTTCCACAGCCTCGGCCCCGCTGTTAGCAAACATCGTCATCTTGGGGAAATCCCCAGGGGTGACCTCGTTCAGCCTTTTGGCCAGTTCCAAGTAGGGTTCATACATGGCCACATGAAAGCAGGTGTGGATGTACTTTTCTGCCTGGTTCCTTATGGCATCCACGATCTTAGTGGCGCAATGCCCCACATTTTGAACCCCTATCCCACCGGCAAAATCGATGTACTCCTTGCCATCCACATCCTGTATCAAGGCCCCCTGTGCCCTTTGAACAAATATTGGATGCGTATTAAAAACTCCCTTTGGCACATGCTCTTTCCGCAGCTTGCTTAGCTCTTCGCTCCTCTTCATTTCCTCCTCCTTAACCGGGCAATTTGATCGTTACTTTATCATTTCCCTTTTTACCATACATCAAAAAAATATCCTTTGGATAAAACAAGGGCCCACCAGCACCTCACCCAAAATGCTTGCATTCCTGGGTCTGTTTCTATACTTTTGCCTTTGCAAAGGCCTCGCTCTATAATGGGCCTGCTAGCCTAGGCCCATACCGTGGTCATACTCCTTACGTCCCCTAATGGGTGACTTGTTGCTCGATGTTTCTTCCTTTAGGGTTGTGTTCCTCACCGGTGCCGCGATAATGTGTGTAGGCACATTGGTTTATCTCTTAAGATACGGTGAGCCCGAAGGACAAATGATTTCCTATAGTTGAAAACCGAGAATACGGGCAGTTGTGTACACTGATAAGATTTGGTAGCTCAAAACAGTAGTGGTAGTTCCCGTGACCGATCATGGCGTAATAGAAGTGGATCTCTTTTCTGAAGACGTTAACAGCCCAGATCACCCTCAAGCGGCCAATTTTAGGGCTCTATTGGAGGATGTGGCAAGTGAATACAAATGCAACCTCCTGTTTTTTGAAGTAAATCATGGTACAGTCGCCTTTTCTTTTGACAGTGATGAACTCATGGCGGAGATATTGAAGATACTTCAAATGAAGTGAGAATGTGGACCATGCTGCTGTTTCGTGCATGTCTTGAGGTTTAGGTCGCAAGGAAAAATCAAATGGTGACCGAAAATTTAACCACGCGAGGCCGAGATTGCAGTATAAAGTAAACCTAGAAAATATCGGTATTGTGCTCGTAGAACCCCAGATACCCGAAAACATTGGCTCTGTGGCCCGGGCCATGAACAATATGGGGCTAACCAGGCTTGTTGTCGTGAACCCAAAAAATTGTGACCTCTCCCGTGTGCTTAAGACAGCCACTGGTTCATCCATAGATATCATAGAAGAAATGGAGGTCTACGACGATCTGCTTGAGGCCATCGGCCGCTTTCAATATGTAGTTGGCACAACGGCGCGGATTGGCGCCCTGCGCCCTGCCCTTACTCGCCCCCGCGAGCTCGCCCAGGAGCTAATACCCATCAGCCAAGAAAATCTGGTGGCCCTCATGTTTGGGCCAGAAGACCGAGGATTGTCCAATGATGAACTGCGTTATTGCTATACCATTGGCACCATTCCAACTGGCCGATTTTCATCTCTCAACCTTGCCCATGCCGTGCTCATATTTTGTTATGAAATATTCATGGTCACCCGCGAAACAGAGCCAGAGCCCATCCCCCGCATGGCCAACAAGTTTGAGTTAGAAGGAATGTATGAACATCTAAAGCAGGTGCTGACAAAGATAGGCTTTATTGACCCGCAAAACCCTGAACACTGGATGCTCAACATTCGCCGCTTCCTCTCACAGCGGCCGCTGCGAGCGCGTGATGTAAGGATCATCCGGGGCATATGCCGCCAAATAGATTGGTATACTGGACAAATAAATAAACAGAAAAAGCCCTAATGCCTTTGGCCCGCCAGTATGATCGTCAGGTATGTCCATTGAATGGAATATGGAATGACGAATAACTTAATGCTGAAGCACGGTCTGCGCTAGACAGCTAACGATTAACGGACAACTGCACCGGATCCGCATAACGGTGATCCATAAACGGTTAGCGGTTGACAAATAACGAACCACAGGAGGCGTTGTGGAACGGTCACAGGAATTTAGGATCGGGACCTCGGGATGGAATTATAAGCATTGGAAGGAGATTTTCTATCCAGCAAATGTGGCTCAAAGAAAATGGCTGGAATTCTATTGCACCAGGTTTGATACCGTTGAGTTAAATGCCACCTTTTATAGGCTGCCTAAGGTGGAGACCTTTCAGTCATGGAAAAAAAGGACTCCTCAGGGGTTTCTGTGGGCCGTTAAAGCAAATAAATTCATAACACACACCAAAAGACTCAAAGACTGCGAAGAGCCCATTGAGAGGTTTTACTCTTCTGTAAAAGGCCTCGACAAAAAGCTTGGTCCTATTCTTTTCCAACTACCCCCTAGCCTACAATTTGATGAATCCTTGTTTGAGGATTTCTGCTCGCTCCTCTCCAACTCCTACAAGCATGTCCTTGAGGTCCGTCACGCCTCCTGGATTGATGACAAGGCCTTCCAAATAATGGCCAAGAACCAAATCGCCTTTTGTATCTCAGATACCGCAGGCAGATACCCCTACCACGAGCAGATCACCGCTGATTTCACTTACGTGAGATTGCACGGCTCAAAAAAGCTCTATGCTTCTAAATATGCTACTGAAGAACTTGAGACCTGGGCCAAGAAACTTCTGGACTGGGGAGTAGATGCCTATGTCTATTTTGATAACGACTTTGGTGGGAATGCCGTGGAAAATGCCATGGAGCTAAAAGGTCTACTGGCGCTTAGGCCTCCGGCATAAGTGTGCCTCGAGATATTGTTTCCACTTGACATGGACATAATGTTTAGATAGTAGACATAATGTCTACCGAGTTATACGTTATTCGTGAATCGTGAGACGTGAAATGTGAAGGGTGAAACGGGAGGCGCAAGACGCAGGGCATTAGGCTGAAGGCTCGTAGCTGAATTTTGAATTATGAATGAGGAAGGAGAACGGTCGACGGCCAACGGTGAATGAATAATGAATAACCAATATCGAATGTCGAATATCGAAGTGCAGGAGCGGTAAACCTTTTTTACCCAAAAGTGGTCAAACTAAAAATGGGTAAAAATGAGGGTAAGAGCGGAAAACTCGATGGGAATTGAGGAAAGGAAACAACGAGAGAAGAACGAGAGGCGCAGGCAGATCCTCGCTGCTGCCATGGAGATTTATGACAAGGAAGGTTATCATGGTATCACCATGGAAAAGATTGCAGAGGCCGCTGAGCTGAGCCGTGCCACTCTGTACCTTTATTTCAACACAAGGGATGAGATCCTTACCCATGCGATCTTAAGTTTCTTGGACTACTTTGGGCAATTGCTACATGAGCTAAATTCACGTGCGGATGACCACAAAGGGAACTTCTTGGATGCATTGTGGGATGTGTTCATGGAGTTTTACCAACAGGACCCGGTCGCCTTCGGAGCAAGCCTCTATTTTCATCAGGGCGAGATAATTCGCAGCCTTGCACCTGAACTGAGAAATATGCTTGCTGAAAGGGGCTCAATGAACTACAGGTATCTGTGTGAAATAGTTCAAAAGGGTATTGACATGGGTTACCTGGTACCCCAAGATCCCAGGACATTGGCCGAGGTGATTTGGTCGAGTTTCCTGGGCATTGTTCACTTGGAGCACAGCAAAAAGGCCATGGGCAGGAAGTCGCACCTGGAGCAAAGTTGCTCTCTTGCCCTCGAGGCCTTGAAAAAGGGTTTAACAATAGGGGAGGCCTAACAAGTCATGAAAAAGGAAATAAGCATCAAGGTCAACGGCGACATCTATCACCTTGCAGTTGATCCGTGGCGTACCCTTAATGAGGTGTTGCGAAACGACCTAAACCTCACTGGCACCAAGCTCGGATGCGGTACGGGTGACTGCGGGGCCTGCACGGTATTGGTCGATGGGCGGACTGTGAGTTCTTGCCTTACCTTGGCGGTGGAAGTGGATGGCAAGGAAATCATGACAATTGAAGGGCTTGCACCTTCGGGCGAACAGCTACACCCAATTCAAAAGGCCTTTATAGAAAAGGGGGCCATTCAGTGCGGGTATTGCACTCCCGGGATGGAGCTTTCGGCCTACTACCTGCTAAAAAACAATCCAAGACCTAGCGAGCAGGAAATAAGAGAGGCCCTCTCCGGTAATCTCTGCCGCTGCACGGGCTATAACAAAATCGTGGAGGCAGTCGCCGCTGCAGCCGAAGAACTAGCTTCAAAATAAAGAGGTGAACCATGCCACTACCGAAATTCGAGTACATAGCACCCACTACTCTTGAGGAGGCCTGCAGGCTACTTAAGGACAATGCACCTAGCGCCCGAGTAATGGCAGGTGGAACAGACCTTCTGATAAAGGCCAAGCACAAGACAATTCGTCCTGGCATTGTCATTGGCTTGAAAAAGATACCCGACCTGGATCTAATCAAGGTGGAGCGTAACAAAGGCCTCACCATTGGCGCTACTGCCCTTTTGGCTGATGTTGCAGCCCATAGGCAGATAAAGAAATTTTACCCTGCCATTGCATATGCAGCCAGTGTCACTGCCAATGTACAAGTACGAAACATGGGCACTGTTGTGGGCAACCTCTGCAATGCTGCCCCTTCTGCAGACAACGCCCCCACACTCATCGCAATGGACGCCCAGGTAACCATCATGGGTGTTGAGGGACAACGCACAATGCCCCTAGAGGATTTCTTCAAGGGCCCCGGGCTTACTGCACTTGAGCCTGGCGAAATAGTAAAGGAGATCTTTGTTCCCTGGCCGCCGGCCCACTCTGGCGTATCATTTCAGCACATATCTCCAAGGGGCAAGGTGGATATATCAGCAGTATGCGTGGGAGCCACGGTAGTCATGGAGGGCAACATATGCAAAGAAGCCAGGGTAGCCCTTGGGGCAGTCGCCCCTATTCCCATGCGTGCAAAGAAGACAGAAAGGCTTCTTACAGGCAAGGAGCTTACGGACGAACTACTTGAACAAGCAGGGATCCAGGCTGCAAAGGAAGCAAAGCCGATTTCTGACATGCGCGCCAGTGCCCAGTACAGGCGGCAAATGGTGGCAGTGTTGACAAAGAGGGCACTGGCGGAGGCGGCAAAAAAGGCGTAGGGTATTAGGCTGAAGGCCTTCAACAGAATATTGAATTTTGAATTATGAATAAGGAAGGAAAACGGTAAACGGTCAACCGTGAACGGTCAACGAATAAGTAATCTCTAATCTCGAAGTACCTTGCTTTTTACCCAAAAGTGGTCAAACCAAAAATGGGTAAAAACACAATTAAGAAGCCTTAAGCTTGCGCCGTAGGCTCGTAACCTATAACGAACAACATTTAACAGCTATCGCTAGACGGACTGCAGTCAACAAATAACCAACAACGATTCGCGAGGTAGGAATTATGGCGCAATTTAGCATAGTGGGAAAAGATATTCCCAGGACCGACGCAAGGGCTAAAGCAACGGGCACTGCCCTTTACACAGACGACATCAAATTACCGGGCATGCTCTATGGCAAGATTCTTCGCAGCCCAGTGCCTCATGCCAGAATAGTGCACATAGACGTAAGCAAGGCCCTGGCACTGCCAGGAGTAAAGTGTGTCATAACCGGAGAGGATACACCTAAGATCAAATACGGCAACTGGAGGTTATTCCCAGATACCCAGGATGAATACCCGCTGGCTGTTGACAGGGTCAGGTTTGTAGGGGACGAGGTGGCTGCGGTGGCTGCGGTTGACCTTGACACCGCAGAAGAGGCGCTGCAACTCATTCGGGTTGAATACGAAGATCTCCCCGCTGTCTTTGATATAGAATCAGCCCTCAAAAAGGGGGCCCCTGTTCTACACGACAATTGTCCCAATAATGTCAGTGTAACCAGAAAAATAGAGTATGGAGACATCAGAAAGGCATTTAAAGAGGCAGATTATGTGCGGGAAGACACCTTCAGGGTACACGCAGTAAGCCACGCCTATATGGAACCATGTTCCAGTCTTGCCGCGGTGGACCTGGACGGCAGGATAACACTCTGGACATCAACCCAGACACCATACATAGTACAGTGTTTATTGGCCTCCACCCTGGGTATGAGAGAAAACGATATCCGTGTCATTAAGCCTTATGTAGGAGGCGGGTTTGGGGGCAAGATGGAAATGAGGCCCTGGGAATTCTGTGCCGCCTTCATGGCCAAGAAAACGGGCAGGCCTGTAAAAATCACGCTCACAAGGGAAGAGGAGCTTATTGCAGGAAGACGCAGACATCCCATGAAGATTGTTTCGAAGGTGGGATTCAAGAATGACGGCACACTGGTTGCCAAGGACCTCAAGATATATCTGGACGGCGGGGCATACAACAGCATGGGGCCAACCGCCACTTTTCTTTGCGGCAACTTTGGGGCCATGCTTTACCGTTACCCCAACTACCGTTTTTATGGACAACATGTGTATACCAATAAGCCCCCTGCAGGCGCCATGAGGGGATTTGGAGCACCGCAATCCCTGTATGCGGCCGAGACGCAAATGAATATAGTTGCAGAGGAATTGGGCATTGACCCAATAGACCTTCGCATCAAGAATGCTATGAGGACAGGGGACAAGATACCTGACGTCGCCACTATCTCAAGCTGCGGTTTCATTGAGTCATTAGAGAGAGTTGCCAAAATGAGTAACTGGAAGAGGAGAAGAAAATCCCTCAAGGACGGGGAAGGAATAGGAATTGGATGTTACAGCTTTATCTCAGGGGGAGTATTCAATTGGTTCAATACTCAGTATCCCTTTTCTGCCGCAGAGGTCAGGGTATTTGCCGATGGCACTGCACATCTGCTTACCATGGCCTCAGATATTGGCCAGGGATCTGATACTGTACTTAAGCAGATTCTGGCCGAGGAACTAGGGCTCAAGATGGAAGACATCCGCATAACCTCTGCTGATACAGCCATGACACCGCAGGCTGATTTGGGAACTTGGGGAAGCAGGGTCACCCTTATGGCAGGTAATGCCGTACTAGATGCTGCTAGGAAAATCAAACAAAAGCTATTCGGGGCCGTCTCTGCAAGGTTCAACCTTAACGTCATATACGATATGGAGTGTAAAGACGGCCGAGTGTATGCCAAGGGAAGACCCGAAAGGGGAATGTCATTTGGCGAGGTAGTGGCCATGGTACAAAAGGCAAACCGAGGAGAACCCCTTGTTGCCAGAGGTTCTTACACGCCCAGGGGTAAAGGCCTTGTGACCCCTGCCTTCAGTTTTGGAGCACAGGTGGCCCACGTTTCAGTTGATAAAGAAACCGGACTAGTTCGGGTAAAGAAGATGTGGACAGCCCACGACTGTGGAACTGTTATTAACCCTAGCTCGGTTGAAGGCCAGCTAGAGGGATCAATCCACATGGGGTTGGGCTATGCCCTATGTGAACAATTCGTGATGGACAAGGGCAAGACACTTACAAATACATTCCTTGACTACAAGATACCATCGGCGCTGGATATGCCACCAGGTGAGTCCGCCTGCATCGAGACCTACGAACCAGAAGGTCCAATGGGTGCAAAGGAGGCTGGTGAAGGGCTTGCCTCGCCAACTGCCCCTGCCATCGCCGAGGCGGTTTACCATGCCACAGGGTATCGGTGCATGGATTTGCCCATTACGCCGGAGAAAATACTTAAGGGAATGAAAAAGAAAGCACCTAAGTAATCTTTCCAATTATTCTTTCTATTTCTCCCTTTGAAACCATCCCTTTCCTCAGGATCCGTGGCGGGTCTTCTGTAAGATCGAGGATAGTTGTGCCCAGGCCTCCGGGGGAAGGCCCGCCGTCCAATATTGCATCCAGGTTGTCTCCCATTTCTTTAAGCACATCCTCGGCAGTAAGGCAAGGAGAGCGCTGGCTTATATTGCCGCTGGTGCCTGTTATCCCTCCTCCCACAAGCCTTGCCAGAGAACATGCAAGCAAATTGCTTGACACCCGTAGCCCTATTTTTCCTGTGCCTCCTGTAATAAGTGATGAGACCTCAGGCCTTGCCGTGAACACCAACGTGAGTCCTCCGGGCCAAATCTTTCGCATCAGCACAAGTGATTTTTCAGGCACCTGTTCTGCATAATCGAAGACTCTGGTTGTATCGTCAATGAGCAGTAAGATTGGATTGTTCGCTGGCCTTTTCTTTGCCTCAAAGAGGCTCCTGAGGGCATCCTCATTTCTCGGGTCAGCTCCCAGCCCATAAAAAGATTCGGTAGGAAATGCAACGAGGCCTCCATCCTTAATAATCCTGGCTGCCTCGGTAAGGGCCCTATTCATCTTATCAGGTTCGCGAGCATTGAGTATCAAGGGGGTTTTCATGGGTGGTGTTATCGACCTAGAACCTTGGATTTGAGTTTTGTTCTATAATCTTGCAGCCGGCCCCTTAGCTCCGGATATTTCAGTGCCAGGATTTCGACTGCTAACACTGCCGCATTGGTGGCACCACCAGCTCCGATGGAAACCGTAGCAACAGGGATTCCCGGTGGCATCTGCACTATTGATAAAAGGGCATCCAGTCCGTTCAATGGTGAGGAGTCAATGGGCACACCTATAACTGGCAGAGTTGTGTGGGATGCTATCACACCGGCTAGATGTGACGCCCACCCTGCCCCGGCTATTATCACCTCGATGCCCTTTTCTCCCGCTTTTATTGCATATGACCTTGTTTCCTCAGGAGTCCTGTGGGCTGAAAGCACCTTGACTTCATATGCAATCCCAAGGGTCTGCAGTGTATCTATACACCCTTTCATCACTTTCTCGTCCGATGCACTACCCATGATCACCGAAACTTTAGGCTCTGTACAATCCATGGCACACTCTCCATTTGTTTTGTTTACCGTTGTTCACCTGTGGCGCGGTTAAGCGTTAGCCGTTATGAGACGAAGGCGTTTCGATATTCCTTATTCTTTATTCGTTGACCGTTAGCCGTCGACTCAATAAACGCGCGGACTCAACGACTCACTGACCCATCCTTATGCCCTGTGACCCTTCTTTGCTGCCATTCCCACCAGGGGGTACACCACCATCCCGGCCAGCCACGCTATATCCTCTGCAGATAATATATCCTGGATGCTTCTGTCAAAAAGAATGCTTCCTTCAGGCGGGAATTCATCATCGCCTCGCCATAGGATAAGCGCAACCGGTGCCTTTGGAAAAGCCTTAACCACCACCGACACATCGCCATGATCAAATGGTTCAGCATTGTAGAGCTGTTCAGCCACCTCATGCAAGGCATCGGGTTCGTTTCCGAAGGCTTTAAGTAGGGGATTCTTGGCCCTTTGGATAAAGGCATCAAGGTAAAATCGGCCATCCGGAATCTCTTGGTATGCGACCCATTGCCCTTCAACCTTTGATCCCTGGGCCCCCTGTAAATAGTGCAACACCAGCACCTGCTGCTGGATAGGTACTTCTTCGTCCCTTCCGGCTATTGAAAACTCCATTGAAGGCCACTTTATTTCAACTTCCTTGTTCAAGAATTCTAGCTTCAGGCGAACATTGCCGTCCTTATCAGACATAAACATTGCGCCGCTTTGGTCAGCAATCCTCTTGGGATTGGCCTTTTCAAGTTCTCCTTTCGCCAGCTCAAACGCCTTTTTGTAATCGTCAATTCTCGGCATATTCTAAGTCCTCCAATGGGAATGATTTTCGCCAATATGTTATCCGTCTTGGCCGTAAACTTAGGGCACAAGGCTTATTAACTCTATTTTTACCCATCTTTGGTTTGACCACTTTTGGGTAAAAAGCAAGGTACTTCGAGATTAAAGATTCCTTATTCGTTGACCGTTCACCGTTGACTGTTTTCCTTCCTCATTCATAATTCAAAATTCAACATTCAATATTCAGCTGAAGGCCTTCAGCCTTCCACCTTCAGCCTAATGCCCTACGCCTTTCGCCCTATTCCTTATACTCTATTACTATACCCATATTTTGTGTTATAATCACCCCAAATCTTATGAATAATGTTAAAAACCAACCTCTTCCCATGGTCTTTGGCTTCAATGGCACGAAGGAAAAAAAGAAAAAAGACTGCTCCAACCTCTTCCGAGGCCAAGGCAAGAAAAGGCCCTTTCAATCCCATTGTGAACAACGCCAAGGATCTAAAGAAACAACTCAAGGAAACTTCTAACAATGAGCGGAAATTATCCGCTGCGGGGCCACAAACGGAGGATATATCCCCAACTGAGGACGAGATCTTCTTTCAAGCTGTTGGCGATGTGCAACCATTGAAAGGCAACAAGAAAAGAATAATCACCTATCCTGACCCCAATTTAAAACCCCGCCATCCCGCGCCTAACGAGGAATTGGAAGCAATGACTCATCTATGGGAACTTGTACACGGCAGTGGGGACATGGATATCACATTCAGTGATGAATTCATTGAGGGGGCAGTACGAGGTTTCGACAAGAAGCTTATGAAAAGGCTCAGGAAGGGTGAGTTCGCGGTGCAGGACTATCTGGACCTCCATGGCCTTACCAAAAAGGACGCTGAAGTGCGTGTGAGAAATTTCCTCACGAGAAGTTATGGCATGGGGCTGCGCTGTGTGCTTTTGATCCACGGCAGAGGACTAAACTCCGAGGACCATATCCCCATACTAAAGGAAAGAATCCCAATATGGTTGAGCCGAGGACCTGTACGAAAATTTGTCTTGGCATTTTCAACAGCAAGGCCCTATGATGGGGGAACCGGGGCCATATATGTGCTATTGAGAAGACATAAAGGAAAGCCCTACCTTCAGGTCTAGTGCGGAGGGTTTGGGACCTTTATTGGAAAGGATAACATATGAAGCTTGGAATAATAGGGCTGCCTCAATCAGGTAAATCGACGATCTTCCGTGCCTTGACAGGAGCAAGAGGTGAAACTGGTCCTGAGGTTTTTAGCAAGGCCGAGCGCCACATAAGCACAGTAACGGTGTATGACGAACGCGTGGATTTCATAACCGATCTAGTAAAGCCCAAGAAGACCACATACGCTAAGGTAGAATACCTCCTGCCACCTGAGATTGGTTCAGAAGGAGCAAGGTCGGAGTCAGGCCAATGGAGCGAAATCAGGACATGCGATGCACTGTTACACGTGGTGAGGAACTTCAAGGGCGCTAGTGGTACAGATCCTGCCCCTGAAGAAGACTTCTGGACAATGGAAGAGGAGATGATCCTGAGTGACCTTGCAGTGGCTGAAAAGCGTATCGAAAGGCTGGAGCTGGATATCAAGAGAGGGAAAAAGGAAGGGGTCGAGGAACTCGAACTTTTGCGGCGGTGTAAAGAGTTGCTTGAACAGGAGATCCCCCTTCGATCAGACAAGGCGCTATCGTCAAGACCTAAACTTAGGGGCTTTACCTTCCTGTCTGCCAAGCCTCAGCTGATAGTGGTAAATAATGATGACGAGGATGAGTCAATGCCCCAGTGGGAAAGGACCCCTAAAGATGCTGAGATGATGGTTATTCGTGGCAGGCTAGAGATGGATATCGCAAATATGGCAGAAGAAGAGGCAAAGGAGTTCCTTGAGGCATACAACATACAGGACTCAGCCCTTGATCGAACCATAGCCGCCTCTTACAAACTCCTCAACCTTATATCTTTTTTTACAGCCGGTGAGCAAGAAGTAAAGGCATGGTCTGTGGCTAGCGGGACATCCGCGCTGGAAGCCGCAGGTACGATCCACTCGGATATCAAGAAGGGATTCATCAGGGCTGAGGTGGTAGCTTTTGAAGACCTCAAAAGGTACGGAACCTTTCAGGCAGTAAAAAAGGCCGGGGCCATGCGGCTCGAGGGCAAGGAATATATTGTTAAAGATGGAGACATAATACATTTTAGATTTAATGTGTGACGTTTAGGCGTGAGGCATAGGCATTAGGCTGAAGGTCGAAGGCTGAAGGGCTTCAGCATAATGTTGCATGTTGAATTTTGAATGCTGAATGAGCAAGCAAAACGGTAAACGGTAAACGGTGAACGGTAAACGAACAACTCATAGGGGGTCATACATATGAACAAAATCAAGGTAGGAATTATAGGTGCTGGTGGATACGGAGGCTGTGGAGCCATAGAATTAATCCAAAAACACCCTGAGGCTCAAATAGGGGCTCTCATTGACAAACAAAATGTGGGGCAAAAAATAAGTGAGCTTTATCCTCATTTGCAGGGATTCTGCGACTTGTCCATCCTATCACCTGATTCCCCTGAGATTCCCGATGATCTTGACGTGGTTTTCTTTGCCACTCCCGATGGAGTAGGGCAGCAGGCTGCTCCAAGATGGCTGGATAAGGGTGCAAAGGTAATTGATTACAGCGGAGACTTCCGTTTCAACAACTTGGAGACGTACCTGGGGTACGCAGAACGAATCGGCAAGCCACAGGAACACAAGTCCGCTGAACTCTTACCTACAGCGGTCTATGGACTTGCTGAATTACACCGCCATGAAATCGCAAAATCAAATCTCGTTGGCAATCCCGGTTGCTTTGCCGTGAGCTGCATCCTTGGGCTAGCGCCGGCCGTTAAAGATGATCTTATCGAGCCACAAACCATTGTATGCGATGCCAAAACGGGCGTATCCGGGGCAGGAAAGAATCCCAACCCTATGTTTCACTACCCGGCTCGCTATGACGCAATGAATGCCTACAAGATATCCGGGCATCAACACGTGTTTGAGATAGAGCGAGAACTCGGTCTTGTGGCCCGCAAAGACATCCGTGTAACTTTTACACCCCATGTAGTCCCTCTCTGCAGAGGCATACTTTCCACAATCTACGCTCAGCTCAAAGAAAACGTTGACCTAAAGAAAATCAAGGAAAGTTACGAAGCCTTCTACGGCAAAGACAAGTTTGTGAGGGTATTCGGACCTGATAAGCCTCAGGTAAGTACAGCAGTCAGGGGAAGTAATTTCTGTAATCTCTCCATAAATATAGATGAACGAACGGGAAAGCTTATTATCGTCAGCCTCATAGATAACCTGGTGAAGGGTCAGGCCGGAAGCGCTGTCCAGAATATGAATATTATGTTCGGGCTTGATGAAGGAACAGGCCTAATGCAGCCAGGGATTTATCCGTAGGGCGTGGACCGTTCGCCGTTGACCGTTTTCCTCTGTCATTCGTAATCAAAAATTCACCATTCTGCTGAGGGCCTTCAGCCTGATGCCCAATGCCCCACGCCTTACCTAATACACACCTTCCGCACTTGCATCAGGTCGGTTACTCCTTCCAGTACTTTCCGGATGCCGTCTTGCATGAGTGTGGTCATTCCCTCCTTTGCCGCCTGAATCCTCAGTTCATCGACTTTTGCTCGATTTTGTATCATCCTCTTTATCTCATTGGTGCACACCAACAGTTCATGGATGGCGGTCCTCCCTCTGTATCCTAGATTCCCGCAGTGAGGACACCCCTTCGCCTTGTAAAGGAAAAAATCATCGCTGTACTTAACCCCCAAGCGCTCAAAATCCCCGTCGTAGGCCCTCACAATTGCATCGAATTCCTCGCGGCTTGGATGATACTTCTCTTTGCACTTCTCGCATAGGGTGCGAACAAGACGTTGAGCCAGAATACCCAACAGGGCATCAGAAAAATTGAACGGGTCCATGCCCATGTCAAGCAACCTGGTAATGGTCTCGGCGGCACTGTTGGTGTGAAGAGTGCTGAATACCAAGTGACCGGTCAGCGAAGCCTCGATGCCCATGGCTGCTGTTTCATGGTCTCTCATCTCACCGACCATGATCACGTCAGGGTCTGCCCTAAGAAAAGCACGCATGGCAGTGGCAAAATCAAAACCTATCTTGGGCATCACCTGAACTTGCCTCAAACCATCCTGGGTAATTTCGACAGGATCTTCCGCTGTCCAAATCTTTTTTTCCGGAGTGTTTATATACCCCAGCACCGCATGCAAAGTTGTCGTCTTACCACTGCCAGTTGGCCCCACTACAAGAACCATTCCGTACGGCTTAGTGATCATCTCTATCAGGGCTTTATAATCCCTATCACTCATTCCCATCTTTTCCAGCGGGATAGGTTCTCCAGTGGTCAGCAAACGCAGGACCACATCCTCATTCTGTCCAGCAGTAGGAATAGTTGCCACGCGCAATTCAATATCAAGAGGTGCGAATCTCCTGAATTTTATTTTTCCATCTTGTGGAAGTCTTCGCTCAGAAATATCGAGATCAGCCATGATCTTGATTCGTGAAACAATCGCCCTTTTATAACTGTAAGGAATTGTTTGATACACCTGACACACACCGTCTACTCGAAGGCGAACCAAGGCATCTTGTTTTCCATGCCGCGGCTCTATGTGAATATCCGATGCGCCTCTTTGGTACGCATCCACTATTATCTTATTTACCAATTGAACAATGGCACTATCTTCTTCGCTTACCGACTCTGTTTCTTCATCATACTCATCATCACCTGCCTCTAGCTTGCCAAGAATTTCCTCGATGCTTCCCGAGCCCGCCAGCATACTCGAGGCCTTGATATCAAAAAATAAGTCGATCATCTTGTAGATATCGTCTTTAAGGGCTACACAATACTCAAACTGCTTACCGTGTAAGATTCTCTTTATGGCATCTCGAGCTGGCAAGTAGCTAGGATCCTCCATAGCCACTACTATCTTCCCTTCTGACTGGGCGACTGGGACAAATACATTGGTTCTTAGATAGCTAGGCCTGAGGTTTTTTATCAGTTCATCGGGGACCTGCATTCCTTCATCGTATGCAATGAAGCGGGTCCTATAAAAAGAGGCAAGGGACTTGCCGATATCATCCTTAGAGACATGGAAATCTGACATTAGAACGTTTTCCACTGATCTCCTTGTCTTTCGGGCTCGGGCCATTGCCTCGGCAAGGTCCTTGTGGCTGATAATGTTGTTGGCTATCAGATAATCAAAGCGCGTAGCTTTTGCCTTTTGCTCGGCCCTGTGCTTATTAAAGATGGCGATGCCTAAAACTTTGGCAATCTCTTTGGCCGAGTTTTCATCTTCGGTTCCAAAGATATTGCCGTTCTTCTTATTTATTAGTTGTATCACCCCCAGTAGATATTTGTTGTAAGTTATGGGTGCAGCAAGTACCTGTGTTGTTTTATACCCTGTCTTTTGATCCCATGACTTGTCAAAATGAAGTTGTGGATTTATTGATTTTAATTCATCATCATCATAAGCATTCCGGATATTCACAAGGGTGCCCGTAGCCGCGCAATAACCCGCTATGCTACTCTTTTCGATGGGCACCCTGATCTCACTCACCTCGTCACCAGTCTTAAATCTGGATACGATCTGTTTCCTAATACCATCAACCACGTAAATGGTGATTCTGTCTGCATCAAAAAAGCTGAGAATCTCATTTTGGAGGTTAAGAAGAATGTCATTGGTGTCTTTTGCAGAGTGAATTTTGTTCGTTATGTAGTTAAGCTTCTTTTGAAACTGAAGTTCCTCCTCAAGGGTTCTCTCCCTCTGCTCCTCCACCCCTTTTTTTCTAAGCAATGCGCACATATTATACTGGTTAAAGTCTCACCAACTTGGAATCAAAAGTAGAGCCCTAAATAGTTTCAATATATTGACCACGATGAACTGATCTATAACTCACAAAACAACTAACTTTCGGGCAGGTTAGAAGCATTTGAGAGGGATGCAGGGTTCAGGGTCAAAGCCTGAGATTTCACATTTTGGACTCTATTGCCCAGGCCCTCTCAAACGGGCGACCATTTTCTTGCCACTCCAAGAAGTGCTATATACAGATCTTTTACCTAGCAAATTTGGCCATTATTGACAAGATACATTCACCGGACTTTCTCCATGTGGCGTACCCTGTCCACTACGCCAAGTTCCCAAACGAGAACAACTTCCCTTAAAGCATATCTCTTATTAGAATATCGGTGTTTAATTGGGGTTGGTAAACATTTTTTTCACTTGGATTGAGATGAAATCATTGAAAGGCCTTGGCACTTAAGATATACCATTGGTGTTTTGAAGCTGATTTGAGAGGATATTAGTTTTATGGGAAGAAATACAATGTGGATTGATACGCACGCACACCTTGATATGGCAGATTTTGATAGTGACCGCGACCTTGTCCTCCAACGCGCATTCCATGAAGACGTCAAAAGCATCATCACTGTTGGCGTTGATTTGAAAAGCTCGAAAAACGCGGTGGCCTTGGCTACCAGGTATCCTGGCCTGTATGCAGCGGTGGGACTTCACCCTCATGAGGCAAAGGGCTTTAAATCTAACCTATTGGAAATGCTCGCTGGCTTGACTCAAAACGATAAAGTTATAGCCTGGGGTGAGATAGGGCTTGACTATTTTAAATATTACAGCCCTCAAAACGACCAAGAAAATGCCTTCAAGACCCAACTTGGTACGGCAGTTGAGCTGGGCCTCCCGGTGATCATCCATGACCGGGAAGCCCATGAGGATCTCCTGGCTATTCTCAAAAAATTCGGCAAAAGGGATCGGTTCGGTGTAGTTCACTGTTACTCAGGAGACCTGGAACTGGCTCAGGAACTTTTTGCCTTAGGCTTTCTTATTTCTATCCCTGGTACCATTACTTACAAGAATGCCTCTCTAATTAGGGAAGTAGCCGCAAAGGCACCCTTGGATAAGATATTAATCGAAACAGACGCGCCTTTTCTTGCCCCTGTACCTTATCGGGGAAAACGCAATGAGCCGGCATTTGTTGCCATAACTGCCCGAGAGCTGGCCAGATTAAGGAACATGGATGAGAGCCAATTGGCCGAGGCATTAAGCCACAATACCAAGAAGTTATTTGGTATTTAGGGTAAATTATGCACTACGCCCCTATCAGTGCCCATAACCGGCTTGTTCTCGCCTCACAATCACCAAGGCGAAAAAGACTCCTTGAGCAAATGAGAATACCCTTTGAGGCAGTACCGAGCAGGGTTCATGAACACGCAGAAGCAGACAACTCTATACGTCTGGCCAAGAAACTTGCAATAGACAAGGCCATTGATGTCTGGCCCGGCTCAGGGGGGCGCTGGGTCTTAGGTGCTGATACTATTGTGGAAATAGACGAAATCGTCCTCGGCAAGCCAAACGACGAGGCCCATGCGCGGCAAATGCTTCAGACACTGAGTGGAAAGACCCATCGCGTTTTAACAGGATTTTCTCTGTTGACTCCTGAGGGCGCTTTGGCGCATGTGGAAGTTGTTGCCACAGATGTAAAGATAAAGGAACTGAGCCAGGATGAGATAAAGAGATACATACAAACCGGGGAGCCTTTTGGAAAGGCCGGTAGCTATGCCATCCAGGGTATTGGGGCCTTTATGGTGGAATCAATTACGGGCTCATATACCAATGTGGTGGGATTACCCGTGTATGCCGTTATAAAGGCGCTACTTGATTCAGGTGCATTGGAAGGTTATCCCATCGTATCATCGCCTACCTAAAAGCCTCCCGCGTGTGAGCTCAGCTAGTATAATTCCTGTTGCCACCCCCACATTAAGAGAATCAATGCCTGCAGGGGAGGGAATCCTTAGCAATTCATGACACCTTTTTCTTGCAGACTGGCTCAACCCTTTCTCTTCATTGCCAACCACGATGGCCGTAGGGCCATGCCAATCATATTCATATATAGATTTATTTGCTTCTCCGGCAGCCCCGATTATCCAGAATCCATGCTGCTCCAGATAATCCAAGGCCCTAGCCAAATTTACCGCCCTCGAAATTGAAAGATATAGATGGCATCCTACTGCTCGCTTTAGTACTTTAGGACTGACGCTGGCGGATCTATCCTTTGGGATAATAAGACCAGAGGCACAAAAAAAAGCAGATGTCCTAATTATGGAAGCTAGGTTTCCCTCGTCCGTAATGTGATCTGCTACCACAAAAAAGGGAGCTTCCCTCGACTTATAGGCAAGGGCCACAGCCTGTTCCAATTCAGTGTAGTGAAAGTCCTGTGCGACTACCACAACTCCTTGGTGGGATATCCCGGGCAGGTGCTTGTCCAGCTCAGATCGGTTCTTATAGACAACACGCACACCATGTTGTTGAGCCATTTGTACGATTGTTGATGTTCTTTTGGACGATTTACCTTCTGCAATCCATACCTCCTTAACCATTCTTCTACCGGCGGGTATGGATTTAAATGCTGCGTGGTATCCGGGGATAAGCATTGGCAAGCGTTCAAAGCCCAAACTGATTCTTCAAAAATCCTAGTCGATACCTTGTCCTGCACCTTTCCGCGCCGATTATGCAAGCGACCTCTTCAATAGCAGTCGCAAGAACATTGTTCACCACTATGTAGTCATATCCTTGAGCTTCCCTCATTTCCGACCTTGCATGTTCAAGCCTTTTCTTGATAGTATCTTCACTATCAGTTCTCCTGCCCCTGAGGCGATCTTCCAAAACTTCCAGCGAGGGAGGAACCACGAAAATTAACACAGCGTCGAGGAACCTTTTCTTAATGTTCTTCGCGCCCACTGGGTCCAGATCTAAAATTACATCATTGCCCTTTCGCAGTTCGCCTTCAAGTGTTTCATATGCCGTACCATAGTAATTGTCGTAAACCATTGCCCACTCAGCGAAGGCCCCTTCGTCGATCATCTTTTCAAATCGCTCCTTTGACACAAAATGGTAATGAACCCCGTTGGCTTCTCCACGCCTCGGGCTTCTGGTTGTATGAGATACCGAATATTCAAGGTTACTTACCCTTGACCTAACCCCTTCTATGATACTACTCTTGCCAGCACCGGAAGGCGCTGATAACACGATGGGGCGCCCCGTAGCAAGAGGCATGTTCTCATGCAAACTATTCACTCGAGGTCCTCTTTTGAAACCGTGCAGTTGGGGTTAAACCTCTGCGCAATGGTCTCAGATTGTATGGCTGAAAGTATCACGTGGTTGCTGTCAGTAATTATTACGGACCGAGTTCTTCTTCCCTGTGTGGCATCAATAAGGCGCCTTTCTTCCCTGGCCTCATCCCGTAGCCTTTTAATGGGAGCGGCATTGGGGGATATAATAGCTACCACTCTATTCGAGACTACGGAATTTCCGAAACCAATATTAACCAATTTTGGGCTCATCTTGCCATCTCCTTTCATTCTACGTTTTGGACCTGTTCTCTTAACCTTTCTAATTCCCCTTTGATTTCCACTGCGATCTTAGAAATCTCGGCATTCGATGCCTTGGTACTTAGCGTATTCACCTCTCTGTTTATCTCTTGAATAAGAAAGTCAAGGCGTCTACCTACAGGCTCCTTAAAGGAAAGATATTCCCTAAACTGGGCAGTATGGCTTCTAATTCGCAGAATTTCTTCTGCAATATCAGCCCTATCAGCGAAAAATGCAACTTCCTGGGCCAGCCTCGATTCATCCACCTCCAAATCCTGCGCAAGCTGTGCCACCCTTTCCTTCAACCTTACTCGGTAATCCTCAACAATCTGGCTGGCCAATTTTTCCACCTCATTTGCGTACCCATCAATGCGGTTTAGGCGATCAAGGAAATCTCTCTCTATGTTTTCACCTTCTCGGATACGCATTTGTTCCAAGGACTCCAGTGCTTCTTCTAACACCCGCACAAATGTTGGCCTTAACAGCTCTATGTCAGGTGTTTCAGGCTCATATACAATGATATCTCTCAGTTGACACAATGTATCTAGGCTAACCGCAGGTTCCACCCCAAACCTTGCTGCCAGGTCTTTGAGTATCTGTTTGTATGACTCTACAAGGGGCTCATTTAACTGTAAGTGGTAAGCAAATTGTTCTTCCCCTGGATTAACCTGGATCGACACCTCAATTCTACCACGCCCAATCCTACTGGCAATTACACCCTTGAGTTCCTCTTCCAATGGCTGAAAGTTGCGAGGTAACCGCAGATGAATATCTCTATACCTGTGATTAACCGTCTTTATCTCGCATTCAAAGGCCCTGCCTCCAACCTGCTCTTCAGCTCTGCCATAAGCAGTCATACTTCTTATCAAAATATCTCTACTCCTTTTCCACCTTTCTCAGGTCTTTTAGTTGTTCAGTATATCGTTTTCTGATCTGATTAAACATCTCAATCATTTCCGGATCGGCATAGTCTCGATATGTCCACTCAAGTGCCCTGAAGGTGCCTTTCTTGAACACCAGCGTCAAATCACCGTATATGCCCTTTCCCAAATATATCCTGTGAACATAATTCTTCCCAGTTGCAAGGACAAGTCTTTCAAGCCCAATGTACCCAGGATCGATGTTCACAAGCCTTTTGCCTTCAAAGACATGCTGTTCTTCCAATTGATTGGTTTCAAGCTTTATTTTTACGAGGTCATCAGGGGGAATGAGTTGTTCGAATGATACGAACCTCCTATGCAACGGCCATCCCATTTCTTTTTCATAGTACCTTGTTCGGTCAAAAAAAAGCGGCGGGCTCTCCCAGTCCACAGGCCCATAGCTCAGAGACAGCTCGGTGATCACCTCGTGGATTAAAGGCTCTTGAGGTGAAAAGATGCTGGCAATCAGTTTGACTGGATCTGGTTCACAAGGTAGGCTCATAGCCCCTTCCGACACAGTGGTACTGGAAACCTTTCGCCCTCATCTTTTCAGGCTCATAGATATTCCGTAGATCAAAGACAACAGGGTTTCTGAGAATTTGTTTCATCCTGTCCCAATCAAGATGCCTGAACTCATTCCATTCAGTGATAATGGCCAAGGCATCTGCCCCCTCAGCGGCATCAAAGGCATCTGTAGCAAACCTCACCCCATCGAGGATCGCCTTTGATGCCTCCATACCCTCAGGATCATAAGCAGAGACCTTCGCCCCTTTATCAAGCAAAGAGGCCACTATTTTTATGGCAGGAGACTCCCTTATATCATCAGTGTTGGGTTTGAATGTGAGGCCCAATACAGCAATTGCTTTGCCCTCCAGATTTCCTAACACCCTGTCCATCTTGTCTACCATTCTGCGAACCTGATTTTCATTTACTTCTATGACAGATTCAATAATCCTCAAGTGATATCCCAAAGACGCCCCCAGATGTGCAATTGCCTTCGTGTCCTTAGGAAAACAGGACCCTCCGAAACCAGGACCGGGATGCAAAAACTTAGGCCCTATTCTCCTGTCTAGACCCATTGCCTTGGCCACGTGATGCACATCTGCACCGACCAGCTCGCATATGTTTGCCACCTCGTTAATGAAGGATATCTTGGTGGCTAGGAAGGCATTCGAGGCATATTTTATCATCTCTGCCGTCTCAAGGTTTGTGAGCACAAAAGGTGTCTCAATCAAATAAAGGGGCGAATATAGGTCTTTCATTATTGCTATCGCCTGTTCACTGTCCGAGCCTATAACAACCCGGTTTGGTCGCATGAAATCCTCAATGGCAGAGCCTTCCCTCAAAAATTCAGGGTTTGATACCACATCGAACGGGATTTCGCGCTCTTGGCTGTTCTTGATAATCTCTTTTATCTTTTTGCCGGTCCCCACCGGTACGGTACTCTTGGTTACAACTACCTTGTAGCCCTTAATGTATTTTCCTATCTCAGAGGCCACATCGAAAACATATGTCAGGTCCGCTGCGCCATCATCCCTAGAGGGTGTACCTACTGCTACAAAAACGACCAAGCTCTCATTAAGGGCTTCTTCTAGACTAGTGGTAAAGGAAATCCTTCCTGCCGCCCTGTTCCTCTTAAGTATTTCCTCAAGACCTGGTTCGAAAAACGGGATTATCCCTTGTTGTAAGCTTCTTATCTTTTCCTCGTCTTTATCAACGCACACCACCCTATTTCCAAATTCTGCGAAGCACGTGCCGGATACTAGCCCGACATAGCCTACACCAACCATACATATGTTCATTAAAACGACCTCCTAGTGATACATTATGGGGATAGGCGTAAGGCTAATCAATCCATTGGCCCTTCAGCCTTAAGGCTTCCTCCCTATGTAAACGACTTAGATCCATAGTTCATAATTGCCGACTTCAACTCTTCAGTGGTCACAACCGAAGTTCCTACCTTGCCCACCACAATTCCCCCCGCAAAGTTGGCAATGAGCGCAGATGAGACAAGATCCAAACCTGCTGCCATACCTAGGCAAAGGGCGGCAATTACTGTGTCCCCTGCCCCTGTAACATCATAGACCTCCTTTGCCACTGCGGGAATATGCGTGACAGACCCATCTCTTTCAAACAACGTCATGCCGTCTTTTCCTTGGGTTATTAGCACAGCTGCGCAATCAAGCTCTCCTAGAATCACCTTGCCGGCTTCCAAGAGTCTTTCACTGTCTTCAATGCTGAATCGGCAAAAATGGCCTGCTTCTTCATGGTTTGGGGTAATTATATCGACTCCGTGGTAACAAGGGAAGTTGCCAATCTTGGGATCAACGGCAACACGAACTTCTGAGTTTATGGTGAGTGCCCGCATGCCTTCTATAAGGTCCTTTGAGACAAGCCCCTTGCCGTAATCAGAAACCAACACAACATCGCTTTTGGGTATGAGCTTCTCCAGGGAATCCAGGATCCTTGTCATCAAATCACCATTTATGGGTTCTCTACTTTCCCTATCTACTCTGACCACCTGCTGGCTATGGGCTATAACTCGAGTCTTGATACTGGTTCGTCTACCATTTTCAACGAAAATAGTATCAGTGCTCACCCCAGCCTTCCTTAACATGGAGAGGATTTCTTGTCCGCTTTGGTCCTCGCCAACTACCCCAAAGAGCACTGGCCTTGCTCCCAATGCCACCAAGTTGTTGATTACATTGGCTGCGCCCCCCAGCATCTTTGTCTCTCTGCGCACATCCACCACCGGAACAGGGGCCTCCGGAGAAATCCTGGATACACTTCCCCAGATATATTGATCGAGAATTATATCTCCCACCACCAGGATTCTCGCCCCCCCAAATTTATCTAGCGAATCAACAAGGCGTTGTTTATCCATCTCCTGCTGAACTATTTCCACTTCCATGTTTCATCGCTCCTACATTATATGTTAGCCGATTTTTATAACATCAACACCATATCATGTCCAGCAAATCACCCGAACCTTTGAACATGTTTCTATAATTATTCTTGACTAAGTCAATATAATAACTTACATTGCGGACAGCCAAGTAGCAAACGCGTAGTGGTCCGTCGAAGGGGGTAATTTCTAACTAATAAAAGGAGGTTAGAAATGAAAAATCGCTCTTTTCTTTTGGGAACTGCCATTCTTATTTTATTGTCCTTTGTAGCCTTGGCAATGGCTCAAGGAAATTCAGCACTTACTCCGCCAGATATGCCTGCAAAGATGAAGGCCACTATTCAAAAGAGCTTGCAGAATGATAAGACCGCAGCCAAGACCAGGCAGCTGATAAAGCCAGGGGAAAAGCCCGGATACCTGGGCATACCGGGGGCCCCGAAGCCCAACCTGCTGGTAGGTCTGCTGTGGGCGATCTGGGTAGGCTGGATTTTCTCAAGTGTTGGGGCCTTTGGAGGCATTATGGCCGGAGTTGGACATATCACCATATTCGGTCTAGGGGACTATGCCAAGTCTTTCGGCAAAGGCAGTCCTGTCAATAAGCTACTCACCGACTCGATTCGTGTTTCCAACCAATGGCTTGTCGGTTTATCAGGTTTGATATCTTCTACCAATTACTACCGCATGGGCAGGCTCGTGGCCCCGCTGGGGTTTTGTCTTGCCATTGGCGGTATTGGTGGGTCCTGGGTCATCCCTGAGATTACGGCAGGCAAAATTTCTCTTAAGGCCTATCTAGGGTGGTTCGGAATCGCCGTGTTTGTCATAGGTGCATATCTTATCTATCAGCTGACACCCGCGTGGGCTGCAAAGAAGAAAGAAAGCCAGGCTGCAGCAGATGCATATCAGAAGGCAGTGAAGGAAAAGGCAGATACCAAAGAGAAGGGCGTGCGCATTGTCCAGGGTTCCTGGACGTTCATGATAATCGCAGTAGCTTGCGTTGTTGCCTCAACACTATGGATCAACTTGATTGGTAGCCCCAAATGGATAGCTTATCTCTTGCTGTTGATAGGATGGGCACTCACATTTTTCATTGGGAAGATCAGGTTTACCTTTTATGGCCAAGAATTTGGATTTACTGCATGGGTTCCCATGCTGGGCGGTATATTTATTGCGGCCATAGCCTCGTTCCTGGGCATTGGTGGAGGATTCCTTTATGTGCCTTTTCTGACCTCTGTAGCCGGACTCCCCATGTTTCTGGTCGCCGGGACCTCTGCACTGGCGGTGCTGATCGGTATGATTATATCCATTTTCACATACATGGTTGGTAAGGGAGTATTGGTATCCTGGGGCCTTATTGGCGCCGAGCTTGTTGGCATTTTTATCGGCTCCATGCTTGGTCCCCGCACATCCAAATATATTCCTGACAAGGTTCTGAGGCTTATCTTCATTATTCTCGCCTTCTATGTGGGACTACGTTACACAACAAAGGGCTTCATAGGCAGGAGCATAGTGCCTCCATTTTAGAAATTGCTGCCATATCAATTACCCGGCCTCGGCAATAATCGGGGCCGGGATTCCATCTGGAAACAATCAAGCATGGATCCTGTCGTAGGGTGGTTAAAGACCATTGACCCCATATTGATAGCGCCCTATCGATGGTTTGAAAATCCAATGATAGGATGGTGGCTGGGCACCTTTATCCTTTGTCTCTGGGTGGTAATCCTGGGTGACTTGACCATATTGCTTGCCTTTCGGGTCAATGAAAAATACATCAAGACCCTATTGCAAAAGACGGATTATTACCACGAGCAGTCACTGAAGGCCAAGTCTCTTGGCGATGACAGTGCTTACAAAAAAATAAATTGGCTGGCAAACGAAGAATTTGGAAAATCTTTTTTCATGTTGATGGCCATGGGGATGGGCTCTCTATGGCCAGCCTTTTTCGCTGTGGCATGGCTAAATGAAAGATTTGGGCAATTGACATTCCTCATACTACCTGAATGGGCCGGAGGTTATCATATTAATTTTATCGGCCCCTTTGTAGCCCTCTATATTCTTGCCAGATATATTTTCACAACTTCAAAATCATGCCTGAAGACTCTTCTTTTCGACAATACGGAGCGAACTAGGGCAAAGAGGTGAGCTTTCAATCGGTTTCCCTGCTCGATTCAAATTTTTTGAGCTGCCTCAGGTAATAGTCCTTATTACTGTATGCCAGAGCAAGCGCGTCTTTTTCAGTCTTAATAGCCATCTCCCTGTGGCCATTAACAAAGTATGCCTCGGCCAATGTATCCAAATAAATGGACTTCCTCTCGTGGGCTACAGCCCGTTTAGCTAGGTCCAGGGCCTCACGTTTTTGCTCATCGGTGGACTTGGGGTCGGTGGCGAGGATCCAGGCCAGGTTGTTCAAGGCCGCGGTATCATTAGGTTGAAGGGAAAGTATCCTCCGGTAAGCCGTGGTCGCCTTTTCAATCTCTCCCCTTTTATGGTAAAGCATTGCCAGGGCCTCCAAAGCTGCAACATTTGACGGATTGTTTGCAATATCTCTTTCCAAAGCCCTTGTAAAAAATTCATATGATAATCGCTCTGTCGCTCCTGTGAAATTCAGCTCATAGGTCAATGCACCCACACAGATTAGGTAGGCAAGAAAAGCGATCAAAACGTAGTGATTGTGACGTTTAGCCACCAATGGATCAATAGCCATCTTCTTAAGACATTCCACCCGTTCACGAATGCTGAAATGATGCCAGCTGGGAAGATCCCTGCTCTTACCGCTCCACAACGCAATCTTTTCCAAGGAGTCTATAGTATACCGTGGCGTACCCATTAATTTGGCTGAATATAGATCTGCTTGGCGTTCAAAGTTTCTCATGAAAAACCCCATGACATATCTAAAATAAATAACGAGTGTAATAAGCATGGGAAGGCTCAAAGCCAGGTAAAAAAGATTCATAGATCTGCCACTCTGGTTGGTAAGCAGCTTGAGGAAAAACGACTGAGAGGCAACTAGATAAAAGAACATGTCAAACAAACCAAAGGACATCGCTATGAATCCAACAAAAAAAACAAGATAGAACGTAAGATGTTTGTACTTTGCATGACCCATCTCGTGGGCTAGCACGGCCTTGAGCTCATCGGTGGAGAGCATTTCAAGGAGGGCATCTGTGACGAGGATATACCTGTATCTTCCAATAAGACCCATTATGCCCGCTGTCAACATTCTTCCCTCGAATACTGGCCACCTAAGTATATCCCTATATTTAAAATGGTGTTCAGCCAAGAACTTCCTTAGTTCAGATAGTTTCTCGTTATCCTCTAGTGGCTTGCATCCCCAGAGGAATTGCACCCATCTGGGCATAAAAATCATGAGAATCACCAGAAAGACAGCAAAAAAAATGATCTGCCCTACCGGCTTATTAAGCATCCCCTTTAACAACTGCCAATTGGAAAGTTCAATCAGATCATAAAGAAAAGAAAGGGTCATCCATGGAACCAGGATAGGAATGTTTAATCGCACCTGCCCCAGGACATATGCCCTTCTGGATATTGGCACGTCAAAAAGGCTTCGGTAGCAAGGGTAAGCAAAGACCCATATGGTGCAAAGGAAAAGGATAAAAAGTGCAAGTGCTACGAGTCCTTGGAGCAGCGAGGACCGGTCAAATAGAGGAATTAAATTTAGCCAGTATTTTATATTAAGGAGGTACACATCTATTGCGAAAAGGGCAATTGCGGCAATTGACAGTCTTGTGATGGATGAATGATAAAATCTGGTAAGGCGCCCGTCTGCTCCTGGTGCTGCCACTATTGCCCGGAAAAGGCTTCTAAACCGAAAGTAACAGACAGCAGCAAAACCGATCCAGAGGATCGCCAAGCTCAGCAAGAATATGGGAAAAGGAAAAGGTGGGGCAATATCGGCGCTGCCTACACTAAAAACAAGCAGTACAACGATGAAATAAATAATGTTATTAAACATTTCTCCACTGGCTCAACCAAAGTGCTTGAGACACGGTTCAGGCAGCTTCTTGTTTGATAAACTCCAGATCTGCTTGACCAGGAGCGAGAGACGGGTCGCCCCTCAACGTTATCTCAACGTTATAACGAGATTCCAACTCCGCTAATTCTCTTCTCTTCTTGTTTTGTAGATAACTTGCCACCCCCTCGGGTAACCGGCCTTCAACACCCACGAGCTTGCCCCGAGACAGGGCCATGGAAATTCTTCGCATAACAGAGACTGCGGCCGACTCCACTGACTGCACCAGCCCTCTGCCATGACAATACTGACATACATGATATCGTCTAGACTCTATGGGGGGCCTGATTCTCTGCCGGGATATCTCTACCAACCCAAATTTAGATATTCTCGACATATCAATTTTCGCTTTGTCCTTTTTGAATTCTTCCCGAAGTACCTTTTCCACTTCTCGTATATGCCTTTTATCCCTCATATCTATAAAATCTACTACTATAAGCCCCCCCAAATCTCTCAATCGCACTTGTCTTGCTACTTCTCTGGCGGCCTCCAAATTCGTGCGAAAGGCCATGGTTTCAAGGTCTTTGCCCAGCATTCCCTTGCCAGAATTGACATCAATGGAAATAAGGGCCTCTGTAGGATCTATGGTTATATACCCACCCGACTTGAGTTCCACCCTATTGCTAAATATAGCCTCTATTTGCTTTTCAACCTCGAATCGATCGAAGATGGGCACCTTATCTTTATATAGCTTTACCCTTCCCTGGTATCTGGGCGATATTACCTTCATATAGGTTTTGACCTTTGCATAGGTTTCCTTGTCATCTACCAATACCTCGCTAACCTCTGCAGAGAAATGGTCCCTCAATACTCTCAGGCAAACATCCTGTTCTTCATGAATTAGGCTCAAGGGGGGAGCCGTTTTTACCCGCTTCTTAATATCGGTCCATACCCTCAGAAGCCTTTTTAGATCCTTTGATAATTCCCGCTTGCTTTGTCCCTCCGCTGCTGTTCTTACTATATAACCTACACCATCAGGGAACTTAAACTGGCTCATGATCTTCTTTATACGAGCCCTTTCAGCCTCATCAGCGATCTTCTTTGATATCCCACCCCCTTCCCGCCCTGGAGTGAGTACCAAGAATCTGCTAGCGATAGAAAGGTACGTGGTAAGGTGATGGCCCTTTCTTCCCGGCATCTCCTTTGTTACCTGAACTAATGCCTCCTGGCCTTCTTTGATCAGTGTATGGATTGGTCTAGGTTTTTCTGGGTCAAAAGGCTTCAAATAGTATTCGGGGTGGATCTCATTGAAAGGTAAAAACCCATTCTTCTCAATCCCAATATTCACAAAACAGGCCTGTAGACTTGGCTCAACCTTTTCGATCACGCCTTTGTAAATATTCCCGACTTTTTCTTCTTCCCCATGTGTCTCAATGTAGAAATCCTCCAGCACTCCATCCTTAACAAGGGCTACCCTGGCCTCTTCTGCTTCTACGGCATTAATAAGCATCTTCGTTGACATCTCTCACCTCTGGTTTACACTTCATTTTTGAAAACAATACGCCAGCGGGTAGATCTGCTAATAAAGAATTCCCCCTTGCGCTCAGGTACAGCGCCATTAGCCCACAGGTCTGTATTTCTAATCCCTCTGAGTGGTGACTTAGTCCCCAGGCCCATGTGGCGAGACACTAGCGACCGGCTCCGGCTAATGCCTTCTTCCGTTGCGTTTGAAATGCTGATAGGCCTGGTACATAAAGGTTCTGATGGCAGCCTCTCTACCTGGCTGGTAACTCGAGTCATAGGGTGTATCCAAATATGGTACCCCTAACCTGTCCATGAGTGGTTTTACAATAGCTGATGTAGTGGTGCTGGGCATACAAGTAAACGGATAGGCGTTTACTACCCCATTGAATCCCTCTCTTGCATACTCGAGGATTCCCGATATGCTCAGGCAGGCCTCAGTACCCACATCGAAAGTAAACAAATCATCCTTCTTCAATATCTTTTCCAGGTGTCCTATCTTGTGATCATCTGCAAGATCAATCAGGTTTTTCACCCGCTTGTAAACCTGTTTCTGCCGCAGTTGCTGGTAAAACAGGTCTCCCCAGAAATTAGCTATCTTCTTCAAATGCTGTTTAACGGCCCCGAATCGAAGTTGTTTCAAATGAAGTCGCAGACCTATTTTTGCGTCTCTCAAGCGATCATAACTCGTATAATTCATCCACTCGGCAATGGATGCATTAACTGCCTCCCCGCCATACTTTTCAATCATCTTGATAAGATCCTGGTTCGCATAAACATGACTCCTGACATATATCTCCCCTACAATCCCAATTAACGGTTTAGGCGGTATTGATGAGTCAATGATTTGTTTTCCTTCCTCAATAATTTCTTCTAGTCTATCAAGGATGCGATCAAAATCTTTTTTCGGACCATAAAGTTCAAACACCTCTTCCATAACGTGCATGGACTTTTCAATAAACTCATCAGCCAGTCCTTGCTCTTTTTCATAAGGCCTAATGCGCCAAAGCAATCGGTCCAGTATGTCAGCTACTACTACAGAAAAATATGAAGCCTTCCTTAGATCGCTAACCTCTTCCTTGTCTATTATCCCTTCAAGGGAATATCCATCACGTGTAGTCAAGGCTCCTATGCGGATTCGTTTGAATTCCGGAAATGAATCAAGAATTATCCGCTGATACTTATTATACATTCCGAAGCGACATGGTCCATCAGACTCGGGCATAAAATACACGTAGTCCTCAGGATTAAATAACTCGCCAAGCCTCTCCTTCTCTTTCTTCAGGAAAAAAAGGATATCCCCCGTCGTAATCTGGCAAGGATAGCATTCTTTCCCGGAAGTGTATTCCTTGCCCAAATCCATCCCTTTGAAAGTTTCCATGACCCTCGCCTTGATCCCAAACCCCCTGAACACCGCTGCCAGCAAATGACACCCTATCCTGTTCATTTGGGGAATCAAGAAGGTTTTATCCTTTACATTGAACCTGCCAACGTTTTCCGTTAGCGTTTCAAAGCTTATAACCTTTGCAGTCTCCATACTTAATTCGCCACCTTTCGCTCTGTTTTTTGACCAGTCCCTTCTTTCCGCATTGTATTTTCAATAACATTTTTGAAGGCCTCCAGTCTGGTCATGACTCCGGCGACAGCACTGTGCTCATCAAGCTCCAGGATTAGATATGCCTTATCCTTCATTACATGCTTATAAAAATGCTCTAAAAACGAATCCGCACCACAACTAAAGTTTGTCAGATGAAGCCCGAACATCCGACGATTTTTCTTCACCAGCTTTGCTGTTCTGATAATCTGAGAGCCAAGGCCCCAATACATGTTCGGGAAGTCGGACAAATCTACATGAGAGACATCAATGAAGTCCATTGGAAGAGCCGTGACACCGATTTTCGCCAGATTCTGTCCCAGTCTTAAATTGACCCTTTCATCATAAAGGTTATAGGGCCTACCCGTTACCACAACTATGGGTTCAGCTGCAGGCTGCTCGTCAACAATCTTGCGTCCCATTTCTTGAAGTTCCCTAACAAAGGCGTTGTGCTTTTCAAGTCCCCTATAAACGGCCTTTCTTATTTCTCTTCGGCCCCTTTGGATTTTCTTTGAGATCTGTTCCGAGAGTTGTACCGAGAGGGTATCGGGATCAAATTTGAGGTGCACAGTAGGACTCAGAACACTGGACGGATTAAGCTGTAAGGCAAACCTTACCATATAGGAGTTACTCTGCACCATTGGGCAATAAAACCCTACTTCAGACTCAGTCAGCGTTGGCATGGTAATCAAAGAAGGTAAAAAGAGAAATCGCGTCTTTCCTGCAAGGCTTTTAACGTGCCCATGGGAAACCTTCACTGGGAAACAGGTCTCAGCAACCATTGTCTCGATACCTTCCTTTGCAATTTGCGTATTGGTGGGAGGTGTGAGAACAACCCTATAGCCGAGAGTATCAAAGAAATATGTCCAAAACACGGCAGTCTGGTACGTATAAAGTGCCCTTTGAATACCAACAGTGGGTCGCCCATCTATTTCCATGATAGGCTCATCGCCCAATTCTTCATAAGCCCCTTTCATGTACTCTTCCCACAGCTTCTGCCGCATAAGGAAATAGTTCTCTTTCTTTTTGCCCTTGACGCGAGTAACCTCATAGCGGCCACATTCGCCTCCCCATACACTTCGCCGACCGTCAAAGTCATAAATTTTGAGTTTGCATTGATTGTGGCAATTGGGGTCCGCATGACATATCTTTTCTTTGTATTCCATACGGTCATTGATAGCGCTATCCAATCCCCTGAAGCTGCTCGTTTCCTTTCCCTCAGCAGTCATCTTCTCGTGAACGCTTATGGCAGCACCATATGCCCCGAGCACCTCTCGGTGCTTAGGTACGATCAAACCTCTTCCCAGAACATTTTCAAAGGCTGCCACAACACCTTTGTTCAGGGAGGGGCCTCCAAGAAACATCACCGTTTTCCCGATCTTCCTTTTACCCACCACCCTATTTAAATAGTTGTGTACAATCGCATAGCATAGTCCGGCAATAAGGTCGATTTGAGGGACACCTTTTTGTAAATAGGAAACCAGGTCTGACTCCATGAAGACGGTGCAGCGCTCGGCAAGCTTAACTGGCGTTTCCGAAGAAAGGGCTATCTCCTGAAATTCACCAACAATATTTATCCCATACTTGTTCGCCAGTTCATGCAAAAAGCTCCCAGTGCCTGCCGCACATACCTTGTTCATATCAAAATCTAGGGGATAGGTATTGGCAATATAGATATACTTGGAATCCTGTCCGCCTATTTCAAAAATGGTATCAACCGTTGGATCAATTTCCACGGCTCCCCTAGCATGGGCAGTGATCTCATCAATGATAAGGTCTACGTTCAAAAAATCTCCTACAACATTCCGGCCGGAACCCGTAGTGGCAGTGCCAACAATTTCCACCCTATCACCTACTTTTTCCTTAATATGTCTAAGGAGCCTTTGGGTAACCTCAATGGGTTTTCCCTGAGTAGGTACGTAACACTTATGTATGATTTCCCGGTTCTGATTGATAAGTGCATACTTGGTAGTAGTAGAGCCAATATCAATCCCCAAATAGACCTTTGTGCCTTTGGGCAAAAAGGTTTTCTCTACCTCATTTGATTCAGGAAAAGCGGTTTTCTTTAGCTCAAGGCGCCTACCAATAGGCAATGACATTCCTTGAATCTGGGTTGACTTCCTAAGTGCCGACAAATCAATCTTCTCTTTCTGTCCCATCTCCATGGCCTGCAATGCAACGCCTATAGCACCAATAGAAGTATTAAATGGCGGGACAATTAGATTGGGAAAGTACTCCTTAAAGGCATTGACCTGGAGCTGATTCTTGGACAGCCCCCCAATAAATATAATGGGCTCCGCCAGTTTTCTGTTGTTTACGATTGTGCTCATGTAATTTCTGGCATTTCCCACATGAAGACCATGGATTATATCTTCTAACCTCTCGCCACGATTCTGAAGGTGGATCATATCGGACTTTGTAAAAACCGTACACCTGCATGCCACATTGGCTGCCCTTTCGCTCTTTAGGCCCAACTCAATAAAGTCTTCTAAAATTTCATCTATGTGGCGCTGAGACAAATCAACATCATCGGTGTACATTGACGTGGCAAGTCTCTGGGCTTGCTGATCTATAAATGAGCCAGTCCCTGAAGCACAAGGGCCATTTGTAGCAAAATGTTCGAGATCCCAACCACCGCTATAGTGCCTAATCTGAAACAAAGCCGTATCCTGGCCTCCCATGCTTATTATTGATCTCACATCAGGCTTAACATAAAGGGATCCCAAAACTTGGCTGATAGTCTCAAACTCGTAAAATGCTTGAAGCCTTTCGCTCAGTTTCTTCCCATGGTTCCCAGTGAAAGAAACCGATTCGATAAAGTCCTGTCCGAACCGGCCCATAATCTCCTCTAGCAGCCTTAGCGCTTCTTCTTCCACCTTTCCCAAGTGTCTTTTATAGGGGGCCTCATAAAGCAGATTTTTTTCTTCATCCATCACTACACAATTGAGACTAACCGAGCCAGCATCAATACCCACATACAGATGCCCTGCCATATCAACGCTCCTTGTTTCAGAATTATCCATCAATCAAAATGGTAGGGGTTGTGCCTTCCCCTTATGCCCTATCCTCTAATGCGCCTCAGACCAGTTAGTACCTACGCCTACGTCCACCTTAAGGGGCACATCCAAAGGATAGACATTTTCCATTTCCTCTTTGATGAGAGGAATAACAGCTTTCACTTCATCCTCTGGCACTTCAAACAACAGCTCGTCATGGACTTGCAACAACATCCTAGACCTGAAGTTTTCGAGCTCCAGTCGCTCATACAGATTAATCATAGCCTTTTTTATTAGGTCAGCAGCAGTCCCTTGTATAGGCGTATTTACCGCGATGCGTTCAGCCTCGGCTCTTATTACCTGCTTGGGGTTATCTATATCAGGGACATACCTTCTTCTATTAAACAAGGTCGTTACATACCCCTTTTCTCTGGCATCTTTTATCATTCTCTCTTTATAGGCCAGTACTCCCTTATACCGTTCATAGTATGCAGCAATATACTGCTTTGCCGAAGAAAGATCAATCTCTAGCTCTTCGCTCAGCTTCTGGGGGCCCATCCCATAGATGATTCCAAAGTTGATGGCCTTTGCAATCCTTCTCATATCAGAAGTAACTTCCTCGGAGCTGACGCCCATAATCTCGGAGGCCGTTCTCGTATGAATATCATCCCCCCTTTCAAAGGCTTCTTTGAAAGCTGGATCGCCTGAATAATGGGCAAATACTCTCAGCTCTATCTGGCTGTAATCCGCAGATACAAATTTAAACCCCTTCTCGGCTATGAAGCCCTTGCGGATTTCCTTCCCCTCCTCACCTCGGATGGGAATATTCTGTAAATTCGGGTTACTACTACTGAGTCTACCTGTAGCTGTAACCGTTTGGTTGAATGAGGTGTGGAGCCGACCCGTGGAAGGTTCCACCATCTTTACCAGGGCGTCAAGATATGTGGATTTCAGTTTATTCAGTGTACGGTACCTCAATACCAGCTTAGGTACCTTGTGTGGATAGGCAGCCAGTTTCTTAAGGACCTTGACATCTGTGGAATACCGCTTGGTTTTCGTCGTTTTTCTTTGTGTAGGAAGCTGTAGTTTTTCAAAAAGAACATATCCCAGCTGCTGAGGAGAATTAATGTTGAATTCCATCCCAGCCTCTTTATAGATCTCCTGCTCTAACTCCTTGAGCTCACTTGCCATTTTTTTGGAAAGGGCCTGGAAAAACTCTACATCAATCTTAATTCCCGCCAGCTCCATCTCCATTAGTACTGGAATGAGCTTCATCTCAAGGCCGTAAAAAAGTTCCTCATTTTTCACAGAATCAAGCCTTTCGCTCAACACCCGCATAAGTCTCAAAGTGATGTCAGCATCTTCGCATGAATACTCAGCCGCGGCTTCTATATTAACCTGGGAAAAATTCTTGGCCTTTTTCCCCTTACCCACTAGATCTCCATAAGTTATCATCTTATAGTTGAGATATTGCTGGGACAACGCTTCCAGGTTGTGCTGCCTCAACCCGGGATTTATTACATAAGATGCTACCATGGTATCAAAATACATTCCCTTGAGTTCAATGGAATGAAAATGCAATACCTCTGCATCATACTTTATGTTCTGCCCCACCTTTGCTATATGTTCATCCTCCAGCACAGGTCTCAGCGCACTAAGAGCCTTGTCCATGGGAATTTGTTTGGGTGCTTCCGCGTAGTCGTGTCCCAAAGGCAGGTAAATGGCCTTGCCCTCCTGTAGGGAGAATGAAATGCCCACCAGTTTCGCTTTGAAAGGATTTTCACTCGTAGTCTCTGTATCAAGACAGACCAATCCCTTCTCCCTTATTTGCGAAATTAGCCGGGACAGCTCAGCCTCTGTCCAGCAAATGTTATAGTCCTTATCTCTCTCTTTCCGTACCGTAAATTGGTCCCAGAGATCCCTAAATTCAAGTTCCCGGAAAAGCTCGGAGAGCTTCTGTCTATCCGGCTCGCCAATAGCCAGGCCCTTGATATCTACCTCCAGCGGGACGTCCTGATTAATGGTAACTAGCTTCTTACTTAAAAGAGCTGACTCCACATTTTCACGCAGATTTTCCTTAAGTTTCTTCCCTTTTATCAGGTCTATGCTCTCTAAAACCTTTTCCAATGAACCAAACTCCTTAATGAGCTTGATTGCGGTTTTTTCCCCAATTCCCGGAACACCGGGTATGTTATCGCTACTATCACCGGACAACCCCATTACATCAATGAACTGACTAGGGTCTAGGCCATACTCGGTCTTCAACGACTGAAAGCCTGTGACCTTATCTTTCATCGTATCCCACATAATGGCCATGGGGCTAATCAATTGACGGAAGTCCTTATCTCCGGTAACCATTATCACTTCATGACCCTGTTCCTGGCACTTACGCGCCAGGGTGCCAATTATGTCATCAGCCTCGTATCCCTCAACTTCGAGCATCTTGATATTGAGGGCCTCAATAACTTTTTTTACCAAGGGAATTTGAACAGCTAAATCTTCAGGCATGGGTGGTCTGTTCGCCTTGTACTCTTCATAGATTTCATGCCGAAAGGTGGGACCCTTTGCATCAAATACGATCGCGATATATCTAGGATGTTTCTCCTGAAGCAGCTTCAGCAGCATTTTGGTGAAGCCCAAAACTACGTTGGTGGGGAACCCCTTGGAATTGGAAAGGCGCCCTATTGCATGATAGGCCCGATGTAGATAGGAACTACCATCGACAAGAAAAACCGGCTCCTTGTTAGATTCGGTATTCACGGTTGGCGGCCTTTAGCGCGAACGCAATACCTTCCCTGTTTCACTTCGCGTATTCAACGGCCCTGGTTTCTCTAATAACGGTGACCTTGATTTGCCCTGGATAAGTCATATCCTGCTCTATTTTTCTAGCTATCTCTTTGCATAGCATAAATGCCTGGTCATCATCAACAATTTTACTTTCCACCATAATTCGAATTTCCCGGCCGGCCTGTATCGCGAATGACTTCTCCACTCCTTTAAAGGATGTGGCAATCTTTTCCAGTTCTTCAAGGCGCTTTACGTAAGACTCTAGCATCTCCTGTCTGGCTCCAGGCCGCGCCCCTGACAATGTATCAGCAGCCTGCACTAGAATTGCCAAAACCGTCTCTGGAGGAACTTCCTCGTGATGTGCAGCTATGGCATGGACCACTTCCTTAGATTCACCATATTTTCTGGCAAGGTCGGCACCGATCGCAGCGTGAGGGCCCTCAACCTCGTGATCCACGGCCTTACCTATATCATGTAGTAGCCCGGCCCTCTTCGCCTCTTTTACATTCAGTCCCAACTCCGCCGCCATTATACCGCAGAGGAAGCCCACTTCAATTGAGTGCTGTAACACATTTTGCGCATAACTTGATCGATATTTTAATCGCCCCAATAATTTCACCAGCTCAGGATTTATTCCGTGAACCCCTAGGTCAAATGTGGCTTGTTCTCCTGCCTCGCGGATGCTAGCCTCGATTTCCTTATTCACCTTGGCCACAACATCTTCAATCCTGGCCGGATGAATCCGGCCGTCATCAATAAGCCTTTCAAGCGCTACTTTTGCCACCTCCCGCCTCACAGGATTGAACCCAGAAAGAATAACTGCCTCTGGCGTGTCATCAATGATAACATCAACACCTGTTGCAGCCTCGATCGCCCTAATGTTTCTTCCTTCTCTCCCTATTATTCTACCTTTCATCTCCTCATTAGGTAAATTCACCACCGAGACCGTCTTTTCAGCTACATAGTCACCCGCGTAACGCTTCACAGCAAGAGCAAGTATCTCTTGTGCCTTTTTATCCGCCTCTTCGCGCGCGTCACTATCTATCCTCCTTATCAGTTTTGCTGCATCATGACGCGCCTCTGCCTCCATTGACTCGATCAGGAGTCTCTTGGCATCCTCACTGGACATGCCGGCGATTTTTTCTAGCTCTTTCCTGCGCTCTTCTATTAGCCTTGTGTATTCCTGTTCCCTTTCCTTAACACCCTTTTCAGCCCGATCCAGGCTGCGTTCTCTTTCGGTAACCTTGGCTTCTCTTTTTTCAAGCTGCTCTAATTTGCGGTCCAGATTCTCTTCTTTGTGAAAAAGCCGCTTTTCTTGAATAAGAAGCTGTTCTTTCTTTTCCCGGGTCTCCTTCTCAAACTCCACCTTCATCTGGTAGAGGGTATCTTTTGCTTGAAGGTGGGCCTCTTTTTTGATCGTCTTGGCCTCCTTCTGGGCATCTGCCAGGATCTTCTTGGCATATTTTTCGATTGACTCTACTCTGGATTCTGCGAGCCGCTTACGCACCAGAAACCCAACAATAATGCCGACTATAAGTCCAGCTAATGCTATTAATGACAAATATACATAATTCATGGCTTTCCTAGACTCCTTGCACCTGACGGAACCCGCATAAGCTATTCGGAGACTGGAGAGAGAGATAGAACCTTAAAATGAAGTGATAAGGAGGTATGAATCGGTTTACTCGGCCATTGACAACAACCGCCGCTCCTAGGCTCTGATAGGTTCGAAACCTATTCTTGCTGAATTAAGAATATTCCACCAGTTGTCCCAACCTTGCCCCAAAAAAACACCCTCCATCGGCAAGGTGTGTGGTGGCATGTACACGTCTCTCTTAAGGGACCCAACCATATTTACAGGGAAATATTCCCTAATCCGATTCAAACCCGCAGTCTCCTACGGATGCGCAGTCCCGTCCTGGATTGCGCCTCCCATTTATCTATGTCTTGGAACCGATTCTTTTAAGCATTGCCTCGGTTCTCGATCGCACAACGTTCAACAAGTTATCGTATTTTTCTAAAAGCTGGAAATAATCGCTGGCAATATGAAATGCTGCCAATATTGCTAGCTTTTTCTCACTCAGAGCACCACCCTGTCCCTTAAACTCCCTAAGTTTTCCATCAAGAAAATCAGCAACCTTTTGCACGTGGTCACTAGATTCTTCACTGAGCAATTGATATTCTTGATCAAGAATCCTGACAGTGACTTTTTCCTTCAAAGGCTGTCCCCAAACTCTGGGTTATTCTAATTCCACTTGTTCGAGCTTCTCTAACAACTGGAGAATCTTTTGTTTTGCCTTGTCTCTCCCTGATTTTAACGCTTCTACTTGTCTTGAGAGATCCGCTATTTTTTCTTCCTGTATTTGAACCCTTTCAGACAGGCTCCTGTTTTCATTCTTCAAGTTTTCCACAAGACTTAGGAGCGAATCAATCTTTTCTTCTAGGACATCGAACTGTTCAATATCTCCCATCACTTCCATGATAATTACCCACCTTGTTATTGATTTAAACCAATATTAGCCTGCAACGTCTAAAAGGTCAATAAAAAAGGCAGGCTATATCTGCCTGCCCCTCAAGATTAATCTTGCTATTTTCAGTGGTTACATTGCCTTTTGTGCCACTTTGATGCGAGCTATGGCTCGTTTAAGGGCCAGTTCTGCCCTCAGGAAATCTATATCCGGAATTCCTCGGTCCTTGGACAATCTCTCTTTGGCCCTTTCCATTGCCTTACGCGCACGTTCCACGTCAATCTCCTGGGCCTTTTCTGCCGCGTCTACTAAAACGGAAACTTTGTTGTCAGATACCTCGGCAAATCCTGTTGTGACAGCTAAGTATTCGGTTTTTCCGCTAGTAGTATATCGGAGCTCCCCGGGTAGGATACCTGTCAGGAAAGGAACATGTCCCTCCAATACGCCAAACTCTCCAATTGATCCAGGTGCCACCACAGTCTCTACTTGTTGACTCACTACCACCCTTTCGGGTGTAACAACTTCCAGATACACAGTACCCATAAATCCACCCTTTTACTTATTGGCAGCGGCCATCTTCTCGGCCTTCTCCACTGCCTCATCTATACCGCCAACCATATAGAAAGCGGCTTCAGGCAGGTCATCGTGTTTTCCTTCTATAATTTCCCTGAATCCCCTTATTGTCTCTTTGACTGGTACATATCTTCCAGGAGTACCAGTAAACTGTTCAGCAACATGGAATGGCTGGGAAAGGAATCTCTGGATCCGCCTTGCTCTAGCGACGGTTAATTTGTCTTCCTCAGATAGCTCGTCCATTCCAAGAATAGCGATAATATCTTGTAAGTCTTTATACTTCTGAAGTATCTGTTGCACCTGTCGGGCAACAGTGTAATGTTCCTCTCCAAGGTAATTAGGGTCTAAAATCCTCGACGTGGAATCGAGAGGATCCACCGCAGGATAAATACCAAGCTCTGCAATGGGCCTTGAAAGCACCACTGTTCCGTCAAGATGAGCAAAGGTTGTTGCAGGTGCTGGGTCTGTCAAGTCATCTGCAGGAACGTACACGCACTGTACCGACGTAATTGACCCTTTCTTAGTAGAGGTAATTCGTTCTTGCAGCTCGCCAAGGTCAGTACCAAGTGTAGGTTGATAACCAACAGCAGAAGGGATACGCCCTAGTAAGGCTGAAACCTCGGAACCAGCTTGAGTGAAGCGGAAAATGTTGTCAATAAAAAGAAGCACATCCTGGCCCCTCTCATCACGGTAATATTCTGCAGCAGTGAGAGCCGATAAAGCAACTCTGGCCCTAGCTCCTGGAGGCTCGGTCATCTGTCCATAAATAAGAGCAGCCTTCTTAATAACCCCAGATTCTTTCATCTCCAAATAAAGGTCATTGCCTTCTCTCGTTCTCTCACCTACGCCTGCAAATACGCTGATTCCGCCATGCTGCATGGCGATGTTGTGAATCATCTCCATCATCACAACTGTCTTACCCACTCCAGCACCACCAAACATCCCCATTTTTCCTCCTCTGGGGAACGGCACCAGCAAATCAATAACCTTTACACCCGTCTCCAAAACCCTCACTGTGGTATCCTGGTCTTCAAAGGCGGGGGCGTGCCTATGAATAGGGTAAAATTCTGTGGCCTCTACTGACCCCAATCCATCCACAGGCCTACCAACGACATTTAAAACTCTACCGAGGCAAGCATCTCCAACGGGCATCAAAATAGGCTTGCCCGTGTTTTTCACCTTCATTCCCCGAACCAGGCCGTCGGTAATATCCATAGCGATGCACCGCACCACCCTATCCCCCAGGTGCTGAGCCACCTCGATTACTAAATTGTCTTCGGTGTCATCAATAGTAGGGTTGGTGATGGTCAGTGCAGTAAGTAATGCGGGAAGTTCCCCTTCTGGGAATTCCACGTCAACGACCGGTCCAATGACTTGTACGACTTTGCCCTCATTCATATTGAATAATGCCTCCTTTTTGCCATTATGCCTTTCTAAGTGCTTCTGCCCCACCCACTATGTCCATCAATTCGGCAGTAATAGCTGCCTGCCTTGCCTTGTTGTACACAAGGGTGAGGTTGTCAATCATTTCTGAGCAATTCTTCGATGCGTTATCCATTGCCGTCATGCGGGCCGCATGTTCACTGGTTTCGTTCTGAAGGAACGCGTTGTAAATCTGAACACTCAGGTGTTTAGGCAACAGTTCCACCAAGAGTTCCTCTGCACTCGGTTCAATTAGATACTCGGTGGCCCCAGAGCTACCAGAACCTTTTTCCATACCGGGCGGTTCAATGGGGATAAGCTTGACCAGAGTGGGCTCTTGCTTGACCATACTTATAAACCTGCTGTACATCATATAAACTTCATCCACTTCGTTGTTCAGGTACCTATCTATGAGCTCTCCGGCCATTTGGTTAATAAAAGAGATATCAGTCTTCCCATAAATGTGAGTATGGGCCACTCGAACATTGAAATCTCTTTTTCCAAAGTAGTCTTTCCCTTTCTTACCCACCAACGTCAGGGTGCATTTCCTCCCAAGGGCCTCCTGTTCCTTTACCCATCTCTCTGCCTGTGCGATCAGATGAGTATTAAATGCACCGCAAAGCCCCCTATCTGCTGAAAAATGAAGCAATTCAACGCTTTTTATTTCCTCTCTTTTGACCAACAAAGGGTGGACATCCGGTTCCAGACGGCTTGCGAGATGCCCAAGCACCTCCGCAAATTTGGTAGCATAAGGCTCAAAGCTTTCCATTCGGCCTTGGGTGTTGCGCAGCTTGGCCGCTGCCACCATATTCATAGCCTTTGTTATTTGCCTGGTCTTTTTTACTGCGCCTATTTTTCGCAGAATATCTCTCAGTGTTGCCATAGGAACATCTCTTTACCTGATAAGCTTAAGTTCGTCTTATAATACGCTTTCTTCCTCTCGAGTGATTAAGAAGTTGGCTGAAAAACACCCTTGAACTCATCCAAGGCGGCCTTTAGCCTTCCCTCCAGGTCTTCAGAAATGTCATTCTTCTCTTTTATTTCCTGGAGCAGCTCTGGATGCCTGCTTTCCATAAACTCGAGCATTTGTTTCTCATAATCCGCTACGGCCTCCACAGGCCACTCGTCAAGGTAACCATGAGCACCGGCAAATAGTATTGCCACCTCCTTTTCAGCAGGCATAGGTTGATACTGAGGTTGCTTCAATACCTCTACGAGTCTTTGGCCTCTGGCCAATTGCTGTTGCGTGGCTTTGTCCAGATCGCTACCAAATTGGGCAAAGGCCTCCAGCTCCCTGTACTGAGCCATATCAAGGCGGAGGGTTCCTGCGACCTTTTTCATTGCCTTAGTCTGCGCAGCCCCACCAACTCTGGAAACTGAGAGACCCACGTTAATGGCCGGTCGCACACCGGAGAAAAACAGGCCTGGTTCAAGATAGACCTGACCGTCTGTAATGGAGATCACGTTAGTAGGAATGTAAGCAGACACGTCCCCAGCCTGTGTCTCAATTATGGGGAGTGCTGTAAGAGAGCCTCCACCTAACTCGTCATTCAGCTTGGCAGCACGCTCCAGAAGTCTGGAGTGATTGTAGAAAATATCCCCAGGGAAAGCCTCTCGTCCGGGCGGGCGCCTCAGGAGCAAGGAGACTTGACGGTACGCTGCGGCTTGTTTGGAGAGGTCATCATAGATTATAAGAGCGTGACGCCCACTGTCCCTATAATACTCACCTATTGCACAACCCGAATAGGGAGCAATAAACTGCTGTGTCGCTGGGTCGCTGGCGCACGCTGCCACCACCGTAGTGTACTCCATCGCGCCGTGTCGCTCCAAGGTATCCACCACCTGGGCCACTGTGGATTTCTTTTGCCCGACTGCCACGTAGATACAATATATGTCAGTATCCTTTTGATTAATGATAGCATCCACACAGATGGCCGTCTTTCCAATCTGCCTGTCACCAATGATCAGCTCACGTTGCCCCCGGCCAATTGGTGTCATGGCGTCGATGGCCTTGATACCAGTATACATAGGCTCTTTAACGGGTTGGCGGGCCACGACGCCCGGTGCCACCATTTCAATTCTCCGATATTCTGTGGCATTAATCGGGCCCTTACCGTCAAGTGGCTGCCCCACAGCGTCGATCACCCGGCCCAAGACGGCCTCTCCAACGGGAATCTGGGCGATTCGACCAGTACGTTTTACTATATCCCCTTCCTTTATCTGTGAGTCATCGCCCATAATTGCCACGCCCACGTTGTCCTCTTCCAGGTTCAGGCATAGGCCGTAAATGCCACCTCTAAATTCAAGCATTTCCATGGCCATGGCGTTTTCAACGCCGTAAACGCGAGCAATGCCATCACCGACGGACAACACCACGCCCGTCTCGCTGACCTCCACTCTCTTTTCATAGTCCCTAATCTGATCCCTTATGACCTGACTTATTTCTTCTGCTCTGATCTCCATTAGCTATATTCACCCCTTTTTAATGATTCTTTTAAGCCCTCCAACTGGGCCCTTACGCTGCCGTCCAATATCATGTCACCTATTTTTACGACGACGCCGCCAATGAGAGAGTCGTCTTCGCTAACATCCGGTACCACTGTTTTCCCCGTCAGCTTTTCTAGCCCCTGTTTCAACTCTTCCAAGGCCTCTTGCTTCAGGGGCCGAGCAGTTATTATATTTGCCCTCGTTATATTAGAAACTTCATCCGTAAGCTTCCTATAATGTTGGGCAATCCCTGAGATGGCCCCTATTCTGTCCTTATCCAGTAAAACTCTCAAAAAATTTTTCACCACATCTGGAAAATCTGACTTGGCCAAAACCGCCTCAAGTACCCGGATGCGCTCTTCTGTAGAAAAAATCTTGCTGGAAATGACCTTAAAAAAATTCTCATTTTCCCCGCAAAATCGAGCAAACTCTTCCAGGCACTTACCGTAGGTTTCGTAGTTGCCGTCCTCTCTGCCAATACCGAATAATGCCTTTGCGTATCTTCTGGAAATCTTGGAGCTAATCAATGTAACTTCTCCACCCTGTCAATGAATTCACTAACCAAATGTTCCTGATCCTTATCAGTTATTTCTTTACTTATCATCTCCTCTGCCTTCTTGGTGGCCAGCTCAGCCACTTCCTGGCGCAGCCTGCCGCGGGCAGCATCCATTTCCCTTTGAATGGTAAACTCAGCCTGTTCCAGGATCTGCTTTGCCCTTTCTTTTGCTTCCTTTATGATTCTTTCCTTCTCTGCAATCCCTTCAGCCTTAAACTGCTCAAGGATCCTCTTTTTTTCCTCCTCAAAGGCCTTTAGCTTCTGCTCAAGCTCCTTAACCCTGTTCTCTGCCAGCTCCTTGCCCCTCTTCAGCTCATCCAATTTTTCCCTTATTGACTCCCTTCTGGATGAAAAAAAATCTTTCATGGAGCTTTTTCGGATCACGACAAATAAAATAATGACCATAAGGCCAAAGTTTATACACCTTGCGATCAAATCCTTTGTAGCAGCGCCACCGTCATGAGCAGCAGCCTCACCGCCATGTTCAGCCGCCCAAAGCCAAGCCGTCGGCGCCCATACCAGAAATAGAGTACCCAGAATCAATAAGGTCTTTTTATATATCCTTAATAAGCCTTTGTCCCGGCTCATCGAATGGCCCTCCCCAAAATCTTTTCAACTAGCTCTCCGGAAAAAGTGGCTACCTGTGCCTCCAACTCCCTCCGAACCTCTTCCATCTTGGCCTCAATCTCCTTCTTGGCCTCCTGAACCTTATCGCCAGCCTTTTCCATGGCCTCTGAGAGGATAGACTTTTCCTTTTCTACGCCTTCTTGCTTAATCGCTTCTTTTTGTTGAAATCCCTCTTTCCGGGTGAGCACCATTCCCTCTTCAACGTGTTTGGCACTCTCGTCGGCCCGAGTTTCATACTCATGTATTGCCTTCTCCAGCCCCTCCATTTCTTCCTTTCTTTTTCTGATTATATTCCGGATAGGCCTGTAAAGAATAAGGTTCAGGACAAACAACAGAAACAGAAAATTTGCTATTTGGTAGATTAGTGAAATGTCTATCTTCAGCATGGTAAACGCATCCTTTTCTAAACTAATCCAATAGGTTCACGCCTTGACGGGTAACGCCTTTTACAAAAAAAAAATCGCCTTGTCAAAGTTTTTTTTGCGGGGTGGAGTTTTTCCATTGAAATTAAGAAATAACCGCTACCTTTTTTTCGTCTTCCTTAGCCAGCGACTGCATCTTACAGGTGCCTTCAAATATAACGCCTTCATCAATAATCACGATCGGTGACTGGATATTGCCAAAGACCTTTCCTGGTGCGTGAATTTCAATGCGCTTTGATGCAACGATACTTCCCTTGATTTCACCGCTGACAATTATCTCGGACACCTCTATATCGCCCTCAATAAAGGCCGAGTCTCCCACTACCAGAGTCCCTTCGCTGAAAATTTCTCCCTTGAAGCGGCCATCCAACCGCACCGAACCCGTGAAGGAAAGCTTTCCCTCAAACTCGGTGCCTTCGCCCAAAAAAGCACTCATTTCTTCTCTTGTCTTCTTCATGACAGCACCCCGCCTAACAATTCCGGCTCCTTATCATAAGCTTTTAGATTTTGCAAGAAAAATCACAAAGTCTTAACAAAAGATAAAAAAAGGCTAGTTTGAGTTACTATTACATTGTTTTGGACCCCCTCACTGGAACATAAACCTCCTCATCCTGATGTTCATCAAAATACCCAGCGCCGCCATTGTGGATACCAAAGATGATCCCCCATAGCTGAACAACACCAAGGGGATCCCCACAACTGGCAATAAACCGGTAACCATCCCCACGTTGATTACCACCTGCCAGAATACTATGGATGTAATACCTACTGCCAACATCGCACCAAACTTATCTTTTGAATTCTTTGCAATATATATGCCCCACAGAATGATGAGGAAGTAGAGGCCCACAAGAACTATGGCCCCTATGAACCCCCACTCTTCCGCCCATACAGAAAATGCAAAATCCGTGTGCTGCTCAGGCAAGAAATGGAGTCTTGTCTGCGTCCCCTGCAAGAATCCTTTTCCCCAGAGAAGCCCGCTGCCTATTGCTATCTTGGACTGGTTAATATGATAACCCGCCCCCAGAGGATCCATCTCAGGATTCAAGAACGTCAAAATGCGCCTTTGTTGGTAAGGTTGTAAGTGGAGCCATACAAAAGGTGCCAGTACCAAAATCGATATTATGAGAATTAGTATTGATTTCCAGTGAATCTTGGCAAGAAACACCACCGAAGCTCCCACCATAATTAATAACAATCCTGTCCCAAGGTCTGGCTCCTTTACCACCAAAACAAAGGGTCCCAAGATAAGCCCAAAAGGAACCCACAAATCCCTTAGCTTGTA
>Ga0209834_10000037_pt1 | contig 68544 bp, 58 predicted proteins | sample Mar14236cmmetaG_FD_184134 | JGI IMG/M metagenome (GOLD analysis project Ga0209834, IMG submission 184134) | Marine hydrothermal vent microbial communities from Guaymas Basin, Gulf of California to study Microbial Dark Matter (Phase II) - Marker... ... | reverse complement strand
AATCTGGCATAAGTAAAAAAGTAAGGGATGCCTGTAGTGTCTGTGGCCAAATTCTCAATAATATCAACTATATTTTAAAAAAACGCGAAAGTGGGGCTAATTCCGGGCGGTTTCGGCAAAATCGCGTTTATAGAAACCTTAAAATCGATACTGTCTTTGATATTAGAAGAATGAACAGGAAATGTTTTATATTAGTAAGGATTAACCTTGGATCAATCATCAAAGCCGCGGAAATCCAGCCAATCTCAAGGCCTTGTCCACCACTTCCAGGGGATCGTGTCCAAGTACTCTAATGATCGGCTCTTTTCCCATATCGCCTGCATCATGTATAATGTCGGGCACCGCACCCACACTTTCAATGGCCCTCTTTACGCCCCATATCAGAGTAGAGCCTTCTCTGAATTTCACCTCTTCAGGTTCATCCTTTCTGGAAAACTCAGCCACCGAATAACCAAGGTCCTGTGCCCGCTTGAGATACTCGAGATCATGGCGTACATTCATGGCCGACCTGTATTCACGATCATGGGCCATAGCAGTCAATATTATCCTGGCCACATGGCTTGAACCCCCATATGCCGGACCCCTTATCCTGGCCACACCGTGCTCCAGGCCTACAATCCTTCCGGGAAAAGCGGCCACATCCTGCGTAGAACTCGCCCACGGAAGGGCATACCCAAGATTCATTTGAACCTCTGGGACCAGACATCGACACGGATGTGACAAAAGACGCAACCACGCCTTCTCAAGGGCTTCAATTACCGGATAACGGGCAATATCGTCTTCAATGACACTTAAAGGATTCGTTGGCCCTGTACCTTTGCCAACCGGCACCCCTCCCTTGATTGCCCGGGTCACAAATTCTTTGGCCTTTTGGGCTGCATTTACCATTCTAAATCCACGAGCCAGAAGCACCAAAAGTGCGGCAGAAAAAGTACAGCCGGTTCCATGGGTGTGTGGTGTGTGAATTCGGGGACCTGTCATTTCAAAAACCCCTTCTTCATGAGCAAGAACATCTACGGGATCCCGGTAATGGAGATGGCCCCCTGTAAGAATAACGGCAGGACAATCTGAGAGCTTGAGAAGATCAAGGGCGGCAAGCCGCATATTTTCGAGTGTCTTAATGCGCCGGCCAAGAAGGGCTTCAGCCTCCGGAATATTAGGTGTAAATACGTCCGCAATAGGAAGAAGTCTGGTCTTTAGGACATCTACGGCATCTTCTTCCAGGAGTCGATGGCCGTTTTTGGAAACCATAACAGGGTCTACTACCAGTATGGTGTCTTTATTAATATGCCGATCCAGACAATCAGCAACAATCTCTACAATTTCTGCCGAAGCCAGCATGCCGGTCTTGATAGCTGTTGGGCCAATATCCTCAAGTACGGCATCAAGCTGCTTCCTTACAAAATAAGGATCTACAGATTCAACAGCGTGGACCCCAAGGGTGTTCTGAGCAGTCAGTGCGGTAACAACACTTGAGCCATAGGACCCGAGAACCGTAAAGACTTTCAGGTCTTGTTGGAGACCTGCACCGCCCCCCGAGTCGGAACCGGCAATAGTAAGGACCGGAAAGGGTTTCATTTCCTCTCATTGGCCCCTGCCTCACGCCGGCCTTTTTTCATAGCTCTCTGATAGGTCTTTATCGCGCAGTATTCTCCACACATGGTACAGGTTGACCCCTGGTATTTCCCCCCCTCCTCACGATAGAGGCGGGCCTTTTGGGGATCTATGGAAAGATCTATCTGGGCCTTCCAGTCAAGGCGCTGTCGGGCCTCGGCCATCGTCCTATCTTTTTCTATGGCACCAGGAACTTCCTTCACTATGTCTGCTGCATGAGCAGCGATGCGGCAGGCTATCACCCCTTCTTTCACATCTTCCAGTGACGGCAACTTCAGGTGTTCAGCGGGTGTCACATAACAGAGAAAGTCAGCCCCGGCTGCTGCCGCAATGGCCCCGCCAATTGCACTGGTAATATGGTCATACCCGGGGGCGATATCGGTTGCCAGAGGACCAAGCACATAAAATGGGGCTCCGTGACACAACCTCTTTTCTAAAAGAATGTTGGCTGGTATCTGGTCCATTGACATGTGACCAGGGCCTTCAATTATTACCTGTACCCCCTTGTCCCATGCCCTCAGTGTAAGCTCACCCAAGACTATCAGTTCATGTACTTGTGCACCGTCTGTTGCATCCACCAGACACCCTGGCCGAAGACCATCACCAAGACTTAAGGTTAGCTCGTGCTCCCGAGCTATTGCCAGTATATCATCAAAGCGCTCAAATAGTGGATTCTCTTTCTGATTATACATCATCCACTCCAGAATAAAGGAACCTCCTCTGCTGACCACACCCATTAAGCGCTCTCTCATTTGGAGATGCTCCGCAGCCTTGAGAGTTAAACCGCAGTGAATTGTAACGAAGTCCACTCCTTCCTGGGCATGTTCCTCAATTATCCTCAGCAGGTCATCTACATCCATTTCACACACTGAACGCTTACGTCGCTGAACGGTCTCAACCGCGGCTTGATAAATAGGAACCGTACCCAGAGGTACGGGACAGGCGTCCCTGATAGCCTGTCGTATCTCTTTTATCGAACCTCCGGTAGACAGGTCCATTATAGTGTGTGCCCCTGCCTCCAGGGCCACTTTGAGCTTTTCCAGTTCGACTTCCAGTTCGGGATGATCCTTTGAGGTGCCTATATTTGCGTTAACCTTGGTGGAAATACCCTTACCAACTGCCAGGGGGCGGCTAAGCTCCACGTGCCTATTATGTGGAATCACAACTTCTCCATCCCCCACAGATTGAACCAAAATCTGCGGATCCAGACCCTCGTTCAGGGCACAACGCTCAACAAGTTGAGATATTATACCTTGTCTTGCTTGATCTTTTATAGTCATAAGAGAATCCTAATAATGACACAAAGGGTTTTCAAGATTATTTTCATGGATTATTAAGTTACTTCAGAAGACTAACTAATAATAACCTTATCCCCTTAGACCATGATTGTCACCAAAAGATCCGTCAAACTTCAACCAATACGAACTTTCTTTGCATTTAAAAGAGAACCATTAGGATATTTATGAAATACAGATGGCTTCGGGCGTTAATATATCTGTCACTCTCTGCCTGTATTATCATAAGTGCTCAAGCACTTATGATAACATTCCGGGGGGAGGCCTTCTGCGTTAACGAAGGATGTAAAATTGTAGAGACCCTGACACTTATTCCGCCTTTTTACTTCAATTTGTTGGGTGCTGCTTATTTCTTTACCATATTTTGTATTGCCTTAATGACAAGACGGCGGTCAGGGCCAGAATCCCTGCTCCCCATGTTGCTTGTTTCCGGTCTTGTAGCCGAGGGGATATTGCTGGGTTACCAGATTTTTGTTGCCAACGTATTCTGTTCTTATTGCCTGCTCGTCTTTATTCTGATCCTCATCCTGAACATGTTGATGGGCTTGCGACAGTTAACTTTGGGATTAGTAATAATTGTGGTGCAATTGTTTATATTCTCTCTATTAAGATTTGAAGGTACGAGAGACCAGTTGCGCGGTCTCACCCTGGATAATGGTACATATGCCATAAGGAGATGCTCTAACCCGGTTAAACAGCTCTATCTAATTTTTTCAAAAGACTGCCCCCATTGCTATAAGGTTATAGAGTCACTGGAAGGATGCACACAGTGCGAATTTCATTTCAACCCAATTAAAAAAATAGGTTCTGAACTGCTTCCCGGATTAACACCGAACAAACAATATTTACCGCAAATAAACACCCATGCCCTTAAAATACTAGGCATTGATACCATTCCGGTGCTGATAGCCAGGGACCACGATGGATTTAGCTTTATTAAAGGCGAACGAAATATAATAAATTACATTCAGAACACCTGTTTTAAAGAACGGCCTTCACTGGATGAAACTCTTGAAAATCCTTTCGAAATAGAAGGTGGTGCATGTTCAATAAATGAAAATTATTAAGTCTATATCCCACATGAGAAAACAGGTTCTAATGTGGAAAAAGAAGGGGTTATCTGTAGCTATAGTGCCCACTATGGGATTTTTCCATAAAGGTCACCTTTCCTTGATGAGAGCGGCTGGAAGTAGGGCAGACCGTGTAGTAGTAAGCCTGTTTGTAAACCCTGCCCAGTTCGGCCCAAATGAAGACTTAAACCGATATCCAAGAGACTTTGAGCGGGATGCGAAGATGGCTGAAGCTACAGGTGTTAACTGCCTGTTTTGTCCCGATGCCAAGGATATCTATCCACCTGGATTCCAGACTTGGATCCGGGTCGAAGAGTTAAGTCAAGGCCTTTGTGGCACATCCAGACCTGAACACTTCTGCGGTGTAGCTACGATAGTTGCAAAGCTCTTTATTATTGTCCAGCCTAATATGGCAATTTTCGGTCAGAAGGATTTTCAACAGCTTCAGGTCATTCGCCGCATGGTAAAGGACCTGAACATGCCTGTTAGAATAATAGCCCATCATATAGTCAGAGAACCAGACGGTCTGGCATTGAGTTCACGAAATACTTACCTTAACGTAAAAGAACGTGAATCGGCACCGGCCCTTTTTCAGGCGCTTAAAATTGCCGAAAAAATGGTTGTCCGCGGCAACCTATCGGTTCCAGAGATTATTCGGGCCGTAAAGAGACATATCCAATCATTTAATAACACAAAGATTGATTATGTGTTTCTCGGTCATCCTGAATCTCTGAGGCCTTGCCAGAAGATTGTGGGTGAATCCCTTCTCGCACTGGCAGTATGGGTGGGAAAAACTCGTTTGATCGACAACACCCTGCTTAAGCCACAAGTAAATCATGCAAATCGAAAGGACAAATCGAAAGACTTATAAATTTAAAATGCAGGCAATCAATTTTTCCTTTTCATAAACTCGCAAATCCTGAATAAATGGATTAACATCTAATTAACATCTATTTGATTATAGATTGGTTTGGGAACTCAATTCCCTTTAACAACCTTCAAACCTTAATTATAATTCCAGAATGAACGGACTTACGTTATTATGTTGCGCTCAATGCTAAAATCAAAAATTCATCGGGCCACTGTCTCAGAGGCAAACCTCAACTACGAGGGAAGTCTTACTATAGACTCCACCTTAATGCGGGCTGCCGACCTTCTCCCTTTTGAACGGATAATGGTCTATAATATTTCAAATGGTAATAGGTTCGATACCTATGTAATAGAAGACAAAAGGGACTCGGGCTATATATGTCTTAATGGAGCCGCGGCCAGAAAAGGCCTTCCGGGGGATTTGATAATTATAGCCTCATATGGTCTGTATTCTGAAGACCAAATAGCCAAAGGCAAAAGCGTCTTGGTCTGGGTGGATGCAAAAAATCGATTGAAAGAGCGAACTGAAATTCCGTGGCAATCTGCCTGATCATCTTCTTTGTTTCGAGTTTCTTCTTCTCATCATGAAAGTCTTTGCCATAAGCCTCGGCTGCCCCAAGAACACCATAGATACCGAGGAGGCCTTGGCCTCTCTGGGCTCAATCGATGAGGGACTAAAGCTAGTAAATAATCTTCGGGATGCGGATTTACTGATAGTAAACACCTGCGGATTCATAGAAGATGCCGTATCTGAATCCATAGATACAATTCTGGCTGTAGCAAAAGAAAAAACTGACCGCCAGGTCCTTGTGGTTATGGGCTGTATGGTTCAAAGATACGGCGACGATTTAAAAAAGGAACTGCCTGAGGTAGATATCTTTCTCGGCACAGGGTCGCCCCAATCGCTCGTAACACTTATTAAAGAACAGGTTATACAAAAGTCGGGATCGCCGGGTGCTAGAATATTGACCACTCCTCCATGGAGGGCATATGTCAAGATCTCAGAAGGTTGCTCAAACAGGTGTACCTACTGCCTGATTCCTATGTTAAGAGGCAAAGAGATTTCCCGCCCGGTTACAGAAATAGTGTCGGAAATTGACTGGCTGGTCAGCAAAGGGGTTAAGGAAATAACACTGGTGGCCCAGGATCTAACAGCATACGGGAATGACGGAAAGACCCTTGTCGATCTACTGGAAACCCTTGTCGAAGACACTGATTTGCCGTGGTTGCGATTGCTTTATCTAAACCCCGGCAAAGTAAACACTAAACTCCTTGAAACGATTGCTTTAAACACTGCCATTTGTTCCTATCTGGATGTTCCTGTTCAACATGCAAGCACAGATATTCTCCGATCTATGGGGAGAAGATATGATAAAAAGTACATTGAAGACTTAATGTATAAGATAAATAATTTGCTTCCTTATGCCTCTCTCAGGACAACAGTTATGGTTGGCTTTCCAGGAGAGACCGAAGATGATTTTCAATCATTAAGGAATTTTGTGGAAAAATGGAAGTTCGATCACCTTGGTTGCTTTATATACTCAGACGAAAAAGAGTGTGTGGCAAATAAATTGCCGGGAAAGGTGTCCCCAGATACGGCAATGGCTCGAAAAGATGAGATCATGAAGCTTCAAGCCAGGATATCAAGGACAAAGAAATCAGATATGGTTGGTCGCGTTGAACAGGTTCTTGTAGAAGGAGTGAGCCCTGAAACCGAGCTTCTTCTTGTTGGAAGGACCAGATATCAAGCCCCTGAGGTTGACGGAGTAGTATATTTAAACAAAGGCACCGCCGATTATGGAGAGATAGTGCCTGTTAAAATAACAGGCTCTCATGTCTATGATCTGGTAGGTGAATTTATATAGTTCCCTCCCGAACGAGTTTTGCAAAAAGCTCAAAACTCCTGTCATAAGTTGCCTCTGCCTCAGATGGAAAGCAGCAGGCCGGAAGTTGACGCATCTTTAGGTGATATTTTATACACTCACAACAGATACCCTTTCTGGGACATGGTTCATATGTACAGTTGCATCTCTTAATATTTTCTTCTTTTTGACATTCCATCTAAACATCTCCTGATACAGGACTCACAAAATCAATTTTTCTACAAATAGTTTTATATGTCCAGCTCCCGGACCTCCAGCGCATGGGTCTGTATAAACTCTCTCCGGGGTTCAATCTTTTCACCCATAAGAGTAGTAAATAGGCTTTCTGCTTCATCTGCATCTCTAACGGTTACTTTGAGCAAAGTCCGCTTTTCCGGATTCATGGTAGTCTCCCACAGCTGAATGGGATTCATTTCTCCCAATCCTTTGTATCTCTGGGTCGATATACCCTTTTTCCCTTCGTTTCGGAAAAAATCCAGGAGTTCATCGAGTCGGTCTAATCTCTTTACTGGTTTGTCTTCAAAATAAACTTCAATTGAGGTATTAACCATTAATTCTAGCTTAGAATATGTCTTTACAAGACGACGAAATTCTGCCTGTTTTATCAGGCCGGGTCCCACATTGGCGGTCAAATAAGCCAAGTCTTCCACCCCAACGATGAATTCATATCCTGAAATCTCAGAAGCCGAGGGTTTAATCCGCCCCACCTTATATCCCTTTTGTTTAAGCTTTTTTGACAGATTTGTTACAAAAGATTCTTCGTGAAACTGATCTGAATTCTTAATTCCAAGCATCAATAAATCCTGACTCAATTTCTTCCATAGGCCCTTTCTGGACATTACTTCCAAAGCGTCTTCAAAAGATACTATGTTTTCCAGAAACGCCTTAAGTTTTTCCCCTTTTATAGATCTTTCTCTGTTTTCAAGCCTTACAGACATGTTTTTTATGGCCCTTTCAAAAAGATATTTGTCGAGTTCTGCCTCGTCCTTAAAGAAAAACTCCTTCTTTTTTCCCAAAGCCATCCTATATAAAGGTGGTTGAGCTACATAAAGCATACCGTTTTCCACAAGTGTGATCATCTGACGATAAAAAAAAGTCAACAGGAGTGTCCTTATGTGAGCGCCATCTACATCGGCATCTGTCATAATAATGATCTTATGATACCTTGCCTTTGATGGATCGAATTCCTCTGCGCCTATACCGGTACCGATTGAGGCAACGAGATTGCGTATTTCTTCGCTGGCAAGCATCTTATCAAATCTTGCCTTTTCTACATTCATAATCTTACCTCGAAGAGGTAGAATCGCCTGAAAACGCCTGTCTCTTCCTTGTTTTGCACTACCGCCTGCGGAATCACCCTCCACAATAAAAATTTCTCTCTTTGCGGGATCTTTCTCCTGACATTCAGCCAATTTACCGGCCATAAGAATATCTTGGCCGCCCTTTTTCCTTGTTAGCTCTTTTGCCCTTTTGGCCGCCTCTCTTGCCCTGGCCGCATCCACGGCCTTAGTAAGGATCTTTTTGGCCACTGAAGGATTTTCTTCAAGATAGCTCGAAAGTTCTTCGTGAACTATTGAAGACACTATTGATTTTACTTCACTGTTTCCTAATTTTGTCTTGGTCTGGCCTTCAAACTGAGGATTTGGCACCTTGACTGATAGAACACAAGTAAGACCCTCTCTTACATCTTCACCCTCAAGCTTTTCCTTCAATTTTTTTGGAACAATGTCATCACCGGCATATTTATTAATACATTTTGTCAAGGCCGATCTAAATCCAGCTACATGGGTACCGCCTTCTTTGGTGCGAATATTATTTACATAACTTAAGATTCTCTCCGAATAGGCCTGGTTATATTGAAAAGATATTTCCAACTGTACCTGATTTCGCTCCCCATAAATATCAACGGGTTTTTCGTGAACCAACTCCTTGTTCTTATTAAGATACTCTACAAATGAAGTAACTCCCCCTCTAAAGTGATATTCTTTATTATTTCCGGTTTTCTCATCTTCGAGATAGATTTTGACAGATGAGTTCAGAAAAGCCAATTCTCTCATTCTGGCCTGTAATATTTCATACTGAAACTCTGTTGTCTCTTTAAATATTTGACTATCCGGTTTAAATGTTATTCTTGTACCTCTCTTTTGAGTAGACCCAAGAAACTCTATTGGACCAACAGGATCCCCTTTTTTGTAAGTCTGCCTATAAGCCTTTCCACCTCTATAAACTTCTGCTTTCAGGTATTCAGAAAGGGCATTGACCACTGAAACCCCTACCCCGTGAAGACCTCCGGATACTTTATAGGTCTGATGATCAAATTTGCCACCAGCGTGTAAACGGGTCATTACCAGCTCCAAGCCCGGTATCCCTTCTGTTGGATGAATATCTACAGGTATGCCCCTGCCATTATCCTCAACCACAACGCATCCGTCTTCCTGAATTATAACCTTTATAGAGTTGCAATAACCAACCATCGCCTCATCAATACTATTATCTACTACTTCATATACTAGGTGATGCAGACCTTCTATAGAAGTATTTCCTATATACATAGAAGGCCTTTTGCGGACTGCTGCCAATCCTGTAAGCACCTTTATCTGTTTAGAAGCATACTCTTGTTCACTCTTATCTATTTTATTATTGTTTTCCATATACTTAATAATTAATCCTCTTATTATTTATTTTCTTCTTTAACAAGATTCATTGGCATAATTAAGCCTAAAAATCCGATATCTTGCTTGCCGGTCAGCAAACATGGAGATTCAGGATTATTAGCAGTTAATTCCACCCTGTCTGAGTCCATTACAGATAACGCATCCATAAGGTATTTTGCATTAAAGGCTATTTCAAAAGGCTCTCCACTATAATCTATATTAATTGTTTCATTTGCTTCTCCAATTTCCTTATAGAGTGACTCTATTTCAATTAATTTTGGTGTAACGTTGGCTTTAACACCTCTAAAAGTAGTATCTGACGAAAAAATTGATATACGTTTTAGTGCATTAAAGATTTCTAATCTATTAAAAACTAAATAACGATCTTTACTCTTTGGTATTATATTACGATAGTCAGGAAATTTACCTTCAACCAACCTCACTACTAAGTGATCATTATTGCACTTAACAAAACAAAAGTTGTTATCAAAGCCCCAAAGCATTCTTTCATGACCTTCTATAATTTTTTTAATTTCTTGTGCCCCTTTTTTGGGAATAATAACTCCTTGCTCAAGTCCTAACCCTTTTTCCGTAATAAACTTTTCCATTAGGCTGAGTCTGTGGCCATCTGAAGTTACCATACGTATTGAAGATTTTCCTTCTTCATCATGTTCTTCCTCAAAATATATACCTGATAGACTGTATTTACGGTCGTCATAAGATGAAGAAAAAATTGTCTTTTCGATCATTTCTCTTATAATTGAAGATTCTAAATCAACAGCATTTTCAGTATTTACATGTCTAAATTTTGGAAAATCATCAGGAGCTATTCCTCCTATCTTATATTCAGCTTTTTTATCAGCTCCGATTTTCAGCCAAGTATCTTTATATTCTTCAAAAAATATTTCTTCAGATGGGAATTCTTTAACTATTTCATAAAATTTTCGTGCATTAAGAGTGATAGCTCCTTGTTCTATAACCGAACAAGGAATTTTGCTCTTGTAACTTATTTCTAAATCGGTAGCTTCAACAAATAGATAATTTTCATCCGTATAAATAAGTACATTGTTAATAATAGTCATCGAGGTTTTTTTATCTATAATAGTTTGAATTTTTGAAAGAGGAGTCAAAAAATCAGTCTTTTTAACAGAAAATTTCAGCATATTATTACTCCAAATTTAATATAAATAAAAAGAATGTTAATAAATATTGTTATTAGAGTTTAAAAAGTAATTAATCAATTGATATTATATGAAATTAATTAAGTAAGGATACTTTTAATAGTTTTGATTTATTGTTCAAAAAAAGAATATGGTTATTTATTAAAAAAGACCAACAGTTTTTTAACAACAAATTAACAAAAAACACTTTTGCATGTTTTAAAAATATGCATTATGAATAAGGGTGTAGATAGGTGTAAAGGTACCATATAATGAAAAATTTTTCCAATGAATTGATTAAAATTATCAGCGATAGAGTAAAAGATATCGGGCCGTTAACATTTAAGGATTTCATGGAGATAGCCCTTTATCATGAAAAATATGGATATTACTCCAGACCGTATGTGCCTATCGGAAAAAGGGGGGATTTCATTACAAGTCCTCATGCGCACTGTCTTTATGGGGCATTACATGCGAGGCAGATAGAGGAATTTTGGAACATCTTAGATCGTAAGGACTTTACTATTATTGAAATGGGCGCTGGAGCTGGTTATCTTGCACAAGATATTTTGTCTTATTTATCAAAAAGGGAAATTTTTAAATCTATTAATTATATAATAGTAGAACATAAGGCAGCAGTTGCTTCATGTCAGCAGCAGTTGTTAAAACCATTTATCAATAAAATCAAATGGATAAATAGACTTTCTGAATTGAATTCCGTAACCGGTTGTATTATTTCAAATGAGCTTTTAGATTCTTTTCCTGTCCATGTCATTCAAAAGGAGTTTTCAGGTTTTAAGGAAATTTATATAGACTTCAGGGAAGATGAGATATCTACAGAGGTCTTTGGAGACCTTAGTGTTTATAAACTGATGGAATACGCAAAGACGATCCCTTCAGAGATCCCGGAGGGTTATCGTACAGAAGTAAATCTTGGTATTAAGACATGGATTTCAGAATTAACCGATATAATTTACGAAGGTTTTGTGGTCACAATAGATTATGGATATACAAGAAAAGAATACTTCCATCCAGCGAGAAACAGAGGAACCCTTTTGGCCTATATGAATCACAGTGTAAACGAAAATCTGTATGAGAGACCGGGAGAGCAGGATTTGACCGCCCATGTTAACTTTAGTGATTTACACCGATGGGGACAGGATGAGGGTTTTTTCACTCTGGGATATGCGCCTCAATGGGCCTTTTTGGCAGGACTTGATTTTGAGGAAACCTTTTTGGAACTTTCAGGTGGAAAATTTGACCCGTTTTCACCTGAATTGGCCGCGGTTAAAATGCTGTTGTTGCCCCAGGGAATGGGAGAATCTCACAAGGTACTGGTGCAAGGAAAGGGAGTTCCGTCTGATTTGTCTTTAAAAGGATTTTCTCTGAAAAATATCATGAAGAGGCTTGAGTAAGAAAAATGGGTCGGTTCGATCTAGCCATATTTGATTGTGACGGGGTGATTCTGGATTCAAGGGAGGCCAATAGAACCTATTATAATACAATACTTGATGAATTCGGGCGCGGGCCAATGAATGATAAAGAGCTTTCCTTTGTGCATATGCACACTGCCGAGGAGTCAATAAAGTATTTATTTAAGGATTGTGCGGCAGATCTTAAGGAGGCCTTGATTTATAGTCAGCGGCTGGATTATACGAATTTTCTTGATTGTTTGATTATGGAGCCTGGAGTCGGTGATACTATAGAATCTATTAGACCCCCGATGTTGACTGCTATATCCACAAACCGAAGTACTACAATGCCAATGATTATTGATATTTTTGGATTGGATAAATGGTTTGATATTATCGTTTGCGCGCTTGATGTCAAAAACCCTAAACCGGATCCAGAGGGAATTTTTAAAATATTAGAGATGTTGGGAGTTAAGAAAGATCGGACTATCTATATAGGTGATTCTGCTGTGGATGAAAGGGTTGCACAAAGAGCAGGAATTCCATTAATTGCCTATAAAAATAGTAAGTTAAAGGCTTTGTTTCACGTGGAACATTTCCTTCAGATAAAGGAAGTTTTGTTTAATTAGGAGTTTGATCTGTTCTGTTTGTCCTTTTGTTTCAGATCAGAAGTGGTACCACTTTTTATTTTGAAATTCTTTCAACTCCATGCATGTATTTGATCAATACATCAGGAATCAAGACGCTACCATCTTTCTGCTGGTAGTTTTCCAATATACTCACAACGGTACGCCCCACCGCCAGCCCAGACCCGTTTAGTGTGTGCAGCAAACGGGTTTTTGTCTGACCCTTGGGGCGATAACGTATATTTGCACGCCTTGCCTGAAAGCTATCAAAATTACTACAGGAAGAGATTTCGCAAAACCTGTTTTGCCCTGGCAGCCAGACCTCGATATCGTAGGTTTTTGAAGCGGAAAAACCAAGGTCTCCGGTACATAACTCAATAGTCCTATATGGGAGACGGAGTTTTTGTAGAACCTCTTCAGCATCTAAAAGCAATGATTCTAGTTCAGCAGCAGACTGTTCCGGCTGACAAAATTTAACGAGTTCCACCTTATTAAATTGGTGTTGCCGAACAATTCCCCTGGTATCTTTTCCATATGATCCTGCCTCTGATCTAAAACATGGCGTAAAGGACACATAATGGATAGGCAGAATCTCTTCTTCAAGAACTTCGTCACGATGTAAGTTGGTAATGGGTACTTCCGCTGTTGGTATCAGATAATAATTCCTGTTTTCTAGCTTAAAGAGATCATCAGCAAATTTAGGCAGTTGCCCTGTGCTTAGGAGGGACTTTTCGTTTACTATAAAAGGTGGAAGTATTTCTGTATAACCGTGTAGGTCTTGGTGCAGATCCAACATGAAATTAATCAATGCCCTTTCGAGTTTTGCTCCCAATCCTCGGTAAACGGCGAATCTTGCACCTGCTATCTTTGCAGCTCTCTCAAAATCTAAAATATTGAGCGCTTCTCCTATTTCCCAATGTGGCAACGGCTTGAAATCAAATTCTAATATATCTCCCCAGGTCCTTATGACAGGGTTTTCTGTCTCGTCTTTACCCAGCGGCACAGAGGGGTGTGGTAGGTTTGGTATTGAAAGAAGATATGTGTTAAGAGAAACCTCTTTTATTACAAGAAGATTGTTTAGCTCTTTAATTCTGGATGCAACATACTTCATTTGGGATATAAGTTGTTCAGCATCTTTTTTTGCTTTTTTTTGTTTTCCTATTTCCTCCGACACCCTGTTTCTGAGGTTTCTTAGATCTTCTACTTCTTGAATCAAGCTTCTCCTTTGGGAGTCAACCTTAAGCAGAGAATCAAGCGGGAAATCATTGCATCTAGCCTTCAGGGCTTTGCTAACCAATTCGCTGTTTTCACGTATGAATTTTATTTCTAACATAAAAAGTCCTCAAGAATTCCTTAAAGAGATCTAACGTTAAGGCTTTGTGCTTAAATACCGTTAGCTTTAATATATAATCAGAAGATAACCTCAAATAGCAGAGTAATCAAATTATAAAATAATAGTCATCCGACCCGGTTCCCTCTCTGGTCAATAGTATGCGAACAGGGGTTAGTCTCGATAATAAGTCCGCCATGGTTTTCCATGGGGCCCCGGTCATTAAATGCATCCAACCACAAACATGTATATGATATGAACTTGCCTTGGGATGAGATACAAGATTCGGCAACGCGTTTTCATGAACCCTTTGAATCCTATACGCAAGGGTTTTTTCTCTCTTTTCCCAAGACCTGTTTGAGAGCCAGGACAGCTGTTGTCCCGGTTTTGTAAAATGGTTTGGTTTAGAAAGTGCAATTTTTGCCTGAGAATGACATTCTCTAAAGTGTTCATCTAGGTCGAAATCAGGTTCATCTGTAAGTTTGAGGAGATTTTTGCTTGAAACGACCCAGCTTTTCCATAAAGGTAGTTCGGCTCTCGCCAGATCGCTACTGTCAATGGGAAGACATGGAATATTATTTGCTTTACTATATCTGTATGCTACATCCCATTCAAAGGGTATTTGAAGCTGGAGTTTAAGCAGTTTGAGCCTGGAGTGATTCCTTTTTTCTTCGGGAAGTCTGTGTTTTAAATACCTAAGACGAGTTAGCCACCTTTTTTTGTTAGCCAATCTGTATCTGACTGAAAAACCGCTGATTTCTATGGTTAAAATGCTCGGCTGGAATGTTTCAATTATTTTAGAAAGACCCTTTCCGCCTTGTGGATCAAGGTGGACTGTACCAACGAGTATAAGATCAGGCATTTATTTAATCTTATTTAAGTTGACAAAAGGACTCAAATTTTTTCCCGATCTAAGCTTCTATATTGTACGGCTTCGGATAGGTGAGCCATAGTTACATTGGTGGCTTCCTCAAGGTCCGCAATAGTTCTTCCTATCTTTATTATTCTATGAAATGCCCTTGCGCTCAAGGCCAGTTTGCTTGCGACAGCCTCCAAAAAAGACCTGTTTTTTTCTGACAACTTACAAAAAAACCTTAGTTCTTTAGAGGACATTTGTGCATTGCAGTGTATAGAAAGACCTCTGAATCGTTGTTCCTGTATTTTCCTGGCTCCAACAACTCTTTTTCTGATTATAGCCGAACTTTCTCCTCGCCTTGCATGCCCAAGATCCGAATAGGGAACCGCAGGAACCTCGATCTGAATATCTATTCGGTCCAGTAAAGGCCCTGATATCCGGTTACGATAACGAATTATCTGACTTGGAAGACAAGAGCACTTATGTCGCGAATCGCCTAAATGCCCACAAGGACATGGATTTTGAGCGGCCACAAGGGTAAATCTTGCGGGAAATGAGAGTGTAATCGCGGCCCTTGCAATAGTAACAATCCCATCTTCAATAGGCTGTCTAAGACTTTCCAGAACGTTCTTTCTGAATTCAGGTAGTTCATCCAGAAAAAGCACCCCGTTGTGCGCAAGGCTCACTTGGCCCGGTCTCGGTACAGTTCCTCCACCAATTAGACCGGCATCTGAAATGGTATGATGGGGTGAGCAAAAAGGCCTTAAAGTAATTAAAGGATCGTCTGAAGGCAAAAGCCCCGCTACACTATATATAGTAGTAGTCTCAAGGGCTTCTTCAAAGGTGAGCGAGGGAAGGATTGAGGGAATGCGTTTGGCCAGCATGGTCTTTCCAGACCCGGGTGGGCCTATCATGAGTACGTTGTGACCGCCCGCGGCAGCGACTTCAAGCGCCCTTTTTACATGTTCCTGTCCAATTACGTCTTGAAAGTCTCCATATTGGGATTGTTCCTCCTTGAATAGTTCGTTTAGATTAATTCGCTGTGGTTCGATCTTAATATTGTCTACCAAGAAACCCACCACCTCTGATAGATGTTTTGCTGGATACACAGCAGTTTCTCTTACCACGGCGGCTTCCGGCGCATTTGCCTTGGGAACTATAAAACCACTAAGGTTCCATTCTCTGGCGGCAAGGGAAAGGGGGAGAATGCCCTTTGTAGGTTTTAATGTACCGTCAAGAGATAACTCTCCTGCAAGGCAGTATCTACTAAGTATGTTCTGCGGAATGATCTCTGTAGTACACAGAATGGCGCAAGCTATAGGCAGATCGAGGGCCGATCCCTCCTTTTTTATATCTGCTGGCGCCAAGTTGACTGTAATCCGTTGAGTGGGAAACGGATAGCCGCAATTTTTAATGGCGCTTTTGACCCTTTCCCTGCTTTCTTTAACCGCCCCTTCAGGAAGTCCAACCATATTGAAAGACGGAAGCCCGGGAGAAACATCTATCTCAATCTCTATTGGAAACGCATCTATCCCTATAACAACCCCACTTTTCGCCATAGCAAGCATGAGAAGCAGTGTCCTTTCTCGAGCATTTTTTCGTTATCGAAGTATTTTTGTATGGATACAATAATATATTAACTGATTACTTGATCGGCTAAAAAGGCCATTACCTAAAAGCTGGCTGGATTCATCGGCCTATGGTTTATAAAGAAGAAAAGGCCCATCTGTTTATAAACAGATGGGCCTTTTCTTCTTTATGTAATATGATTTAAATCGATTTTACATCATACCACCAGTGGGCATACCACCACCAGGCATACCACCACCCATCGGAGATTCTTCTTTAGGGATCTCTGCGACCATGGCCTCCGTTGTAATAAGCAGTCCGGAGACGCTGGCGGCATTTTGAAGTGCTATGCGGGTAACCTTTGTTGGGTCAATAATTCCAGCCTGCAGAAGGTCTTCATATTCCCCTTTTTCGGCATTAAAGCCGATATTTCCGTTTTTGGACTTTACATGTTCAACAACAACGGAACCCTCATGCCCGGCATTACCGGCAATCTGTCGAAGAGGCTCTTCCATAGCCCTTTTTATTATGTTGATCCCGTGTTCTTCGTCCGGATCCTCTACTTTAAGATTGTTCACTGCGTCCATGCAACGAAGATAGGCAGTGCCACCACCGGCGATTATTCCTTCTTCTACTGCAGCTCTTGTAGCGTTTAGAGCATCTTCCACCCTTGCCTTTTTTTCTTTCATCTCTGTTTCAGTGGCTGCACCAACGTTAATGACCGCCACTCCTCCGATAAGTTTGGCAAGGCGTTCTTGCAGCTTCTCTCTATCATAGTCGGAGGATGTCTCCTCGATCTGTGTACGGATTTGCCTTACGCGGCCTTCAATCTTTTCCTTGGAACCGGCACCGTCAACAATAGTAGTATTATCCTTGTCGATTATGACCCTTTTTGCTGTCCCGAGGTCATTTATAGATACATTCTCAAGTTTGATGCCCAGGTCTTCCGCAACCATCTCACCACCGGTCAAAATGGCGATATCTTCCATCATGGCTTTGCGTCTGTCTCCGAAACCGGGGGCTTTTACCGCACAAGTCTGAAGAGTCCCCCTAAGCTTGTTTACCACTAAAGTAGCCAAGGCTTCGCCCTCAACATCCTCTGATATGATCAGGAGGGGTTTACCCATCTTTGCTATTTGCTCAAGGATTGGCAGAAGATCCTTCATGTTACTGATTTTTTTCTCGTGAATCAGGATATAAGGATCTTCCAGAACACACTCCATCTTTTCAGGGTCTGTTGAAAAATAGGGAGAGGAATAGCCGCGATCAAACTGCATGCCTTCCACCACATCAAGAGAGGTCTCCATGGCCTTGGCTTCTTCTACCGTAATGACTCCTTCCTTGCCAACCTTGTCCATGGCCTCCGCAATGATATTACCAATAGTGGCGTCGTTGTTGGCGGATATGGTACCGACCTGAGCTATCTCTTTCTGGTCTTTGGTGGGCTTAGACATCTTTCTGAGTTGGTCTACGATAGCCTCAACAGCTTTGTCAACACCCCTCTTAAGGGCCATCGGATTAACTCCGGCAGCTACCAGCTTTGAACCTTCCGCATATATGGCTTGTGCAAGTATAGTTGCGGTGGTAGTACCGTCACCAGCGACATCACTGGTTTTGGAGGCCACTTCTCTTACCATCTGGGCACCCATATTCTCAAACTTGTCCTCGAGCTCAATCTCCTTGGCCACAGTTACGCCGTCTTTAGTAATGACAGGCGATCCAAAGGATTTTTCAATGATGACATTGCGACCCTTGGGACCAAGGGTTACCTTGACTGCATCAGCCAAGGCATTAATGCCTATTAACATGGCCTCCCTGGCCTTTATGTTGTATTTGATTTCTTTAGCTGACATTGTTTAACCTCCGTTATTCGGTTCTTATAAGCGTGTTTGTTTTCTTGTTTTAAATTGGAATGTTATTGGGTTAACTAGTCTTCGATAATACCAAGGACGTCGTCTTCCCTCATTATCAGATACTCATCTCCGGCAATTTTTACCTCTGTGCCGGAGTATTTGCTAAACAGTATGCGATCCCCCTCTTTTACATCCAAGGGCTTGATTTCGCCGTTTTCAAGGATTTTGCCGTTTCCGGCAGAGACGACTTTCCCCTCGGCCGGCTTTTCTTTTGCACTGTCGGGGATGATAATTCCACCCTTGGTTTTTTCTTCTTCCTCTAAACGTGTTACCAAAATTCGGTCGTGTAACGGACGAATTTTCATAGCATTTCTCTCCTTTTTTCTATAAAGTTATTCAAAATAAATTAATTTAAAATGAGCCGAAAGCCTAGACCATCGACTCGAGTGAGTCCGTCTTCCTGAGGTGTTGCGCACAAAATTTTCCTTTTAATAAGGATGACCACGTAATTATATTAGCACTCATCAACGACGAGTGCTAATATAATTACGCTTTTTTGGAATGCAATACCTTTTTGAAAATAAATATTTTGTCTTTACGGCCTAATGATAATTGAAAAGGTGTAAATAATTACAACATATCTATAAAAATAGACAGCAGCTCTTTGTGAATCAAGCCGTTTGTTGCTAATATTTCTGGAACAAATGGAGAATAAGCGTTGCCTGAAAAATCTGATGTTTTTCCACCGGCTTCCTCTAAAATCAGTTGACCCGCGGCAGTATCCCATGGTTTAAGCTTAATTTCCCAGAAACCGTCCATCCGGCCGCAGGCCACATAGGCCAAGTCCAGAGCAACTGCCCCTGCCCTACGGATTCCTTGGACCCTAATCAGAACCGCCTTAAATGCGGCCATAACTTTAGCGGGTTTCTTCCTGACATCAAGAGGATCTATGATCCATGCAGGACCCGTCGGGGTTTTAGTGTAAGTAAAATGTGATTTTTCAGCAATAAAATCGGCTTGGACCCCTGTCTTGTTCAACATGGCAAGTATGGTATTCTCTGAGGAAATGTCGGCTTCAGTTACTAGGTCTATATCACCCTTATGTCTTATTTTATGAGGTTTGCCGTATAATTTCCTTAAGATCTTTCCGGCCTCAAATGCGGCCTTTCCTGTTATTTCTAAAATGTGCGCCGTTTTTGGATCGTAGCCTGCAATACATCTTTCAATTCTTCTCATATGTTTTCTTCTAATGAGGCTTGATACGCGCTACTGTTTGTTTGCGGGTCCTTATCGTCGTTCGGGTTATAAAAATTATTGATATCTGAAGACGGAAAATGAATTATGAATTTTATAAGGTTCTTAGGATTGTTTGCCGGTAATTCGTAGAAAATGCCATGCCAAGAGAACCCCGCCGATGGTTATGGCAGAATCTGCGAGGTTGAAGGCCGGCCAGTGATATGAACCTAAAAAAAAGTCTAAAAAGTCAATAACAGATCTATGGCGTATTCTGTCTATAAGGTTTCCCAGTGCCCCTCCGAACACCAAAGAAGTTCCCCAAAAAAGTTGATGGCCGCGACTCCGCGAGCTTTTATAGAGATAAAGGAGGGCTGCGAGGGCGACCACGCTTATTACCTGGAAAAATATGTGACGCCATTTATCAGAACCTGCCAGAAATCCAAATGCCGCTCCAGTGTTGGTTATGTATGTAATATTAAAAAATCCTTGGAAAACCGGTCTTGTTTCATGGAGGTTAAGGTTGGAGACTATAATGGCCTTGGTGGTCTGATCTGAAAGCACGATCAGGAAAGCAACGAATAAAAAGGATTTTATTGAAAAAGGTTTAGACAGGGTCATGGTTTGGAGCCTTCCTGATTTTTGTCCTTTTTAAGGTCTTTATATGATTCGCTGTCCGGTGAAAGCAGCTTCATGGCCTTATCTTTGTGATATTGGGCGGATTGCTGATTTCCAATGGCCTTATAGTGACGATAGAAATACTCATGTGCCTCCCCATGTCTTTCGAGGGCGGCGAAACATCTTCCCATCTGCAGGTAAATACTTGCAGGATCAGGCCAGGATTTTTTCAGTGTTTTAAGTATGGGTAGTGCCTCAGACGGCTTTCCCAGCTCAAGGTAGGCCCTGGCCAAAAAGAACTTGGCGGTTGAATCTCCAGGATGTCTTTTGCTGTATGGACCCAATATAGAGGCGGCCTTTTTATATTTTCCTGCTGCAAAGTAAGCCCTTCCCTGATCTACCTTAAATCCAGATTTTTCCGGGGCTGAAGACACAAGGTTATCAAATGCCTTAATGGCTTTATCATATTCTCTGGCGGCGAGGAGTGATTGGGCAAGACCATAAAGGAGAAGTATATCATTTGGACTGGTATTGAGTTCTTGCTGATAATATTTCATCATGACCATCGGATCATGAGTTAAGATCCTGGTTTTGACCTGTAGCTTTCTTAATTCGAACCGGTCTTCCTGGAATTTTTGTATGCATCGCTCTCGTTCCCAAAGGTCCTCCAGATAGGTTATCCTCTCGCCGGCTCCCGGGTGGGTGGAAAGATAACTAGGTATGGCGCTTGTCCCAAGCCAGCGATATTTCTGCATTTTCTTTAAGACGGTAAGCAGCCCACGAAAATCATATCCGGCCTTGCATATCCATTGGCATGCTCTTCTATCCGCCTCTTCTTCATCTGTGCGGCTGTATTTAAGGGCGATAGACATATTTATGGCACCCGAGGTTGCAAATATGGCGGAACCCGCCTGTCCTTGTCCCAAAAATAGTCCTGCTATAGCAATTGCGGCGGTCGCTATGTTTATTCGCTGCATTCGATCCATGCGCCTGGCTATATGTCTACCCTGAACGTGGCCTATCTCATGGGCCAAAACGCACACAAGTTCATTTTCAGTATCGATTACCTCAAGCAGACCCGTATGCACGAATACGAGTCCTCCGGGCATGGCAAAGGCATTTAGGCCATCATCCTGTATGACGAAAAATTCATAATCAAAAAATTTGCCATCAACTTGGTCAAGCACCTTTTGGCCTACACGGGACACATATCCTACAATTTCCGGATCCTTTATCAGGGGGACCCGGGACTCAACCTGGTGCAGCAATCTATTCCTAAGTTCCCGTTCTTTCTCAACAGACATCATTGCGGAAAGGGGCGAGGCCCAAATCATATAGGCCAAGGCGAAAATAAAAAGAAGAGAAAGGCGATTACACATAAACATATGGTTGATTCGACCGAAAAATTCGATCTGCTGCGTTGCTTCAATTTTTCATCGGCTGCGATATGTGCGCAAAATAGAGTAAGTCCTTTATAATATATACGTTATTATAATAGTCAAATCGCTTTAATTAAAAAATCGGGTTTACTTGATTATTGAATTATGTAGTTCTTTTGTTTTTTGCACCTTTCTTTCTACCGGCTCCGGTCTTTTTCCATGCATGGTCGCGGTCGCCGAATTTCCCTTTTCTGTTTTTTTTGTCAAGCCCAGATGAAATTATGTGAGAAGGTGTGTCACGGAGTACAAAAGCCCCAATTTTTTCAAGCAGTGGGGCATCGCCCCCTGGAATTTTTCTGCTGTCAGGCCTTGCCTTGCTCAATTTGGATTTTTTGCGCTTGTCTTTTTCTTTAACAGGGGGAGGTGCTGGTATTTTCATCCATTGAACATCCATGCCTTCAACAAGATATATAGCCTTGCCGGCCCTTCTAAAGACCACACCTGCCTCATTACTCTTAAGAGCGGATATTTCCGCTATAATTGGGTGTTTGTCTCGGCGCTTTCCGATTTTTAAAGCCATTTCCTTTTCTGTGGATAATACAATCCACTTCTTGTTAACACTTGATTGCAGACCGTGAGCCATGACGTGCCCATGGGCTTTTGGTCTTATGCTGACGTAAAGCAATTCAGGGGGTTTGGCTTCATTGTATATCGTAAGATCAGGGCGTTGTGATTCCGGTCTAACCCTGACATAGTTTTCCTGATATTCGAATTTTTCCGGCTTGTAGAGAGAAAGGAATTGTATTAACCCCCTCGGGGTAATGTGGGACATCCCGGTCTCTTCATCAAGTGCCCGATGGAGTTCTTTGATGGAAAGCCATCCGCCTTTATCCAAGACTATGCCAAAGGCATCCGGACGTCGCCCCAGCATGACAAAAAGGATCTTCTCCAACCGTTTTAATGCTCGCTTGTCCATAACCCTTGCTTTTAATGATCAATTTAATGCGGTTCCGGCATTCTCCTGCTTTGAAGAAAGCAGGTATTTATATTATGGTTTGTATGATAAAATAAATACAAAGAGGTTCTGTTATATATTTTATAGAAAAGAGCATGAAAGATAAAGAGACCTTTCTGTTTTCGGCACTTGTTGCCGAAGAAGATATTAAGAGGGAAAAAACCAAGGCCAGAGAGATCAGGCGCAGCCGGTGGTGGCGCCAAAAGTGTGCTCAAGGGGTTTGTTTTTACTGTGGGAGCCGTGTGGGGTCCGCTAATCTTACAATGGATCATGTGGTTCCGCTGGTTCGCGGCGGTCTAAGCATTAAGAACAACTTGGTGCCGGCCTGTAAGGAATGCAATAACAACAAAAAATATCTGCTACCCATGGAGTGGGAAGAATATATTAAGAGCCGAAAGGAGTAAAGCATAGTGAAAAGTGACCTGTTTTTTCGGTCTTTAGTTAGTTTAAGAAAAGGGATAACTTTTATTATGTTGATTGCCGGTGTTGTTTTTTGTCCCTTATGGCAGGCTGTTGCGGCAACTGACGACACCGAAGCGGAGAAAGCCCCTGTGGGAGACGAGTACCTAATTGGTCCCACAGACATTCTAGAGATTCATATTTGGAGAGAACCCGATCTCTCCCGCACGATACCCGTGCGCCCTGATGGTAAGATAACCTTGCCTCTATTGAACGATGTGCAGGCCTCCGGACTCACTCCCATGGAGCTAAAGGCCGGAATTGAAAAGGGGTTGGCCAAGTTTATAGAATCCCCTGTAGTGTCGGTCGCTGTCCAGGAAATACACAGCAAGAACATATTTGTATTGGGACAGGTTGAATCTCCAGGCCAGTATCCACTTCAGCAGGATCTGACAGTAGTTCAGGCACTTTCCTTGGCAGGAGGTCTTGCAGAGTGGGCGGACCAGAGTGGTATTGTTATCCTGCGCAAGGAAAATGGAAAGCAAAGGCGAATCAAGTTTAATTACAAGGATGTTTCAAAGGGTAAACACCTAGAGGAAAATATAGTCTTAAAGGCAGGTGATACCATTATAGTGCCCTAGCTTCTATATCGCGAGGTAAATCGATATGCAACCATTCGGTTTTTACCATTTGTGTTTTTTAAAACGAGTTTCTATCTTGGTTTTAATTGCTGTCTTGTTTGTCGGTAATTCATGGGCCGAATGGCATTTTTTGCCGGCACTCGATCTGGAAGAGCGTTATGACAGCAATATGTATTTGAGTTCCGACAACGAGACCTCTGATTTTATAACCCGACTCAGTCCTGAATTAAGACTGGAAGATGTCAGTGCAACCAGGACCTTTGCTGCCAGCTATATCATGCATATGTATCATTTTGATCGTCATGATGAGAACAATTATATCGGGCACTCGGCCGAATTAAGCTGGGATCAAAGGCTAAGCCGGAATCTGTCCTGGCATATAATGAATAGTTACACCAGATCCGAGGAACCCCTGGAAGAGGATCCTGAGTATACCGGGGTAAGAGAGACCAGGAATATGTATACCAGAAACTCAGTAGATACTGGATTTACTTATCGGTTCGGCCAAGAGGACAGGGTAACCATATCTTATCTTGACAGCCGTCTTCAAAACAGAGATCCGGATATTGAAGATGATGTTGAATATGGTCCCGGCCTGGAGCTGGAATATTGGCTTACCCAGCGTCACGGTCTACTGCTGGATTATTCCTGGAGCAGAATAGATTATGAACACGATCCATCCGACCAAATGGATGAGATGGTTTTTGTCTATCAGTGGCGGCGGTCTCCACACACTACGCTGCATGTGGACTATGGGCTTGTGCTTTTTTCCTCTAAGGCCCTGGCGGCAGAAGAAGGGAACGACGACTATAATGTGCAGAGTATAGCCGCGGGTTTTGGTCATGATTTTGGGCCATTATGGAACCTGACAGGATCTTTTGGTTACTTTTTCTTTAATCCTAAGGAATCAGAGTCAGGTGATGGACCTGTATATCATCTCTCTTTGGGGCGCAGTTTTGCCAGGGGCTCTGTAACTCTCACTGGTGACGGTGGCTACAGGTTGGATTATTCCGGCGCGGATGCCGAGGGTTTTACAGAGTACAGAGGTCTGTCTCTTTCATCTGCCTATACCGTGTCTCCAAGGACCGAGCTGTATACAACCGCTTCATACATGTATGAGAAGGCCGAGGAAGAAGAGCGCACAAGAGATGAAACCTGGGGTGTCTCGGCAGGCATATCCTACGAGATATCTTCCTGGCTCACCGGGGCTGTCGAGTTGACACAGCGGGAGAGAAACTCTTCCGATGAAGAGGATGAATACAGAGACAGCCTTATGCTCTTAAGACTCAGAGGCACCTATGAATGGAGATAGTCGCCGACAAGGGCATATACAAAGAAGTCCATACCTGGGAATTTTATAGAAGAGGCTTAAGACTGAAAGCCATGGCGGCCATACAGAGCGGACAAAAGTCCATAGATATTTATCTATATCTTTCCCTGCTTTTTCGCAGGAAGTGGGAAATCGTCTTCGGTATGATCCCGTTTCTGTTGGCAGGTGTGATATACTGCCTTTTGGCCACCAAGATTTATAGTACCAGCACTACCATAGTAGTTGTGCCACAACGGGTCCCGGAGGCATATATACGGTCTACAGTGACCGGAGATATTGATGAGCGCATCAGAGGTATATGGCAAAAGGTCACCAGCCGGACAAGTCTTGAGCGAATTATTGAGCAGTTTGACCTCTATGCCGAGGCCAGAGAGGGGCTTCCGATGGAGACGGTTGTAGAGGTAATGAGAAGTAAGATCAAAATAGACAGTCCCAGAACAGCCCGCACAAACGCATTTATTCTGTCTTATGAGGGGAAGGATCCTATTGCCGTTACGAGGGTAGTCAATGCCCTGGCCAACATGTTTATTGAAGAAAATCTTAAATTAAGGGAGACGCAGGCCAAGGGCACTGCAGAGTTTCTATCCGAGGAGCTGGAGAAGGTCTATAGTGAGTTGAAGCGCCGAGAAGAGGCACTTAAAGAGTATAAGATGGAACACATGGGTGAGCTTCCCGAGCAGAGGGACAGCAACCTGGCGATGCTCCAGCGTCTTCAGGAAGAAGTTGAGACGCTGCAAGAAAATATCAGGAGAGCTGAAGACAGAAAGTTGTTATTACAGCGCCAAATTGCAGAAGAGCGGAGTAACCTGAGTTTAGCCTCTGATCTTTCCGGTTCTCAAGAGGGTGGTGTCACTCAGGCCCCGACTACCCTGGAAGGCCTGAGGGAAAGGCTTAAATCCCTTAGAATCCGGTATACCGATACCCATCCGGATGTTGTGAGTGTCAGAAATCTTATTGCCAAGCTTGAGAAGGAGCAGAATATGCAAAGCCCGGCATCGGATAGTGAAGAAACGGAAGAAGAAGAGGAAAGCGGCGCTATGGTTGATGCCGGAAGCCCTGCGAACTCCGTCATCGTGGGGCTTCAGTATCAGGTGAAGGGTTTGGACTTTGATATTAAGGCATCAAGGGAGGCATGTGATAAGATCCGGAAACAGATAGTTGTGTATCAGTCGCGTATTGAAAATACGCCCCGGAGAGAACAGGAGCTGCTTGATCTATCGCGCGATTATGAAAATCTGAGGACCTCCTATGAAAACTTGTTGAATCGCAAGATAGAGGCCGAGCAGGCAGCAGCTCTGGAAAGGAGACAAAAGGGTGAGCAGTTCAGGGTGATTGATCCGGCTAGAGTACCGGAAACATATATCAAGCCCGATGTAAAAAAGATTTTAGCCATGGCCCTTGTCCTGGCCGCAGGCGCAGGTCTGGGATTGGCCTTGGGCCGGGAGTATCTAAGTAATGTATTTTATGATCCAGGAGATGTTAAAAAGGCCTTAGACATCCCTGTTCTGGCCTGTGTACCCCTTCTTTTGACTGATGCCGAACGTCGGAAAAAGAGGCTCGCCGCCTTTTTTTTCGGTACTTTAGCAGTGGCTGGTTATGCAGTGATAACAGTCCTTTTATTTATTCTATGGAGCAGGGGCCCCGGTGCCCTTGAAGGACTTTTCTAAATCTTATGTATCTCAGTTATTATGGATTAAATGAACACCCCTTTTCCATCTCGCCTGATCCAAACTTTTTATATCTCAGCGATATCCATCGCGAGGGACTGGCCAATCTGACCTATGGAATTGCTCAAAGAAAAGGCTTTGTATTAATCACTGGTGATGTGGGTACCGGTAAAACCACCTTAATATATGCCCTTCTTGCGCAAGTTCCACAGAAAGTGAGGGTTGCTTTCATATCCAGCCCTACTCTTACAAGAGAAGAGTTTTTTTATCTTTTAGCAGATGCATATAAATTGGGGGCGATTGAACACAAGGCCCACTTTCTCGTCAGATTTACACAGTTTTTAGAAAAGGCTTATGGCCGTGATGAAAACGTTGTGTTGATCGTGGACGAGGCACATTCTCTAACTCTCGAATTATTGGAGGAGATAAGGCTTCTTTCCAATCTGGAGAATTACTCTTACAAGCTTGTAAACATAATCCTGGTTGGGCAGCCCGAACTCAATGACAAACTATCCGGTCCTGAGATGAGGCCGCTGACACAGCGTATAACCCTAAAGTATCATTTGTCTTCCATGACCTTCAATGATACGGCTAAATATATAGAGACACGTTTGATCAGGTCCGGAGCTAAAGACATAGGTATTTTTACTGAATCTGCAATACAAAGCCTTTATGAATATGCCGGAGGCATTCCGAGATTAACAAATATCTTTGCAGACCACGCGCTTCTTACAGGTTATGTCAGGGGCCTGAAACGGATTGACAATAGAGTAATAGAGGAGTGTGCAGCAGAACTCGGATTATCCGGCAGCAAAGAGGAGAAAGATAAAGACTGCACAAGGATTCCGCCTTATCTCAGATACAGAGGCCTCATCAAAGCCGTTTTGATTATATGTATATCATTGGGGTTACTCGTTCTGTGGTGGGACGTACTGATGAATGAGGGTATTCTAACTAGTAGTATTTACAATATTTTTGATGAAGATAATCCCATGGCTGGTCATGAATTGACTGTGAACGGCCTGGAATAAAGAGTAAAATAGTTAAAAGGTAAAGAAAAAAATGGGTAAGATTGCCGATGCCCTGGAGAAGGCAGGGAAAGAGCAGGTACCAATTCGACATGAGAGGGATATCAAGCCGGTCTGTCAAGACAGGATTGACTCCGGGACGGATTTTCAGGCTAAAGAAGAGGCGGTATCTGAAACAAAGGCCTTACAGGGTCCGGTTGATCCTAAGCTCGTGGTATTTCGAGATCCTTTTTCTCCTGCTTCGGAGCACTTTAAGATGCTTCGGTCCCAAATCCTTTATCCCAAGGACGGTAAGCGTCGCCGGCTTATACTTGTGACATCTGCCATGGAGGGTGCCGGCAAGACCACAGTAGCATGTAACCTTTCAGTAAGCATTGCACAGAGTGTAGATCCTTATGTTCTCTTGATAGACGCCGACATCAGGAGATCATCTGTATGTAGTATGCTGGGCCTGGAGCCGGCCGAAGGGCTTTCAGAATATCTTCAGAGGAACGCGAACTTGTCCAAATACCTTATCAGGACCCCTATGACAAAGTTGACAGTTCTTCCCGCCGGCCGTTCAGTGACGAATCCTGCTGAACTTCTGACTTCCGCTAAAATGAGACATCTCTTTGAAGAGGCACGGGAGAGATATTCGGATCGTTTTATCATCGTGGATTCTCCTCCTGTCAACCTTGCTGCCGAGACCTTGAGTCTTTCTCAAAATGTCGATGCCGTGGTTTTTGTGGTTCGTTACGGTTTTACCGATAAGGATTTGATAGAAGAGGCCATAACAAAAGTGGGTGAGGACAAGATACTTGGAATTGTCTTTAACTGTTTTGAAAGTCCGCCCGGAAGGTATTCCTATTATAAAAAGAGATATCCTTATTATAGTTCAAAATCATAAGCCAAATGAGCAAAGCCGGCTTAAAATAAGGAGTCTGTTTATTGGTGATTATTCTGTCTTGCCGGTTGTTCTATGATCAGAGTTTTTGGGAAACAATATTCCATTAGAAGATTGTTTTTTTTTGGTGGGGAAGGCCTTTTTCTATTCTTATCCCTGGTTACAGTTGTGGCCTATCGCAATGGTGGAGCAATTTCCGCATCCGATATATTGTCCCTTTGGCCCAGGTTGTTTCTGATAGTTTCTGTCTGCCTGTTGTCTCTTTACTACTATGATCTATATACTTTCAGGTCCGGTTTCAATTATCTAGAGATGACCATACGCCTGCTTCAGGCCCTTGGTAGCGCCTCAATTTTTTTGGGATTTCTTTATTTTGTCTTTCCGGTCCTTTTGCCCGGTCGGTGGGTCTTTTTGGGTAGCCTGCTCGTCTTTATATTGTTAAGCAGTCTTTGGAGATATGTCTATTGCTGGATGCTTAGAAAAGAATGGTGGACTATTCCTGTCTTGGTTGTGGGGTCCGGCAACTTTCCTGAAGAGATAATCCGAGAAGTCAAGGATAAGAGTGACTGCGGTTTCAGGATTGCGGGTGCAGTCCTGGACACATTGCCGGTTCAGGATGACGCCTATAGTGACATAAGGGTCTTTAATTCTTTTTCTGATTTGTCTCAGCGTGTACGAGATACTGGAGCGGAAGAAATTATTGTTGCCATGGATCAGCGGAGAGGCAGGATCCCCCTGGATGAACTCCTGGACTGTAAGATGAAGGGGCTGCCTGTTCTTGAAGGAGAGACCTTTTATGAAGAGCTTACGGGTAGATTGCTGGTTGACATGATAAATCCCAGTTGGCTGATTTTTCGCAAGGGTTTTCAAAAGTCGTGGTTAATGATGACAACAAAGCGACTTATTGGTACATGCATATCAGCTATTGGCCTTTTATTTACATTTCCGATTATTGTGCTGACTTCCATATGTATTAAGCTGGATTCCCCAGGTCCTATATTCTATAGGCAGGAGAGGGTTGGCAGGGGAGGCAAGACCTTTATTTTGATTAAATTTCGTTCTATGCGACAGGACGCGGAACGTGGAGTGGCTAAATGGGCAAAAAGGGATGACGCAAGGGTTACCCGGGTCGGTCGAATAATTCGCAAACTCAGGATAGACGAGATCCCACAGATGTGGAATGTTCTTAAAGGCGAAATGAGTTTCGTTGGACCCAGACCTGAGAGGCCACAATTTGTAAGCGAGCTGACAAAGAAGATCCGGTATTATAATCAACGCAGCACCGTTCACCCGGGGATTACAGGGTGGGCTCAGATCAGCTATCCCTATGGGGCCTCAGAGGAAGATGCCAAAAAGAAGCTTGAATACGACCTTTTCTATATAAAACATATGTCTATAATACTGGATCTTTATATAATACTTAAGACTGTTAAGACAATCCTTTTCAGAGAGGGGTCTCGTTAGCCTGGAAAGAGAGTTTTCAAAGGTAAGAAAGAGACTTCATATTATTAAGGCATTGATTGTAGTATGTTTAAGAGCACTAATTTTGGGGAGAATATATGTGCGGCATAGTAGGGTATATTGGTCACAGGTGCGTATTGCCGGTACTCCTAGATGGCCTCAGGAGGCTGGAGTACAGGGGCTATGATTCAGCCGGGGTGGCCTATATCCACAAGAGGTCTGTCTTTCGCATCAGAAGCGAAGGTAAGCTGGACAAGCTAGACCTGTTATTAGACGGTATCCGCGATCTACCAAGTTCCATTGGTGTGGGCCATACACGCTGGGCTACTCATGGGGAGCCCAATGAGTCTAACGCCCATCCACACACAGACTGTACAGGAAATCTGGTTGTAGTTCACAATGGTATTATTGAAAATTATTATACCCTTCGCCAACAGCTCCAGTACGAGGGCCATGTCTTCAAATCAGAGACAGATACTGAGGTCCTGGCACACCTTGTGGAAAAATATTTGAAGGGAGATCTGGTTCAGGCTGTCAGGGACGCCCTGATGGAAGTTGAAGGCGCCTATGCTATCGGCGTGTTGTGGCAGGGCAATCCCGATATATTGGTTGCCGCGCGAAAGCAGAGCCCCATGGTCTTGGGGCTTGCCGATAACGAGAGCTTTCTGGCCTCGGATATACCCGCCCTTTTGCCCTATACGCGCGAGGTAATCTTTCTGGATGACGGGGAGATGGCCGTCCTTTCCAGGAGGGATATCGAAGTGAGACGTATAGATAACGGTAAGTATATATCAAGAATTCCTCAAACCATTTCCTGGGATGCTACCATGGCGGAAAAGGCCGGATATAAGCATTTTATGTTAAAGGAAATATATGAGCAGCCTCAGGCCGTGCTCAACACCTCTCGCGGTCGCGTGTTGCCCGAGTTCGGAAGAGTGAGCCTGCCGGAAATTGAACTGTCTCCAGATTTAATAAAGGGCTTCAGGAGGGTCGTGCTTCTTGCCTGCGGCACATCCTGGCATGCAGGCCTTGTAGCAAAATATTGGATAGAGAAATGGGCGCGTCTTCCTGTGGAAGTGGAGCTCGCTTCTGAATTTCGTTACAGACATCTTATACTGGATAAGACCGTGCTCACAGTTCCCATTTCCCAGTCAGGAGAGACGGCCGATACCTTGGCCGGGCTGCGGATGGCAAAAAAGCTGGGTTCAGTTGTAATAGCTATCTGCAATGTGGTGGGGAGCACCATAACCAGAGAGTCAGACGGTACGGTTTATACCCATGCCGGACCTGAAATAGGGGTTGCCTCAACTAAGGCCTTTACCAGTCAGCTTTCAGCCCTTTATGTACTTGCACTTTATTTAAGCCAGGCAAGAAACAGCCTTGCCAGGGAAGATGTTAGAGGCAAGATTTCAGCTCTCATAAGTGTTCCCAGGTTACTGGAAGAAGGTCTCGTGTCATGGCATAAACAGACCATGGAGTTGGCGGATATCTTTTACAATTACAGGGATTTTTTATATCTTGGCAGGGACATTCATTTTCCTGTCGCCCTTGAAGGGGCCCTGAAGCTTAAGGAGATTTCATACATCCATGCGGAGGGATATGCGGCAGGGGAAATGAAACACGGTCCAATCGCCTTGATTGACAAGAATATGCCGGTGGTAGCCCTGGCCCCCCGTGATCATGTTTATGATAAGGTGCTTAGTAATGTGGAAGAGGTGAAATCCAGACGCGGTATCGTGATAGTTGTTGGGGAAGAGGCCGATGAGGCCATTTCCAGGATCGCAAAACATGTTGTGTCAGTCTCCAGACCGGAAGACCCTGACGTCAATCCATTTCTTTATACTATTCCTTTACAGTTATTGGCCTATGAAATAGCAGTGGCCCGTGGATGTGATGTGGATCAGCCACGCAATCTGGCAAAGAGCGTGACGGTTGAATAGCGGTCTTTCTGGTGTGAACAGTTGCCCGGCATGAATAAGGAGAATTATTGAATGATTGCTGAATCATCTAATACAATAAAAAAAATACTGGTTACAGGTGCTGCCGGATTCATAGGATATCACCTTTCCAGACGACTTCTGGAAGAGGGAAGAGAGGTCGTGGGTCTTGATAACATGAATAACTATTATGATCCGGGTCTCAAAGAGGCACGCCTTTCCAGGCTTATACCATATGTGAATTTCAAATCAGTGCGAAAGGACTTGTCAGACAGGGCGGCAATGGAAGAACTCTTTGCGGCCGAGATGTTTGACGGAGTGATCAACCTGGCGGCCCAGGCAGGCGTGCGCTATTCCATAATAAACCCCCATTCCTACGTGGATTCAAACCTTGTAGGCTTTATGAACGTCCTTGAGGGCTGCCGGCATAATAAAGTCAGGCATTTGGTCTTTGCTTCATCAAGTTCTGTATACGGGGCAAATACAAAAATGCCTTTTAGTGTCCATGATAATGTGGATCATCCGGTATCCATCTATGCCGCTACCAAAAAGGCCAACGAGTTAATGGCACATACTTACAGCCATCTATACGGCATGCACTGTACGGGCCTGCGCTTTTTTACCGTTTACGGTCCCTGGGGAAGACCAGATATGGCACTTTTTTTGTTTACAAAGGCCATATTAAAAGATCGTCCTATAGATGTATTTAATAATGGTAAAATGCGCAGGGACTTTACATACATAGATGACATTGTTGAAGGCGTGCTAAGGGTCTTGGACAAGCCAGCGACTCCCGGTCCCGGCTGGTCCGGTGACGCACCAGATCCCGGTTCGAGCTATGTACCCTACAAGCTCTATAATATTGGCAACAATCAGCCGGTGGAGTTGTTACACTTCATTGAGATAATAGAAACATGCTTGGGAAAGAAGGCCCGGAAGAATCTGTTGCCTATGCAGCCGGGAGACGTTCCGGCCACTTACGCAAATATTGATGACATAATGAGAGATGTAGGATTTAAGCCAAGCACCACTTTAGAAGAAGGGGTTCCCAGGTTCATTTCCTGGTATAGGGATTATTATAAGTAGTTACGTCCTAGCCTTGCCGCGGGTAAAGATCCGCTTCTTTATACAGCCGCTGCACTGTAACATAATACACCCTTGCCCTTTCAAGACCGCGAACTGCCTTTATGTATTTATTCTTTTTCTGAAGGCCCTTGCATCTACCCCTGAAAAGCAATAACACCATACTTATTTTCGATCCTGACTGTACACAACCTGGATACCATTCGTCTCATTTATAGTACATGTTAATTGTTCGCCACATTGAAAATCTTAAGTCTTGGCATAGAGAAAAGCATCATGCTACAATGAGATCGCAGATCCAAAGGAGGCTAAAGGAATGAGAGTGTGGCCGGGAAAGCCCTATCCCTTAGGCACTACATGGGATGGAATGGGGGTAAATTTTGCCCTGTTCTCAGAGCATGCCGAGAGTGTAGAGCTCTGTCTCTTAGATTCTGTCAACGCGGAGCAGGAGAGTCATCGCATCGTTCTTCCGGAATACACGGATCATGTCTGGCATGGATATCTCCCGGACGCACGACCGGGGCAGATTTATGGCTACAGGGTCTATGGGCCTTATCTCCCGGAAGCCGGGCACCGGTTCAACTCAAACAAAATGCTTCTCGACCCCTATGCCAAGGCGGTGATCCGTCCGATTCACTGGTGTCCGGCTATGTATGGATATCGGATCGAGGACCCAGATGCAGATCTATCTTTTGACCACGAAGACAATATCAGATATGCTCCTCTCGCTGCGGTGATCGACCCTGCCTTTGTCTGGGGAGACGATCGTCCTCCTTCTGTTCCGTGGCACAAAACCGTCATTTACGAAGCCCACGTAAAGGGTATGACCGCCCGTCATCCCGATGTCCCCCCAGAGCTTCGCGGCACTTATGCCGGATTCGCCAGCGAGCCTGTCATCCGTCATCTTAAAAGCCTCGGGGTCACCGCCGTAGAGCTAATGCCCATCCATCATTCGGTAAACGATGAGCGATTGGTAAATATCGGCCTGGTAAACTACTGGGGCTACAACACCATTGGGTACTTTGCCCCGGACCCCCGCTTCACCTCTCAGGGTAGCCGGCAGTCCCCGGTGACTGAGTTCAAGACGATGGTCCGGACCTTACATGCGGCCGGGATAGAAGTCATCCTGGATGTTGTATATAACCATACGGCTGAGGGGAACAGCTTCGGTCCGACCATTTCCTTTCGGGGTATCGACAACGCTTCATACTATCGCCTTGCCGCATACGACAAGAGCAAGTATATGGACTTCACCGGTTGCGGAAATACCCTGAACATGATGCACCCCAGAGTACTTCAACTCATAATGGACAGCCTCCGGTACTGGATTCTCGAAATGCACGTGGACGGTTTTCGTTTCGACCTTGCCAGCGCCCTTGCCAGAGAGCTATATGAGGTGGAAAAGCTGGGGGCGTTTTTCGACATCATTCATCAGGACCCGGTGATCTCTCAGGTGAAGCTCATCGCCGAGCCATGGGACCTCGGACAAGGGGGATATCAGGTAGGTAATTTCCCGGTACTCTGGACCGAATGGAATGCAAAATACAGGGATTTGGTCAGGCGGTTATGGAATACCGGTTGCCTCGAGGTGAGTGAACTCGCGACCCGTATATCCGGGAGTAGTGATCTTTATGAGACCAGCGGGCGCAAGCCTTATGCAAGCATAAATTTTGTCACCTGCCATGACGGTTTCACCCTTGAGGATCTCGTGAGCTACAATGAAAAACACAACGAGGCCAACGGCGAAGAAAACCGGGACGGGGAAAACAACAACATAAGCTTCAACTACGGCGTAGAAGGACCCAGTGATAATCCGGCGATCAGGAGCCTGCGGTTTCGGCAGAAACGGAATTTCATGGCCACTCTCCTGTTTTCCCTCGGTGTCCCCATGATATCCGGAGGGGATGAGCTGTCCCGGACCCAGCAAGGAAACAACAACGGTTACTGCCAGGACAATGAACTGAGTTGGTATCCCTGGGAGCTCGGGAAGGAAGAGAAGCAGTTCCTTGAGTTTGTGAAACGCGTAGTCGCCATCAGAAAGAGCCAACCGGTCTTTCTGCGCCGGAACTTCTTTCAGGGTCGTCCGATTCGCGGTACTGGAATAAAGGATATCGCTTGGCTAGGCCCGGATGGAAGCGAAATGACCGACGAGGACTGGGAAAATCCCTCTGTTTGTTCCCTGGGTATTCTGCTTGGAGGAGAGGCGCTCAACGAGATTGATGAGATGGGACGGTCTATTCGCGGTGAGACTCTGCTCCTGCTATTCAATTCAAGTACCGAGACGGTCCCGTTCGTCCTGCCTTCTCATAACGAGGGTGGATACTGGAAGCTCATGCTGGATACCACCACAGAGGAATCGGTGCCCGAGCGGCGGGGATTTCGGGAGTCCGGAACCGCTTATCCTCTCAGAGACCGGAGTGTTGCCCTGTTTCGCCTTTACCATCCGGACCAATATATGGAAAACTAGCGATCCTGAACTACGATGAAGAGAGTATAATGTGAAAATCGTATATATGACCCGCGAATATCCACCCAATGTCTATGGAGGCGCCGGGGTACATGTGGAACATCTGGCCAGGGAGGTCGCCCGTCACGCCACAGTGGAGGTCAAATGCTTTGACGGCCGGCGAGCGACATCCGGGAATCCTTCAGTGACGGGATATGCTTTCAGAGAAGATATGTTCGAAGGGATCCCCGGCGTGTCCGGCAGGCCTTAATGGCCCTTCAGACCTGTATGTATTTTAACGCGGCACCCATTGAGGCTGATATAGTCCACTGTCATACGTGGTATTCCATGTGGGGAGGTATCCTGGCGAAGATCGCCTATGGTATTCCCCTCGTGGCTACTGTTCATTCTCTCGAACCCATGCGGCCGTGGAAAAGGGAGCAGCTGGGCAGGGGTTACGATCTGTCCAGCTGGGTGGAGCGAACGGCTCTGGAGATGGCCGATGCGGTCATAGCCGATTCTTCAAGTGACCGGGAGCAGATTCTTTTGCGTTTTGCGGTAAACCCTGAAAAGATATCGGTTATTCCAAATGGTGTCGATACACAGGTGTACAGGCCGGTCAGGACCACTGCCTTTCTTGATCGTTATGGTATCGATACAGAGAGGCCTTACGTGCTTTTCCTCGGGATGGTGAGCAGACAAAAGGGTATAGACCATTTCCTCATAGGGGCCTATCTTATGGCGGTGGAGAAACTCGGACGCAGAACGGCCGGGTTTCATCGCGCCCTCTGTCCTAAGGGAGGGGATAGGGCCTTCAGGCCGGAACCTATGCGGAGCGAGGATGTCGAGGCCATGGCAGAAAGTTTCGTCAGGAAGGCTCGGCATTCCATGGAACTGCTATCATATCGAATTCATGAGTTAAATGAAGACAGCCGTGTCCTTGCCGATAAAGTGCTTACTGCGGCCTCTCTCCTGATCAACCGTTTCCGGGATCCGGCCCAGCTCAGAAGCCGTCCGGCCCGAATACGCTGTCATGGCGACTATCACCTGGGCCAGGTCCTGTGGACCGGAAACGATTTCGTGCTCCTGGATTTCGAGGGAGAGCCCCTTAAGACCCTTGAAGAGAGGAGGCAGAAACATTCCGCGTTAAAGGATGTGGCGGGCATGCTGCGTTCTTTCAGCTATGCCGCCCAGACCAAACGAGGGAAGTTCGTTCTGCGGGCAGCGGAGGATAGGGAAATCTTGGAACAATGGTTTTTGCTTTGGGAGCGCTGGGTGACGACGGCCTTTGTCCAGAGCTATCTAGCCGAAGCCGGAAGAGAGCCCTTTGTCCCCGGAAATTTCAAGGATATTCAGCTTTTGCTGCAGGCCTTCGTGTTGGACAAGGCATTTTACGAACTTACATATGAGCTCAACAACCGTCCGGATTGGGTGTATATCCCGCTGAAGGGAATCCTGCTCCTTGTCGGAGATGTGTGAGGAAACAAAATATATGAATAAAGAACAGGAATACTTTCTTACCGACTATGACATCCATCTTCTTATTGAAGGGAGCCATTATCGTGCATGGGAAAAGCTGGGTGCCCATCCCGCCGAGGTGGGCGGCAAAAAAGGAACCCGGTTCGCAGTGTGGGCTCCCAATGCCCGTGACGTGTCCGTCATCGGCGATTTCAATGGCTGGAAGGCCGGGACTCATTTTTTAAAAAATCGCGGTGACTGCGGCATCTGGGAGGGTTTTATTCCCGGAGTGGATAAAGGGGACCTCTATAAGTACACAATTGTTTCCAATGTCAAGGGATATCGGGAAGACAAGGCGGATCCTTATGCCTTTGCCTGTGAGATAAGGCCGCAAAGTTCCTCGATGGTGTGGGATTTATCTGGTTATGAGTGGGGCGATCAGGACTGGCTGGCGCAACGCGGGCGTCGCCATAGGGCTGATGCAGCGATGGCGATTTATGAAGTCCATCTCGGTTCATGGATGCGGAATCCAGAGGAAGGAAACCGCTGGCTGACATACCGGGAGCTTGCTCCAAAACTCTCAGAATACGTGAAGGAGATGGGTTTTACCCACGTAGAGCTCCTTCCGGTAAGCGAGTACCCCCTGGATGAATCCTGGGGCTATCAGACAATCGGGTATTTCGCCCCTACAAGTCGGTTTGGAACCCCTCAAGACTTTATGTATTTTATTGATGTCCTCCACCAGAGCGGTATCGGAGTGATTCTTGATTGGGTACCGGCCCATTTCCCCAAGGATGCGCACGGTCTTGGATTCTTTGATGGCACACACCTTTACGAGCATGCCGATCCACGAAAGGGAGAGCATCGGGACTGGGGAACGTTCATCTTCAACTATGGCCGTCGGGAAGTAAGCAATTTTTTGCTTACGAATGCCCTTTTCTGGCTCGAAATCTATCATATCGACGGGCTTCGGGTGGATGCCGTGGCCTCCATGTTATACCTAGATTATTCTAGGGAAGAGGGAGAGTGGATACCAAACGAATACGGCGGCCGGGAAAACCTGGAAGCCGTGGCCTTTCTCAAGCGGTTCAACGAGCTTGTATACGAGCGTTATCCCGACGTCATCACCGTGGCCGAGGAGTCGACCGCATGGCCCATGGTATCCAGGCCGACCTATCTCGGAGGTCTCGGGTTCGGGTTTAAGTGGAATATGGGATGGATGCATGATACACTCCTTTATCTTTCCAAGGATCCGCTCTACCGGAAGTATCATCACAACACCCTCACCTTCAGCCTCCTCTATGCCTTTCATGAAAATTTCATATTGCCTTTTTCCCATGATGAAGTCGTCCATGGCAAAGGATCCATGATCGGAAAGATGCCGGGGGACGACTGGCAAAAATTTGCAAATCTGCGGCTGCTTTATGGTTACATGTATCTGCATCCGGGCAAAAAGCTTCTCTTTATGGGGGATGAAATCGGTCAGTGGGCAGAGTGGAACCACGACTCCAGCCTGGAATGGCATCTCCTTCAGCATGACCCCCACCGGGGACTCCAGCGATGGGTGCAGGATCTGAACAACCTGCTCAAGGAAAAGCGGGCCTTGTTTGAACAGGATTTCGAACCGGCTGGCTTTGCCTGGATTGACTGCCATGACAGCCAGCAGAGTGTTTTGAGCTTTCTCCGGCAGGGCAGGAATGCAGAAGATGTCGTTGTCTGCGCCTGCAACTTCACCCCCGTACCGCGTTATAACTACCGGCTCGGAGTGCCTCTGGCTGGTTGGTGGAAGGAGGCCCTCAACAGTGACGCGCCCCTGTATGCAGGCAGCGGACAGGGAAACATGGGAGGGGTCCCGGCCAGTCCCGTGGCCTCTCATGGTCACTATCATTCACTGAACATCACGCTTCCTCCTCTGGGAATAGTTGTATTTTATCCTGCCGATGAAGGTTGAACTCCAGATTTTCAGTGCCGTCCCGCATCCTTTGGTGCCGGGTTCAGAGAGATATACACGATTTGTTTTTCTCTCCGGGCCTCGATTTGAGGTCGTCCTCTGCAATGTTAAAAGACCTTAATTTCGACAAATACAGGAATCTTTTAATGCGCTTTTTGTCATTTACAGGTTCTCTAAAGGGGAATTCTTTGATCAGAGACGTTTTAAAGATCAGAAATTAAAAAGGGAAAAGGCCATGATGCCCGGTAAAAAGTACTACCAGGTGGACGCAAAAAAGGTGCTGGAAGATCTGAACACAGGTGATGACGGGCTTTCCGACGCCGAAGCAAAAAAGCGCCTTCAAAGATACGGAAAAAACGAACTCAGGGCAAAAATAAGAGTCCCCCTGTGGTTGCTGTTTTTGTCGCAATTCAGAGAACTTCTCATTCTGATACTGATTCTCGGAGGGTTGGTATCCTACTTCATTGGTAACTACCGGGACGGTTCGATTATTTTTATTATTGTTTTTGTCAATGCGATAATCGGCTTTGTGCATGAACACAAGGCAGGCAAAATAATTGATAAGTTGAAAGCCTTGATCAGATCTCCGGCCAAGGTCATGCGGAATGGCAAATTGATCGAAGTTTCACAGGAAAACCTGGTTCCCGGAGACATTTTGCAGATAGAGGCAGGAGACAAACTGCCAGCAGACATCCGGCTTATTGAGGCGAATGGTTTTATGACCAACGATTTTGCCCTGACCGGAGAGTCGGTACCCCGCGAAAAGCAGCCTGATACAATAATTGAAGAGGTTTCATTGGCCGACAGGGACAACATGGCATATGCCGGCACCATAGTGGCAACCGGAAGTGCGACCGGTATAGTCGTGGCGACCGGTATGGATACGGAGACAGGGAGAATTGCGGGCTTGACGGAAGAGACGGGCGATATAAAAACCCCTCTCCAGAGAGAATTCCGTCGACTGGCGAACCAGTTGTCCGCGGCAGTGGGCATAATTAGTGTCGCGCTCTTTGTGTTAGGGATAGCCCAGGATTTTTCCATGCACATGAGTCTGGTGTATGCCCTTGGTGTTGCCATGGCCATGGTACCGCAGGCACTCCCCGCCCAGGTAACAGTCGCTCTTTCCGTGGGAAGCAATCAGTTGGCGGACAGAAATGCTGTGGTGAAGAACCTGCCCTCTGTGGAGACCCTGGGGTCGACGACCGTAATATGCACTGACAAAACGGGAACTCTGACGAAAAACGAGATGACCGTGCAGTCAGTGTGGTTCAATGGGAAAAAATATAAGATCACCGGAATCGGGTATAAGCCCGAGGGTGAAATCCTGGATGAGAATGGAACTCCCTTAGATAAGGATCATATTGAGGATATAGAAGTCTTAATGGACGCGGCTACCATGTCGTCAAACGCGGAAATACACGCACCGGACGCGGAGCATGCTACCTGGTATTCCGTAGGCGATCCTACTGAAGCGGCTCTTATAACGATGTCAACGAAACTTGGTACCCGCTCTCCCAGAGAAGACAAGGAAAATCCTGAACTCCAGGAGTTCTCTTTTGATTCCGAGCTGATGAGAATGAGCTCGGTGCGGCAGTTCGGCAAAGACGTAAAGCTTGCCGTTAAGGGGTCTACCTTCAGTCTTCTTTCCATCAGTACTTACATCTACAAAGACGGGAAAGATGTACCCATAACCGAGGAAGATAAAAAAAACATCGAGTCGGTCAATGAGGAATACGCCAGCAACGGCATGAGGGTTCTGGCGATTGCACATCGACCCCTGGGTTCCAGGCAAGATGAATATAGAAGAGAAGATGCTGAGAAGGACCTCATATTCCTGGGCATGATGGCCATGATAGATCCCCCTAAGGAAGGGGTGAAGCAGGCGATCGCAGACGCCAGGAAAGCACATATCAGGGTATTTATTCTTACCGGGGACCATCCGGAAACCGCCCGGGCCGTGGGTCAGGAGGTCGGTCTGTCGGAACCAGGAAAAACAACGCCGGTGATTACAGGCGCAGAACTGAAAGAGATGGATGAAGAAAAGCTGAAAAAGGTATTACAGGAAAATCAGTCCATAATATTTGCCCGCGTCGACCCTGAAGATAAGCTGCATATAGTGAAGGTACTGGAGGAACAGGGTGAAATCGTCGCGGTTACAGGAGACGGAGTAAATGATGCCCCTGCCCTCAGGCGGGCACATATCGGCGTTGCCATGGGACAGAAGGGTAATGACGTGGCGAAAGAGGCGTCTAAACTCGTTTTGCTGGATGACAACTTTTCCACGCTGTTTCACGCGGTACAGGGCGGAAGAACAATCTACAATAATCTGAAAAAAACGGTGGTCGCCTCTCTGACCACCAACATAGGAGAACTGGCATTGGTATTACTGGGCCTGCTGGCAGCCGCCTTGTGGAATTATCCCATACCAATACTGGCCGGTCAGATACTGGCAATCGATCTGCTGGGAGAGATCGGGCCGCTCACCCTTCTCACCCTGGACCCTCCGGACAGAGACGTGATGACCAAGCCCCCCAGGAAACCCGGGGAACATATGATCAACATATTCTCTGGTGCTGAGATCGTGCTTCTGGGAACAGTCATAGGAGGATTGGCCTTCCTGAACTTCTTCTTATTTATGGACCGAGAAGGATTAACTCTGACGGTTGATAGCGTAACTACCATCGATTACTTTAAGGCCACTGCATTGAGTTATTTGACCATCGTATTTTGCCAGTTTTTCAACATCCTTCAGAGGAGATATGAACACGTCTCCCTGTTCAATCAAAATTTCTTTACAAACAAAATACTGCTTATCTCTATCGTCTTTTCCATCGGGTTAGTGTTACTTATAATTTACGGACCTTATATTAGTGATTTCCTGAGCTTCGGCCCGGTCGGTTTCGCTGACTGGCTGTTTGTCCTCGGTGCAGCAGCTGTATTTTTAGGGATATTTGAAGTACTTAAGTTCTTCAAACGAATCCATCACAGATAACATAATTCATTTACCTCATTACTCCTTATTTCACTGTTCTCTTGCAGTCGGTAAGGTCGTGCCATAATGCAAAAATTCTAACATGGAACAAGATATCAAGGGTTAATCTCTATTTTACCCCCTTTATTCCCGTTTCTGCCCCTGCAGGTCTTTTGCAGCAGAATATTTGGTCTAATTTTTTCTTGATATATCTGATTAATTGTACAATATAATGTACATATATAGGAGATATATCATGAAAGCTATCACATACACTGCCGCCCGGCAAAATCTTGCAAAGACCATAGAAAATGTGTGTAAAGACCATGCACCGGTTATAATTACACGTAAAACAACTGATTCCGTGGTCATAATGTCTCTTGAAGACTATGAAGCCCTTGAAGAAACGGCCTACCTTTTACGTTCTCCCAAAAATACAAGGCGACTTATTGAGTCCATCGCACAGCTCGAAAAAGGGCAAGGACCAGAAAGAGAGCTTATAGAATGAAGCTCATTTTTTCTGACAATGCCTGGGAGGATTACCTGTACTGACAAAAAATTGACAAAAAAATCCTTCAGAGAATCAATAGCCTTATCAAGGAGATCAGACGTAATCCATTTGAAGGTATTGGAAAACCCGAACCGCTCAAACACGCCTTATCAGGGTACTGGTCTCGAAGAATCAATGATGAGCACAGAATAGTCTATAAAGCCTCATACGATGCCATCCTTATAGCCCAACTTCGATATCACTATTAATATCATATTGAGACTAATGCTGCGCCTGACTAGCAGGCGTTATTTTGCCTGTCTGGTCCAGACGCATGATGTTATGCTACGGCTTCTTTCGGAAGCTCCCATCCCGGAAAAACCAGAACTCCTGGATGAACCTTCAACGCAGTGGCTAAAACCTTGGCGCGCTCGACCCCCAATTTGACGCGATCATTCTCGATTGCGGAAATAGTCGCCTGGGAAATGCCTGTCATTGCAGACAGTTGATTCTGGCTTAATTCCTGGAGTTCGCGGAGGATCCGAACAGATTCACCCACGGAAACCTCGATATGCTTTTTGGCAAGATGATAATCATTCATTTAAGACCTCCGATAGTCATGTGCGGTTATCGAAGCGACCTGAAACAGCAACACTTCAGGGACGGTTCGGTATATCACGCGCCACTGGAGCTCAAGCCGGGAAGAGCGGTATCCCTTCCACTTGCCAACCAAGGCCTCGTCATGAAAGCCCTTGATCAATCGCAACCCCGATGGGCCGGAAATTGTGGCGATGTCTTTCCATTTTTCATATCGCTTAAGTATCTCAATCGGAATCGAACCGATTTGGTTATCAATCCGTCTATGTTCTTCGATCCGCCACATACCATATATAATATATAACCTTTTTGACATGTAAAGCCCATTTTTTCAAGAACGGAGCCCTTCTTTGGAATATTGCTTTAGGTAAGCGCGGTCTTGAAGGTCTTTTGAAGCGTACTCTTTGAGATGTGATCAGGCCCCGTGTCGGCCAGGAAGAGATAGGGCTTAGGACGCTTCTGTGCCCAATAGGAACGCAGCAGCTCAAGAGTCCTCATATCGATTTCATAATCGGCACTGCCCTGGCTGTCACCTGAACTGACATGTTCGGCAAAGCCGATTTGGATATATATTTTCGGGTTAATTGTGAAATTCAGAAAGAACTTCTTTTAATATTTCATCAACCTTTCGAATATTCTCTAAAACCTCTTGTGGCGCTTTGCCTTGCAAACACAAATTTCGGATGATTAAAAGAAGCGGTGGCATTCGTTTCAGGTTCCGAACACTTTCCCAACTCATCGCTTCATCGATATGAAATATTGCTCGATCCCAGCCTTTAAACCCTGCCTCCTCAACTATGGAATCTCTCAATAAACTCCATGCACCCTGAAGGTCGGAAAGGATTGTTTTTTCATATCCTGTTGACTCCTCGATAAAAGGCATTATTTTTGTCCTTTTTCAGTGCCGAACGTGTGCCTTACCGGACGTTGGAGGCAATGGTTCGACGGCCTCGTCTTTGTCCTTTGAAAGAAAAAGTGGGACGTTGGTTCTAAAGCATTTTATTTCAGAGATACCCGCTAATTTCCGGGATTTCCTCGGAAGCTGCCAGTCGGTTTACACATGAAGTTGTCACGCCCAGAAACCTCGCAACCAACCTCTTTCTGGTACCTGACCGAAGTAATGCCTCATCTATGCCTTCACCCTTTGCAATGCATACGGCCAAGAAAGCAAGATCAGGTATCCTGGTTATCAGACGAAGACTCTGCTTTTCCTTCTCCCCGGCTTCAGAAAGAAGTTTTTGTACAAAATCACTGCTGCCCAGTACTCGCTCATCATAGGCAACCCTTCTTCCCTTTCTTCTCAAGCTGAGTACCGCTGACCATCCTCCTGCCTCCAAGACACGCATATGGAATTGAAAGAGGGAGCGCGACAGATTTTGGTCGAAGGCAAAGATCTCCTTTTGGAGCACGTGATATAGCCATGCGGGCGGATACAACGGCGGATCAATTTTGACCTTATTGGCCCCTCCAAGCACGTTTGCCCATCCAGTCAACATTTTCTCCATTGAATTCAATTCGAGCAGAAGGCCTTGCGCTACGTTTCGGCGGCGCTGCGCCTCCTGCGCTTTCCAGATAGCGCGTGCTGACAGGAAACCGATTAAACCGCCTGCGAGCGCGGTCAATACAGGTGTGAGAGCGTTTATTAGATCCACAATTTTCTCAAGCCCACCTCAATAGTTAACGCATAACGAAATAAGAGTTTTTGCGGCGCAAAGCCGACGCCAAAACTCATGTTGAACTGAACCGCCCTGATCTGGGTCATCCTGGAATTTTCTCAACGCTGTTCGGCCGCCTGCAGTATTCTATGACGGTATTTGGCAGAGAGTCAAGAAAGTAATGCTTGGTTTCCGGCGCAATATGGAATGGTTCTTTGCAGGCACCGGCTGGATTTTTGGTGGAGCAGAGGGATATATCCGGTATGTGGGCGCACCTTGAGGATGCCGCAGAGACTGCGGTTGTCTTTGTTCATATATTGCGTGTGAGCCCGGCTTGACGACGGTGGAATTCATGGAGGACCCCTCCGTTTTGGAGAAAGAATTGAGACCAGGACCATATAGCCGATGTGGCAGCAAGGGCACCGAAGGCTGGAAGTGTGAGTGATGGCCTTGGCTATCTCCTTATCCTCGGTCTCAGTATCGCTTTCGACAGATAGATTCAGCTCTTCCTGTAATCGTCTGAGCTTTGCCCTGTTGGCGGGGTGCAGCAGGCCGTAATGGCGCACCTTGTGGAAACCCCCGGGCAGGACGTGTTGGAAGGAAGCGCCGTATGAACTCGGTAGTGGAGAGAGTCATAGTCCGCCATCTATGTTCCTGGGAGTCTTTGTGTTGGTAGAAAAACTTGATCCCGTAGAGATAGACCCTGAGAGCGTTGCATGCAGCTTTCTTCTCATTGACTAGATAAAGACAAAACTCCCTGATTTCCTCGTCGGAAGATCGGCTTTACTGTAATATAATTCATTTGCCCTCATTCGCAGAAGGTAAAGGGGAAGAGTCGCCAGTCGCCTTTTCCGCCTGCAGTTCTCTGATGACCTCCCGAACGATTTCCCTGAGACCTTCTTTTTGGGTATCCTGAAATTCAAGCTTGAAAGGGCGGCTAACCTCACCGAAGTACAAGGTGTGATGGGGGAACGGGATCTCGATTCCGAGTTCATCGAACCGCTTCTTGAAGCGCCGGTTGAGTTCGCGGCCCACCATCCACTGCTTTATGGGTTCTGTCTTTATCCTTGCCTTTATTATTACTGCCGAATCCGCAAACTTATCCACACCCAGCACCTCAATGGGCTCTGTTATAAAGGGTGCGTATTCTGGATCGTTGAGCATGGTAGCTCCCACCTCTTTGATAACCTCTACAACCCGATCCGTGTCTTCCTTGTATGCAACGCCGAGATCGAAAACGTAGTAAGAAAACTGTCTCGTCATGTTGGAAAGTGTATTGATAGCGCCGTTGGGAAATATGTGCACTGTTCCGTCCAGGCTGCGAAGCACTGTTGTGCGGAGATTAACTTCTTCAACCAGGCCGCCGGTACCGTTGATGACAGCTACGTCGTTTTCTCTGACTTGGTTTTCGATGATGAGAAAAAGTCCACTGATAATGTCACGCACCAGGTTCTGTGCACCAAAACCGACAGCCAAACCCACTATACCGGCTCCAGCCAGTATGGGACCGATATCAAAGCCGAGTTCCCGAAGCACCATCATGACGACCACTACCCACAAAGTGGCGGCACTTGCCTTATATAAGACGTCGCTTATGGTCTTGCCGCGCTTTTCGATTTCTATATCCGGCCCTGCATGTCGAGACTTCATTCGTTTGACGATCTCGCGGCGCATTTTTTGAATTACGGCCTTAAGGAGGCGTATCAAAATATAAGCGCCGACGATAATCAGGGGGATACGAACGATTCTCAAAATGGCAGGCAAAAACTCATGAACTGTGCTAAGGTCTGGCATATCTTTCTCCACTTATTGACTTGGAGTCCAGCGAACAAAGGTTTGCGCCTCTAAGTCAACAGTCTCTTTTCTTGTAGCTCGAGGTCAAAGCAAAAAAATATTTGTTCGTATCGGACTTGCTTAATGAGTGACATACTGGACAAACAAAAATCTTTTATTAGGGTATGTATTATTCAATTTCATTGCAAGTCCCAAAAATTATAAAAAATAATAAGTAGTTAGTTATATCTTCTCGACTGTCTTCAGTCGAATCTGAACAGAGGCCTGCTTGATTACAAGCGTCAAAGGATTCAGTATGTAGTCTCTTTGGGGGCCGCTTTTTTGTTAAAAGGCCATACTTATGAGAATAAGGCACTTTGCTGTGGATCGTTATAGAATAATATCTAATAATATCTGCATAGAAATAAAAATTATAAACTCCAGGTGCACTTTATTACTGATTAATTGATGAAGTTATGAAAACAGCTGTTTTTTGTATATTGGTGTCAGGGCTTATGTCGTACGAGGTTGCGTATGCCGACTGGGTTGAGATGAAGAATGGTGATCGTATAAGCGGGATCATCACCGGCACTGAAAACGATAAATTAATTATTAATACCCCGTATGCAGGCAGCATTGCCCTGTCCTGGAAGGAGGTCAAGACCTTTGAGACCGACTCACCGGTAGTGGTATCTCTAAGTGATGAAACAACCTTGAAAGGCACGGTTACTCCTGCTGAGGATGGCCGTATCAGTCTGCGAATCGGCGAAATTCTGGAAACGGTCTCCTTCCCCCTGGAGGAGGTGAGGTCAATCAATTTCAAGCCGGCGCCTCCAGTACAGACAAGGGGCCGCATTAACGCGGGTGTAAATATATCGGAAGGAAATACGCAGACCAAGACTTACCACCTGGATGCGGAGGCGGTTGTCCGTACGGTAAAGAGCCGGTACACCATCGGGGGTGAACTCAACCATAAAGAGGATGAAGGCGAGGAAACGGTCGATGATGCCCTGGCGTATCTGAAATACGACTACTTTCTCAATGGAAAATGGTATCTGTTTAACAATCTCACCCTGGAGAAAGATGAATTTAAGGACCTCGGACTGCGGAGTTTTGCAGGAGCAGGTGTAGGCTATCAATTCTGGGAGAGTGAATTGTCAAATCTTGGAATTGAGCTCGGCGTCAGCTATGTGAATGAAGATTTTGAAGAGGCGAATGACGAGAATTATGCCGCAGGTCGCTGGGCCGTGAACTATGATCGGTATTTACTGGAAAAGATTATTCAGTTTTTTCATTATCACGAAGGGCTTATGGGATTCGAGGACACAAATGATATTGTAATCAGAAGCAGGACCGGGTTTCGCCTGCCTCTGAGCAATAACTTTCTTGCAGGCGCACAGTTCCATTATGACTGGGATAACAGTCCTGCTCCTGGAATGGAAAGGGAAGACAAAAAATATCTATTAACTATTGGATACTCCTGGTAATTTTAGATATTTATGTCAGAATTTGGAATTCTTTTGCGCCATATATATCGAATATTGAGCCAAAAAAAGAACGGATATTATACAACCGAATCTTGACAAACACATTTGAAAATGTCCAGAAAGGGCACATGGACCTGGTTAACCATGAACGACAGAATTTCCAAAAAAGAGCTGTATGCCATATAATATAATCAGCTTGGAGACAAACCAGTGCGGAAAATCATGAAACCCGATCAATGGTCAGATTGCTATTAAGGAAACGGGAGAAATGGCTCATGAATTACAAACTGATCTTCACTCTTGTTCTAATCGGCCTGATGGTCATTTTCATCGTGCAAAACGTTGCTGTAATGGAGATACGGTTCCTGTTCTGGAAGGTCTCGATGTCCCGTTCCATTATGATCTTTTTAGTGCTTGCCACGGGAATCGTAACCGGCTGGATTCTAAGAAGCTATTTTGGAGGAAGTGAAAAATCTTCGGATGTGTCTTCAGAGTGACAAGTTCATATCTTTGCCCAGGATCAATTTTCACCCCGCTGAAACCGGTTTACAGTGAGAAGATTTGCAAGGCCGGTAGACATGGAATCCTGAAGGTATCATTATGATTAAAGGCAACATGACTGATCGTTCCCTTATAGCCACCTCTTTTTTCTGAAATAGATAATCATTCCGCTTATAATCACCACCATGCCTATCCAAACGCCGAAATATCCCCAACGCCACTCAAGCTCCGGCATGTACTTAAAATTCATTCCGTAAATACCAGTTATGAAAGTTAAAGGAATAAAGATGGTAGCAATGATTGTCAATACTTTCATTATTTCATTCATCTTATTGCTGACACTGGAAAGATAAATATCTACCATACCGGAAATGAGATCCCTAAATGTCTCCATTGTATCAATCACCTGGATGGTGTGGTCATAAACATCCCTGAAATATATTCCAGTGGAATCACTAATAAGAGATGACTCTCCTCGCTCCAGAGCGCTGATTAACTCCCTCAGCGGCCAAATCGATTTACGTAAAAATATAATCTCTTGTTTTAATTTCTGGATCTCATGGAAGGCCTCAGGTGTGGGAGTCGTTATCAGGTCTTCATAGAGGCCTTCTATTCTTTCTCCGAGTTGCTCGAAGATTATGAAATAGTTGTCAATAATTATATCGATCAAACAATACGCCAGATAATCAGTCCCCCTTTTTCTAACGCGTCCCTTACCACCTCTGATCCTTTTCCTTAGCGGATTAAGCACATCACCTTCACGCTCCTGAAATGATATAACGAAATTATGGCCAAGAATAATACTGACCTGCTCCGCGTTTATTTCATTAGTTTTTCCATCATAGGAAAACATTTTTAAGACCACAAAGATATGATCCTCTAAGTCTTCCATTTTAGGTCGCTGGCCGGTGTGGACAATATCTTCTATGATAAGATGGTGTATATTGAAATGCCTGCCGATGGTTTCTATAATCTCAGGTCTATGAATGCCGTCTATATTTATCCACGTGACGGTTGGTGTATCTTTAAAGGGAAAACACTCTTGAATCGTTGACACCTCTTTTGCCTGAAAGGTCGCCTCATCATAATCTATAACTCTTATCTTTATGTCTTCAGCCTTTTTTTCTCCAATATAAACGGCACTACCGGGCGGAAGACCGGCTTTTTTTGATGTCACCTTATGGATTTTACGCATTAAACCCCCTCCCTCCCCCTTCCCAATCTTTCTAAAAGAAATTCTTCTGATTCATAAATATAGAAACCCGGGATATATAGAAGGAATCTAGAGGATATCTTTATGTTTTTCACTTTAACCGCTTCAACTTCTTGAATTCTTTACCAAAACGCTTCTTTCTGCCTGAATTGACAAAGAATTCTCAGGTACGATAATCCGCGTTGATACGCACATAATCAGTTGAGAGGTCGCTGGTCAAAATACTGGCCTCTTCCGGTCCGAGACCCAGGTCCAGAACCACCCTGAACTCTCCGGCAGCCATGACCCTTTTGGCCTCGTGCTCAGCCTCTTTACCAATGCCTATACCCATTCTTACGATTTCGATCTCATCAAAGAACAGACTGATCAGGCCTTGATCCAGAGGAAAACCGGCACGGCCTGCCGCTGCAAGTATTCGACCCCAGTTAGGGTCTTCACCGAAAAAGGCCGTCTTAACGAGTGGAGATTCAGCAATAGTCCTGGCTATTCTGTCGGCTTCTTTCCGGCTCCTTGCCCCTTTTACAATCAAGGTCACACACTTGGTAACACCTTCGCCGTCCTTAATAATCTGCCGGGCCAGATCCTGCAGCAGATCTTTGAGTATGTACTCAAAGTCTTCCCCGTAGCGAACCGCGTTAATTTCCGTATTTCCGGCGAGACCATTGGCCAGGGCCAGGACAGTGTCATTCGTACTGGTGTCTCCGTCTATAGTAATTCGGTTAAACGTTTGCGATACGGTCCTTTCAAGCGCGCCCTGCCACCAGACTTGATCCACTTTTGCGTCTGACAGGACAAAGGAGAGCAATGTGGCCTGAGGTGGACCGATATTCGGCCCTATCATTCCGGCGCCCTTTGCCATGCCTGCAACAGTCACTTTCACACCCCCCACATCAATGCGCCTGATTGCTGTCTTCCGCACTGTGTCCGTAGTGAGAATGGCGTCTGCTACGGCTTCCAGCCCATTTTCAGAAAGGCCGCTCACAAGTGCCGGTATGGCATTCTTTATCCGACTGATGGGGAGAGGTTGACCGATCACGCCGGTTGACGCGACCATCACATCTTCAGGGGTTATGCACATTTCTCCGGCCACGGAAGAACAGATCTGGTGTACATGGATTACTCCATCATGACCCGTGCAGGCATTCGCATTACCACTATTTACCGCAACGGCCCTGGCATAAGACTCACCTCTGCTGAGGCGATCAAGCCCTGCAATGACCGGGGCGGCCTTTATCTCGTTTCTGGTAAATACTGCTGCCAGCGATGCGGGCACATCAGAGACTATCAGACCCAGGTCAAGGCGTCCTTTGTACTTGATATTGGCTGAAACCGCTGAACCACTGAAACCATTTATTAATAAGTGCATAATATAATTTTTGGGTTCATGGATTAGGACAGCATAATCAGGAAAAATCGTGGCATAAATTTTTTAAATTGGTCCAGGGCCTGCTGAATTCATTTCCTTCCGCAACATTTCTTATATTTTTTTCCGCTGCCGCAGGGACAGGGGTCATTTCGACCTACTTTTTGTCCCTTGCGCTTAACAGTCTTTGGCTTGTCATCTCCATCGTCTCCGCGTCCATAAGTTATGCGTTGCTGTTGCTTTCTGCGGCGGGCCTCCAGTTCTTCCGTCTCTCTTTCCCGCATGGGACGGATCCTGAGCAGGAGGCTTATGGCCTCTTCTCTGAAACGCTGGATCATGGCCATAAACATGTCATAACCCTCACGTCTGTATTCCTGAAGCGGATCTTTCTGCCCGTAGCCCCTCAAGCCTATGCCCTCTCTTAAATGATCCATATTGAGAAGATGATCTTTCCATAAGTTGTCCAGGGTCTGAAGAACTATGAACCTCTCCACCCTGGCCATTTCATCATCTCCAAACAGGGCTGTCTGATTCTCATAGGCGTGTGTTGCAGCCGCAGCTATCTTTTTTTCCAGTGCATCCCTATCAAGATCCTTTCTCTCTTCCCGGGGGATATCCAGACGAACAGAAAAGTGGCCGAGCAGACGTTCTTCCAGGGCCTCCCAGTCCCACTCTTCCGAAGGCCCTTTTTCATCTGTATAGGTGTCCACCAGCTCTGCTGCTATATCATCAATAAAACCATAGAGTTCCTTGCGCATATCTACGCCGGCAAGGATTTGTCTCCGCTGGCTGTAAATCACCTCTCTCTGCTTGTTCATTACATCATCGTAATCAAGAAGGTGCTTTCTGATCTCAAAGTTATGGGCTTCAACTTTTCGCTGGGCATTCTCTATGGCCTTGCTCAGCATGGAATGTTCAATGGGCTCTCCTTCATTCATGCCGAGTTTATTCATTATTCCGGAAATGCGGTCTGATCCAAAGATGCGCAACAGATCATCCTCCAAAGATAAGTAAAATCTGGAAGAACCAAGGTCGCCCTGGCGGCCGGAACGCCCTCTGAGCTGATTGTCTATACGCCTCGACTCATGGCGCTCTATACTGAGAATGTGCAGCCCTCCCATATCGGCCACCCCTTCACCCAGGACTATATCTGTACCCCGACCCGCCATATTGGTGGCAATGGTAATCCGCCCCTTTTCCCCGGCATGAGCCACGATTTCCGCCTCCCTTTCGTGATGCTTTGCATTCAGGACTTCATGCTTAACTCCCTGGCGCTTCAACATCTTTGAAAGCCTTTCCGAATTATCCACGCTGGAGCTACCCACCAGTACAGGTCGGCCTTTATCATGAAGGGATTTGATTTCCTTGGCGGCGGCTTCGAATTTTTCGTTCTCTGTTCTAAAGACCACATCCGGATAGTCCTTGCGAATCATTGGCATGTGTGTAGGGATTACCACGACATCCAGATTGTAAATCTTCTGGAATTCTGCTGCTTCTGTATCGGCAGTGCCTGTCATACCGGCGAGTTTTTCATACATGCGGAAAAAGTTCTGAAAGGTTATAGAGGCCAGAGTCTGGTTTTCGCTCTCTATCTTTACCCCTTCCTTGGCCTCAAGGGCCTGGTGCAGCCCTTCACTATAACGTCTTCCAGGCATCAGACGGCCGGTGAATTCGTCAACTATTAACACCTGTCCGTCTTTGACCAGATAATCTACATCCCTCTTGAACAGAGCATGGGCCTTGAGGGCCTGTTGCACGTGGTGAAGAAGTTCAGCCTGGGCAGGATCATAGAGGTTTTTCACTCTCAGGAGCTTTTCGCATTTTGCTACACCCTCTTCAGTGAGACTGACAGCCCTGGCCTTTTCATCCACTGTAAAATCAATGTCCTTTTGTAGATGTGGACTAATTTGGTTGACCTTATAGTACAGATCCGTAGAGTCTTCTGATGGACCGGAAATAATCAGTGGTGTCCGGGCTTCATCAATGAGTATGCTGTCCACCTCGTCTACTATGGCATAGTAAAATTCTCTCTGGACCATGTCCTCCAGGGAGTATTTCATGTTGTCTCTAAGGTAATCGAATCCAAACTCGTTATTGGTGCCGTAGGTTACATCTGCCCTATAGGATGATTTGCGTTCTGTATCCTCCAGACCATGGACTATTACTCCAACGTCAAGACCGAGAAAGCGGTACACCTGCCCCATCCATTCCGAGTCGCGGGTCGCAAGATAGTCATTAACAGTAACTACATGGACCCCCCGGCCGGTAAGCGCATTCAGATAAACCGGCATTGTGGCAACTAAAGTCTTTCCTTCACCGGTCTTCATCTCAGCGATTTTGCCCTGATGCAGCACAATCCCACCCATCAGCTGCACATCAAAGGGCCTGAGCCCCAATACCCTCAAAGCTACCTCTCTGACAACTGCAAATGTCTCCGGAAGCAATTCATCCAGAGACTCTCCACGTTCCAGCCGTTCCCTGAATTCAGGGGTCTTTGCCTTGAGTTGCTGATCAGGCAGGGCCTTTATCTCTGACTCCAGAGAATTTATACGATCCACAAGAGGCTGTAGCTTCTTGACCTCCCTGTCGTGTTTGGTGCCGAAAACCTTTGCGACTAAATTCCCAATCATATAATCAAAGCTCCAGCAATAGTGCTGTTTCGTCACAATCAGGAAATTTCGGGCATTTCAAACAGTCTGCCCAAATTTTGTGGGGAAGTAAACTTTTGTCCACCAATTTGAACCCAAGATTCTCAAAGAATTTTTGTTGATATGTGAGGGTAAAAACACGACAAATTCCAAGCACAGCGGCCTCTGCAAGACACTGTTTCACAAGTTGTTTCCCCAGACCCTTTGCCTGATAATCTTCACTTACGGCCAAAGATTTGACCTCGGCCAAATCTTCCCAGCATATATTAAGGGCTACAACACCAACGATATTATCAGCAGATGTCTCAATAACGGTATAATCCCGTAAATGATCATATATCTCACTGAGAGAACGCGGCAATAACAGGCCCTGGCTTGCAAAGTGTGCAAGTAGGTTCTGAATGGATCTTACATCTGAAGTTTTGGCTTTCCGTATCGTGATCTTAATCATTTATGGGTACAATATAAGACTGTAAATTATACTTTTGGGCCAGTTTTTTCGCAGAGCTGGTGGCCTCCTCAACAGAAGAGTACTCCCCAAGATGGACCCGGTAGAAGATCTCCTTTTTAGAGCCGAGTTCGACTCTTCTGATTACAGTTCGATAGCCCTTGTCTCTCCACCTTCCGGCCTCTTTATCTGCTCGCTCTTTCTCTCTATAAGAAGCTACTTGCAATGCAAAGTATCGGCCATCCTTTGTTTTTCGGATTTGATGATCATGCCTTTTAATATCAACTGTATCACGCACATCTTTTTTAATTGACCCAAGCCTTGGTTCTGGTTGCTCGTCTTTCTTGGTATTCGGTGTGGCCGGTGGAGCCGATTTTTCCCACTTTGTAGTTTGTTGGTTAATCTCCTTATCAGGCTCTGAAACCTCTACTTTTTCCGGAATCAGGGAAATAATTTTCTGTTCTTCAGGCAATGACCTCGGGATAGCCCGGGCCCTAAGTGGCTCATCTAAAGTGCGTCCAACCAGCTTCTGACCAACCCAGAAACCTAAGATAAACATCCACAGAAAGACACAAATAGTAGCCATGGTCAGGGCGATAAGCCCTCCCCAACCTATCTGAAACTGTATTTTCCGACTTTTTCCCCCAATTTTAGCCATCTCTAAACCTCAAGCTCCGTCCATGTGTCTCAGATTTAACTTAATCCAAAGACTACATTTTTTCAGGTGCCGATACTCCTAGCAACTCCAGGCCCTTGCGAAAAACTATTCTAGTCACATGTGCCAGGAGAAGTCTGGCCTGAGTTAAATCAGGATTATCGGTGATAAAACGATGTCTGGTATAATAGCCATGCAGTTGACCCGCCAACTTGGTAAGATAATAACTGACACGATACGGTTCAAGGGCCAGGGCGGCGTCGGCTACAAGACAGGGCAACGCATCCAGTTGCTTTAAAAGCTTAATGTCCTCCGGGGTATTGAGAAGTGAGATATCAATATCCTGTGGCTCTGCGAGAGAGATGCCCTGCTCAACAGCATTTCTGAAAACACTTGAAAGTCTGGCATGGGCATATTGTACATAATAAACAGGGTTTTCCTGGCTCTGGCGTTTGGCAAGGTCCAGGTCAAAATCCAGGTGACTGTCACATCTTCGGGTCAAGAATATGAAGCGCGCAGCATCGCTACCCACGTCATCGAGCACTTCCCTCAAAGTAACAAACTCACCGGCCCTGGTTGACATGGCTCTAATCTTTCCGCCTTCCAGAAGATTGACAAGTTGTACAAGAAGGACTTGCAATTTATCTTCCTGATAACCCAGTGCCTTTATTATCGCCTTCACTCTTGCCACATATCCATGATGATCAGCACCCCAGATATCGACCAAAAGGTCATATCCCCTTTCCAGTTTGTGTCTGTGATAGGCTATGTCTGATGCAAAATAGGTTAGGACTCCATTTGAACGCTTAACTACTCTGTCTTTTTCATCTCCCAGAGCCGTGGCCTTGAACCACAACGCCCCTTCTTCCTCGAACATGTAGCCTTTATCCTGTAACTCGGAAATGGTTTTGTCAACCAGCCCGCTGTCATGCAGGGTCCTTTCACTAAACCAATTATCATAATGGACCCTGAATTCTTCGAGATCTTTGCGGATATCAGAGGATATAATCTCGACAGCCGTATCAATAAAGGACGTCAGACAGGATTCCAAGGGTGTGTCTAAATATTTGTTTCCTTCTCTAGAGACAATAATTGATGCAATATCATGGATATAGTCCCCTTGATAATAATCTTTGGGAAACTCGACATCATGTCCAAAATGTTCTAAATATCGTAAATAAACAGAGGTCCCGAGAGTCCTCATCTGATTTCCTATATCGTTGATATAATACTCGGTTTCCACACTAAATCCGGCGGCTTTTAAGACCCTTGCCAGAGAGTCGCCAACCGCCGCACCTCTGCCGTGGCCAACATGTAACGGCCCCGTCGGATTGGCACTGACAAACTCCAAATGAACCAACTGGCCGTTACCAGTCAGTGACTCGCCGTAAGAATCCCCTGCCCCCCAGATTGTTCGCAGGTTCTCCTGCCACCACGTGGCAGCTACAAAAAAATTGAGAAAGCCTGGTCCCGCTACCTCAACTTTATGAAATAAAGGGTTGACCTCTAATATTTTGGCCAGACAACCAGCCAGATCCCGAGGTGACCTCTTGGCCTCTGAGGCGGTTATCAGCGCCAAATTGCTGGCGAAATCGCCGTGGACCTCCTGTTTTGGAGATACAACCTGGTGTGATGCCGGTATAGGCACATCAGGAAGCACTCCCTCGGCAATCCCCTGTCTGAATGCCTCCTCTATGACTTTCTGTATATTATTGCGTAACACCTTTTCCTCTTTTTCCCTGGATCGCTTTCCTGTTCTTGCTTCTGCTTACAACATATCACAAATCTTAGCTATTTATAAAATCATAATAACAACATATTATGTTTGCATGCGTCCCGGAGTTCAGAGCCTCCTTTATTTCGTTGCTTTGTGATAAAAAACATGACGGGAAATCTCAAAATATGATTGTTCGAACTATTTTGTTCATATCAGTCTATTATCTCTAGCACAAAACAGATAATAGGCCACGCAAAAAACACTGATTACAGAGTCGGTTTTTAAATAGCAGGAAAATTCACCGGTGATAAAAAACAGTGATATTAACTTATGGGAATAATTTATACAGGAAAAACAAACGGCTGAATTTTTTCAATATTTTCGGTAGATTATGTAATAAATCCCGGCTTTTTTATTTGTTGCTGAGTTTATTGCAGTATATGCCATAAAGAAGGGGGGAATAGATACCGACATACGGACAATTTGCTAAAGGACAGGTATACCCCTTTTGACCGTCTATCCAGAAAGTTGCATACTTGCAAAAGCTGTAAATGTTTCCGGGAATAACAGGCTCAAAGTCTGGACAAATTTCTCCATATGATTCTTGTTCTTGATCAACAAAAGCAGGGGCCATACCAAATTGTTTTTTACAATCATTTTTTATCACTTTATCTATCATTTTCCCTGACAAACCAAACTTTAAGTATTAAGCTACAAGCATTTTAACGGATATCTTTGTCTAGTTAATATGCAAAAATCATTCCAATATTTAATACCGTATTAATCTTCTTGCGAAAGATATATAAAAGAAACAAGTTGTCATTGCAAGGATTTTTCTTGATTTTTATATCTGATTTTAGTTCTTGCGAGTAAGGATTCTTCAGGCATGTATATAAGATCGATATTGACGTTGTTATAATTTCAGAAAAACCGTTTAATTATGGAAGCAAAAACAAAATACAAAATACAAAGAGATATGGATGATAAAATAGGTCGAAATGATCCCTGTCCCTGTGGAAGCGGGAAAAAGTATAAAAAATGTTGTCTCCTCAAGAAGGGCCCAAAACTTAATGATTATAAAGATCTATATCTGCAGACATACAGAATTCGACTCAAGGAAAACAGGGATATTGAGGGCATAAAGAAGACTGGGCAGTTGGTCCTGGAACTCCTGCAATTGGTGAAGAATGAGATTAAGCCAGGGATAAGCACGGATTATATTAATACGCTGGTTCATGAATTCACCATTAAAAATAATGCCGTCTCTGCCCCTTTAAATTACCGGGGTTTTCCCAAAAGCGTTTGTGTTTCGGTAAATGAAGTCGTCTGTCACGGAATCCCCGGCAAACGCATCTTGAGAGACGGGGATATAGTGAATGTGGACGTAACACCGATCTTGAATGGATATTATGCAGATGCAAATCAGACTTTTTTCGTTGGCTCCCCCGGTTCCGAGGCCCAAAAGATTGTCAGGGTTGCCCGTGAAAGTCTAAAGATCGGCAGATCAATGGTGCGCCCGGGAAATACAATAGGAGATATTGGATGGGCCATACAGAAATATGCTGAAGGCGAAGGTTGCTCAGTGGTCAGAGAATTTGTTGGTCATGGTGTTGGGTTTGAATTCCATGAACCCCCAGAGGTCCCACATTATGGTATAAAAGGAAAGGGTATACGCCTGATTCCCGGCATGGTCTTTACAATTGAACCCATGATAAATCTGGGAAGAAAAGAAGTTATTATATTAGAAGACAATTGGACAGTGGTAACCGCAGACGGATCGCTTTCTGCCCAATTTGAACAGACACTCGTTGTCACCCAAAATGGTTATGAGAGCCTAACACCTTTTGACTTGTAAACCGGATTTATTATCATCAGAAATAATACGGTTCATTTTATATAATTCATGGCTGGTAACCATTGTTCTTCAGCTACCAGCCATGAATTAATCCAATTAATAATTTTGAATACAAAAAAACTCTAACCTGAAAAGAATTCCTTTAAAAAGCCCTCGTGCTCAGGCAACCGATCGAATGCTCTTGCCAGCAAGAGGATTGTAAAGTTTGGTTATAGCAACCTTCATAACGTCCAGAGTTCCCATGTCCTGTATAATACCAATCAGGGTATTTTCTGCATCTTCCGGAAGAACACAGGCATCTGCAGAATCAAAAGTCAAATCAGGAAAACCCTTACAGAGTTTCTTTTTATCTTTCTTGTTCATTCCTACCTGGACTGCCTTTTTGCCGTCAATTTCCTGAATTTGATCAGCCAATCCGGCAGCTTCAATCTTTTTGAGTTTTTCATCATCCATAATGATATTAATGTAAAAATCAGCCATAAACAACCTCCTCTTAGTCAATTACTTAGGATATGATTTTGGTTGGAAAACATATGCATATTTTTTGCATAAAGTACGCGACTTCCTGATTTTCCTTCAAAAATTATCGCATACACAGCGAAATTTTATATCACGGTGCTTGTTTTATGTCAAGCAGCGTGCCTGTTTTTGTGCAGTGTTTCCGTCTCACTAAATCCGAGCAGGCATTTCTAAAAACATTTGCATTAAATCAAAAAGCTCTAATCAATAATCTTGAGCGGGCAAATGAGTAAAGATCTACAATGGGTCAAATCGGTTATTGAGCAAAAAGCGATAAAGACTTTAATGAATAGTTGACTTTCTCATAATTGTCATTACATCTGTATCTTTTCACAGTATTTTCCGGAGCAGCCTTGCCAAAAAAAGCTGGAAAAGGACACATATACCCCAAACTTTATCGGCAGGCAATTCAAGGTTTTTTAGCAAAAATGTCGTATAATATTATTATAAACGTTAAATACATTCAAAAAAGCATTAAGTAAAATGGAAGCTGAACATTCTGCCCTAGAAAGAAAAATAAGGGAATTAACCGTGCTCTACGAAATCAGCCAATTGCTGGTCTCTATCCCTGATCCAAAAGAGGCATTAGGTCCTGTTTTGGATATTCTCCATTATAAAATGGGTATGAAGAGAGGCACCATCACTCTATTAGACACTGTTACGCAAGAATTGGGTATAAAGGCGGCTCACGGTTTGACCGATCAAGAAAGGCAGAGGGGACATTATCAAATAGGCGAGGGTATTACGGGAAAGGTGGTGGAAACTGGAGAACCCGTCATTGTTCCGCATATAGGGGAAGAGCCTTTATTTTTAAACCGCACAAAGGCCCGAGGGAATATCCAGAAGAGCCATATATCCTTTATTTGCGTACCTATCAAAATAGGTGCCTTTACTTATGGGACACTCAGTGCGGATCGACTCTTCAGCGAGGAGATTTCTTTTGAGGAAGACCTGAGATTACTGACCATTATCGCTTCCAATGTAGCCCAGGCCATAAAAATCAGTCGCATGATGGAGGAAGAAAAGGACCGCCTGCGTCATGAGAATATTACATTGCGGGAGCAACTCAAAGAACGCTATAGCTTTTACAATATTGTGGGCAGAAGCAACAAAATGAGAGATGTCTTCGAAATGATAGATAAGGTCTCGGCAAGTGACGCCTCCGTGCTTATTCGAGGTGAGAGCGGGACCGGTAAAGAGCTTGTGGCTAACGCCATCCACTACAACAGCTTGAGGGCAAAAGAACCCTTTATCAAGGTAAACTGTGCCGCCCTTCCTGAAACACTTATGGAAAGCGAGTTGTTCGGCATGAAAAAGGGGCTTTCACCGGCGCAACACAAAGAAGGATAGGCAAATTTGAACGTGCCCATGGAGGTACCCTGTTTCTGGACGAGATCGGGACCCTTAATCTCGCTGCTCAGGCGAAAATTCTGAGGGTTCTTCAGGAAAAAGAACTGGAAAGGGTTGGAGGAGATGATACTATAAAAGTTGATGTCCGAATCATTACAGCGACCAATAAGCCCCTGGAAAAGGCCCTTGAGAAAGGAGACTTTAGAGAAGATCTTTATTACCGTCTAAACATATTTCCAATCTACTTACCGCCTTTACGGGAGAGAAAAACAGATATTCTCCTGTTAGCGGATTTTTTCCTTGAAAAGTACAGGGGAAAATACAAAAAGGACGTGAAAAGGATCACCACCCCTGCCATTGATATGCTCATGCGCTATCACTGGCCCGGAAATGTCAGGGAACTTGAAAATTGCATAGAGCGGGCCATATTCAGACCAAACAATTCCGTTAGACTCCATTTTTATCGATAAATTGAGGCTAGATATCTTTACGGACAGGATCCAGAACAGTGCCTGCCTCACAAAATAGAGACCGGTTTTTGCCACTTTCTGCAGATCAGAGAGACCGGTTCCTACTCAGATTTTCAGTGCTTTTTGATTTTCGCTGAAAATATCAATAATGTCCGTTTATGCCGGGTCAACCAAAATCATAAAATTAGAATTATCAACCGAGTAAAAAGACAAGGGGCTACAATCGCCTTAGGCGATTGTATGCCATAATAACTTGACACCCAATCTCAACAGGGAAATTATATATATGATGAAACTCTTTAATCCAGATGAACTTATCAACAGCAGGGGCGATTGCTGAAAGGCCCTTGCGGGCGTAGGGTTGCGCCTGAGGAATCCAGCCACTCCAAAGGGCTATCAGTTGGAAGTTCTTTTTGATTTGGATATAATGCCTAAGATGAACAAGCTTCTTGCAATAGTAGGTGGGAAGATCCTTCTCAAGGAAATACATAAGACCTATATAAGGCTTATCATAGAAAAAAATGCGGGTTAACGCCTTTTTCTTTATAATTTTAGTTACTTTTGCATTATAGTTAACTTAAACCGGATTTAAAAACCATTAAATAATAAATAGGGAGGAGACTAACATGCCACGAGGAGATGGAACAGGCCCTGGAGGTCGGGGGCGGGGAACTGGCAGAGGCATGGGACCAAGTGGTAGTGGACGTGGCAGATCAGGCGGATCTGCTGCGGGCCCTGGGGGAAACTGCATTTGTCCCAACTGTGGTGAACGCCTCGCACATCAAACTGCAACCCCTTGTTTTGAGCGTAAATGTCCCAAGTGCGGGGCCGTGATGATGAGAGAGTAAACATTCCGGTCTGGTGCCGCTGCTGTTGATCGTTCAATTGCTTTGACTGAATTTAGTGCCTTCGACATTGACTAATTTATTTCAGTCATAGAATTCCGTTAAGAGGTTCACGATTTCAGTGGTTAACTCGTTTTCGTTGAACTTGCGAGTTGGCCTGAGCATGAACTGCCACCCCTTAAAATAGATAAATAAAATACATAAATGGAGGTTGGGCACGGTCCTCTTCATTCTATTTTTATTTCCTCTCAATTCAGAACCCAAGAATCAAGGGTTATGAATTTCGTTGAACCATGAACTATTGGACCCCAAAACCTTAAGCGCGTACATAAACATCCTACAAATTTGTAACAACACAGATCCTATCTTACAAAAATGTAATGATAATCAAATAGCTTCTCTTATTTTTCTCATCATCTTTATTTCTAAGCTATTATTTTAACAGCAAAAATTTTTAAAGACCTCTTGTGGCATCAATATTGATTATAGATCAGGAATATCACACATCTTGCGTAATTGTCGGCAGCATTTTGTAACTGCAAGTCCATAATCAACAGGGAAGGGCAAGAGACAGTTGTTTAACTGCTCGTTCCTGAATAGAACCGCTTTAACTTATTGATTCTATTGTCTGTTTAAGGACATTCAAAAATAAAGAGAGGGAATTAGATGAAGAGAGAAAGGATCTTGGGTTTTACAAAGATAATTTTGGTTGTGCTGGTCTGTTGCATGGTTACTGCGGGTTTTGCCAGGGCCGAAGAAGAGGAAAAGCCTGCTGCCGACCTGACCGTGAGCGTTCTTAGTCAGTATATCTGGCGCGGATTTGCGTTAAGTGATGACGGTGTAGTAATTCAGCCATCGATGACAATAGGCTATAAGGGATTCGCCTTCAACCTCTGGGGCAATCTGGATACTGACCCTGCTGGTGACCTCGACAACTGGAACGAGACAGACATGACTTTGTCCTATGACTGGGTTGCTGGTCCCATGGGATTCTCGGCCGGCTATATCTACTTAGTCCGCTGTGCAGTGACAGCCAAACAGAGAGAATCTCCTGCTGGCTGCCACGCTGAGGCTACAGGAATGTAGTATTTCTGATGAAAAACTACAAAAATGTAGTATTTCCTCATACGACAACAAGGTATAAAAAATCAAAAGATTACATAAAAACAGTTAGTTGAATAAAAAAACGGCCCGTGGCATCAGGCTTGCTAAACATTTCACTTTTAGGAGAAAAAACCCTGAATACAGGGGATACAGCCTTTATGTTAATAGCCAGTGCCTTTGTCATGCTTATGACACCGGGACTGGCGCTATTTTATGGTGGACTTGTACGTTCCAAGAACGTCCTTGGTACCATTATGCACAGTTTTATCTGCCTGGGAATAGTCTCTGTTATTTGGGTTGCCTATGGTTACTCACTGGCATTTGGCCCCGATATCGGTGGACTTATAGGGAACCTTGACTGGATGTGGTTAAAGGGCGTGGGCACAAAGGCAGGCCCATACTCCGATACTATCCCGGATCTGCTCTTCTGCGCATTCCAGCTGATGTTTGCCATATTGACTCCGGCCCTTATAACAGGTGGCTTTGCCGAGAGAATGAAATTCTCTGCCTTTTTGATATTCACCGTGCTGTGGAGCTCTTTGATCTACATGCCGGTCTGCCACTGGGTCTGGGGTGGCGGATGGCTTGGAAGTATAGGGGCACTGGACTTTGCCGGGGGAACTGTTATTTATATTAATTGCGGCTTTGCGGCCCTGGCGGCTGCCATGATAATAGGCAAAAGAAGGGGGTGGGGCCGCGAGTCATTTCATCCCCATAACCTTTCAATGACCATTTTCGGGGCCGGCATATTATGGTTTGGCTGGTTTGGTTTTAACGCAGGTAGTGCCCTTGCAGCCAGCGAAACCGCTGTGTTGGCTTTCTTTACTACGCAGGTGGCAACCGGAGCCGCCGCCCTCTCATGGATTATTGCTGAATGGGTACTCCGGGCAAAGCCCACGACCCTTGGAGCCGCTTCCGGTGCGGTAGCGGGATTGGTCGCCATTACACCTGCTGCCGGGTTTGTAAGTCCGGTATCGGCTGTAATTATAGGCCTTATAGCCGGTGTATTGTGTTATACGGCGGTACTGGTCAAATCCAGGCTTGGCTATGATGACGCATTAGACGTAGTAGGAATTCACGGTATCGGGGGTATATGGGGCGCATTGTCCACAGGACTCTTTGCCTCGATTGCCGTGAATCCAGGCGGCGCGAATGGCCTGTTCTTTGGAAATCCACATCAGTTTGTGATTCAGTCAATAGGTGTTGGAGCGACCATGGCATACTCATTTATTGGTAGTGCTGTTATTCTTAAGATCATTGATGTTACATTAGGACTTAGGATAACATCGGAAGAGGAGGTTCAGGGCCTTGATATCACTCAGCACAGTGAAATCGGATATTCTATATAAATAATGTCTTGGGACGTGCAAAAAGCATGGCAAATTATGTTCGTTACTGTATGCATCTGGGTAAGGAGAAATCAATGAAGAAAATCGAGGCAATTATAAAGCCCTTTAAGTTGGATGATGTCAAGGAGGCCCTGAACGAAATCGGCGTCAAAGGGATGACAATTTCCGAAGTCAAGGGTTATGGTCGTCAGAAAGGGCACAAGGAAATATATAGAGGTGCTGAGTACGTAGTTGATTTCATACCTAAAATCAAACTGGAGATTATAGTAGATGCAGATCAGGCAAACCTGGTGGTGGCAAAGATTAAGGAATCTGTTTATACAGGGAAGATTGGAGATGGTAAGATTTTTGTACTACCTGTCGAAGAGGTCATGAGAGTCAGGACTGGTGAACTTGATAAAGATGCTATTTAGTGCCTGAATTGAAAGTCTGTTTCGATAAAGTTTTCAATTACAAATTTCGAATTTTAAAAAGAAATGATATTAATATGGTAATAGATTGTCGTTCTAAATAATGCGATATGGAATTTTTCAGCAAAACCAACTGTTAAATAAGGAGAGTTATATTATGACACCGAAACAAGTATTAGATATGGCCAGCGAGAAGGGCCTCAAGGTAGTAGACCTTCGCTTTCTTGACTTCCTTGGATTGTGGCAGCACTTTACAGTTCCTTTAAGCGAACTGAATGAGGCAAGCTTTGAAGACGGTTTTGGTTTTGACGGCTCAAGCATCCGCGGATGGCAGCCGATACATGCCAGTGACATGCTCGTTGTTCCTGATTCAACTACGGCCCAAATTGATCCATTTTTTGCTGAACAAACCCTCGTTTTAATCGGAGATATAGTAGATCCTATAACCAGGGAGCCATATTCCAGAGATCCCAGAAATATCGCCAAGAAGGCCGAAGCGTATTTGAAGGGGACAGGTATTGGTGACACTGCATACTTCGGTCCTGAGGCCGAATTTTTTATCTTTGACGATGTTCGCTATGACAACACCAGCAATGCCTGCTTCTATGAATTGGACTCTGTAGAGGGCATCTGGAACACAGGCAGGGATGAATGCCCTAACCTAGGATATAAACCACGCCACAAAGAGGGCTATTTCCCTGTTCCCCCTATGGACAAATTCCAGGACTTAAGGACTGAGATGCTGCTCACTCTGGCGCAGGTCGGTATTGAAGTCGAGTGCCAGCACCACGAGGTGGCTACTGCAGGCCAGGCAGAAATCGACATGCGTTTCAAGCCTCTGGTCCAAATGGGCGACCAGCTCATGTGGTTCAAGTATGTGCTCAAAAATGTTGCCCACCGCCACGGCCATACTGTAACCTTTATGCCCAAACCGCTGTTTGGTGATAACGGTACAGGCATGCATATACATATCAGTATATGGAAAGATGATAGGCCTACTTTTGCAGGCGACAAGTATGCCGGGCTTTCTGAGAGTGGCATGTATGCCATGGGCGGTATCCTCAAGCACTGCCGTGCTATTTGTGCTTTCTCTAACCCATCCACCAATTCCTATAAGCGCCTCGTGCCCGGTTTTGAGGCCCCGGTAAATCTGGCTTACTCAAGTCGTAACAGGAGCGCTGCAATCCGTATCCCCATGTATTCCGATTCTCCCAAGGCCAAAAGGATCGAGTTCAGGACCCCTGATCCATCCTGCAACGGCTATCTGGCCTTTTCTGCAATGCTGATGGCCGTGATTGATGGTATAGAAAACAAGATCGATCCTGGTGAGCCCTTGGACAAAAACATCTACAATCTGCCCCCTGAGGAGCTGGCCATAATCCCCTCGGCCCCGGGCTCTCTGGATGAGGCCCTGGCAGCACTCAAGGAAGACCACGAATTTCTGTTGAAGGGCAATGTCTTTACACAGGATGTCATTGACAAGTGGATAGAGTACAAGACGGAAAAAGAGATCAACATGGTCAGGCTGCGGCCACATCCATATGAGTTCTTCTTGTATTTTGATGTTTGATAATGCATTGCATGAAGACATATAATCCTGGTGGCATGGTTCTTTAAGGGATTAAGTTACATTAATAAATAAAAGGAGGAAACATGTGTCGACTTAGCGCCATTACTTCCAGTACATATTTTTCTCCTATGGAGAATATTCTGGCGCTGGAGACCATGAAGGAAGGCCATGACGGCTCCGGTTTAGGACTGGTCATGAAAGACCTGGGTGGACCATTTGAGGATCTCAAGAGTTATCCCATCCTTTCCGGCACCTGCAGTAACAAAGGCCTTGGTATGCTGGATGACTATATGCAACAAGCTGGTTTTCGTATCAAATACAACTGGGAGCCGAAGATCAAACGCATACCGGGTATGGAGATAGAGCCACGCGACCACTATTTTGCCAGGGCCTATCAGTATCCATCGCCATATGAACCAAAGGCGCAGATTGAGTGGGAACGGCTGCTGCTTGAGACCAGAATGGACCTGAGACGTATGGGAGAAAAAGATAATTCTCTATTCGTGTTTTCTTTTTATCCTGATTGCCTCACATTGAAAGAAGTAGGAGATCCACTGCAATTAGGAGAATTCTTTGGCCTGGACGATTTGTCTCTGCAGGCAAAGATTATTCTGGCCCAAGGCCGGCAAAATACGAACTATGCTATCTATCTCTACGCCTGTCATCCCTTCTTTCTACAGAGTTACTGTACCATGACTAACGGCGAGAACACTGCATTTGTACCCATTATGGAATACTTGAGCAGCCGGGGATTTCCTGGTTACATGGGCTACAACAGTGACAGTGAAGTATTCGCCCATATACTTCACTTCATCCACCGGCAACTCAAATATCCTCTTACATATTATAAAGACATCATCACTCCATTAAAGGACGAGGAAATCCTTGAGCGGCCGGACTACAAGGCCCTCAGCCTGCTTAAAAAGAGTCTTAGACCTCTGTGCATAGATGGTCCCAACATGGTCATCGGTTTTATACCTGATGGAACCATCTTCATGGTACAGGATTCCAAAAAACTCAGGCCGGGTGTTGTTGGCGGAGCAGCTGGGAAATACGCCCTTATGAGCGAAATGTGTGGTCTTGACAGGGCAGTACCCCAACGTGACCGCTCCGCTGATATTTTTCCTTCAAAATATGATATGGTAATGGTGAAACCCAATGCCCAGGAGATCCAGGTATGGAACCAGCTTCACGGCTAGACCAAAACGGACAACTGACGCTGCAAGAATTTCCCTATGTCATTCAGTGGAGAGGCGACCGTTGTACCCGCTGCGGCCGCTGCACTGCAGTGTGCCCGCAACAGGCTATTGTGCCCGCTGTCTTTGCCCAGCGCCTCGTGTATTCCGAATCGGGCATCCCTATGCCCGGCACTGTACGGAAGGTGTCCCACGGAATCCGCCAGGTTAATGACATTGACCGCTACTGTACTGGTTGTGGAATCTGCAGTCTGGTATGTCCCAATATGGCAATTGCCCCACATTACAATCCACATCATAAGTTTCTTTTTCATAAAAACATTGGAGGGACACCTTATAAGCGTGGTGGAAGACGCAATGATCCGAGCCCCAGCACACTTGATAAGCTCAAGTTTACGCGCATATCGATGTTGACAGACCCAGCCCTGGATGCAGGTAGACACGAATTCCATATAAGGACCCTGCTAGGCAGAATCCCTTCTCCCGATAAGCTGCCGCTCAAAGTGACTAACAACCGATTGATCGTGGAAGACGATCACTTTATCCCCCCTGTTAGAGAGATATTTCCTATCCGCATCGGGAGCATGTCCATAGGTGCACTTTCTCCCCACATGTGGGAGGGTCTGGCTATGGGCATCACTTATCTCAATGAGGTGGAGGGAATTCCTGTGGTTATGTGCAGCGGGGAAGGTGGTATGCCGCCAAGGCTCCTGCGCTCCCGCTTTTTCAAGTACTTCATACCTCAAATAGCATCCGGCTATTTCGGATGGGATGAAATTATCCATGCCCTGCCTGATATGCTCGAAGATCCATGTGCCATTGAGATAAAATACGGCCAGGGTGCAAAACCGGGAGACGGCGGTCTGCTGATGTCCTATAAGGTACTAAAGCTAATTGCAGGGATACGCGGTGTCCCTATGCACATCGACCTCGCATCCCCTCCCACACACCAGACTAAATACTCCATCGAGGAGGCAGTGGCCAAGATGATTCAGTCCATGTCAATGGCCTGGGGTTTCCGGGTCCCTGTGTATCCCAAGATTTCCGGCACCAAGACCGCACAGGCGGTTCTAAATAACCTGGCCAGAAACCCTTATGCAGCCGCGCTGTGCATTGATGGTGAAGACGGCGGGACAGGGGCGGCCTATAATATCTCTATGGACAAAATGGGGCATCCCATTGCTTCCAATATCCGGGACTGTTATCTGGATCTCGTCAAACTGGGAAAGCAAAACGAACTTCCTCTTATTGCTGCAGGGGGAATGGGTAAGGCGGGAAATCTGGCAGCAAATGCGGCGGCAATGATAATGCTGGGGGCCAGCGCTGTTGATATAGGAAAATACATAATGCAGACAGCAGCTGGATGTCTGGGAGATGAGCACAACCGGTGCAACCTTTGTAACACAGGTAAATGTCCTCGGGGCATAACCACTCAAAACCCCAAGCTATATCGCCGGCTGGACCCTGATAAAGTTGCTGAGCGGGTAGTGGAGGTTTTCAAGAGCGCTGAGATAGAACTGAAAAAGATCTTTGCCCCTATGGGTCGTAGTACTCAGTTGCCAATCGGCATGTCGGACGGTCTCAGTGTTGGAGACAAAGCTATAGCGGAGAGGCTACAGATTGATTATGCCTGCTGA
>Ga0209834_10000035_pt1 | contig 69126 bp, 66 predicted proteins | sample Mar14236cmmetaG_FD_184134 | JGI IMG/M metagenome (GOLD analysis project Ga0209834, IMG submission 184134) | Marine hydrothermal vent microbial communities from Guaymas Basin, Gulf of California to study Microbial Dark Matter (Phase II) - Marker... ... | reverse complement strand
GTTGTTTCTTTGGCTCACAGCAATGCAACGTACGAGATTGCAAAAAGTGCTATTGAGCTTGGTTGTAGCAGGTGTACACACGTTTTCAATGCGATGAGGAAATTCTCACACCGGGACCCCGGGATCGTTGGAGCTGTGTTGTTGGACCCAGGTGTCGCATGCGAGATAATACTCGATTTGGTGCATATTCACGCTGCTACTGCTGAAATCGTGTACCGACTAAAGGGACCGCGCAAGACGATTCTCATATCAGATTCGATAGCCGCTACAGATCTGGAGGATGGTGAATACGCTCTGGGTGGCGCAACTGTGGATGTTCGGAATAGCATTGCAAGGATCAAAGGAAGCGAGACCCTCGCAGGAAGTACTCTGACGCTCGACACAGCCGTCAGGAATGCAGCAGAGCGGCTGGATATAGATCTTGAGAGGGCCATTCAGATGGCAACTCTTGCACCAGCGATGAACACAGGCCTTTCAGCGGGTGTTATTGAGCTGGGAAGACCAGCCGATCTCGTAGCTTTGGATGATGATTTGAAGGTTCTCGCCACGTGGGTAGACGGTGGGCCAATCTGGAAAGGTTAACGATTCACGGAGGTGAATCTGTGAAACTTGAAAGAATTTTCTTACATGGTTTCAAATCTTTTGCCAAACCCACCAAGATTCCTGTCGCTAATGGAGTGACGGCAATTGTTGGTCCAAATGGTGGCGGGAAATCTAACATCGTTGATGCAATCAGATGGGTCTTTGGTGAGCAATCGATGAAAGAGCTTCGAGCTGGAGAAAAATACGATGTTATATTTGCTGGTTCTGGTGCTGCTGTTTCTTCAGCTTATGTCGAACTGAATTTCAGAAACGCCAAAGAAAGCATATCTGTAAGTCGGTTGTTGACGTCGGATGGTAAAAATTTCTACAAAATGAATGGGGAGAACGTTAGACTCAGGGACATACAAGAGAAATTTGCTGGGACAGGTACAGGCAGGGAGTTTTATTCGATAGTAGGTCAAGGTCAAATACAGAAGATAACGAGTTCTTCTCCTCAAGAACTGCGTTTTTTGCTTGAAGAAGCCGCAGAAACATCTTTTTATCGAAAAAGAAAGAAAGAGGCGCTGACCAGACTTGAAAATGTAGAAATGAATTTGACGCGAGTGCAGGATGTTTTGACAGAGCTTGAGAAACAGAGAAAATCACTTTATCTGAAAGCGAAACGAGCCGAGCGCTACAAAGAGTACTCTGAACGCTTATCTCGGGTGAAAAGCGTTTACTATGGCAATATCCTTCGCAGAGAAAATGAAAGATTGAAACACCTTGAAGAACAGCATCAAGCTACCTCAGAGAAGATAAGAAAGATTCAGAAAGAACTGATATCTGTAGAATCGAAGTGGTCTTCCCTGAAACAGGAATTTGCCATGGTTGACAAGGAGATAGAAAACTTCACAAATGTGATAGAGGACTACAAGAAGCGTCAATCAACTCTTCTCGAATTGCGTGAGATGTACTCACGAAGGCTCAGTGATCGAGAGAGTAAGTACGTTGAACTGACAACACGCCTTGACTCATTCAAAGAACAGTTGGAGCAGTTGCAAAAGAGGAAAGACGAGCTTGATCTCATATTTAGAGCTCTGGTAGATGAGATTTCACTAAAAGAGGAGAAACTCTCTCAGCTGGAAAAACGTAGAGAAGAGATGTTTTCTCGGTATTCAGAAAAAGAAAAGGAACTTCTTGCCATGAAAGAAGAACGCGACAAACTTCACAGCTCACTGACACGTGCAGAGTCTGAGATTGAACACATGGAAGATAGTCTCGAAGACTTTAAAAAGCGGATTTCCATGGTTGAAAGCCAACTTGATATGAAGATGAGACGACTGTTGGGTTTGGAAAACGAGCTGGCCCAACTTGTAGAAAAGATGAAGGACTCTGGTGAGAAGGAATCAAACTTGGCAAAGGAACTGGAAAAGATTAAAGAACGCCAGTCCGATCTTGAAAGGGAAAGGCGAATAACTGTTGAACAAAGAGACAATGCAATTAGAGTTTTGAAACAGCTCGACGATGAAGAAAAAAGGATAAAGTGGCGCATACAAAATTACGAAGGCTACACAAGAGCGGTTAGAGCAGTTTTTGCGAAGAAGAAGGAAGGTTTCTTTCCTGGGGTACACGATGTGGTTGCGAATTTAATAAGCTCGCCTCCGAAATACGAGAAGGCCATAGAAGTCTTGCTTGGGGGGGCTGCGCAACATATAGTGACTGATAACACCGACACCGCAAAAAATGTTATTTCATGGCTGTTTCAAGAAAAGATTGGCCGCGCTACATTTCTACCCCTTGATTTGATTGAATCTTATTTCAGTGAGATTCGTGATTTGAAGGGACATCCAGGTTTCGTGGGTTATGCCGCAACTCTTGTTCGTGTTGAAAAGCAGTACGGGAATCTTCCTGTTTACTTATTTGGAAACGACCTTGTTGTGCGAACTCTTGACGATGCTGTGAAGATAAAGAAGAAATTCAGGGTCAGATCGAGAATAGCGACTCTCAGTGGTGAAATCGTAGGTTCCCGTGGGTCCATAACTGGAGGTCAGAGCAAAATCGAAAACTCAGACTCATTTCTTGGGAGGAAAATGAAGCTTATTGAAATCACTTCAAAAAGAAAGGAAATGCTGAACTTATCACAGATTCAAGAAAAAAACTTGAAAAGAATAGATGAAGAGATTCACGCCTTAAGAAATCATGAAAGGCTTGTTGAAAGAGAACTGACTCAGGTTCTTGCTGAAGGCAGTTCGGTTCGCAGAATGGCCGAAGAGTTGAACAAAACTGTGACAGAACTTCGCACCGAAATTGAATCCCTTGAAAAGCTCAAAGATAGTTATTCTTTGAAGATAAGCGGAATGCAGAGTAGAAGAGAGAGATTGCTTTCAAAGATAAATGAGGAAAGAGAAAAGATATCAAAACTCGAAGAAAATATGAAGGAATTTGACCAGGATCTGCTCATGAGGAAAGAGGAGCTCGAAGAAGTATCTTCAGCGGCTTCTGACCTGAAAGTGGAGCTGAGCAACCTTTTGGAGAGAAAAACGCATTACGAAGCAGAACTTTCCCGAGTGAAGTCATCACAGAAGAGTATAGAGCAAGAGAGGGATACTGTAACTGTTCAAGTTGAACAGATGGAAGACGAACTTTCGAGATTGCGAAACGCCGTACTTGAGAATCAGCGCGAAATGGAGGCGTTAAAGAGAGAAACAGAGACTCTATTTGAAAATATGAGGATTCAGCGAGCTGATAAAGAGCAAAAACTCAGTCAACTGGGAAGCTTCGAATCAAAGATGGAGCAACTTAAAGAAGAACGTGAAAAACTCAGAGATTATTCACACCATCTGGAACTGTCTATTCAGGAAACTCGCGGCAAAATTGAGAGAATATTAGACGAGATCGATGGAACCTCAGTTGAAGAAGTGAAAGAAGTGGACTCTGAAACGCTTGAAAAATTCAAGTTGGAGATAGAGGATCTTGAAAACAAGATGAGGTACTTGGGGCCTGTTGACATGACAGTTGTCGATGAATACAAGGAAGTAGACAGCAGATTCAACGAGCTTGAATTGCAAAAAAGGGATCTTCAAGAAGCGAAGCGCAAGATTGAGAAGCTGATAGAAAAAACTGATGAAGAAGCACGCAATAGATTTCTCGATATCTACGAGCAGGTAAACACAAAATTCAACAGCTTCATATCTATGCTGTTTCCGGGTGGAACGGGAGAAATTCGAATCGAAGCGGGAAGGGATCTTTTGGAAAGCGGAGTGGAGATATCGGTGAGAAAGCCCAACAAGAGGATCCAGAAACTTCAGCTACTCTCTGGAGGTGAAAAAGCTCTTGTTGGAATTGCCCTTCTCTTTGCCCTGTTAGAGGTAAGACCCAGTCCATTTTATGTGTTGGATGAAGTGGATGCAGCACTTGATGAGTTCAACGCTGAACGCTTCAAAAGATTAATTGAGAAGGAAACGGAAAGGTCGCAATTTATAATTATTACCCATAATAAGGTAGTGATGGAGTGTGCCGATATTCTTCATGGGGTTACAATGGTAGATGGCATATCGACGATAGTTCCTGTGAGACTTGAGGAATTCGCTTTGGAGGATGAGTGAGCTGAAAGAGTTTTGTTTGAAGAGTGAAACGGTTTTCCAGGGGAAGATTCTTGAGGTGAAATTGGATCAAGTAAAACTTAAAAACGGGAGAACATCGAGCCGTGAAGTGGTGCTTCACCCGGGAGCAGTTGGAATAATTCCTTTTGTGAGTGAAGCGGAAATAGTCTTGGTGAGGCAATACAGATATCCGGTGCGGGAGGAACTTTTAGAGATACCCGCTGGAAAACTGGATCCCGGTGAATCTGCAGAGTCCTGTGCTATTAGAGAGCTTGAAGAAGAAACTGGTTATAAAGCTGAGAAGTTGAATTACCTTGGCAGTATTTACACGAGTCCGGGTTTTTCGAGTGAGATCATACACATCTATTGGGCGGAGCAATTGGATTTCACAAGAGCAAATCCTGATCCCGATGAAATCCTCGAGACAGTAACGATAGATTTTGAAAAAGCGGTGAAAATGTGCCTTGACAACAAAATTAAGGATGCAAAAACTGTTGTTGCGCTCATTAAGATGTGGTTGGAAAGGGGAAGGTGATATGATTAAAGTTATATTAAATGGCGATGAGATGACTTTTTACGAGGAAGATTACAGAGATTTTGGAGAGTTGTACGATTCTTTGGCCCCTAAAGGAATGGTTTTGAAGAAAATAGTGATTAATGACATAGATGTGCCACCGGAGAAAATAGATGAATTACGAAAATCCTACGTTGAAGATGGTACGCAGATGTGTCTTGAATTTGTTACGCCCAAACAGTTTCTCGAAGACATGCTACCCAATGTTCTAAACTATATTTCCAAGACCACATCTTTGTTGGACCATGTCGTTGAGAAACTCAGAGAAGGTGAGAGAACAGCCTTAAAAGAAGTTGTTGCCTTGACCGAGAGTATTACTGCACTTGAAAATCTAAGATTGAACGTGTTGAAGATAGAGACGATAGAGTCACAGGGATTCGAGGATGCGGTGAAAGCACTTCAGAAACTGCTCCAGGCTTTAGAATCGAATCGCATCGAAGAGATTTCGGCATCAGTGGAGAGGGATGTGCCAGTTGCTTTGGAATACTATCGTGGATTTTTCTTTAAGACCCTTAGTCAACTGCGGAACTCTAAGGAGGCGCATGAATAATAATGAAGAACGTTTACTCGGAAAATCTCGTTAAGACCGCCAGTCCGGCAAAACTGATAGAAATGCTTTATGAGAAATCCATAGAACTGCTGAATGATGCAAAGCAAGAACTTGAGAAAGAAGACTTCATTGCCACAAATGAAAGAATAAAACGAGTTCAGGATATAGTAACGGAGCTAAATCTTTCCCTTGATATGGAAAAGGGAGGAAACATTGCAGCTTCACTGAGAGCATTGTACAACTACATTTACCGGTTGCTTATTGAAGGAAATACCAAGAGAAATCCTGAAAAGATTGATGAAGCGTCCTTCTATTTCAAAGAACTTTTGGAAGCCTGGAGAAGTGCAATGAAGGCGGTTGGCAACACCGCCAATATGAAGAGTGATCAAGGTGAATCGCATTTTAACGTTTCAATATAGAGGGAACGAATGGTGGTGAAGTTTATGGAAGAAGTGCGATCCTTGAACGAGTTTCCAATCGTTCGATTCTTGAATTTGGTTCGTGAAGTGTTTCGCAGTTATCCCGTGTTTGTGGATTGGAACACGCTTTCTTTTGAGTTGGATGCTCGTGAAAATTCAGTGTCTTTCTCAAATTCGTTCGTGTTTTTGAAAAATGGTGAACCTGTGGGGTTTGTGGTGACGTGCATTAGAAGAAATAGAGGTCGAATAGATGCAATGGGAGTTGTTGAAAGCGAGAAAGGTTCAGGACTTGCTCAACGAATACTCGCGCACGCACTTGAAGTCTTGAGGTGGCAGAAGGTTCAGAAGGTGATACTTGAAGTACTCGAGACTGAAAAGAGAGCTGTTCGTTTTTACATAAAGAACGGGTTTAAGGCTGTGCGCAGGCTGGACACGTTTATTAAGGAATGTCCACCGGTTTCCTCAAGTCACAATTTTGTCAAAGCGGATTACAGATGGATTCACAAGAGCTCTTTAGAAGCAAGCATCAATCTGAAGCGACGCTTGAATTGGCAGAGAGAACCTGTCACTCTCCTTCTTTCGGATGGAAGATACAAGATGGCAAGGACCCACATTGGAAGGGATCAAGGTTACTTAGTTTGGGGCTCGACGAAAGACAGCGCCTATATCGTTGACTGCGCACCAGTTACAGACGCAGAAGTGTATGATCAAATGCTGAACATCTCAGCTGAATATATTTGTATGTCAGAAAATCGCGCATCATGTACGATAGCAGGAGTTCCTGAGAATGATCCTCTTCATACGTCTGCAGAACGCAATGGTTTCAGGAAAGTTCTCACACAACTTGAAATGGAGCTTCACTTGTATTGATGATACGAGGTGATTCTTCTGCTCGTCCTATTTTTGAATAAGATTAACTCGGCATGGCTTGAAAAAATTGCCGAGTTGAAAAGAGAGTTTCCAAACGTCAGGTTTGAGAATCGGATGTCTGTGGAAAAGCCAAGGACTCTTATTAGTGAATCGGACATCGTAGTGAGCGGTAGAATGACTCATGACGAAATCATGGGGGCGAAGAAGTTGAAACTCATAGTAGTTCCATTTGCTGGTGTTAACTCTCTTGACTGGGAGGCAATAAGAAGAAAACGTGTACCTGTGGCGAACTGTCACGCTAACGCTGCTTCGGTTGCCGAAAGAGCGCTCGCTCTTTGCTTGTCGCTATTGGGAAGAGTCGTCGAATACGATAGAGATTTACGCAGAGGTATATGGCACGGGTACTCGGCCGGAAACAAGGAGGAAGATCTCTGGACCTCTATCAGAAACAAAACCATTTGCATTGTGGGAATGGGACACATTGGTGAGGAATTGAAAAAGCTTTTGACACCTTTTGGATGCAGAGTTATAGGTGTGAAAAGATCAGCACCGGCAGAAAAGTCTGAAATCACTTCCGATCTCAATTGGGCTATTGAGAGCAGTGAGGTGATTTTCGTGACGGTTCCCTTGACTGCCTCAACCAAAGGAATGTTCAATGCCGATCTGCTGATGAGAATGAAGGGTAAGTACTTGATAAACATCTCCAGAGGCGAAGTCATAGATGAGAGCGCGCTCTATTTTGCCCTGAAACGGGGAGTGCTTCGTGGTGCTGCGATCGATACCTGGTACCTGTACCCCGACTCTGATCACTCGGTAATGCTGCCCAGTAGATTTCCTTTTAACACGCTCTCGAATATCGTCCTCTCACCGCATGTTGGAGGATACTGCTATGAGGGTATCTCCAGTCTGATTGAGGAAACCGTTGAAAACATCAAGAGCTTTCTGAAAAGTGGAAAGCCGCTGAATTTAGTGAATCCTCAAAACGAATACTGAGGTGTTCGAAAGTGAATGAATTTCTGTGGTTTGCAACTCTCTTGATGACATTGATCGCCGCATTGATTTTTCACAGAGTTCTTGGAAAACCTGGTCTCTACATGGTTGCTGTTACAAGTACTGTTGTTTGCAATCTTCAGGTGGTCAAATTGATTGAAGTGTTCGGAATGACTGCGACGCTTGGAAATATAGTCTACGCTGCGAGTTTCTTCTCCACGGATGTTCTCAGTGAAATATATGGTAAAAAGGAAGCAACAAGGGCTGTATGGCTTGGCTTCTTCTCGTTGATAATGATGACTGTGTGGATGCAGTTTGCGCTGTGGTTTCAGCCTTCTCAGTTTGATCAAGCTCAGGAGCACCTATCATCAATTTTCAAAATCATGCCCAGAATAACAATCGGCAGTTTGAGCGCTTATCTTCTTTCACAGCACCACGATGTTTGGGCTTTTCACTTTTGGAAAAAAGTGACAAAGAACAGGTACTTGTGGCTGAGAAATAATCTTTCTACGATGGTCTCCCAAGCTATTGATACTCTAACATTCTGCACGATAGCTTTTGCTGGTATATATGAGATGAGGGTTTTTTGGAGCATTGTGCTTTCAACTTATGTTCTAAAATGGCTGGTTGCCTTGTTTGATACACCGTTTATATATATAGCTGTTCGTTGGAAGGAGAAGACATGAGATCAGGACTGGCAGATAGAAAGTACTTTCTGGTACTCACAATGATAGTGTTAACTCTGTTTGTGGACAGTGCCTTTTTTGATTTGTTCTCCTTGTTGACTTCGTATATGTTGCTGGAGTACTTGGTCTATTCCTCCCCACTGTCGGCGCTCAGAGTTTTCGTGGTTCTCATAATCCATTCTTCTTTGTCTTTTCACACGATCAATCCTTTGCACGCTGTTGTCTTTGGGATTTACGTGTTCTTTATTGTGAGCAGAGATCTCTATTTGAAACCTATGGTTCCCTTTTTGCTGTATACTGCCGCTGTAGCAACACTGGTGAGTGCTATGGGAACTAAATGGTTCACCACGGTCTTGATTGCCGCCGTGTCGACGTCATTTTGGAGGTTAAGAAGTGAAAGGAACTAAGATTGTTTTTTACATAATGTATTTATCTTTCGTCATATTACTTATCTGGGCGTTCAAACTGCAGGTACTTGAGACCGAACTTCACAGGACATATTTAGATTCACTCAGGATCGTGGTTAGAAGAATAGAAGCTCCACGCGGCAGGATTATGACTGAGGACGGAATGGTTTTAGCGTGGGATGAGGAAACGTTTTTTGCAAAAGTTGTGGGAAATGTGGAAGCAGATGCAATCGAGAAAATATTGGGCAAGAGCAGAAAATTGGAGTTGATCATGGGTGAGGAAGTTCCTGTTACTGAAGCGGAAGCTTTGCAACTCTCAAAATATGGTGTCATGATAACGGTGAAGTACACCCGCAGGTATCAACCTTTAGCTGCTCACGTTGTTGGTTATGTCGATTCGAGCCGCAAAGGAATTTCGGGTGTAGAAAGGGAGTACGATGATTTGCTCAGTGGTTCGGAAGGGTCTGAACTGATGAGTATCACAAAGTCCGGTCGGGTTGAAGGTAGGTTTCTGAAAGCGCCACCAATTCCAGGTTCCGATATCGTTTTGACGATAAACTCCCAACTTCAAACTGAGGTAGAGAAACTTCTGAAAGAGAGCGGATTGAATGGGTGTGTGATTGTTCAGTCTTCTCAAAATGGAGATATTCTCGCTATGGCCTCTTTTCCCTCGTACGATCAGAATATCTTTGTTGAAGGAATGGATCAAAGACGATGGAATGAGCTTGTAAACGATCCGAATAGTCCGCTACTAAACAGAGCCATATCGGCTGTTTATCCACCTGGATCTGTGATAAAACCTCTGTACGTTATCAGCTATCTTGAAACAAGCACTGAATGGGATATTGCCGTGAATTGTAAGGGATATTTCGATTACATTGGCTCGTCCGGCAAGGTGCTTGGAACGTATCGCGACTGGTATGTTCCCGGTCACGGAGAAACCGATCTGAGAAAAGCCATACGTGTGTCCTGTAATGTTTTTTTCTACAATCTTGCGTTGAAACTCGGTATTGAAACAATGAGTAAATACGCTTCTCTGTTAATGATAGATCGGCTTACAGATATTGACTTACCAGGAGAGGTTAAAGGATCATACCCCACCCCTGCCTGGAAGATGAAAAAATACGGAGAACAGTGGTACCCCGGTGATACAATTCTTGCGGGTATCGGACAGGGTTTCGTAGTGCTTACACCAATCGAAGTTTTGAATTTTTATAACACTGTCGCAAACAGGGGTATTTGCTGGCAACCGCATGTTTTGAGACAAGTAAAATCCCCTTTAGGGAAGATCGCAGAAACGTTTGAGAGAAGGGAAAATCTGGTTGTTTCGATATCAGATCGAACGTTGGATTTCCTGTGGGAAGCCATGAAAGAGGTTACAAAGTTTGATGGAGGAATTCAGGAGCAGGGAACAGCTTATAGAGCTTTTAAGGACTTCCCTATGAGCGTTGCTGGAAAGACTGGTACCGCCGAAACCGGTAGACCATCTGAGAAAGCTCACTCGTGGTTCGTTGGAATTACTCCCGCAGAGTCGCCCGAAATCATAGTTTTGGTGGTTTTGGAAAACGGGGGATCTGGAGGGGAAACGGCAGCTCCTTTAGCACGAAAAATCTTTGATAAGTGGCTTGAGATGCGGGAGGATCACGGTTTATGATACTGAAATTTCTGAATGAAGTTTTAGATGGTGTTTCCAAACCAGGTAGGTATGTAGGCGGTGAATGTAACTCCGTTGTGAAAGATGTTGATAACGTGAGAACGCGCGTCTGTCTACTTTTTCCGGATACCTATGAGATTGGCATGTCAAATTTTGGCCTGAAGATACTGTATTGGGTTCTGAATGGCATCGAGGGTGTATGGGCAGAGAGGGCATATCTTCCCTGGATCGACATGATAAAGATTATGAAAAAGAAGAGGATACCGCTTTTCACCCTGGAATCTAAGACATCGCTGAAGCACATGGACATGGTGGGAATTTCGATGCAGTATGAAATGAGTTATACCAACGTTCTGCACGCCCTAAATTTGTCGGATATCCCACTACTTGCAGAACATAGATCAGAGGATGATCCCATTGTAATCGCTGGGGGTCCATGCACGAGTAATCCCGAGGTAATGGCGCCGGTATTTGATGCAATGGTCATCGGGGATGGCGAAGAAGCAGTGGTTGAAATTGTCAATGTTCTGTCTGCTATGAGGGGAAGACCGCGTTGGCAAAGAGTAGAAACCCTGTCTTCGATAGAAGGAGTTTATGTTCCATTGCTTTATGAGGGAGCGAGAAAGCGGCCTTATCCTCTTTTTTCTTGGGTACCAAAGAGGGTGAAAAGAAGAATCGCAAAAGATCTCAATCAGAGCGCATTTCCAGTAAAAGACGTAGTACCACATATCGATGTAATTCATAACAGAGGAATTATCGAAGTGATGCGAGGCTGTTCGAGGGGATGCAGATTCTGTCAGGCCGGGATGATCTACAGACCGGTTAGGGAAAGGTATGCAAGAACGGTTGTTTCAATTGCAAAGGAATTGCTGGACACAACTGGATATGAAGAAATAGCATTGCTTTCACTATCAACGGCTGATCATTCAAATCTGGCAGAACTTCTCGCTTCGATGGCTTCAATTGCCCGTGAAAAGAACATTTCACTTTCCATACCATCAACGCGTCTTGACAGCTTCAATGATTTGATGAGAAATATAGCTTCTGGTACGAGAAAAACGGGCTTGACTTTTGCGCCAGAAGCGGCAACGCAAAGATTGAGAAATGTAATAAACAAAAATATTACACAGGAGGACCTCTTTAGAACACTTCAAGATGCGCGAAAATTTGGGTGGGAAAGGGTGAAGCTGTATTTCATGATTGGCCTTCCCACTGAGACTGACCGAGATATTTCAGAGATTTCGAAAGTGCTTAGAGAAGTGAAGAAGATGGGTTTTAGGAAGATATCAGTCTCTATATCACCGTTTATTCCAAAACCCCACACACCTTTTCAATTTGCTGAGCAGATGGACGTAGAATACATACAACACGTTGAGACAGTGCTCAGGCCCGCTCGGAGCTTCGCCTCTGTGAAAATCCATAATCCGGAAATGAGCGTTGTCGAAGGAGTTCTATCAAGAGGCGATAGAAAGCTTTTCAAGAGTGTTCTATCGGCTTTTGAAAATGGATGTATTTTCGACAACTGGGAGGGTGTTTTCATTCCAGAAAAATGGTGGGAGGCTTTTGAAAGATCCAATGTGTCCATTCAGGAGTATCTAAGAGCGAGGAAATTTGAAGAATCGTTGCCCTGGGATCATATTGATGTCGGTGTTACAAAGGAATTTCTTGTATTGGAATACAAAAAGGCCATCGCTGGTTTGACAACACCTGACTGCAGGCGATTGTGTTCAGCATGTGGAGTCTGCACAAATGATATCTCGAATGTGGTGGAAAAACGGTGAAACTGCTGGCCGTTGCGTTTGCTGTTGGCGGGCTGTTTTTTGTTCAGTATATTGCAAAACTACTGTTCAGAAGAAAATCTCTTCTATTTTCCATGGCTCTTCTTCAGTTGTTATTTGCGATTCTTTTGTGGGTTTTGTTTAAGGTTAATTTCTCATTTGCTGTAAGATTTGATGGCATCGTGTGGTTTTCCGTGCTGATCATCATCATGATTATCCTCGGACGCTTTCTCGGTGCTCAGTCTATTAGATTGCCTCGTTATTTGAAATCAAAAGACATTGTTGCCATTGCCCTTTTGTTGCCACTGTCTGAGGAACTCATATTCCGCGGAACTGTGCTTTCTGCTCTGCCAATTCCAGCCCTTAACGCACTGATTTTCACTTGCATTCATTTACCGAACACCTTTTTGTCAAAGCTTGAGCGATTTTCGGTGTTCAATTTGGCTTACAGATTTGCAGTGGGGATGATCTTTGCAGATGCCACCTTGAAGAGCGGTAGCATTTTCCCGGCTCTTTTCTACCACGTTGCAAACAACAGTCTTGCGTTGCTCATTTCTAATAGACCTCAACGTCTGAACATATAGCCGAAAAAGGAAGCAACAGCGCTGAGGGTAAAGAGGGTCAGCAGCGACACGGATATCATCTTCAGCGTGAACATTTGGACAAGTGGGCTCGGAGTTTCTCTTATGTAGTAGCTCATCAAGAAATAACTTGCTATTCCCCCGATTATAAAGGCAGTTGTTATTACAAAGAGCGTTCTTCCAAAGCTTTCAAAGCTTTTTCCAACGCACCATGATGCAATTAACACAAGAATCCACAAGACGTACGAGGGAAATATGGAAAAGCTTCCCAAAATGAGTTCAAACACGACGCTGTGGAAAAGAAAGCTCATCACTATGAGTGCGGTAATGACTCTTCTCAGCGTGATATCACCTCTACTGGTAGTGAAATTTGTGCACTTATCCAGAACCAGTGAACTTTGACATTTGTGTATCCTTCTACATGCCACTCTTGTTCAAAAAGCGATGGACGAGTCTTCGCAGAAAAACTCTTTGAAAGCCCGTCCATCGAATCGGCGATAATTTGAATTGTGTTCCCTCTGTTGTCGTAAAAGTATATCTGATAGTCAACAGGCGTGACGGTCAAATTTTTTGGTGGTTGTATTGTTATTTTTCCCTTTATGTCTTGCCTTGATATGGTCAGATTCGCTGTAACCTTGGTTTGCGTGAGCTTTGATATGTACACTCTGTACGCAATGATGCCTGTGAGATAGTTCAAGCAAACCAGACCTGCGCACAGCAAGAAAAGGATTTTCCAGGTTCTCTGGCTTTTAACCCGCATTCCCGCTCACGACATAACAGGCCACCCAGTGTCCGGGTGATACTTCTTTCAAAGGTGGATGGTCGCTTTTTTCACAATGCTCAACAGCGTACGGGCATCTGTTATAAAACCTGCATCTTTTTGGAGGATTGATGGGTTTGGGTACGCTGCCTTTGATGTTTGGTTCACCTCTCTTTTCCTCGGGATCAGGTATTGGCACAGCCGTCAGTAAAGCCTTTGTGTAAGGATGGAGCGGGTGATGGAGGACTTCTTCAGTAGCACCTGTTTCCACAATCTTTCCAAGGTACATGACAGCGATGTTGTTGCTCATGTATCGGGCAACGGCAAGGTCATGGGTTATGTACAGGTAGCTCATATTGTAATCTTGAGCCAGCTTCATCATCAGTTTCATGATTCCAGTTCTTATGGAAACATCTAACATGGACGTGGGCTCATCAGCGACAACAAAAGATGGATTCAGTATTAAAGCCCTGGCGATAGCAACCCGCTGGCGTTGTCCTCCGGAGAGCTCATGAGGAAACCTGAACATAAATGTCTCCGGTGGGGTTAGGCCAACACTTGCAAGAATATCGGCAACGCGTTCTTCTCTTTCCTTTATTGTTCCCACGTCGTGTATGTTCATAGGTTCTGCGACTATGTCGTATATCGTCATTCTTGGGTTCAAAGATTCATATGGATCCTGAAATATCATCTGGACACGTCTTCTGAGCTGTCCGACTCTTTCTCGTCGATCCTTCAGGAATTCTTCTATGAACTTCGATCTGTTTTTGCCAAGATCAGCAAATCGTTGGGCGTACAGCCCTTCAACACCTTCTATTCGCTTCAAATCACCTTCGCTCATACTTAGAAACTTTTCTAAATAGGTGCTTTCTATGTATTTCCTCGCTGAAGACTCGCCCTCATACAAAAGGGGGGTCACATCTTCTTGCTCTACGAAAACCTTACCCGATGTAGGTTCATAAAGCCCGACCAGAATCTTCCCTGTTGTTGTTTTTCCACAACCCGATTCGCCAACAAGAGCCAGTGAATCGCCTCTAATTATTTCAAAAGAGATGTCATCTACCGCGTGAACAAAATACCTTACAGAGCCAAACAAGCGGCGCTCCGCGGGGAAAAGCTTTCTTAGATTTTCGACTTTCAGGATCGTATCGGTAGCCACAACAGATTCATTCTGCATTGAATTGCACCACCTCTCCAGGCTGCACTGGATGATGACATGCGAGAAAATGCCCCTTATCGACTTCCACGTACTCCGGGTCTTTTTCCTCGCACAACTTATCGCCCTTTGGACATCTGGGATAGAAACGACATCCCCGTGGGGGCGCCAGTAAGTCGGGGGGTTCACCGGGAATTGTCACAAGATCCACTTTTTTGCCTGTAACGCTTGGAAAAGCGTGCATAAGACCGTATGTGTATGGATGCATGGGACGTTTGAAAATTGTCACGCTGTCGGCGAGCTCAACGAATTTACCCGCATACATGACGGCTATTCTATCACTCACTTCCGCTATGACCGCTATGTCGTGTGAGATATAAATCATCGCCATGTTCAATTTCTTCTGAATAGCTCGGATTTCCCTGAGTATTCTGTCTTGCACAATAACGTCGAGAGCTGTGGTTGGCTCGTCGGCTATGATAATCCTTGGGTCACATGAAAGAGCCATAGCAATCACCGCTCTCTGCTTCATTCCACCACTGTACTGGTGAGGATACTGCTCCATTCTGGTAGGATCGAGACCTACCAGCTTAAAGAGCTCTGCAACTTTTTTCTTTGCCACATCTGTGGGCGTATCTGGAAAGTGGTTTTGAATTGCCTCTACTATCTGGTCTCCAACCTTATACACGGGGTTAAGTGAATTCATTGCGGCCTGAAATATCATTGATATACCCTTCCATCGATATCTTCTCATCTCAGATTCGGCGAGAGAAACAAGATTCACAGGTTCTCCGTTTTCGTTATCAAACAACACTTCGCCACCTTTGAATTCGGCGTTATCTGGCAGTAATCTCAGAATAGTCATCGACACTGAAGTTTTTCCACATCCAGATTCACCCACGATGCCAAGGCCTTCTCCGGAATCCAGGTCGAAACTAATGCCATCAACTGCTCTGACGTATCCCATTTTCGTTTTGTAGTGCATTTTCAAATTCTTCACTGAGAGAAGCACAAGCATCACCTCTTTCTGAGTCTGGGGTTTACGATCTCTTCCAGGCCTCTGCCAAGGAAATAAAAAGCTGAACACAAAAGTGTTATGCACGCTCCCGCTGGTACCCAGAGCCACCAGTAGGTGCCTATACTGGATCCCATGAGGTAACCAGAGGATTCTGCCATGTGAATTATCACTCCCCAGCTCATTCTTATGTTTGCGAGCCCTAAAAAGGAAAGGACAGCTTCCGTGAATATGGCACCTGTAACGTTCAGCATCATGTAGAGGAACGAAAGCGGAAGTATGTTTGGAATGATGTGTTTGAGTATAATGTAGGCATCGCTTGCTCCCGTAGATTTCGCTGCTTCTATGAAGGGACGCACCTTCACAGTAAGGGCTTGCGCCTTCAAGACTATGGTTATTGAGCCAAAACCAGCGAGAATGCCGATTATCAGCGCCAGCCTGAAAAGACTCAATTCTATAAAGGCGCTCAAGACCATGAGTATTGCCAAACTTGGAAACAGCATAACTATATCGGCAAGTCGCATGAAAAATGTATCAACAACTCCGCCATAGTAAGCGCTGCTCGCGCCTATGATTGTCCCAATTACAACTGTTATCAAAGCCGCGGTTATTCCGAGCACAAATTCACGTGGTGTGCTGTACATCACCATTGACAGCACATCTCTGCCCAGTGGATCTGTTCCAAGAGGGTGAACAAGACTTGGTGGAGATGGATGGTCAAATATATTTGGATCAAAACCTATGATGGGGTCATAGGGTGTAAAGGTTTCATAAGAGATGATGTCGTCTTTCCAAAAGACATTCTTCATAATTGTTGGATAAAGTGGATAAATAATTCCAAAAACTGCGAAAAATATTATGACAGAGAGACCAAAAATGGCTATTTTTCTTTCTCTGAAAAGAGCCCAATTTCTCTTGAATTCCTTGAGCCAGAGTTTCAGTCTTATTTTCCACAAAGATTCCTGAACTATGGTTTCAGACCGTTCTGTCAATGCAATCACTCCTTCAGTAGCGTATCCTTGGATCCAGGAAAGCGTAGAGCACGTCTGCGATCAAATGAGCCAGGAGCACGAAGATACCTGTGAAGACAAGAAGTCCAATGAGCAGCGGTGTGTCCTGAGAGTTGAGCGCTTCAAGGTAAGCTCTACCCAGGCCAGGCCATGAAAACATCGTTTCGGTTATTATTCCGCCACCCAGTGTGAAGCCGAGGCTTATGACAAAATTTGTGATGAGTGGTAGCAAAGCGTTTCGAGCAGCGTGCTTATCTCTAACCACTCTGTCAGGGAGTCCCTTTGCCTTTGCTGTGACGACATAATCTTCTCTCACCACTTCGAGCATCGTGTCTCTCATAACGAGCATGCTTCCTGCAAAAGAGTAAAGAGTCAGTGTAAGCACAGGTAACACCATGTGCAGAATTATATCCAGGGCGTAGATACCGAGACCAGTTGAAGTCCACAGAATTATGGATACGGTTAGAGTAACAACCGCGGATGAGAGAACTATTGTTCTCTTTGCGGCCACTGTCTTGACTCTCTGCGCGAAGATTAAGGAGATCATCATTACTACGAGAAAAATGAACGCGTTCAAAAGCAGGTTAAGAAAGACATTTTGAGCCGATAAATCTGTCCCTCTCCAAACATTTGGATTTATGAATTGGTTCAAAGGAAGTATCTTTAGAATCACGCCAAAAAGCCATATATTGAATATCGCCAGCAGAGGTAAGAATATCGTCCAAAAAACAATTCCTACAAACGTTGCCGTTTTGTCCAAAATCTTGCCTCTGCGCCAGGCAGCTCTCTTTCCAAGGTTGTAGCCCAGAATGTAAGAAACCAGTGTTGCAGTTACAAACAAAAATACCGTTCTCGGAAGTCGTTCAAATATAAGACTGGATACCTTTTTTGGAAAATGCGAAAACGATATTCCAAGATCCAGCTTCAGAAAGTTTTTCATGTAGTACAAATATCTTGTAAAAGCGGGCTTGTCAAGGCCAAATTGCTTTTCAAGGTTTTGACGTATTTCGGGGGTTATCTTGGGGTTCATGAGATATTTGTCAGTGAAGCTTCCGGGCATTGCTTCCATAAGCCAGTAAACAATTGTCACATATATGAAAAGGAGTATAACGATCTGCACTATTCTTTTACTGAGAAACTTGAGCACTCACAATCTCCTCCCTGAAGTTGATCCAAGAAACCCAACCGCCCTAATGGGGCGGTTGGGCAAGTGGATCACTGGTAGTTTGATCATTTTAAACTGCTTATTTCGCAAGGGCTTTGACAAGGGTTGGAACTCCATCGACGTACTGTAAACCAGAAAGTGTTTTTTCGTATGGGAATTCAATTTGATCTGTCCTGTAAGCCTCCGTAACAGGTGTGTCGAACAGGACAAGATATGGAAGATCTTCAGCGAGCATCTCTTGAAGTTTGAACGACAATTTTCTTGCTTCCTCGATATTCGAAGCGGCAAGAAATTCATCAGCCAATTTGTCGAATTCGGGATTCTGATAACCAGCCGCATTCCAGTCACCGACACCTGCTCTTTTACTGTGGAAGAAATCAGATACGTGATCCGGGTAGTATCCAAGGCTCCAACCCAGCATGTACATATCGAAGTTGAACGGTTCGTTCCAGATTCTGTCCACGATGTAGTTGAAATCCACAAGATTTGCCTTCACTGGTATTCCTATCTCGTTGGCCCATCTTTCTATGTAGAGTGCCATTGTTGCCCTCATTGGATCGTAGCCTGGACCCGGGGCAAGGAGTTCTACTTCCTCTACGCGCTGTCCATCAGGACCGATGAGGCCTCTACCCTTTCTCACGATGGCGTCTCCTTCAATCTTTGGCTCGACAACCCATCTGAAACCGGCTTTCTTGAGAAGATCAATCGCAAACTGTCTTCTCTCTCCGTAGCTCATGCCGGCTCCTGGAGCTATTTTTTCGACATTAGGGTTGTACCAGAAGACGTTTCCACTGGGTACGACACCGTACTGAGGGAAAGCCTGTCCTCCAAGAACTCTTCCTGTCAGGAATTCCCTATCCACGAGAGCAGCTATTGCCTGTCTGAATTCCTTGAGGTTCATCGGAAATCTTCTCATATTGAAACACATGTATCTGAAACCATTCACACTGTTGCTTATGAGCTTGACGTTTGCTACGTTCTTGAGCTGGTCGATCTCACCTTTTTGAAGTCCCAACGAGTTGAAAATGAAACTCACATCGCCGTTTATCAACGCAGTGATGGCAGCCGTTCTGTTCAGGTATATTCTGTAGATTATGTTTTCGATGTAAGGACCCGTGGTTAGTTCTATCTCTTTTTCTCCTGTCGCTTCTCCGTAGCCAACCCATTTTTCACCGGTATTGGGATTTGTGATCTCCACAGCACCGTTTTTGTAGAGTGTCAGCACTTGATCTCTGTCGTAGTAGTCAGGTCGCGCGTAGGTTTCTATGAAAGCTCCTTTTTCCCATTTCTTCAGCAGGAACGATCCAAGCAGTGGCTCATCAGAGGTATCGTAGTTGTATATTGTCTGCAGAGGATTTCCTGTTTTCAGCGCTTCTTCTATTTTTGGAGCCCAGTACTTCTTTTGCAGTATTGGTACCATGAGAGCACCGAAATTGGCTTTGGCAAGACTCGCTGCGGTGAAGTAACACTTGAGTGTGTAGTCGTCAACTACCTCAGCTTTTACAAAGTAATCTGGGTCCACGTAACCAGCCCAGTTTCCTCCGAGACCGTAGTCAACGATTAGTTGTAGAACTGTATTCAGAGTCCATGCTGCGTCCTCTGCTGTGAACTTAGTTCCATCTGACCAGGTGATATCGTTTCTCAATGGGACTGTGTATACCCAGAGGTCACCTTCCTGGGTTATCTCTGGTAGATCGCTTGCGAGGTTTGGAATATAGTCGAACCTCACGTCGCCATAGGCATACAGTCCCGCAGTTCTTGGTCCCATGATATAGCCTGTCCAGACAGTGGAGTTAGGTCCAAGATAGTCCCAGATGTTCAACGAAATGGGTTCTTCCAAAAATGCCCAGTTGACCGTCTGTGAAAACGCCACAACTGATGCCACGAAAAGAATCAAAACAAGGAATTTCTTCATTCCCACTACCTCCCTTCTTGAAGTTAACTGCCACATCGATTATACATATTGCGTAACTTAGAGTCAACCCAATAGAAATCATTCGTATAGCTAATTTTTCTTGTAACGTCAAATTGCTTTAGCAAATGTTTCTGAATTGAAATCAATTACTGTCTTGTACAAAATTCTCAGTTTTGTTTTTGCGCTCATTTTGCGATAAACTTGTAGATGAGATTGTGAGCGTAAAAAAAATTTAAGGAGGGAGTTATGTGTTGGCAATTCTTAAGACGAAACCCGGAACAGGTCTTGAGATGAAAGAAGTGGAGATGCCAGAAATTACCGGTCCGAGAGATGTTCGGGTGAGGGTTAAAAGAGCTTCTATATGCGGTTCCGATATCCACATATACAAGTGGGATAACTGGGCGCAGAACCACATACATCCCCCAATGGTGGTTGGTCACGAGTTTTCTGGAACTGTTGTGGAAACTGGATCTGCTGTGACACGAGTCTCAAAGGGAGATTACGTTGTCGCAGAGACACACATACCTTGTGAAAAGTGCTATCAGTGTAGAACGGGGAGAATGCACATATGTAGGAATATGAAAATCCTTGGGGTTGACAGAGATGGCGCTTTTGCTGAATTCATAGTTGTGCCAGAAACAGTTCTCTGGAAGGTGTCCTCGGATATACCCGAAGAATACGCTTCGGTGATGGAGCCCTTTGGAAACGCGATTCACACTTGTTCTGTGGAGAACCTGCTCGGCAAAACTGTCTTAATAACAGGCGCAGGACCAATAGGCGTTATGGCGGTGCAATTGGCGAGGGTATCGGGAGCTTCCTTGGTGATTGTGTCGGAAATAAAGCCATACAGAAAAAGGCTTGCCCTTGACAATGGAGCAGACGTGGTTATAGATCCAACTGAAAAGAACCTGGTAGAGGAGGTAATGAAACTCACAGACGGAGATGGTGTTGATGTTCTTCTGGAGATGTCTGGCAGTGAGAAAGCCTTGATCCAGGGCCTTGAGGCTCTTACTAAAGGAGGAGTAGCCTCCATTCTTGGTGTTTTCAGCAAGGAGGTATCTTTGAACATTGATTCACTGATCACATTTAAGGGTATAACGCTCCATGGAATTACAGGAAGAGATATGTTCAAGACGTGGAGAATAGCCGATCAGCTTTTGAAAAGTAAAAGAGTAGATTTGTCTAAAGTTGTCACACATGTGATTCCTTTCAAAGATTGGAAAAAGGGGTTCGACATCATGATGAGAGGGGAATGCGGTAAAATAGTCATGGAAATATCAGATTGAAGGGGTGTTAGATATGTTCGATTATTCGGTATTTTCTAAGGAAATACAACAGGCTCAGGACAAAGGACTTTACGTTAGGATCAGAACACTGGAAAGCCCCCAGGGATCATGGCTGGTAATTTCTGGTAAGAGGGTTTTGAACCTATGTTCAAACAACTATCTCGGCTTTGCCAATGAAGAGAGGTTAAAAAAAGCAGCAATAAAGGCAGTTGAGGAATGGGGTGTGGGCCCCGGAGCCGTCAGAACAATAGCTGGGACATTTTCGATTCACAACGAACTCGAAAAAACGCTGGCAAGATTCAAGAAAGTTGAAGATACGATCTTCCTGCAGTCCGGTTTCGTTGCCAATCAGGCGGTTATTCCAGCTATAACAGACGCTCAAGATGCCATTCTTTCAGATGAACTGAACCACGCCAGTATAATTGATGGAGTGAGGCTTTCAAAAGCAAAGAGGTATGTGTGGAAGCACAGAAACATCGAAGATTTGGAGCAAAAGCTACAGCAGGCTGACTCAGAGGGAGCAAGACGAAAGCTCATTATCACAGATGGTGTGTTCAGTATGGATGGTGATCTTGCACCGCTGCCAGGAATAGTTGAACTCGCCGAAAAGTATGATGCCATGGTCATGGTGGACGATGCCCATGGCGAGGGAGTTCTTGGAGACAGTGGAAGAGGAATTGTGGATCACTTTGGATTACACGGACGAGTTGATATTGAGATAGGCACGCTTTCAAAAGCTTTCGGTGTGCTTGGAGGCTATGTGGCAGGAAAAACAGAGCTTGTGGAATATCTCAAGCAAAAAGCGAGGCCATTTTTGTTCAGTAGTCCGTTGTCTCCTGCGGACACCGCCGCGTGTCTCGAGGCGGTGAAAATACTTGAAGAGTCATCTGAGAGAGTTGAAAACCTTTGGAAGAATGCGAATTACTTCAAAGCAGAAATGAAGAACATGGGTTACGATATTGGAAACAGCGAAACCCCAATAACGCCCGTAATGCTTTACGATGCAAAACTCGCTTCTGAATTCAGTCAAAAATTGTTTGAAAACGGCATTTTTGCTCAATCAATAGGTTATCCCACTGTTCCTCAGGGCAAGGCGAGAATTAGAGTCATGATAAGCGCAGCTCACACACGCGAAGATCTCGACTTTGCGCTGGAGAAGTTCAGAAGTATAGGTAAAGACTTCGGCATGATATAAGATATAAGATGTAACAGTTAAGAGTGAAGGGAATTTTCCCTTCACTCTATCATTATCAGGTAAGGATAATGAGGCTGTCCTCCTTCGTGTATGTCTATTTCAAGGTGTGGGGTTCTTTCTTTCAGCACTTCCTCTATTACCTGAAGTTCTATGCTATTAGCTTCTTGGCCAGTGAAAATTGTCAGAACTTCTCTGTCCTTTGTGTTCAAAAGCGCCAGGCTTTTTGCCAGCGCCGAGCGCAAGGAATTTGCATGAGCCATGAGCTTTCTTTTAAGTAAAACCATATATTCACCTTTTTTGATTCGAGAACCATTGTACTTAGAATCACGAACTGCTCTTGTGATACATAAAGATATGACGTACTTTGCTGCATCTTCAAAGCGCTTTTTCAGAACTTCGGGTTCTTCCTCGTTCGGGTCAAAACTCATCATTGCAGAGATACATTCCTGAACCGTTTGAGTTGGTATGATGATCACATTCTTGTTTTGAATACTTTGTGAAGCTTGTTTCGCGGCGAGAATAATGTTGGGGTTGTTGGGAAAGACAAAGACATTTTCTGCCGCAACAGCATCCGCGGCTCTCTTTATGTCCGCAGTACTGGGATTCATTGTTTGACCTCCGCGGATAACCTTATCAACTCCTAAATTCTTCAAAACCTTTGACAAGCCTGTTCCTGGAGAAACGGCAACGATTCCCATCTTCTTTTTTTCTGAACTCTGGGGTTCAACCATGTGCTCGTGCTGAATTCTCATGTTGTCTACTTTCAATTTTACAATCTCCCCATGTGTGAGAGCCTGTTCTATTACCTGACCAGGATGATCCGTGTGAACATGGACTTTCAACAAATCTCCATCATGAACTACTACGGAAGAGTCACCAATTTCATCGAGAAAAGCCCTCAAAGTGTTCACGTCAAAGCCATTTGCGGTGGGATTACGCTTAACAACTAATTCAGTGCAATACTGATATGTCAACTGCTCTACAGAAATCTCAACAGTAACTTCACCACTCTCAGCCGAGACCATTTCAAGATTAATCTCTGTGTCTCCTCTGGTAATGGCGAGAAATCCTTTCAAAATGTAGAGCAGGCCTTTTGCACCAGCATCAACAACTCCCGCTTCCTTGAGTATAGGAAGGTATTTAGGTGTTTCCTCCACGGTTTTTTCAGCCACGGAACAAGCCCATTCGAGAACTGCTCCAAGTTCTTTCAGTTCACTCGCTTCTTCAGATCTTTCATCTAATCTTCTGAGAACTGTGAGAATGGTCCCTTCAACTGGCTTCATTACGGCACTGTAGGCGATGTTTCTGGCATTCTTGAACATCTGAACAAAGTCAGATCCGTTCAATTGTTTTCGGGAGTTTCCACAGTATTCAGCGAATCCCCTGAAAACTTGCGACAAAATAACTCCTGAATTTCCTCTGGCTCCCATGAGAGTTCCGTTTTTTATGGCTTCCATAACCTTGGGAAGGTCATGTCTTTTGATTTCTTCGAGATATTTGCATCCTTCCTTCATTGTAGCGAGCATATTTGAACCGGTATCTCCATCAGGGACGGGGAAAACGTTTAGAGCGTTCAGTTCATCTTCGTGAAGGAGAAGTTGCTCCGTCGCTTTCTCGAATGCCAGCTTCATAAGCTTGCCGTTAAACTTCTCCAAAACTTTCACCTCCTCAGTGAATATCTGTTACATGGACGTTTACCTCCACATCTTCGCATCCCCCAAGGTTTTTCAGCTTGTGAGTGACGTTGCCTATGATGTTTTTTGCCACTTCAGAAATCTTCACGCCGTATTCAAGTTCCAAATAGAGATCCACCGTTATTTTGCCGGATTCGTCTTCTTCAATCTTTATTTTCTCTTCCTCTTTACCGCCAAACCACCGCGTAAATATGTTTTCAGTGGCGATATTCACGGGGCCGTAGCTTTCCAAAATCGCGGCATAAGCCAGCCTTTTCAGCGTGTGAAGTGTTATTTCAAGTTCACCATGTTCGAGCCTCAGTATCATTTAACAACCTCCTCCCAGAAAATGATATCACAGCTTCTTTGATGCTCGCTGAATCCAGTTTACAAAACTCAAGCAGCTCCCGTCTGGACCCATGTGGAACAAACTCCTCACCAATTCCAAGATTCAAAACCCGCGCTTTATAACCTTGATGCAAGAGGAATGCAGCTACCGATTCTCCAAAACCTCCGCTGAGTGCACCTTCCTCAACTGTCACTATAAGATCGTGGTTATCTGAAATTTCTTTTAGAAGCGAAGTGTCAAGAGGTTTTACGCACCTTGCATAAACGACTGTAGCGTTGAGTCCTTCAGCCGCCAGAAGAGATTCCCGAACCATGCTCCCGACAGCCAGAAGGGCGGTATGTTCACCTTTTCTGAGAATTTCCCATTTGAAGGGGTCTATGGGTTTAGATGATCTCCATAAACTGCTTTTGTCAATGAATTGGCTGTCTTTCGGATATCTTATAGCCACAACTCCTTCTACTTTATCAACAACCGATTTCAGTATGGAAACCAGTTCTGATATGTCAGATGGGGCGAATATCTTGCTTTTGGGAATGGATCTGAAGAAAGCTATGTCGAATACGCCATGGTGTGTCGGTCCGTCTTCACCAACGAGTCCTGCGCGATCAACAGCAAAGATGACATTCAAATCCTGAAGCGCAACGTCGTGGATTATTTGATCGTATGCTCTTTGAAGAAAAGTAGAGTAAACAGCGACGATTGGTCGGAATCCCATAGAAGCAAGGCCAGCCGCATAGGTGACACAAGATTGCTCTGTAATACCTAAGTCTAAGAATCGCTCCGGAAATATTCTTGAAAAGTCTCTCAAACCCGTTCCTTCTGCCATAGCAGCCGTTATTGCAAAGATTTTTTCATTCTTTTGAGCCAGTTTAACCATTGCATCTCCAAACGCTTCGCTGTAGGAAACTTTGTCTAAACTACTAACAGTCTGTTCTGTTTTCATATGAAATATCGGTGCACTGTGAAACAGTACCGCATCCTTTTCCGACGGTTCATAGCCTTTTCCTTTGACGGTGTAAACGTGCACTATGCAGGGGTGATCATAGGTTTTCACTCCGTTTAGTATCTTGACAAGCGTTTCAATATCGTGACCGTCCAATGGTCCTATGTGTTTCAGGCCAAGAGCTTCAAAGAAATCAGTACCGGAAAGCATATTTTTGAAGCCATCCCGCATTCTTTTGAGTTCTTCTTCGATCGTTTTTCCAGTGTTCGAAACTTCGAGGATACCTTTTACAACCTCCTTAAGTCGTGTGTAAACACCGCTAACGCGTAAGCTCGAAAGCGTTTTTGACAGAGCACCTACGTTTGAGGATATGGCCATTCCATTGTCATTGAGAATAATCTTCAGCTTTGAATTCTGTTCCTTGATTTGGTTCAAGCTTTCCAGTATTTCTCCGTTTGTTAAAGCCCCATCACCGAGGATTACCACAACATTTCGACGCTTATTCTCCAATTTGAGGGCTCTCTCTATACCAAGCGCGGCGGCGATGGATGTTCCAACGTGACCCGCTCCAAACCAGTCAGTGGGGCTCTCCGATCTATTTGTGTATCCAGAGACACCTCCGAATTTTCGTAGGGAATCAAACTCCTTCCAGCGACCAGTTACGAGCTTGTGCGTGTATGATTGGTGAGAAGTATCCCAGATCACCACATCCTTTCTGGGATCGAACACTTTGTACAGTGCGAGCGTCAGTTCTACAACACCGAGATTTGATGCTAAGTGTCCTCCATTTTTAGAGACAACTTCTATTATCCGAGACCTGATTGTTTGGGCGATATTTTTGAGATCAGATAGACTGGCTCTTCTTATATCATCAAGACTAATCATTTTCAACATCTTCCTCCCTGAGTTCAGCATACACATCACGCACTGCGACTTCAAGGTTTTTCAGAGTGTTTTGTACATCTTTGTACAATGTGACTCCCCTTTTAAACAGCTCGAAGGCGTCCTCAACGGATATCTGTGAAGTTTCTAACTGTGAGATAATTTCTTCTAATTCTCTGAGAGCTTCAGTTATTTTCTTCTTTTTCATTCAAAACCATCACCTTTCTGATTCCGTCTACGAAAATCAGGGTCAAAATGTCTCCGGGAAGGACCTGATCTTTTTTTGTAATCCTCGATCCATTCTTTTTAACGAGGGCATAACCCCTTTTCAAAGGTTTTTTAGGATCAAGCTCCAGGAGTCTGGACGCAAAGATTTCTGCTTTTGAACTGTATCGCTCAAAGATGGTTTTCATGACTCTGATGAGATTGTCGAAATCTGTGCGCGCCCTAATCTTTTCCTCGCGAAGATATCTCTCAGAAAACCTTGTTACCAACTGGATGTGGGATCTCATCTGTTTATGAGTAGAAGTCACTTGATCTTGAATCCAGAAGTAGTGTTGCTCAAGTGATTCGTAAAAATCGTTCATTATTTCCTTTATATCTGGGACAACCATTTGGGCAGCTGCTGTTGGAGTGTGAGCGGCGTAATCTGCGGTTAAATCTGCGAGCACCGTGTCAATTTGGTGACCAATGCCTGTCACAACAGGGTGTCGTACATTGAAAAGGGCTCTAACAACATCCTCGTCGTTGAATATCCAGAGATCATCTGTTGATCCTCCACCTCTTGAGAGAATCACAACATCGAGATCTTCGGTATCGTTGACGTCTTTTAAGGCTTTGATCAATGCACGTTTAGCGCTCTCTCCTTGGACTCCTGTGTGGTAAAGCTGAACCTCCGCAATTGGATAGCGATCTTGCAAGGTCTTGATGATGTCCTGAAATGCGGCAGATGTACGAGATGCGACCACGCCGATCTTTGATGGGAATTTCGGTAGTGGTCTCTTTGGACGACTGAATAGACCTTCTTTGAGAAGTGCTTCGTACGTCTGACGCAATTTTAGAAACATGACGCCTCTCTGAGAAAGAGATTTCACCTTTCGACAGATGAAGCGATAGATCCCTCTCGGGGCATAGAGTTTCACGCTTCCCCAAGCCTGTATCATTTGTCCATCGGTAAGACGTATTCCGCGATTTTCCCCTCCGAAGATCACACATCCTATTGCTGCAGATTCATCTCTAAGGTAAAAGAAGATATGTCCGTTTCTTGATTTACTATCTAAAACTTCTCCGGCTATTGCGATGTTTGTGAGATAAGGATCTGCATTCAGAAGCTGTTCTATGTAGAAGGTAACCTCAGAAACCGAGTAAACTTTTTCTTCCATTGTTCTTGCTCTCCACGTACTCTCTTGCTCTTTCGATAATCTCTTGAGGCACACCTATCTTTGATGCCAACATTAGAGCAAGTGAGGAACATTTCATTTTACCTTTCTCCACTTTGTAGTCTATCATCTCGTGTGGATCTGAAGCATCTATATTTTTCAGTTTTCCGCACATCAGAACATTGTTTCCGAAATTCAGAACACCTGGATAATGTGTTGTGAAAAGGACGACGTCGCTTGATTCCGAGAAGTACTGAATGACAGCCGCTGCCAAGGCTTCTCCTTCAATGGGATTGGTTCCTGATGCAAATTCGTCCATCAAGATCAGCTTCGTGCCATCAATGCGCATGGAGGACACCAGTTCATTCATTTCTGTTGCAAATGAGCTTAGTCCAGATGAATCGCCTTTATCTATGTACCTTATGCAGCGAAAGGGAATAGTTTCGAACTCCTGAGCGGGCACTGGAAAGCCCATTAACGTGAGAGAGATCAATAGACCAACAGTTCGCAAGAAAGATGTTTTCCCTCCCATGTTTGGTCCATAGAGTACATTTGTCCCTCTTCTCAAAGAAGCAGTAACAGGAACATAAGTATAGTGGTGTTCCTCACAATAGTTCTGAATAGGAGGGAATCTGCCATTCTTTACTGAAATAACCTGACTTATTCTGGGAATGCAACAGTGGAGTGCGAAATACATGTCGTATCTTGATATATCGAGATCGATTCGTTCTACAACCTTTTCGCAGAGTTTGAGAATATCAGTGTTCTTGTTAGTGAGTGTTATTAGATCTTTCAGACATGCCTTCTCAATGTTCTTCATTTTTGATTCAAGATTTAGTAGTTCTTCTTTCAAATTCAATGTTTCTCTGCTTGGACGTAGTTTCATCAGAAATCTATCGGTCGTTTCATCGATCACTTCCACAAGCCCACTGTTCAACAGCTCTTCTCCCATTATTCTGGGGCATACGAATTCATCTTGATGAGGCAATTTAACAGAATACAGATTCTCGATACGTGCACGTAATTTTTCATATTCCCGGGAAATTTCTTTAGTAAGAGAAGTGTGCTTTCTTTGAAGTTTTAGCATTTCTGAATCTCGAATGGAAAATCCTACAGAATTTCCGGTTCTTCGAATAAGCTCTGTGTACATTTCTGAGAAGTCAGGAAAGTTCCATACCGCACTGTGATCTTTGGATATTTCGTGGAGAATGTACAAGAAGCGCTTGAGTTTGGCAAAGTCTCCAACAGTTTGAAAACCATTTCTCACAGGTTCTGATATATCACCGATTTTCGACAGAAAGGCTCTTATACGTTCAATTTGCCTTCGGTCGATTTCAAGCACCTTTTTTGTAGTGCTCCAATGAGAGTCGAAGCTGAGTGTGTCCTTTATGATAAATTCATATTTGAGTATTTTTTTTTGACCGTATGTTGTTCTCGGAAGAAAAGGTGAAAGAACTTTGTTGATCGCTATAAAATCTCTTGTCTTTTCATTCAGTGTTTCCACGCAAAATACCCCCACTGTGATAACATATTTTGGAAAGGAGGAAAGTGAGTGAATCAAAAAACCATTTTTTACATTCTCATAGCGTTCGTTGTTTTCTTCGTGGTAACGCAGCTTTTCATGAGCTTTGGAAGGAAACCTCCCTTCGAAATAGTATACTACAGGAGCAGAATGGAGTATGATTACGATGGATCCGCGACTTTCACCGCCACCGCCGGGCTGTATTTCAAAGACAAGCAGAAAGAGGAAGAGTACAAGAAGCAGTACGCTGAAAACTCAGCTGGGACATTTCAAGAGTATTTCGATCAAGTCAGCGAAAAGGTTGGCAGAGAGATATCGGTAATATCCGTGGATTCCACCATTTCGAGCAGATCAGGAGTTCTTGAAGTGATTGAAACAGCGCGGCTCTCAAATATCGCAACAGTTCAAGATGGTTTAGTCGACACCTCATTAAAGGACATCTCTATATACTCTGTTAAGGATTCTGAAGTTACTATGGCTCTTCCAAGAGATGCTATTGTCGTTTCAGCGCAGCCTACGCCAACCAAGGTTGTTGAGAATCAGCTTTACTGGTATCCACAGGAAGAAAGCATGGCATTTCCAGCCGTTAGGTTCAAAAAGGGTGAAGACTGATATGATTGAACGCTTCAGAGAACTGTTTTCAGTCTCCTCAAAAATTGTGATTCTTACAGGAGCTGGCGTGAGCACCGACAGCGGGATTCCAGATTTTAGGGGGCCTAATGGGCTGTATAAGAAATACTCACAGAATATTTTTGATATACAGTTTTTTAAAAAAAACACAGAGACCTTTTACAGGTTCGCAAGAGAATGTTTGATACCTATGGTTAAAGCTCAAAGCAATGTGGTTCACCGCTTGATTGCGAAGATGGAGACGACGGGCAAAATTCTTGGTGTCATAACTCAAAACATCGATGGACTTCATCAAAAAGCTGGAAGTAAAAACGTTGTTGAGATTCACGGATCGGTTAACAGGTATTACTGCATGAGCTGCCACAGAAACTTCACGGTTGATCATGTGTCTCAAATGCTTGAAGAGACAAGTATTCCAACATGTCCTTGCGGGGGAGTAATACGTCCCGACATAGTGTTCTTTGGAGAACCTCTCGGGGAGCGAGAAATTCGTGAAGCTCAGAAATTGTCGGTAGTTGCAGATTTAATGATTGTTTTTGGGAGTTCTCTTGTGGTTTATCCTGCAGCTTATCTTCCTGTGCTGACTCTTCGCAACGGAGGAAAATTGATTATAGTCAACAAAGGGGGAACTGGCCTTGACGACATTGCTGACTTGAAGATAGACACGAACCTTTCAGAGTTTTCCAAAAAGATGATGAGTGCTGGAGGCATTTTTTGATGGGAGATATTCTTTCGTGGCTGATCCTTTTGTGTACACTCGGAACAGTCGCATTCACCTGGGGAATGTTTCTGTCTTCGATGAACAGAAATGAAACAAATGGTACTCCACACGAAGATTTTGAAGAGCGAATCGTTGAGCTCATAGGAAGATTTCGACATCTTTCTTCTGTGAGATTGCAGATGCTTGACAGGAAAACAGAAGAGCTGAGGAAGCTTATAGATGAAGCAAATGCCTTGTATTCTGCGCTTTCCGTTAAAGAAACAGAGGTGCGGGCTTCTGAGATGAGGCTCAAGCAGGAATCTTCGAAGACTGAAGATTTGCCCTCATCTGATCATCTCAAACAGAGTGAACACTCAGAAACTGAAGAACAGGAACAGCAGGTGGAAATGTCGGTTGAAAAGAAAATTATGTTACTCAGTCAGGAAGGAAAAACAGATCAAGAAATAGCAAAACTCCTTGGCATAGGAACAGGTGAAGTAAGGCTTATTCTCTCTTTGTTCGCCGGAAAAAACCATTACTCTTCAGATTCAGCTATTTGAATTAGAATCTTCACTATCTGGGGGTCCAGCACCGTAGCGGACATTTCCTGAATTATTTGTAAAGCTTCATGCCTGCTGTAGGCCGAACGATATGGTCTTTCACTTGTCAGTGCATCGTAAACATCAGCCGCGGCAATGATTCTTGAAGGAAGAGGTATTTGCTCTTTCTTCAATCCATCGGGATAGCCTGTTCCATCCCAGTGTTCGTGATGGTGGCGAACCCATTTGGCTTCCTTGTTTCTGAACCGCCGAACAGTGTTCAGCAGCTCTTCTGATTTGGCCGAATGTTCCTTAATCTGTTCAAACTCTTCTAAAGACAGTTTATCCGGTTTGTTCAGTATGTAGTCGGCAACTCCTATTTTGCCCACATCATGCAGTAGAGCGGCAATTCTAATCCTTTCAGTTAGACCCTCCGGGAGCTGCATTTTCTTTGCAATTCTTCGCGATAAATCGGATGTTCTTTCACTGTGTCCTCGGGTGTAGGGATCACGCAATTCCAGGCTCTTAACGAGTATCATCAGGTTCTCGACTTTTGATCTTTCATACTCACTCCTGAAAAGGTTGCCAATCTGCAATGCCAACAATATGGCCAAAACCAGTGGTATCGCAAATCCACCCATCAGATTGTACAGCACGAAAGCTACCGCGGCGAGTGGGAACACCGTCATAGCGCTCAAAAAAGGCGTGGGCATCGTACGAACAACAGTTTTCATGAATTGATTACGGGTGGATAAGGACAGAGCCACTGTCATAAAAAATGTGTTGATCACCATGTAAATTACGGAAATTACAAGAACAAGCCAAACATCGATCATAATGTCTCCGGTTTTCATCGCTTTGAAGATCATTGAAGAAGCTAATGTTGTGATGCCGATTTGAGACACATTGAAGATGTATTTTACGGGATCCTTGCTCTGAGATAGAATCAATCTGGGAATGAGAACCGAGGCCGATGAAACGATTAAGGCCTGAGAGGGCTCTAAAGAAGCGGCTGCAAGAATGTTTATCACCATTCCTCCGGTTAGTTTCACATCGCCGCTGGAAAGCTTTGAGATAGATATACCAATGAGCTCAAAGGTGCAACCCATCAACACGAAGAACAGGACAGTTCTATTCAGTGAGAAACCGTACATTAACGCTAGAGATATAAAAAGAGCAACGAATAGGACAAACAGAAAGAAAATGTATGAGAACAACGGTCGATTCAAATTTATCCACTCCAAAAGGCCGGGGCGATGTCTATTACCACCACTCGAGATTTCCAACTGCAGAAATCAAAAGAGTGAGAAAGCTTCCCATTATCAGCAACATCTTCCAGAGTCTCTTCATTTACATCCCCCCCAAAGCGCCAGCGTTTGCTCCGCTTCTGTTGATGTCGTCTCCGCTTTCCCGCTCCGCTTTGAGGCACCGCCCCGGCTAACTGCTATATTACGCTCTCTGAAGAAAAAATGCAATTTTTTCTACCACCTTGTCTATTCCCTGTCTTTTCAGAGATGAACAGCTAAGGATCATACCATTTTCAAGCTGAAGCGCTTCACCGTAATTTTCGATTCTCCGCAAAAGATTCTCTCTTGAAATCTTATCTGATTTGGTCAGGACAGCTAAAACGGGAATTTTCAGAGCTTTGACCCAGTCAACGAACATGATATCATACTGCGATGGCTCTCGTCTGCTGTCTACTAATAGAATACTGAGTTTAACTAAATGTTTCCTAAGTTCGAAATAATTTTCTATCAGGTTTTTCCAGTGAAACCTTTCCTGCTTTGAAACACGGCTAAACCCATAGCCAGGCAAATCCACGAAATAATACTGTCTGTTGATTTCGTAGAAATTCACCGTTCTCGTTTTTCCGGGCGTTTTGCTAACATATGCCATTTTTCTACCGAATATGGCATTCAGCAGAGAGGATTTACCCACATTGGAACGACCTACGAAGCAAACTTCGCCTCGAAGGGGAGGTGGAAAATCGGCTTTCTCAAAGGAACACTTGACCAACTTTACGGATTTCACGAGCATAAAGAAACCTCGATAGCTTCATCAACGTTGCTGATAAAGATGAATTCAAGATTTTTCAAAACTTCCTTTGGAAGCTTCTTGAGAGCCGCTTCATTTCCCTTTGGTAGAAGTACTATTTCTATATTGTTTCTGTAAGCTGCTAAAACCTTCTCTCTGATGCCACCAACAGGCATGATTTTCCCCCTCAGGGTCACTTCCCCTGTCATCGCGACATCGTGTTTTACGGGTTGTTTCAAAACAGCAGAGACAAGAGCAACTGTCATTGTAACCCCAGCCGAGGGCCCATCTTTTGGAATGGCTCCTTCTGGCACATTGATGTGCAGATCGTTGCGTTCAAAACTATCAGCACACTTCTGGCCGCAGATCCTTCTGGAAAGACTCAATGCTATTCTGGCAGACTCTTTCATGATATCACCAAGCTGCCCGGTCAGAATTAGTTGTCCCTTTCCCGGCACCGGTAAAGCCTCAATCACAATGACAGTCCCACCATATGGAGTCCACGCAAGGCCCTGAACCATGCCAATTTCAGGTTTATCAAGTAGTATTTCGTTGTGATTCAAACTCTCTTCACCGAGAAGATCTGTGAGGTCCTTCACGCCGATTGTCTTCACTTTTTTGCCCTGCTCCTGTTTCAGAATCGTTTTTCTCACAACTCTGTCCAGTGCTCTGCTGAGTTGTCTAACGCCGGCTTCCTTGGTGTAATTTTGAATTATTTTTTTTAAAGCCGGAGGCGTTATTTTTACTTTGGACTTGTCCATGGTGTATTCTGAGAAGAGTTTAGGAAGTATGTAGTTTCTCGCGATAATTCGTTTCTCGTAATCTGTGTAACCCGGGATTTCTATTACTTCCATTCTATCCAACAGTGCCGGTGGAATGGTATGAACGGTATTTGCAGTTGTTATGAACAAGACATCAGATAGATCAAACGGTATCTCGATGTAATGATCAACAAACTCTTTGTTTTGTTCCGGGTCAAGTGCCTCTAAGAGTGAAGACGCAGGGTCACCATGGAAGCCAGATGATAGTTTGTCGATTTCATCTAAAAGCAATACCGGATTCCTCGTTTGGCATTTTCTCAGAAGCTGAATGATTCGCCCGGGCATCGCTCCGACATATGTTTTTCTGTGCCCTTTTATTTCCGCTTCATCACGCAATCCACCGAGGGACATGTGTTCGAACTTCCTGTGCAGGGACTGAGCCACGCTTTCGGCAAGTGAGGTCTTTCCAACACCGGGGGGACCAACCAAGCACAGTATAGGAGCCCTCACAGATGAGCTGTGTTTTCTAACTGCTAAAAACTCGAGTATTCTCTCTTTTGCTTCATTGAGTCCGTAATGCCTTTTGTTAAGAGTGTTTCGAGCGGAATTTATATCGTTGAAATCTCGAGTGGTTCGATTCCAAGGCAAGCTCAGAATCCAGTCCAGATACGTCCTTATGACAGTTGCTTCAGCAGAGTGGGGAGACATTTTCTCCAATCTCTCTATTTCAAGAAGAGCCTTTGACTCGGCATATTTTGGTAGCTTTGACGATGCGATCTTTGATTTTAGATTCGCTATTTCTGAATCTTCGCCACCAAGTTCTTCTCTTATTGCTTTCAGCTTTTCTCTCAGAAAATACTCCTTTTGTGTCTTTTCGATTTTCTCTTTAACTTGAGAATCCAGTTTGTGCTCTATTTCAAGTATTTCGATTTCGTGTGCGAGAATGCTTAGCAACGCTGAGAGCCTTTCTGAGACGCGGCTGGTCTCGAGAAGTTTTCTCCGTGTCCTGAAATCCATTGGCAGAACAGATGCCACAAAGTCAGAAATCTCATCGGGTCTTGACATTTCTTCGAATGCCGAAATCGTTTCTTTTGAAAACTTTTGAGTGTAGGTGGCATATCTGAGAAATCCGTCTTTTACTCTTCTAACGAGGGCCTCGGTTTTTTTAGTCATTCTCAGTCGAGTACTCATTACCTTCACTTTTACCAGGAATGGATTGGCTTTAACCATTTGCAGGGCTTCAGCCCTTTTGATACCCTCTAACAAAACTTTGAAACTGCCATCCGGGAATCGCGCTAACTGCAGGATTCTACACACGGTTCCGATTAAGTCGACATCTTCAAAAGACGGCTGTTCATGAGAAAAGTCCTTTTGATTCGTGACGAACAGAAGCTGATCGTAATTTTCAGCAGCGGCTTCAAGAGCTACAAGAGAGCTCTCTCTTAGCACATGTATTGGAACAACCATACGGGGAAAAACCACAATTTCACTTCTAAGTGGTATTAAAGGAAGTATCCCCGGAATCTTGAGCCTCTCTTCATTCCTTTTGGCGAGCTTTTCGAGTTTTTCGAATCTACTTTTCAATGATGCCACCTCCGAATTACTTCAGAGACAACTCGCTGATAACGATCGCCCCTTGCTCTGATGAAGAGCTTTCTTTCAGAATAAGAGCAGTATTCCAAATGTACTTCCAGAAAATCACCCCAAAACGAGGCAGATCGTTCGGGCCACTCAACTATAACAACTGACTTGTCATCCTCAAGGATCTCTTCTAACTCCATGAGCAAATTCATATCGGGTTCATCTATCCTGTAAAGATCAACGTGGTAAACAACGAACTTCTTACCAATGTAGGTATTCATCAACGCAAAGCTTGGACTGTGAATTTGGGAAGGTTCAATGCCGAGCTCTGACGCCATACCCTTAACAAACGTGGTTTTTCCACTTCCAATAGGGCCGCTTAACAGCAAAACCTCCCCGCCCGCTAAATGAAACGCTACCAATTTTGCAAAACGTTTCAGCTCGGCTTCCGAAAGACATCCGATTTTGTGCATATTCTAACCAACCGTTGAATCCTCTTCAACAGAAGAAATGACATTTAACAGTTCATCGTGAAAAAGCCCATTCGAGAACACGTAGTTTCCACTGTTCAAAGTTGCTCTCCCCCCCTGAATATCCGTGACAACACCACCCGCTTCCGGCATGATAGCAAGTAATGGAGCTATATCCCAAGGGTTTGCCCTACGAGCTATGAAGAAGTCAAATCTTCCACAAGCAACATAAGCTCCACCTATAACTGCGCTTCCTGTCATGCGTATTCTTCTCACACGAGTTTCCACCGCATTGATGAATTTCCCGGTGAAGCCAACATAAAAGCCGATATTCCCAATGGAATTTTTCAATTTCCCTGTCTGCGAGACTCTTATTCTTTCTCCGTTCACAAAAGCTCCTTGTCCCCTGAGCGCATAGAACGTTTCACCCATAATCGGGTCATTGATAACCCCCATAACTACTTCGTTGTTTTCTGCGTAAGCTATTGCAACTCCAAATGATGGAAGCCCGTGAACGTAGTTCATTGTCCCATCTATTGGATCGATTATCCAGATTTTATTCCCCGTTTCAAACAGTCCCTCTTCGGCTAAAATGCTGTCATTTGGGTAACTTTTTTGTATCTTTTCGACAATGATTCTCTGAGCTTCAAGATCGCAATCACTTACCAAGTCCTGGAATGAGGATTTCTCTCTTACATTCAAAGCTTTTCCCCAGTACCTCAGTAGATAGAATCCCACGTCTCTTGACAATTTGATGGCAAAATCCAATCTATCCAAAGCTGATCACCCCAATTTCATGAAAGAACAAAATAGGGTCCCCCCACGGGGACCCCTCTCTGGTGGGTGCGGCAGGGATTGAACCTACGACCTCTTCCTCGTCAAGGAAGCGCTCTCCCACTGAGCTACGCACCCCTGACTGGATTTTATCACACCTATGAGTTTTGTGTCAACGAATCAAACTGTCCTTTTTGTGTTCATGTGAATTGATTAAATGTGCCTGATCTGTTAGCTTGGTATGAAATAAAAACATTCTGATATAATACAAATATGTGTGATATTTTAAAACTAAGGGGGTATTTTCATGAAAAAGGTCTTTTTGCTTGGAATCATTTGTATCGTTAGCGTCTCTTTCGGCTGGACTTTGTTGGAAGATCTTAGAAATGTCAAGCTTGTGGAATATATTCTCAGCTACGAGGACAAGACGTATAATGTGACGTTTGAAGTGTCGCGTGTTGACTCACAATATGAGGTGAAACAGTCAACCAGTTACATGGTTGATTCAGATGCACCCATTGAGTTCTATTCACTTTTCGAGATAAATTTGGGTGCGTATTTCTTGAGTATTTTAAATCCTGCTTACAATTATCTGTTAACGGCGGTAGATCTGACTAATCAGGAAACAACTAAAATAATGGGCTTTGGAACTCTCAAGTATGAAGGTACAGAAAAAGTTGGGAAGTGGACAGGAACAAGAGTTGTCCTGTACGATGAATCCGGAGAAAAGAAGATCGAATGGATTCTCAATCAAAATGTACCTTTTGCTTTAAAGGTAACCGTTATCGAAGACCAGGAAGATCAGATAGTCGCCGAGCTGGTCAATTACATTCCTGCTGAGTAGTGCTTTTACAGGTCTTGCTCAGCATGAAAATGAGAACACCTGCGTATATGAGTGTGTCACCGGGGCTTATCAAGAAGTTCCGACCGTAAGGGGTGACTACTGGAATCCAGTCTCCAAGAATGGTTAGTGGGTTAAGTTGCTCCACAAAGGCATGTTTTATTGTCAGTTCAAGGTTTAACTTCTCTGCTAAGGGCATGAAAACCGGCATCTTTCCTCCATATAACGCAATGGCTAACCCATTCAAAGCAGACCCCGCCGCAATCCATGGGAACCCCTTTAAGTGTTTGTTCATCAGAAAAACTAAGAGTAGGATTAAGTATGATGCAAGCATCATAATTCCCCGCTGGGGAAATGGCAATATCTGGATTAAGAAAGGCACTGGAAATAGATAAAGGAACCGAATACGACAAGAGAAAACATAATAGATGTTTCTCTTAAACACAAGAGAGAGAATAACAGAAACTATGAAAACATCGAGAATCAACGTTGAACTTCTCCCAAGATAACGTTGTCTATCAACCTTGCCGACCCAACCCACGCGGCAACAGCCAGTAGCGCTGGCTGTTCAATTTTCTGAACAGGTTCGAGGGTTTTCTCGTCAACTACTGCGACATAATCTATTTTAATCTCACTGAACTGCTTGAGAAAATCGAGTACTTTCCCTTTTAACAACTGCGCATCGCGCCCGCCTGACAGGTACAATTCCTGAGCAATTTTGAGTGATCTATAAAGAAATGCGGCTTGCTTTCTTTGCTTTTCGTTCAAATACATGTTGCGCGAACTCATAGCAAGCCCGTCACTTTCCCTAACAATTGGCATTTCGATTAGCTCTACGTCCATATTCAAGTCGCGAACCATTCTTCGAAGCACGCGAAACTGTTGAGCATCCTTCTGTCCGAAATACGCTCTGTCTGGCCTGATGATGTTGAACAGTTTTGTTACAACCGTGCACACCCCTCGGAAATGCCCAGGACGAGATGCACCACAGAGATGCTGTGAAAGTCTTTCTTCACACACATAAGTGGAAAAATCCCTGGGGTACATTTCTTCGATATCGGGAGTGAAAACGCAGTCAACTTTCTCATTTTCAAGCAGTGTTAGATCCCTTTCAAGATCTCTGGGATAGCTCGCAAAATCTTCATTTGGGCCAAATTGGGTTGGATTCACGAAAATGCTTACCACAGTGACATCGTTGTCTTGAACCGATCGTCTTATCAAGGATAAATGTCCTTCATGAAGAAACCCCATAGTTGGCACAAAACCGATGGATTTGTTCTCAGAATGAACAGATGACGAATAGCGCTTCATTTCATGGATCCTCTTCAGAATGATCACAGAAGTCCCTCCTGAGCGTGAGCATCAGAGTTGAAGAACTGGCGGAGGCGGTGGGACTCGAACCCACAAGGGCCTCTCGGCCCACCGATTTTCGAGACCGGCTCCTTAGCCTGTTCGGACACGCCTCCAGAGAGGAATTATATCAGAAATCCGAGAGAGTCTTCTTCAATGTTGATTTGAAAATCAGAAGAAAAATTAAACCTATCAAGCACGTACTTTTCAACGAGCTTTTTCGCGAGGTTCTCCTTATTTAAGTTGGATACCTTTGAGATTTTCACAAACGTTATGACCACGCCGGGACTTGGTTCGATCATCGGCATTTCTTCATTTAAACCATCCAGAAAAACCAGCGCCGATTCATTGTCACCGAAGAGTTTGAAAAAAGAATGATCAGCGGTTTTTGAGAGCTCTTCGTAGTTGATACCGCTTTCAGCTATCTTCTCAAGAATTTCATCGTTTTTAGAGTGAATCGTGAAGGTTGCGACGGCTGTGACAGGTGGCTCCTTTTCATCCAAACCATAGACGGAAAACCTAATTCTGCCAAAATATGGCGTAATCCCTATCTTCATATCGAGATCGAGATTTCTTTGGAGTTTTTCAAGGCTATCAATCAACGTTGAAACCCTGTCTTCAAGGGCTTTGTAACTTACAGTGAAGTCATCAAGATGAATCACAAATTCCCTCCTAACATCGAGATGAGATTTAAGCGTATCGCCTCATGAACATTTCTAACAGTGGCTCATTTTCTTTCACTATTTCGATGGCGAAGTCCGCGTGATTCTTTGCATAGCCGTTGCCTACGATCATGTCGACATCTTTGCCAATTCCCTCTGCGCCAAGCGCGGCTTTTGTGAAGCTTGTTGCCATTGAGAAGAAGTAAACAACTCCTCTCTCTTGAGTGCACAAAATAGAAGCCATTTCAGTGTCTGGAACGTTTACCACATTTATGACAACATCGGCTAATTTTCCGTTGGTGACTTTCATGAATTTTTCATATGTAGAGACCGCATCTTGAGCATCAGCGACAAAGACTTCATCCACACACCCAAGCTTTCTGAGTTCATCAATAGACCGTTCTGAGTGCACCAGTCCAATGACCTGCCCTGTGGGTCCCGCATATTTTTTGGCAACATAGGAGCATAGAACTCCAGACTTTCCGCCTGCGCCTATTATGAGGACTGTGTCCCCGGGTGAGACAAGGCGTGCAGTTTGAATAGGTGCACCGGCGACATCCAGGATGGCGAGCGCCACGGATTGAGGCATGTCACAAGGTAGTTTTGCGAAAACTCCTGTTTCAAAAAGTATGGCTTCCCCTTCGACATCTACCTGCTCTTTGTCAAGGTGAACCTTCACTATTTTTTTCAGGTTCAGTGGAGTCAAGCTCAGAGAAACAAGCGTTGCGATTGTATCGCCAATCTGAACAGGAACATTCATATCCTTTCCTATTTTTTTGACCTTTCCAATGAGCATGCCGCCCGATCCCGTGACTGGATTGTGCATTTTACCTCTTTTTTGAACTATTTCCAATATCTTTTCAGCCACCTTACTTTCGTTGTTACCGACTTCTTTCTTTATTTGAGTAAAAGACGCGGCGTCCACATTGAGGGTCAAAACGTCTATCAGTATCTCATTGTCATAGAGCTTTGTGGTATCGTTGTCCAATTTCCAGGCGGGTTGGGGCAATAATCCTTTTGGTTCAACCACTCGATGGGTTCCAAATGGGTTTCCTCGCACAAGAACACCTCCGGGATAGTATGTCTGAGCTTTATGAGTGTATAAAATGGGGGCTTAGAAGCCCCCTAAGTCTTTAAAGGCCTTCTTTCTCAAGTTCGCGCTTGATTTCCTGTTCGGCCCAAGCAAGACCTTCATCTATGGTCTTTTTGCCGTAGATTATGTCGCTGACCATGGTGCCGACTATAGTTCTTATCTCGTACCACACACCCAACTGTGGATCGAAAACACCGTATTCCAACTGTTTCAAGGGAATTTCGGCGTCTGGGTTTTCAACAAGAAACTGCTTCCATATTTGTGTCTCCACCGCGCTCTTTCTAACTGGAACGTAACCAGTCTTTGCAGACCAGTAAGCTGTTATTTCAGGAGAGATTAGAAACTTCATAAATGTCCAGGCAGCCCTTTTCTGTTCCTCGCTTGCAGAGCTGAACATGATTATGTCCGTCCCAGCGAAAGGCACGTTGTTAGTTTTCCACAGAGGAACAGGAGCCCATGTCCATCCATGTTTACCCTGGCTCGCCCTTTCCACATAAGGTTTGGAGGCAACTGTTTCTATAAACATCGCAATTTTACCCTCTCCAAAGGGACCGTCCAGATAACCACCTTGAACAAAAGCGTAACCCTTGTCTTTCATCTCTAACATGAATTCCAGCACTTCTCTTGCTTCGGGACCGTTGATTGTGACGCTCCAGGTTCCGTCAGGATTCTTAGAGAGTATTTTACCGCCATTTGTAGCTAAAAACACGCTGAAATGGTCGACTGTTGACCGGAACGCAAAACCATACTGGTCTGTTTGTCCGTCTTGATCATAATCTTCTGTCAAAAGTATTGCCGCTCTTTTCAACTCTCCAATGGTTTCAGGAACATCGATTCCTGCCAGAGTTAGAGCATCGGTGTTTACATACAGCACATATATACTTTTGTTAAATGGGACAGCATAAATTGTTTTATCCCAGGAGCAATTGAGTCGGAAAGGCTCCCAAATATCTGCCCACTCTTCGCTTGTCAAACCAATCTCTGGATCTGTCACGAACCCGTTTAAGGGCTGAACCACACCAGAGTAAATGAGTTTAGCCGTCCAGTTTGAGTAAGCTTGAGATATTGTTGGTAGTTCTCCAGCTTGAACGGAAGCCAACAGCTTCTGTTGAAGAGCTCCATAGTTCCCGATGTACACAGCTTCAACCTGAATATCTGGGTGTTGCTCGTTAAATAGATCAACAATTTCCTGAAGAGTTTTCCCGTGTCCACCACCCATGGCATGCCAGAATGTCACCTTGACTTGCGAAAATGCTACTGAAACTAACAGTGCGACCAGTAAAAAACTCACAAACTTTTTCATAAAAGCACCTCCCCCATTTTTTCATGGTTCCAAAGTGATTTTAGCACTTTATCCCATAAGGCTTTAACCTTGGTTTGGATTTCAGATAGATTCCCTTCGTTTATAAAAACGATATCACCGGGAAGCACGTCTTTTTGCATGGAAAGTCTTCTTTGAATATCCGGGTCGCTGATGCCTTTCTTTCTGAGACGCTCGTAGATGCTTTTCTCAGACGCAGTTACTGTTATTATAACGTTACATAGTTTGTCCATTCCCATGCGGTGAAGAACGGCCGCTTCAAGAACAACCACTCCGCTCAAATGGTTCAAATGATTTTTCACAGTTTCAATCATAACAGGGTGAACAATGTTTTCAAGCTTTTTGAGTTGTTTCTCAGAGGAAAAAACAATCTCAGCAAGCTTGCCTCTATCCACAGCGTTCTTCACGAAAACACTGCTCCCAAAGGCAGCTCGAATTTTGTTTTTGACTTCATCATTTTCCAAACACTGGTGTCCAATTTTATCAACGTCTAAGACTTGGGCTCCAAGAGATTTCATAATTGCCGCGACTGTGCTCTTGCCTGTGCCGACTTTGCCTGTCAAGCCCACTACAAATCTCAAATTATCTTTTCCCCCATGCGCTCAAGAGTGTTTTCGAAGTCTGAAAACTCCTCCTGTGTGAGGACCACAATACTGATGTCTTCATTTATTTCCTCGGATAAGACACGAATTCTTTCTGCGACATTTTCTTGTTTGGGTATGATCACAACATATGTGTTTTCACCGAATGGCCCTGAAGTGAGAAAATACAGTTTCACCGGGTTAAAGAACTCAACGATTCTGTCGACAGCGCTCAATCTATCACAACCCTTTTAAGCGGTTGATGGAGCTCCAAGTTTTCAAAGCCTTTTCTCCGCATTAGATGATATGTTATTTTCTTTCCCAATTCAACACCAGGTTGGTCGTAGGCGTTAATCTTTAAGAGTTCGGCCATGATCGCAGTTGTGAATTCGTAGTACATGAAAAACTGGCCAATGAAATAAGGTTCGATTCGTGGAAAAATGACTCTCATACTGGGCCGGCCGTGGGAAGCCAGAGCACGTTCAGTACCCAAGAGTTCACTGTTGAGCAATTCTGAAAGTGTTTTTTGTGACAGATAAGAAAGCTCTTCTTCTTCGTGAACTGGAGGAATCCACACATCCCGACTAAAGCGTTCTACTTGAAGGAAGGTAATTGTTTTGTCATCCGGTCCTTCATTGTAAAGCTGGACCTGAGAGTGCTGATCGACAGCACCCAGGGCTTTTATTGGTGTGAGTCCTTCGTTTACCACTTCTCCAGTGAGAGAAGTTTTCTTTCCGAGACTCTCTGCCCACAGTTGCCTGAACCAGTCTGCAAGTCCGTAAAGCCTGTTCGAGTAAGGCATCATGACTGTTATGGTTCTGCCTTTCTGTTTGTGAAGGTAATGGCACATTGCCATCACAGCGGAGGGATTTTGTAGCAAGTTCTTGTCTACGGATCTCACATAAGCGTCCCTTGCTCCGTGTATCAATTCAGCTATATCAATTTCACAAGCAAGAGCGGGTAGCAACCCCACAGATGAAAGAACGCTAAATCTACCTCCGACATCCATTGGAACATCAAGAGATCTTATCTCTTCCGAACTGGCGATTTTTCTCAAAACTCCTTTGTGGGGATCAGTGGTAAAGATAAGATGATCTTTAACACTTAAACCTCTTGACTGAAGCAATCCTCTCACAATTTGATAGTGCGCCATGCATTCTGCTGTCGAACCTGATTTTGAGACAATATCAAACAGTGTGTGCCTAAGGTCTAATCTATCCAGCACAGACGCTGTGATATCTGGGTCAGGGTTTTCCAGAAAGAAAAGTTTTGGAGAGCCGTTTCTCTTGTTTTGTTCAAGATAATTCCAATCAGGGCAGCAGAGAGCTTCCTTAATAGCGCGAGCGCCGAGACTTGATCCTCCAATTCCAATTACCACAAAGTTTTCAAATCCGTTGATCCATTCCTTCATCGACTGCACCGTGTCCAAATATTGATTGTCAAAAATGATCTTTACAAATCCAGGGCGTAACGTGTTCACTTTCTCAATCTTTTCTATAACAAGACGTTCAAGGGAGGAAAACTCGTTCTCGGTTATTCCGCGATCTATATTCGGAGAAAACATGTAAGAAAAGTCGAATTTAAGCAACGGTTATTCCCCCTCAATACACGATGAGACTTCGCACGTCAAAATCCTTCAATTTGCTCTTAGGGTTCAAGTAAGAGAGCTCCACGAGAAAGCCCATTCCAACCATAGTCGCCTCGAGTTTTTGCACAAGCTGAGCAATGGCGTAAGCAGTGCCACCTGTAGCAAGAACATCATCGATCAAAACAACGCGCTCATTCTTAATTAGACCATCCACATGCATCTGCAACTCAGCCGTGCCGTATTCAAGATCGTATTTGATAGACGCTGTTTCATACGGTAATTTTCCCGGCTTTCTTATGGGAACGAAACCTTTATTCATGACATAAGAAATCACACTGCCAAATATGAATCCCCTTGCTTCTGGAGCCACGATACAACTGAAATCCAGATCCGAAAGCATTTCAACCATTTTGTCAATTGCTGTTTTAAAAGCGTGCGCATTTTTAAGCAGAGGTGTCACATCTCTGAACATTACTCCCTCTACCGGGAAATCAGGAATATCTCTTATGAAGTCCCTTAGGTTCACTGCTTTCACCACCCCTTCTCATTTTTGGTAATACTGATTTCAGTCTTTCCAATTTAGTTTAGCATGTCTTGCCTGTGATACAATAAATTAACAGGTTGTTCCACTGAGGGATGGTGAGAATATGGAAGTCAGTGGCATTGAAAATGTGAAATTCCCGATCCAGTTTTCAAAATTACCTCAGACTCAGGGCAACCCTGTGATGAGCAAAGATTTGGTGATGAAACTACTGAGTATGGAGCTTTATATGAACTCGGGTCTAACGATGAAACTCGTTAGGATAGCTGGAGATCTATATACCGGAAGAAACATAGATGAGCTAACCTGAAAACTCACTTTAGCTCGTTGAACGCCTTGAAATTTGCAATGCAGGTGTAATATAAAATTTTGAGAATAGAAGGCAGCTGGCAACAGTGAGGTGGATTTTAAAGACTGTAAATAATAGTGATATCAAAGGGCTTGTTGAAGCTTTACAGATAAGTCCCTTGCTTGCAAGATTACTGGTAATTCGGGGTCTCACAGATCCTAAGGTTGCTTATGGTTTTCTAAATCCTTCTGCAAGAGATCTTCACGATCCATGGCTTTTAAAAGATATGACTAAGGCTGTGGATTATCTCATTCGTGCCAGAGAAGAGAATATGCCAGTGTTGATATATGGAGACTACGATGTCGATGGAATCACTGGAACAGCGATTTTGAAAGAGTTCTTATCGGAACATGGCTGGAAAGTGGACATCTATATTCCGCACAGGGTGGATGAAGGATACGGGATTCAACCAAGTGTTGTTGACAGTTTTTGTAAGAAATCACGAAGGTTGCTCTTGACAGTTGACTGCGGAACCACGGCTTTTGAGGCAATTTCATACGTCAAGAGTTTGGGATGTCCTGTGGTAATCACAGATCATCATGAAGCAAAAGAGTTTTTGCCTCCTGCAGATGCCATTGTTAATCCCAAGAGATCCGACGATGAGTACCCTTTTAAAGATCTTGCTGGTGTTGGGGTGGCTTACAAGCTGATATGTGCTCTTGGAGAAAAGTTGAATCTAAATGGTCATGGAGAAAAGTGTTTGGATCTGGTAGCCCTGGGTACGATCGCAGATATGGTTGACCTCACAGATGAAAACAGATACATAGTCAAAGAGGGTTTGAAAAGGATCGGCAGTAGCCAGAGGCCGGGACTCTCCATGCTTTTGGAGCGGCTTTCTATAAAGAAACCAGAAGCACAGGACATAGGCTACAGAGTGGCTCCGAAGTTGAATGCTGCGGGAAGGCTCGGTTCAGCCGAAGATGCCTTTTCCTTGCTAACAACGGATAACTTTCATGACGCTGTTAGATTGGTTGATTTGCTCTTCGAATACAATTCGGCGAGGCAGGAAATAGAAGCCGAGATATTTGAGCAAGCTGCGCGGCAGATAGAAAGTCTCCAACTTCATAAAGATCCGATAATTGTTGTTCGTGGTGATTCATGGCACATAGGTGTCATAGGCATTGTGGCAACAAGGCTTTCACACAAATATGGCAAGCCCGTGATAGTAATTTCTGAGAATGAAGATGGGGTCAGAGGATCTGGCAGGAGTGTTCCAGGTGTGAATCTTCTTGAGTGTTTGCAAGTGTTTTCAGAGCATTTCACAGAGTTTGGAGGGCACTCCATGGCCATAGGCCTTAGCATGGAAAAGGAGAAAGTCGACGCGTTTGTCGATTCCGTGCGCAAGTGTGAGATTCCTGATCAATCCGAGAACGGATATGTGGAAGTAGATGCCGAGATTTCACTTTCTCAGCTCAATGACAAATTGTTCGAGGACCTGGACCTTCTGGAACCCTTAGGACACGGCAACCCAGAGCCCCTCTTTCTTGTTAGAAAAGCCTCTGTTGAACATGTGAGATTCTTTGGAAATGGGCAGATGAACATTCGTTTTCAGCTTAGACAGGGAAATACTCGATTTGACGCTCTTGGTTTTGGACTTGGTCACAGTGTTTCCAAATGGAATATTGATGGAACACATGTTAAGGCGGACGTGATTTTCAGCGTGAGAAATAGAAAGACCTGTGCTAATTTGAACGTTGCCTGCCTGATGAATTCAGAAAACGGGGAAACTTCGTCGAGATTCTCTGTGGGATTCTCAACGAAGGAAACGCAAAACTTTGAAAGCGAGATGACTCATAGGTTATCTCATCTTGATTTGGTGGTAAACAATCTATTCCCCGGACAGAGCCTGATACTCGATCTGAAATCAAGAAACACTTTATATTACTGGCTGGTGGATAAGTTTCCGAAAAAATGTGCTTTTGTTTCTTTAAACAACGCTCTTTCTCTCAACATTTATCAGAGCTTGCTCAGACACCTTGTTGCAAAACGATGCGGTTATATGAATTCACTTTCCGATTCCGAAAAAAGATTCGCTTCAAAAGTGTTTGTAACGGTAACTCTTTTTCTTGAACACTGTGAAAAATTTTTAGACAAGTACGACCTGATAGTTTTGAATGAACCGTCGGTATTTTTCGCCTTTGAGAAAGACCCTCAGGTAGGAAGGTTTTTAGAAATAGTGAGGAAAAATCCGCAGAAATTCGTAGCCGTGGGTGTAAAACATCCACCGTCTATGAGCGAGAAACTGCGGGATCTGGGTCTTGAAATTTCCTATGAACGCTCTCAACGCTTGGGTTTTGGCATAATCGATACCCGTGGTGAGGTGGAATCAGTAATAGATGAGGTTATGGCCTTCGTTGTCTCTAATCAAAAGACAATCGCTGGATTATTTAAAACGCTTCGTGCTAGGAGCGAGAATTCGATTATTCTTATTTACACGCATGCTATGAATTCCGTTCAGCGAAGAGGAGTGGTGGATCAGATAAAGAAAAGGAGATTGGATAAGTGCATTTTTTCTACCAACACTGATGGATTGCCAACATTGCTTGGTACAGACGTGGAAATTGCTCTAATTGATGTTCCTTTGACGTTGTTTGAAATACTCGATATTTTCTCTCTTCAGGAAAGCGGTCACGTGCTTGAGTTGTGTTATGATCAGCGCGAAGTGAGTGCAAAGAGAAACGAACTCAGACTTCTCTTTCCAACAGAAGATCAAATTGCAAAATTGGCTTTTGAAATAAAAGTTAAAGATTCTCTCAGTGTTCGGGAATTTACAGAGTACCTTTTACAAGAAGGCCACATAAAATCCCCATCTTACGCAAAGATTTTTCTATCCGCGTTTAAAAACATGGGTGCTCGTGTGATTGAAGATAGAATTTATCTGAATGGGCTAAATCCACAAAAAACGCCGCTGAGATGTCTTGAAGGAGAACTTGAGATTAGGTATTTCAACCAGATCACGATGCCGATCCTTGTTCGAGGCGTTAGAAGTATCTATAAAACACTCTCCAGTGCAGAAAAAGTGGTTTGAATGATTCTTGCGATCGACTATGGAGAAGCTCGATGTGGGCTTGCTCTTGGACAAACCATACCGGCAAAGGCCTGGGTATGCAAAACGTCACACGCATTGAAAACTTGCCTGGAACAACCGGTTGACAGATACATCGTTGGAATGCCCCTGTCCATGAGCGGAAGATATTCCTCTCAAACGTTTTTGAGTATAGCTTTCGCAGAGTGTTTGTGGAAAAAAAGTGAAAAGGACGTCATACTCGTGGATGAAAGACTGACCAGCAAGATGTTTTCTGGACGAAAGGGAAGAGACGCTCTCAGCGCGGTGGAGATATTCAAATCTTTCGTAGAAGGGGCGATTCATTACAAGTTGCGCCTACCCACGAAGATAAATGACTCTTTGATAACGTTTATTAGCAAGAAACAGAAGTGTAAAGTTCTTGTCGTGAACGTATCTGATGTGAGAGTTGTGTCGAAATGCTCACAGTGTGTGGTAGTGCAGAAGGATCCTTACTATGCCTACTTGTTTCACAAAATGGGCTGCCATGTTGAGAGGGATTTAAAGAGGTTAAAGAAATCAGAAATGTTCGATATAATCGTTACAGATCATCACACTCCAGAATTGAACGACTTTGTTGAAAGCGAAGAGAACATATTCTGTGCCTGTAGCTCAAAAGGATAGAGCGCTGGACTCCGGATCCGGAGGTTGCGGGTTCGACTCCCGCCAGGCACGCCAGAGAGCTGTTGGACAGTGATCAGGAGGGGGACCTATTTGCAAAATGATCGCCCATTTATCAAGATGTTGCTGGAAAGCTACATCTGGATAGTTTTGGTTTTGGTGATTGCGATCACCATTGGAGTCACGTTGGCATTTGATCATTTTTACAAGGCGAGAATCTTCGCGCCCGTGTACGAAGCCACTGTGGAATCGATTTGCTCTAATATTGATATGTGGAGTAAGGCGGTGACGACGATTGATCTGGCATACGCCGGATCAATGAACGAACTCTTGGACATTGTTGGAAACGAAGTCTTGAGAAATCCAGCCATAACTGACGAAGAGATCTCTGAAGTATTTCAAGCTGCAATAAGTAACAAAGCGCTCAAAATGGTTTCCCGCGCGGATTGGTACATAATAAATGCAGAAGGTGTAATTGTGAGAACGAGTTATGAAAACGATTTGAATCTTGATCTCGCAAAGGCTGTGCCACGTTACTGGAAAGATCGACTCAGCAAGCTGGCTCTCGATGAGAAGCTCGTCGAAAGCTTATCCTTTGAAGTGAAGACCAACACACCGCGCCTCTTTGGTTACAAAAGACTCTCTGATGGCAGGATTTTGGAAATAGGTTTTGCACTTGATCCCCAGCTCACTGCTCAGCTTCGGAACAACTTCGAATCGTTCTCACTTTCTTATATTGAGAGAATAGATGTTTACAGTGTTTCTTTTATGCCCATCGGAGATTCCATGCCAATTTCTGAGCAGGATATGGAATACTTTTCTGATCCCAAAGCCGAGGCGGATATGGTTCGAGTGGCTTTGGGAAAGTGGCGCCATGTTATCTACAAAAACTGGATTCCCACGACTTTGCAGGGAAACGTGGATTGGAGCGGGAAAACCACTTATATGACTTTAAGAGTGAAAGTCACGATGAATTTTGAGAAGCTTGGGATGTTCGAAAAAGCTTCTCTCACGACTTTCAATGCCTTTCTTATAGGTGTTGTGTTATTAGTTGTACTTTCCAATATGCGCGCTGTAAGAAGACTTACAAAACCCATAGGTGAGATTCTCACCAATGTGAAAGTCTTTCAGAGAAACCCAGAAACGTTCAGAAGTAGAGAAATTAAAACCAACATTAAAGAAGTAAGGGAACTCAACGCTCATTTTCAAAAAATGTCTCGGAAGATATCAGATCTTTTGGCGTTGAAAGATGAGAAAAACAGGGAGCTGAATGAGAGTCTTCTGAAGCAGAAACAAATTGAGGAAAAACTGAGAGTGATGGCAACAACGGATGAGCTCACAGGACTGATGAACAGGCGCGCGTTTTTGCTGAGTCTTGAAAAAGAAATGGAGATCTTGAAGTCTAAAGGAGGAAAATTGGTTCTGTGCTTCATGGATATGGACGACTTAAAAGCGATCAATGATACACTTGGACATCTTGCTGGCGATGAGAAATTGAGGAATCTTGCAGATCATCTTCGAAGATTTATTAGGAAAGGAGATCTGCTGGCAAGGTTTGGCGGAGATGAATTTGTTGTTGTCTTTCGTGAGAGTGATCTTGAGGAAGCTCAACAAGTGCTCAACAGATTGGAGAAGGATCTAAATCTTAAGGAGATTTCCATTAGCTACGGATTTTCAGTGTGGGGATCAAAAGATTCAGTATCGGTCGAGGAGTTTGTGCATATGGCTGACAGAGACATGTACAATCACAAAAAGGGAAAGAAGCAATGAAAATCCTATGCGCGAAGACGATTATCAGGGAGGTATTTAAGTGGCTAAAGGAGATTTAGGCATAGACCTTGGAACAGCGAGTTTCATCGTGTATCAGCGAGGGAAAGGGATCGTTGTCTTTGAGCCCTCGGTTGTGGCAATATCCAACAAAACAGGTGAGATTGTCGCTATAGGCGAAGAGGCAAAAAAAATGATAGGCAAAACGCCGGACTATTACAAGGCTGTCAAGCCGATGAAAGATGGTGTGATAGCAGATTACAAAACAATAGAAGCTGTCATCAAGAGGTTTATAACTATTACTGTCAAGAAAACTCTTTTCTTCAAGCCGGAGCTTGTTATTGGAATTCCCACCAAAATAACCAGTGTCGAACGAAGAGCCGTGTTTGAAGCGGCACTAAACGCCGGAGCCAGGCAAGTTCACGTGATTTCTGAGCCGTTAGCCGCGGCTATAGGAGCTGGCATTGAGGTGATGAGATCGGAAGGAAGCATGATTGTTGACATTGGAGGAGGGACAACTGATATAGCCGTAATAAGCCTTGGAGGGACAGTGGTTGGTGATTCCATAAAAGTCGCTGGTGACTCTTTGGATGAAGCCATTATAAGGTTTGTGCGAAAGAAACATGGTCTTGTTATAGGGGATTCAACCGCTGAGCAGGCGAAGATAAAAATAGGAAAGATACATCCCTCGTACGAAACTTATGAGATGGAGATAAAGGGAAGGGACGCTGTCATGGGTCTTCCAAGAACAGATAAGATAACATCAGATGATATCATGGAGACTCTCAGGCCTATAGTGGATGGATTAATAGGGCGAATCAAAATGGTTTTGGAGAAAACTCCTCCCGAACTCGCTGCGGATATCATAAGCAACGGTGTTGTGCTTACCGGAGGAGGAGCGTTACTGAGGGGTTTGGATACAGTGATCAGCGAAGAAATAGGTGTCAAGTGCATGGTTGCCGAGGATCCCATAACCTGTGTGGCAAGAGGTACAGGAATTTTACTCGATAACCCAGAATTATTAAAAGCAGTTGCGACAACATATGCGAGGTGAGATCCTTGGTAAGGGGTATATACACCGCAGCGATGGGAATGCTTACGGACTTTACAAAACTGGACACAGTTTCCAACAACTTGGCTAACGTTAACACGACTGGATACAGAAAGGATTTACCAACCTTTGCAACCTACGCTGAGAGAATGATATATGCTAAAGAATTTCAGAAAATGAGACCCATAGGAAATCTTGAACATGGGGTTGTTCTCGACAGAGTTTACAATGATGTTGAACAGGGAATGATTCAGGAAAGCGGTAATAGTCTGGATTTCGCCATAGAAGGAGAAGGATTTTTTGCTCTCGAAACTCCTGGTGGCGGTATTTTTTACAGTAGAGCCGGGAATTTCAAGATCAATCAGCAAAATCAACTGGTGAATGCAGATGGGCTCGCCGTGCTCGATGAGAACGGGAACTACATATACTTAACCGAGGATTTTCAGGTGGACAGAGGAGGCTACATAAAAGATCCCGCTGGCAACATCATTACAAGGCTTGGAATCTACACCTTTGCGAATCCTTCGACACTTCAGAAAGTGGGATACACGCTTTACCAGCCCACACAAGAGAGTGGCCAACCTATTCCGGCGGAGAATTTTAGGATTATGCAGGGATATATCGAACTATCAAATGTCAACGCTGTCAGAGAGATGATCAAAATGATAGAAGCTCAAAGACATTTCGAATTCAATCAAAGAGTAGTCGTCACAGAAGATCAAATGCTTGCGAAACTGATGGATCAGGTTGCTTCTTTGAGATAGCGGAGGTGAGCAGAAATTGATGATATCTCTGTATTCAGCGGCCACGGGTATGTGGGCTCAGCAGTACAAACTTGACACCGTTTCTAACAACCTCGCAAATGTTGACACAACGGGCTATAAAAAGGTCAGAGCGGAATTTCAAGACCTTGTTTACCAGTACTCTAAGAACGCGGGTTCTCCCACTGCCGTGAATTCCACAATTCCCACAGGAATATACGTGGGTCATGGCACAAGGCTCAGCGCGACTACACGAATATTTTCACTGGGTAACATGGAACAAACAGGAAATGCTCTTGATCTTGCCATAACCGGCGACGGCTTCTTTCAGATACAGCTTCAGGATGGAAGGATCGCGTACACCAGAGATGGTGCGTTCAAGGTGGATAGTCAGGGAAGAGTTGTAACTGCCAATGGCTTGGCGCTAATTCCTAACATCGTGATACCCCAGGATGCTGTCGCGATAAATATTTCACCAGATGGCATATTTGCGGCCGAGATGCAGGACGGAACAATTCAAAATCTCGGCAATGTGACACTCGTTAGATTTGTTAATCCCGCAGGTTTGAAGGCGATGGGCGATAATCTTTACATGGAGACAACCGCGTCAGGAGCGGCAATCGAAGGAACTCCGGGGCAGGACGGGTTCGGCTCATTACAGCAGGGTTATCTTGAAAAGTCAAACGTTGATGTAGTCAAGGAAATGGTCGACATGATAACAGCGCAGCGCGCTTATGAGCTGAATGCTCGTTCAATCCAAACAGCCGATGATATGTTGAGAACGGCATCAACACTTAAGAGATAATTCTTTACTTTCCTATAGAGGATGCGCATCCTCCTTTCTCTGAGCGAGAAAGGGTGGTTTAAACGAAAAGAACAGTGCTCGTATTGTTGACGGTGGTTCTGCTTCAGACTTTGATAATGTGTTCAAATCTTCAGAGTTCGCTGCTGGAAGAAGTGATACGTGAAGGGCTTAGGCTAACCAGCCCGGATGCTACAGTTCTGAACATTGAGTGGAGCATCTCTCCACCTGAAAAATACAGCGAATTCAAGGTGATATCTTCCTCGCTTCTGGGTGACGTGGTGTCAATCCTTGTCAAGTTTACCAGCGATGGTTTCGTCCCTGCCTATGGAAGAGTTAACTTAGAAATGGCTTTGTTCAGGAACATTTATGTGGCGCGCAGAACAATTAAAAGCGGTGAGAGGCTTTCTGAAAAGGACATTTCGCTGATGAAGTGGAACGTGCTCGGCCTGGCGGGAAATTTCACTGATGATGCCCAAGAAATAGTTGGAAAGATTGCTCGTAAGCTTTTCAGAGAGAACGAACCGTTAGACTGCTACTACTTGTTCAAAGAACCTGATGTCAAAGTAGGGCAAGTTCTCAGGGCATTTATAGAGATTGGAGGAGTTACAGTAACAACTTTGGTCAGAGCTATGAAGGATTCATACGTGGGAGATGTCATTGCGGTCAGAAATATTCAAACGGGGTTCATTTTTCATGGGACACTCGACGATAATTTAGTGGTGAGAGTTTCAGGGAGCTGATAAATATGAAAAAAATTGTGATGCTGATCCTGATGCTGAGTAGTATTATCTTTTCGACATCTTTGTGGAACTCTTCTAACAACAGTCAGTTCAAAAACATCATATCTGACAGAAAGGCAAAGCAAATTGGCGATATAGTCACTATAGTTGTTGAGGAAACACCTACAATAAGTTCCGCAAGTCAGAACGACGCGTTCGAGAATGCTTTGATGGGGGTTTTCACAGGCGCTGTGAAAGAATTAACGCAGTTTGATCTTTCCAAGTTCATTCCATTGAACAACAACAATACCAGACAGCTGTCTGCGAAGATGAGCTCCAATGTTGTATTAAACATATCCGCAGTGGTAGTTGACATCGAGGGTGACAATCTCTTGATAGAAGGGACGAAGAAGCTGAAAGTTGGAGAAAGTTCCAGTGAAATCATAATACGGGGCGTGGTGAGGCCTGACGACATAGAATCAAACAATACCGTGGATTCCTCAAAGATAGCGAATTGTCAGATATGGGTAAACGGTCAGCTTGTTTTCAGGCAGGATCCAGACCAGGAATCCTGGTTGGATTACATACTTTCTACAATAGCGAGGTTGTTTCTGTGAGCGGGAATAAAGCTGTTAGAAGGCTTTCAGCGCTGGTTCTCCTGATACTGTCAGCATTAATGTTTTCGAGCTCCCGAATAAAAGACATAGCGGATTTTCGCGGAGCTCGGGACAATCAGCTTTTCGGCATGGGAATAGTTGTGGGCTTGGATGGGACAGGTGATTCCGGAAAGATTAACTCAACGCTTTTGAGCAACATGGCAAAAAATTTTGGAATAACCGTAGATTCAGATGATTTGAAAACCAAGAACACCGCGGTTGTGATAGTGACGGCCGACATTCCCGCCTTTTACAAGGAAGGTATGAGAATAGATGTTACAGTTGCATCTATAGGAGATGCGAAATCCCTGGAAGGAGGAGTCCTTTTACAAACGCCACTTTACGGTGCGGATGGAAATGTTTATGCCGTTGCCCAGGGAAATGTGAGCATTGGCGGTAACGATGTCAAGGTTTCAGCAAATCTTCAGAGCAAGTACAAAGTGGTTGGTTACATTCCCAGTGGAGCTATTGTTGAAAAAGAAATACCGACCCAACTTTCAGAGAGCAACGCTGTTACCATCCTTCTCAGGAAACCAGATGTGACAACAGCGGCAAGGGTTGCACAGGCTATAAACCTTCGTTTTGAAACCAAGCTCGCAAAGGCAGATACTCCCGCTTCCATCAAAGTGGAGGTTCCAAAGGCGTTTGAAGATGATTTGATAACGTTCTTGTCTCTGATTGAGGAAGTAGAGGTTTTGCCAGATCTCCCCGCCAAGGTAGTGATAAATGAGAAAACAGGAACAATTGTTTTTGGGGGAAATGTGAAAATTCTCGATTTCACGCTGACATATGGCTCGTTTAATATCTCTGTGAGCTCTGGAAAAGTTGAAACTGCGGATGGCGTTGATGACGCAACCGTCTCAAATCTGGTAACAGCTTTAAAAAGTCTGGGAGCCACACCTCAGGATATCATAGCAATACTTGAGGCGATGCACAACGCAGGTGTTCTGCTTGCTGACTTAAGCGTCATGTGAGGTGAAGAGAGTGATTAACTCCATTGGTAACAGCTCCTTTGAAAACACGAAGTTGTGGAAGGCATGCAGTGAGTTTGCGGGAAGTATGTTTTACGATGTTTTTAAGAAGATGTATGAGTCCATACCGAAATCCGATTTGATACCGACAAGTCCAGCGGAAAAATGGTATCGAAGCATGCTCATCTATGAGTATTCTAAAAAGGCAGCCGAACAGGACTTAAAACCATTGGTAAATATGATATACAAGCAAATTGGAGGCAAAGTCTATCATACCCGCTGATTGTTTTACTCTTTTGAATTTATGAGTTCCATGATTTCGTGCTCCATGAGTTTTCTCTGCAGTTCCTCAAGATCTCCATCGAGTATTTCCTGAAGCCGATACGAAGTGTAGTTGATTCTATGGTCAGTCACTCTGTTTTGCGGGAAGTTGTATGTTCTTATCTTTTCACTTCGCTCTCCACTCCCTATCTGATTTCGCCTGGAATCAGCCATTTGTGAGTGGAGCTGTGCACTTTGAAGCTGATAAAGCCTTGCTCTGAGAACTTTGAGAGCCTGCTCTTTGTTTTGTCGCTGAGATCGTTCGCTCTGACAGGTAACCACCAATCCCGTGGGAATGTGGGTTATTCTGATCGCTGATTCTGTTTTGTTGACATGCTGTCCCCCATGTCCAGACGCCTTGTAGGTATCGATTCTTATATCCTTGGGATCGATGTCGATCTCGACAGATGAGACCTCTGGCAGAACCGCGACAGTGGCTGTGGAAGTGTGAATCCTACCGCCTGACTCTGTTAGGGGAATTCTTTGAACCCGATGAACACCTCGCTCGTACTTCATTGCTTTGAAGACATCATTACCTTTGATGAAGAACACGATTTCCTTAAATCCTCCTAATCCGGTATCGTGGAAGTCCACAAGCTCGGTGTGCCAATCTTTTCTTTCCGCGTATCTGCTGTACATTCGATAAAGATCCGCTGCAAACAGAGCGGCTTCTTCACCGCCCGTTCCCGCACGTATTTCCACAATAATGCTCTTGTGATTTTCATCACCGGGTAACAACAAAGACAGAAAATGCAGAAATTTTTTCTCATAGAGAGCTGAAACATTTTCCATTTCGGAAAGAGCGTTGGGATCCTCTGCTTCCATTTGCTTCCAAAATTCGATATCGTTTTCGAGTTCTCGCAGTTCGCTGTGAAGCTCAATGATTTCCTTCAAGCGCGAATGCTCAACAGAGAGCCTCTTTATCGCTTCTGGTTCTAAATTGGGTTTTGATAGTTCCAGCTCGATGGTTCTGAGTTTAGCTTGCAATTCTGAAATGATTCTCAGTATTGAGTCTTTCATCAGAAGTCAGCATAGAAAACCCCATCTTCTCTGAGACGGAGTGTGCTGTGCCGTTCCCTCCTTTTGGCATGTGTGTTTGCTTTCTATTTAAGAGTTTTCTCACTCTTGTGAACTGTTTAGTATCTCTATCAGTAGCGAATAGCCGTTCCGATCTTCTTACCAATTTCCTGAGGGTTTCTCGCAAACTCGTAGACCTCTTCTTTTGAAACCAGGCCTTTGGTGTAAGCCTGGAAAAGGGCGTCATCGAACAGGATCATGCCTTGTCTTGCTCCAGCTTGCATCATTGATTCTATTTGGTGAAGCTTGTTCTCACGTATCAGGTTCTTCACAGCAGGCGTTCCGATTAGTATTTCTAAAACCGGTATTCTTCCATTGCCATCAGCTCTTCTCAGAAGCCGCTGGTATATTATAGCAACAACGGTATTGGCAAGCTGAAGAGCTATCTGCTTCTGTTGATGGGCGGGAAAGACGTCTATAATCCTCTCTGGAGCGCTCGCGGCGCTGTTTGTATGAATTGTGCTGAAGACCAGGTGTCCCGTCTCCGCAGCGGTGAGTGCCAATGACATTGTGGGAAGGTCGCGCATTTCTCCCACAAGTATTACGTCGGGGTCCTGTCTGAGGGCATATTTCAGCCCATCTGCGAAACTATGCGTGTCCGATTCCAGCTCTCGCTGATGTATAACGGCTTTTTTGTTTGTGAAAAGGTACTCTATAGGATCTTCTATGGTAATGATGTGACAGGGCCTGTTTTCGTTGACATAATCTATCATCGCCGCGAGAGTTGTAGATTTACCGCTTCCGGTCGGTCCGGCTACGAGTATCAAACCGGAGTTTTTCATTGTGAAATTCTTGAGCACTTCTGGTAAACCAAGCTCAGAAAATGTTCTGATATCTCTTGTGATTAATCTCAAAGCGACTGCCGGTTTCTTTCGCTCAAAGTAGTAATTCCCGCGAACTCTGATCTTTTCACCAACACTGAACGCGAAATCTATTTCCTTTCTGTCCTGATGTTCCAAAATTCCGAGTTTTGAGAAAAGAGACTCCACAGACATCGTTAAATCCTTTTCAGAGACTATTCCAAGATCTTCCTGAATGGCCAGCTCTCCGTGGATTCTGTAAACAGGCGGTATTCCAACTGAGAGGTGGACATCTGACGCCTTTTTCGCGAAAGCGTCCGTAACGAGTCCCGCGAAATCCACCATGATATCAGCTCCTTGAGGTGATTTTTGACAACACCGCGCTGCATCTGGGACACGTGTCTGGGTAACGTTCATCCTCACCGGTCTGAGGGTGATACTTCCAGCATCTCTGACATTTCCTACCTTCGGCTTTCTTGATTGATACCCCGAGCGACTTCTGATTGTCATCAGCTTCGAGAATTGAGACCTGAGAAACTATGAATAGATCTTCCAGGATATTCTCATAGTTATTCAACAGCTCCTTGTTTCTCTTAGTGTGAGGAGTGATCTCGACTTTTGCGTCAAGAGAGTGTCCTATCAAGCCTTTCTGCCTTGCTTCTTCGAGTTCCTTGAGGACAGTTTCTCTGATCTGCAAGAGTTCTTCGAAGTCTTTCATCAGTTTTTCATCGATGAGTTCTTCTCTGTACTGTGGCCAGGTTTCAGCTTGAATTGTTAGATATTTCCTGTCTTCTTCACTGAGGTGGCCGTAAACTTCTTCTGTGGTATAGGTCAAAATTGGCGCGAGAACCTTCGCCAGTGCCAGCAGAATTTCGTGTATCACCGTTTGAGCAGATCTTCTTGCCATTGAATCAGGAGCTTCGACGTAAAGCCGATCCTTTATCACATCGAGGTAGATGGAACTCAACTCCACAGAACAGTATTTGACTACCAAATTGTGAATACGGGAAAACTCGTATTTCTCGTATGAGTTTGTGATTTCACGAATCACCTGTTGAAGTCTTCCCAAAGCCCATTTGTCCACTAACAGTAGGTTCTCGTAATCCACGGCTTTTTCCACTGAAAAATCGCTCAAGTTGCTCAGAAGATACCTGATCGTGTTTCTGATTTTTTTGTACACTTCGACTTGCTGCAGGATTATCTTATTTGAGATTCTCACGTCGTCAAAATAATCACAGCTTGCCAGCCAGAGCCTTAGAATATCCGCTCCGTACTTGTCGCATATCTGCACAGGATCCACCACGTTTCCCAGCGATTTACTCATTTTTCTTCCTTGTTCGTCTTTTATAAAACCATGGGTGAGAACAGCTTTGTAAGGAGCTTGTCCTCTTTTCACAACAGACAGAACAATTGAAGCGTTGAACCATCCACGGTGCTGGTCGCTCCCTTCAAGGTACATGTCTACAGGTATGGAATGATCAGGTCTCGATGTCAAAACGGCTTCGAAAGAAGAGCCTGAGTCAATCCAAACATCGAGTGTGTCGTTCATCTTCTCGAAATCCTCAGATCCACATTTTTGGCATCTCAAGCCTTCTGGCACCAGCTCTTCAATTGGAAGTTCAAACCACGCGTTACTTCCCTTTTTTCTGACTATTTTGGTAAAATGCCTGATCGTTTCCACACTCAGTGTGACCTCACCACATTCTTTACACCTGAAAGCTGGTATTGGCGTCCCCCAGAAGCGCTGTCTTGAAATGCACCAGTCGGGTCGTTCGCTTATCATAGCGCTGATTCGGTTCTGGCCCCAATCGGGAATCCACTTGACTTTTTCTATTTCTTTCAAAACCCTTGTTCGCAGATCGTTTTTTTCCACAGAGATGAACCATTGCTCTGTCGCCCGGAAAATCACGGGCTTCTTACATCTCCAGCAGTGTGGGTATGAGTGTCTTATCTCTTCTTCTTTCAACAGTGCGCCGTTCTTCTTCAAATCTTCGATTATAATCTTGTTTGCTTCCTCTATGTGCAGTCCGCTGTATTTCCCCGCTTTCTCGGTGAAAATTCCTTTTTCATCGACAGGAGAGAGGATTTCCAGTCTGTTGAGAACGTGCCCATAATAGTAGTCTTCTTCACCGTGTCCAGGCGCTGTGTGCACGCATCCAGTACCGGTTTCCATGTCAACGTAGTCTGCCAGTATCACTCTGGAAAGCCTTGAAAATAGGGGATGCACAGCTTGCATTCCTTCGAGTTCCTTTCCGCTCATAACCTGAACAACTTCATACTCATTAACTGAGAGTTGGCGCATTACCTGATCTAAGAGATCCTTAGCCAGAATCCAAATTTCATCGCCAACACGGACGCGAACATAATCTTTTTCAGGATGAATCGCTATTCCGGTGTTGCCTGGTAAGGTCCACGGTGTCGTTGTCCATATGATTAGAAATTCATTTTTGCCGTCCAGCCTGAACTTCACGTAAATCGATGGAGAAATGTGGTCATGATACTCAATTTCAGCCTGGGCGAGAGCTGTTGAACAATTGAGACACCAGTGGACGGGCTTCATGGCACGATAAATGTAGTTTCCCTCAACGAGAGATTCAAGCACTTCATATACCTTTGCCTCATATTGTGGATGGAACGTGGCGTAAAAGTTTTCCCAATCTCCTCTCACGCCAAGCCTTTCAAACTGATTTCTTTGAACATCTATGTATTTTTCGGCAAATTTCTTACATCTTTCTCTTATCTCGAGGGGTCCCATATTTTTGATGTTTTCTCCGAGTTGAGTGATAACTCTGTGCTCTATAGGCAAACCGTGTGTATCCCATCCAGGGATATACGGGGATCTGTAGCCCTTCATCGTTTTGTACTTGATAACTATATCTTTGAGTATCTTGTTCATAGCCGTTCCAATGTGAATGTCTCCGTTTGCGTAGGGCGGCCCATCGTGCAGAAGAAAGGTAGGACTGCCTTTTCTCTGATCAAGAACGTAGTGGTACAAATCGAAACGCTTCCATTCTTCAAGAATCCTGGGTTCCTTATTGACCAGGTTCGCTCTCATTGGAAAATCTGTTCGTGGTAGATTCAGTGTGTCTTTGTAATCCAAAACAAGGGCACCTCCTTACATTTCAAGAAGCTTCTTTATGGTTTCTTTCAGCTCTGTGAGATCAGGTGATTTAACAACGTAAGCATCAGCCGCCCATGAAGAAAGATCATGGCGATAATGCGAATACGCTGTGAGCAACACGATTCGCAGGCCGGGAATCTCCTTTCTCAAAAAACCCGCAAATTCGACACCGTTCATGCCGGGCATTTCAATATCGAGCGTCACAAGATCGTAACTGTTAGACTCAATTTTTTTTCGAGCTTCTTCAGCCGACGCAGCTTGATCAACTTTGTAACCTGCTTCCAAGAGTTCCTCAGCTATCAGTAACCTCGTGTTTTCTTCGTCATCAATCACCAGAATGTTGTGCTTCTTTCCCATTGTCCTCCTCCTCCCCTTTGAGAGGAATTTCAAATGAAAATTCCGTACCGTTTACCTTGGGTTCTGCCCACATTCGTCCTTTATGTTCCTCTTCAATAATTTTCTTACAAATCGCCAATCCAAGTCCTGTTCCGTAAGTTTTGGTAGTAAAAAAGGGTACGAACACCTTTCTTGCGACATCTTCGGATATTGGTTCTCCACTATTCCACACAGAAACCCGAAATCTTTCACTTTCACGCAGAGTTTTAACTCTTATCTTACCATGTTTAGGTGTCGCCTCAATGGCATTCTGTACAAGATTTATCAACACGCGTTTTATTCTTGCACGATCTGCCGTCACTTCAGAAATCGGATCAAGAATCTTTTCAACAGTTATACCCTGTTGAGTAGCTTTCTCTTCCATAAGCGTCACAACTTCATCGACGAGATCATTTATATCAAAGGTGTTTAACTCTATCCCGCGCTTCTCTTTGCTGAATTCGAGTATTTCAGATACTATGTTCTCAAGATTTTCCACCTCTCGCGTAACGATTTCCATATATCTCTCTCGCGACTGAGGATCGTTTATGTTCTTTTTGAGCCTTTTCAGAAATCCACCTATTACCATTATGGGGTTTCTCAGTTCGTGCGCTACCCTTGCGGACATTTCACCAAGCGCCGCCAGTTTCTCTCTGTCTTTTCTTTCTTGCTCGAGTTTGTACTGCTCTGTTACGTCATCTATAGCCACTATCACACCACTCATCTGTCTTTTACTGGCACCCCAGAGCGGTGAGAACTTGATATCGAAAAACCGTTCTCTGTGTCCAAGAATTGTTCGATAACTTGACAGGGATATCGTCTTACCAGTGTCAAAGACTTTCATGGCTATTTCATCCATCTCTTCGAAGAGTTCTCCTATATCTCGTAGTGGAAAATCCACAATTCGTTCCCTTGGTACCATCAGCAATTGCTCCAGTTTTTTATTGCATTCCAGCACTTTTCCTTCTTTGTTAACGACTATTATCGCTGTGTCAAGACTCTGAAGAATGCTCTCACTGACCTTTCTCAAATGATCTATGATATCTCTTTGTTGCTGAAGTCCCAGTGTTTTTTTTCTGAGTTCATCGTAGTTCATGGCGTTCTCAAGCGCTAAGCCAGCGCTGTCGGCTATGATTTTGAGTATTTCAAGGTCCATTTCATTCACTGGTTCACCAGTGAATTTGTTGTCGAGCACCACAACTCCAATGGTATCCCATCGTCCGACGATCGGCACCACGACGAATTCTTCAACTCCAAGAATTGAAACAATATCACTTATGCCGTTGCCGAGACTCCTTGCAACCGGTGGTGTTATGTGTAGAATTTTTCTGTGAAGAACAACTCTTTCAAAGATTGGGTGACCCCTGTAGCCGATCACAAAATCCTTTATCTTTTGTGTCAAGCCCTTTTCAAGGTCAAGAACAATTGCTTCCTCTCTCAAATACTGCGAGAAATCGCCATAGCGAAGGGCTCTTTCTTCGGCCTCTTTCCAGATTTTCATCACGTTGTCTTCATCACTCGGGCCCAACCACATCTTACCAATTAAGGCTTCATCTTGCTTGTTCCTTTGAAACAAGAGTGCCCTGTTGAAGGCGAAACCTTTCCCTGAGGTAAGACCTAAAAGAAGTATCTTGTACACGTTACTGGGATCGTAGCTTGAACGCAGGGCATTGCCTATGCTGTGCACGAGATTCATCTTTCTTAGATGAAGCTGTTGATTTCTTATCATTTCTTCATAACGCTCGGTGTACTCTTTGAGCTGTTTGTTCTCGCTCTCGATCATTGACTGATACTTTAATCTGGAACAAGCTATTGAGAATCTTTTTGCTATCTCTCTGAGAGTACTGAGGTCGGATTTGTCAAAATGATAGTGAGTTCTGTAACCTTCTACGGCTTTTTTGTTAACGGCTATGAGCAATCTCAAAACTTTGCCATCCACCTCTACAGGTGATGAAACCAGTGATTTTGCGGTTATTGTCACAAAGTCAAGCTTTGGCTTAAGAAACAAAGCGCCCCGTGGTTTTTTTTCCATCTTTGAGAGAAGGGGATGGTTGAGTGGAATCGATTTTGAAATGATCTGCTCGGCAGTCACGCCCGCGTGAGCTGTCATTACATAACTTGAATCCTCTTTTTTTATCAAAAGAACGGTTTGCGCGTCGAGTATCTTTGATGTTAAGGCAACGGTTTCCTCTTCTAACTGGGACATATTCGTGGCTCTGTAAAAGCTCTCTGTGAGTTCTCTCATTGATTGATGTCTTTTCGCCTCATCTTGAAGCTGCACATAACTTGCCAGTAACGCAAGCAGAACTCTGAATCCTTCCATGATGGATTCGATTCTTTCTCGTCTGTTCTGTGGATTTGCCAAAACCACAAATCCAAGCACTTTGTCTTCGTATTTGATTTCGACTGGCAAAGGATTCTCTTCGCTTCCTATGACTTCATTCTTATCAGAAGAGTTAATTTTCAGAGTTCCGACAAACTGTTTCAGATCCGATCGAGTTGAACCAACGAGTCTGTAACGATCGGCGTATGGTTCATACATGTATATGTCACATTCTGCGGCTTGAGCCTGTTCGCAGAGTATTTGCGCCACGTCGTTCATCGCATTTGAACTGTATCCTTTTTGAAGGAAATTCATCATTAGATTCAACATCTCTAAGGATCCTGTTTCCAAGCGTCCATCAATCCCTTCAGTTCGATCAAAATGTGTTCCACGTGAGTACCAGACCAGTAAATTCTGCCGCATACAGGGCAAACGTAAAACTCGTCTGTCATCTGTTGAACGTAGATGGGAACCTTTTTTGCCACTTCGGCTAAAGAGGCATGTTCAAGCACAGCGTTGCACAAACTGCATCTGGTAAATTTTCTGTTGTATGTTAGATGCAATCGTCTTGCCAGTTCAGATAGCTGTTGTCTCCATGAATCAGAGCTGAGAAAACACACCTTCAGGGCATTTTTGACAGCTTTTTCCAACAGCGATTTGTCGCGGGTCAGGAGTATTCTGCCTGAGTTCTTACAAATCTGCAAGATCGCGTCTTCACTGATTTCGTTTTTGTAGAACGTGTCATATCCCAGAAACCTCAATTTTCTTGCAAGTTTGCCGAGCATTCTGTCGGCGAAAAACTTGATTTCCATGGTATCTTAATTATACATTAAGGTTGGGCCTAACACGTGGGCAAAAACTGAGGTTTAACTCTGAGTGATGCGGTTACATGTTGAAATGCGAAATTTCAGTACTAAGAGATTCGATAATTTCTCATATGAGGTGATTGAGTGCAAAAAGAAGATTTCGTGGATTTTGTCAAGATTTACATTAAAGCTGGAGATGGTGGAAACGGATGCGTCAGTTTCAGAAGAGAGAAATACGTTCCAAAAGGCGGTCCAGATGGTGGAGACGGCGGCGATGGTGGCTTTGTGGTGTTCAAAGTAAATCGAAACCTGTCCACACTTCTGAGCTTCAAGCGAAGGAGAAAGTTCATCGCTGAGAATGGAGAACATGGCAAAGGCAAAAATAGAACGGGCAGGAGTGGAGAGGATCTGTTCATTGAGGTTCCGCCAGGAACTGTTATTAAAGATGCGCAAACGAACCAGATCTTAGCCGACTTGAGCGAACCAGAGGCAGTGTTTTACGCCGCTCGAGGTGGAAAAGGAGGCAGGGGAAACGCGAGCTTTGCCACGCCGAGGCTTCAGGCTCCAAGAATAGCGGAACGCGGCGAGCCCGGGGAAGAGAAATGGCTAATTCTCGAATTGAAACTCTTAGCAGACGCGGGCTTGATAGGGTATCCTAACGTTGGAAAATCCTCTCTGATATCAATTTTAAGCAACGCTCATCCAAAAATTGCCAGTTATCCTTTTACAACGCTGATACCTAATCTCGGTGTAGTCAAAATAAGTGATGTCGAAGAATTCGTCCTTGCAGACATACCCGGTTTAATCGAAGGCGCTCATAACGGAACTGGACTCGGTAACTTCTTTCTGAGGCATATCGAACGGTGTTCTGTTTTAGTGCATGTTCTTGATATATCCCAAATTGAAGGCAGGGATCCTTTAGAAGACTACATGAAAATAAAAAAAGAGCTTTCTCTGTACAGTGAGAATCTTTTGAAAAAACCCGAGATAGTTGTTGCGAACAAGGTGGATCTCCTGCCTGAAGAATTGCTCAAAGAGAATCTTCGATATCTTGAAAAAGAGCTTGAAACGGCTGTGATAGCAACATCGGCTGTAACAGGGCAGGGAAAAGAAACACTCAAAAACGCCATTTGGAAAGCTGTCAGCACTCAGAGGAGTCAAATGAGCCAGGTAAGCTGTACATCGAGAAGTTTTCCCAAAAAACCGCCGGCGTTCAGAAGAAAAATTCCTGAGCGATTTGATTTTCAGATAAAAAAGCAGGATCAGGGGTTTGTGGTCGGTGGCGAGCACATAGACGAACTGCTGAGCCGGTTTTCTATGTCGCAAAGAGACTCAATGAGATATATTTTGAACCTTTTGGAAAAAAATGGACTCAGCAGAAGACTTAAGGAAATGGGGGCAGAAGATGGTGATACCGTCTGGCTCGGTGACAGGTGCTTCGAATACAAAGAATAGAATTGGTATATTTGGCGGCAGCTTCGATCCTCCACACGTGGGCCACCTCATAGTGGCCCTCTACGCTCTGGAAAATCTTGAACTGGATCTTCTCTACGTTGTTCCATGCTACAGACCTCCTCACAGGGAAAATCTCCTTCAACCCTTCGAAATCAGGCTAAAATGGCTTGAAAAGAGCTTTGCGCGTGTGGAGAAAAGCTTTATAAGCGATTATGAATCCAGTGTGGAAGGACCTTCGTACTCTCTACACACAGTTAGGCACTTTTCACACGTTCACAACACCACTCCTTACTTCATAGCTGGTGAGGACGCTCTTTCTTACATAGAAGAATGGTACAGGTATGAAGAGCTTCTGAATTCCTGCCATTTTGTGGTGTATCCAAGATACTGCGGCAGGCCTTATGAGCAAAGAGCAAAGAGTGTTCTCAAAGATATGTACAGCAAAATCTTGTTTCTTGACTGCCCAATTGTTCAAATATCTTCCAGTGAGATACGCTCACGCATTAGACAGGGGAAATCAATCAGAGGAATGGTTGTCTCTGAGATAGAAAGCAGTGTCATCAGTGCATACAGCAATGAATAGCTTCAGCTTTCCGGGTATCGTTGGACTCGCACCGATGGCGGGAATAACGGATTTTTGCTTCAGAAAGATCTGTTTTGATTGGGGCGCTGATTTTACTTACACAGAGATGATCAGTGCTGAAAGTATCGTTAGAAATATTGCGGTAGAACATCTGTTACCTTCAAAGGTTGAGAGCAATGTGGCTATCCAGATTTTTGGCTCTGATCCCTGCAAAATCGCTGACGCCGCTGCGCTGGTTGAGTTGAAAGGGTCGTGGATCAACATAAACGCTGCCTGTCCGGTAAGGAAGGTTGTTTCAAAAGGAGCTGGTGGAGCGCTTTTAAGAGATCTGAAAAAGCTGAGGCAAGTTGTGCGATGCACAAAAAGTGCTGTTAAAAAGCCTCTCACAGTGAAAGTCAGGCTGGGTTGGGACAGAGATGAAGTTGACAGAATAATTCAAATATGTCTTGAAGAGGGAGCCGATGGACTTGAAATCCACACAAGAACGGTTAAACAGCTCTACGGTGGAAGAGCCAAAAGAGATCTGGATCTTTCCAGATGGAAAGCACCAATAGCTTTGAGTGGCGATGTTTTCACGGCTCAGGACTTTCACACTTATGTGATGCGTGGGGCGAGCGCTGTTCTTGTTGCAAGGGGAGCCCTCAGAAAACCATGGATCTTTCGAGAAATCAAGGGATTTCAGTCAACCGAGCTGTCACAGATAGGAAGAGCTTTTTTGATTCACATCTTTCTGAAGAGGGCTGTGAAAGGAGATAGATCACTTTACGAGATGAGACAATTTGTCCGCGGTTACACTAATGGGATGCGCAATGCCAGAGAATTCAGGGAGCGATTCATGAAAATCAAAGATTGTGATTCCATGATCAAGGCGGTAGCAGAATTCTATGGACTCAGCGCTAATCAGTTTAGCCACATGGTGAAAGCAGAGCTTTCTAAAGATCGCGCCGCCTTAGAAAAGTGAACACAGAATTTATTTGAGATGTCTAAAGTAACAGCAGGAGGTGTTGCGGATGAAGAAAAGGATTTTAGCAGTGCTTTTGGTAAGTGTTTCTCTTCTAATTTTGGCGTATGTCAATCCCGACTACCAAAGTCCAATTGCGAATGTGGTGAAAGAATGCGCACCGGCGGTTGTAAAGATCGATGCCGTAAAGTACACGTCTTCACCGTTCTTTGATCCATTTATGGAGGATTTCTTCAAACGCTGGTTTGGCGATGTTCCATGGGGTCAGCAAAGAGAGGCGACCAGCCTTGGTTCGGGCTTCATATTTGACAAAGAAGGTTACATACTCACAAATCAGCATGTGGTGGACGGTTCGGAGAAAATTACCGTCACGATGCTCGATGGAAAAGTCTACAACGCAGACTACATAGGCGGAGACGATGAGTTAGACATAGCAATCCTCAAAATAAATCCCGATGAAGATCTTCCTATTCTGGAACTTGGAGATTCGGACTCCCTTGAGATAGGAGAATGGACGATAGCTATTGGTAACCCACTTGGATTTCAACACACCGTCACGATTGGCGTACTGAGTGCCACTGGAAGAAAGATCCCCAAACCCGATGGATCGGGATATTACACCAATTTGCTACAAACAGATGCCGCGATAAACCCGGGAAACAGCGGCGGTCCTCTTTTGAACATCCACGGACAGGTGATAGGGATAAACACAGCGATAATAAATCCCCAGGAAGCTGTTAACCTGGGCTTTGCGATACCTATAAACACCGCTAAGAGATTCATCGATTCTCTCATAAAAACAGGGAAAGCTCAAAAAGCTCAGCTCGGTGTTGTTGTAATGACAGTTACCGAGGAACTCGCCAAGGCGCTCGGGTTGAAGGTTAACTATGGAGCGATAGTAACTCAAGTTTTGGAAGATTCTCCCGCTGAAAGAGCTGGTATAATAGAAAACGATGTGATAGTCAAATTTAATGATATTAATATCACAACGAAAGAAGAACTCGTTTCACTGATACACAGCCACACTCCGGGTGATACGGTGAATCTCACTGTCGAGCGATCCGGAAAACAGATCAACATTTCTGTCACGCTTGGAGAGGCTCAGGAAGAATCGGCGGTTGCTACTGAAGCCAAGGAATTTCTGGGTATAGTCGTTGATGAAATGACGAATTACGATCGTGAAAGCTACTCCATACCAGAGTCTGTAGAAGGTGTTGTAATCCGTCAGATCAAAAACGCCAGTTTCTCTCAGCTTCAAGCTGGAGATGTGATAACAGCCGTTGCTGTTAATGGAAAAAGGTACTACGTTGAAACACTTCAAGACTGGAACACAGTGACTGAAAAGATCAAACAAGGTGACTTCGTCGCTCTATTCATATACAGAAGAGGATCAAAGCTGATTTTCAGTTTCACGTATCGCTGATTTTGAAAGGGGGATAGTGAAATGAAAAAGTATGTCTGGATCATTTCCGTCGCAATGCTGGCTTTGCTTTTGTTCTCGTGTGCGCCTGGTGTTTTGACAATAACGAGTATCAACGCGTTTCTCGTTGAGGTGACCGCAAACAGTGTGGATCAAAGTGTAAAAGATCTGTTTACATCCTGTGAAAGCTACACGACTACGACTGTGAGAATGCTTTTTTACAATCTTACCAATCCGCCCACGGGCTTTTCTGATAGGAATACGGTTTTCAGCGCAGCGGCATCTGATAAATCCGTTTACGCTTTGAATCAATACAAAGGCCTGTGCGGAACTGACATTTCTGATGCTTCTGATCTTGAAGACGGTTCAGCCACAGATCCGAGCAACTACACTCCGACTGCGAACCTGACTTTTTATCTTCGAGCAAACGATCCGTTGGGTCTAAGCTGGACAATGGTAGTTGATGACAAAGCAAAAAGTAAGGCCGCTATTACAAATTACGTCCTTGCTGAGTTTGAGGAAAAAGACGATGTGTACAGCGTCACAGAAGTTCAAGTAGTAAGTGATATAAGTAATTTAACACTACCAACGAACATAACAGATCTTTCCAAGGGGTATGCTTTGTTCAGAATCGACGACGGCACTGTGGTTGACTGTGAGGTAATCGAGCCGCGATGAGAAAGGGGGGAATTTGAGTGAAAAAATTGGCGTTTTTCGCCGTTATAATTTTGACATCAGTTCTGATCTTAGCTGGAGAATTCAATTTGAAGA
>Ga0209834_10000034_pt1 | contig 70509 bp, 49 predicted proteins | sample Mar14236cmmetaG_FD_184134 | JGI IMG/M metagenome (GOLD analysis project Ga0209834, IMG submission 184134) | Marine hydrothermal vent microbial communities from Guaymas Basin, Gulf of California to study Microbial Dark Matter (Phase II) - Marker... ... | reverse complement strand
CCGGGAGGATGCTACCCGGCGTCAGCGGATGACCTTGATGGGTGTAGGTGCGGCGTTGGTGGTGGCGATCGGGTTGGGAGTCTTGGCCTGGACCCAGCGCAATGTGGCAGTTTCTGAGGGGAATGCGCGGGCGACTGCACAATACGAAGCAATCGCAGAGTCAGAACTGCGAGCTACTGCTCAGGCTGAAGCGGAAGAACAAAGCAGGATTGCCATTGAGCAATCTGACCTGGCAACATCGCGGTTTCTTAGTTCCGAATCTCTAGCCAAGGTGGATGACCAGCTGGATGTCTCTCTGCTGCTGGCCGTCCAGGCGGCGCGGATATCCCCTACAACCGCTGCCCGGGGAAGTTTGTTGGCTGCCCTGAGTGCTCGGCCAAACCTTGAAACTATCCTCACCAAACAAGATTCAGTTTATATTCACGCCTTGGGTTTAAGTAGGGATGGAAATACCCTGGCAGCCAGTTATTACCGCCGGATTGAGATCTGGGATCTGGAGACGAATAGCCTGATTACAGAACTGGCGACACCGGGTGATTTAGATGAATACTGGGGGTTAACATTCGTAAATGGGAATGAGAAGGTATTAGGCTGTATCGCAGATCAGGTTGATGGAGATTCTCAAATCACCTGCCGGTTGTGGGATGTTAGCACTGGAGAGGATCTAGGAACGCCAATCGTGGGGATCCAAGGCTCTTTGCTTTTCGTAACCTCCAGCTTGGCGGTCAGTTGGGATGGAAGCCTGGCAGCCATCGCGGATGAGAATGATTCTGTTTACATCTATTCGCTGGATGATGGCAAGCGTTTGTTTGGGCCGCTGGCAGGTCATGAGAGCTGGATCATCAATGCTGAGTTCAACCCGCAGGGAACAATATTGGCAACGGGGGACAGGGACGGTAAGATTGTACTCTGGGATGTAAATACTGGCGAAATGATTGGGAACCGGATCCGGGTGCTAACGGAAGAGGATGAAACAAGCGCTATTGGAGTAACTGGGCTGGCTTTCAGCCCGGATGGTGAATTAATTCTGGCAGCCGGAAATGATAAATCGGTTCTTTTTTATATCGATACAATAAAACTGAAGAAAAGATTAACTGGCTATGAATCTGATAAGATTCTGGCTCATTTTACACCTGAGGGAGAGCCGATTGTCTTTGTAGAAAGGGACAACTACTATGTTCTCTGGGATGCTGAGACAGGTGAAATTATTGGAGGGAGACCGGATACAAGTTTTCTGACTGGTGAAATGGAAGATGAAATCCTTGATCCGGTTCATATGCGGTTGATTACAGCCAGTAAATTGACCAGCGTAATGGGGGCAAATATCCTGATCTGGGATCTGAGGCATCGATTACCATTTGAACGCCATCTTGTTGAAGATATACCATTCGATGCTGTAGCATATCACCCTGATCCAGAATCGTCCCTCTTAGCTGCAGGAGGGGATTGCGAGGCAGGTATAGATGCGGAGGAGAGCAGTTGTTCGGGCGGGGTGGTCTATTTCTGGAATACTGAAACCGGGGAGCAGCAAGGAGAGCCCTGGGTAGGCCATTCTGAGGGAATCGAGGATATTGTGTTTAATCCTGATGGCAGTATTTTGGCAACCGGGTCATTAGATGGCGGAATTATCCTCTGGGATACGGAGACTGGAGATGGGATCGGATCACCATTGCGGGGTAATAATAATTGGATCAGTGACCTGAACTTTAGCCCTGATGGGAACTGGTTAGCAGCAGCCACACCAGCCGATGAGGTTGCTGTTCGCTTGTGGGATCTAACCCAGAAGCCGCCGGTTAGCAAGCCGCTTGGTGCTGGTTACGAAAACCTGGACAGCTTTGATGACTTGGCGTTCAGCAGAGATGGCAAAACTTTGGCAGTCTGCGGTACGGGGGAGGCGGGTGGGAGGACGACCTTATGGGATCTCACTGAATTATCTATGATCTCACATCTTGACAGTGATAGGAAGAACAGAGCTTCTGAGGTGGTCATTTTCGGACCTGATGGTAACTCTTTACTGACCGCTGGCATTGCAGGTGTCCGCATTTGGGATTATCATGATCAGGAAGTCCTGGCCGAACCGCCTTCCGAATCTCTGGATCCCCCTCGTATACAGAGCATTGCGTTAAGTCCCGATGGAGAACTTCTTGCTGCGGAACAGCTTCATCGGGAATTGTCGTTCTGGGATGGGACCACAGGACAGTTAATCGCACCGCCTATCAAGCTCCCCGGCGAATATGAGTCCCTACTTTTTAAAAATAACCGGATAGCTATGAGCCCGGATGGACAGCAGCTTGCGGTTGTGGGAAATTTCGGCGTCCTGCTTTGGGACCTGAATCTGGAAAACTGGATTGAGGCAGCCTGTAAGATGGCCAACCGGGATCTGACTCCTATGGAGTGGCGGACATATCTTGGTGACCGTCCTTACGAGGAGACCTGCCCGGAGGATCGATAAGGGCTCAAGTTTTCTCAATCTGGAATCCGGCTCGAGCCAATGTGTAGGGCAGATCCCGGATATAGGCTTTATTCTTTTCTTTTTCACCCTCAGGCAGCTCTTCCCAGAGAACCAGACTGGGATTGGTTCTCTGTTCAGGATCCTTCTCTACACCATAATGCCATCCCTGGGCTTTCTTCCGCTGGCACCAGCTTTCATGCTCCATCCTGGCCATCAGGGTAACTTCATCCGTGGAATCTTCTTCAAGAAATATTAAATTTTCCGCGTCCCAGTCCGTCAGCGGAGCGATGCGGTATCCGGCTGCCGCCAGCATGACCGGGATGCGGTCCGCCAGCTGGCGGTTGGTCTCCTTGAGTTCTCCCGATAATTCCTCCCAATCCTTCAGGGACTCATCATCAGAGCTTGTCCCATCTTTCTTCCGGGCGTTTTCCAGATAGATCTGATGCAGGCTGCGGGCCAGCACCTCATGAGTGCCTCCCTGGAGCAGCTCCGCCGTGCAAGTCTGATCGAGCAGGTCAAAGATTCGCAGGTCGCCAAATGAGTTACCTTCACCAGCGCCCTGATCGATTAACATCGCCAATCCGCCGCTTTCCCCCATGCGCATCACGATGGGCACCTGGTACTTGCGGAGCTGGTGATTGAGACGCAGGCCGGTCTGCAAACTGAAAGTATCATCATCAAGGCAGATATAAGCCAGGGTAAGCTGGCAGTCTGCGCCCTGGGTAAATCGATCGACTAATTTATCAAACTCCCCGGATAAGATGTCCATGTCCAGGGCATGGAATGAGGCCAATTTATCCAGGCGGGGTTGCTGGTTCAGGAGCAGAGCCAGCTTTTTACCCCCCTCTCTGTCTACCAGGGTGAAGTCGATCTTTCTGTCGGGTTTGCCCTGGTAGAGCTGCCAGCCCCGGGCAGCTTCGATGATCACCCGCTGTCCCATTTTTCCCAATCCAACGATGAGCACATGCGGAGAACTTTCTGGGCTAAGACCAGCCCAGGGAGGATTGCCCTGGACCATTAAGTGGGCTCCCCGGTTAAATATGTTGAAAAGCTCCAGCCGGAAATGAGTATTTTCGCCGATATGAAGCTCTTTTTCCCGCAGCAGCCTCCACAGCTGGGCATCGAAGATATGGATGATGCAGACCAGGGCCCCGTCTTTCCTGTCCCGGCTGATCTTCTCTGCGCTGACAGCAATCTCAGCGTTCTTTCCATCATCACCCGCGACCCCGATCAGGCAGCTGGCCCGGTTGATCTTGGTCTTCGCCAGCAGTTCCGAATCAGCCGCGTCACCCTGGATGACCACCGCACCAGCGGAGCGGATGTTTTCAATCCATTCGTTATCATCATCAACTTCAATCACCACCACCCGGTTCCCATCCTGCAGGAACTGGTTTGCCAGGCGGTAGCCTTTTTTCCCCAGGCCGCAGATGATGATATGGTCCTGCAGGAACCACAGCCGGACCCGTTCAGTCTGCTGGATGAAGATGGTAGTAAAAGCCAGAAAAGCCGTGTAGGCAGTTACAGCAGGCACGGCAAAACGGGCTAACTGCAGTTCCCAGCTGATAGGAGGAGGTACAGCACCAGAATTCAAGGAGATCAAACCCAGCGTGAGGTAGAGGTTGTCCAGGAAAGTCCTCCCTGCGCCCAGCGCCAGGCTGTTCTTCCAGAAACCGATGTAGCCAAGCACCAGCGAGGCCGTTCCCAGGGCCAAGATGATGAACCAGCTGTAATCCGCCCATAAGTTCCGCAGTAGTCTTCCTCGCCTCATTGATCTCTCCATATCCAGTTCGTTCTTCCTGTCTGCTAAGCAAGATGCTGGGTATTCAATCCTTGTAGGATTCGGGCAATCTCCTGGCGATTATTGGCCTGCTGTGTGGAGAGGAACTATCTCTCTCTTTGACATAGGCTGCCATGCCGATCATTCCCAGCAGGGCAGGGATGTTCCGGATGGTATCCCGGTCAAGGTTTTTGATTTCCTCGTTGAGTTCATCATACGGCACGAGGTAGGGGCTGATCTTGTTCTCATTATCCTTGACCTTACCATAAGTCCACCCATATCCTAACCGTTCCCGCACCCATTCATCATGTTCGAATACAGCAAGGACCTCCACGATGTCATCCGGAATTTCTGAAATGGCTTCTCCAGCGGATCCTTCTGGACGTATTTCCCATCCCATCAGGTCCAGCTTCTTGGCAATGCTGCGGGCTTGGCGCAAGTTGGAATATTTCAATGAGTCCGGCAGATCAGAGAATTTCGGATAGGCGAGAGACTTTTCAGGGTGGCGCTTAAGCTGCTGTTGATTATAGAGGTCATGGATGGCAACAGCTAACTTTTCCAGGTTGCCCAGCAGCAGGCGCGGAGTGATGTCAACCTCCTGATCGATCAGGCCCTGGGTAGGCCCCAGGAAACTTCTCAGTTCACATTTAATGGAGAAACCATCAGCAAAAAGGGCATCCATGTCCAGTAATTTTGAGAGCGTGGCTTCCTTATCGGCGGAAAATTGCTCGGGCAGGGGGGTATCTTTGTCTATATAGGTCATTTCCAGACGCTTATCGGTGATCAACACGGAGGCTTCTTCGGCCAGATTGCGCTTTTTATCCAGGATCCCATAGGGTGTCCGGTTCCATTCCTGGAGTTCATCGCAGAGGATCAGAAGATAGGCGATGGGATGCTCGCGCGGTGAAAGAGGTCCCTTGCTAAAGGGGGGCTTTTGAATCACGTTTTTATAATAGTTATGGAGCAAGATTGCGCTGGCGCTGTCCAGGATCGGGTGAAAGAAGTATTCTGGTTTGTAGTTACAGCTTTGGATGAGAAAGCCGTACCATCGGAGGACAATAATGGCGCTGTAATATCCATGGTCGATAAACCCGCTTTTTGCCATGATTTCTGGGAACCTGTCCAGCGCTGTTTTGACAGTTTTTAAATCCACTCCCAACGAGAGATGGAGTTTGTGGGCAAGCAGGTCGTTGGGCTTCAGCAAGTCCACATAGGCGCAGCTGGGATGGCTCTCGTAATATGATTTGATGAAGTCCTGTTTGGGCCGGATTTCCGCGATAGCATTAAATTCCTCGAAATTGTCAAACTCCAGGTGGGTTTTTACCTGCCCCTGCCTATCTACTTCAGTAGCAAAACTGATAAATTTGTTGATTTGCTTGCCGATGATCTCCACAGGATAACCCACGTCGTGGAACAGGGAAGCTATTCCCCAGCGATAGAAAAATTCCTCGTGTTTTGTATCGTACGAAAAAGGGTAGTTTGCTTTATCCAAATTGACAGCGTCAAAAGCCTCCCGGAAATTTGGGTTTTGTGAATAGAAGCAAAGGCCTAGAAGAAAGACATTGACAGAATGGACATAATGATCCCGCTGCTTGTCGATCAAGGTGGATGCCCTTTCCTCGTAGCTGAGCAGCACATCAAGCAGATCGATGAAAGGATTGGTCTTGCCTTCCAGCGTGATCCGGTAACTGTCAAAAAAGGATCGATAGACCCCAAAAGCAGTGTCTTTTGTTTCGTTTTCCAAGAACTCGATCACCGCCTGGTGCAGGTAGGCCTTATAACTGTGGCCTCTGGATATATCCTCAAAAATCTCCAGTTCATCGAAAAAACGGGCTGTGTACTCTAGAAGACCATTCATTCTTTATCTGCCTTATCTGATTCATTTCTCTGCCAGGGATGAAATGACCATCTTATTATAATCTGTTGGACCAATCGTGAGCGGTGATGTGTGACCTGGTCCTGTGCTGCACATGGCCGTGAGCAGTGATGTGTGACCTGGTCCTGTGCTGCACATGGCAGAAAGAATCCAGGTTAGCAGAGGTTGAACCTGACAGGAGCGGAAACGAGCTGGCTGTGAAGATAGCTGGAGGTGGAAAAGCATGGGGGAAACAGATACCCAGGCCAGCCGATAAGCCGCATTCTGTCTGGTGGAGGATCCCGGTTTACGCCCCGAGGGGCTTCCTCCCTAACTCTCCACTGAGGTGATTATCTGTCTGGGGCATGCTTCTCAGCATACCTCGCTGCAGCCTACCTGGAATTCAAGGGAGACGAGCAGCCTCCCCTCCCGAAGGAGTTCATCCCTGTTTGGCCTTGCTCCCGGTGGGGGTTGCCCGGCCGGAGGCATTGCTGCCCCCGCCGGTGGTCTCTTACACCACCATTTCACCCTTACTCCCGGAGGAGCGGTATGTTTCTGTGGCCCGATCCGGCAGATCTCTCCGCCCCGGACGTTATCCGGCACCGTGCTCGATGGAGTGCGGACTTTCCTCACCCCCCGAAGGGGGCGCAACCACCTGGCTGACCTGGGATTTCATGATAACACGGGGGGGTTTTTTCTAGAAGGGGGTGTGAACATCTGTTCGGTGAAATGGCTCAAGGCATTTATCTATCTGGAAGAAAAGCAGCAAAGGGCTGGACAAATTGTCTCCCTTCCCTTAAAATGTCCCTTCGATAAGGTATTATCATTTAAAAGAAAGCCATCCCGCGGGTAGCGGGATATGCAGCAAGCAATGGAGGAATTACCTTGGGTTTAAAATCATCAGTAAAACGAGAACGGCAGAATGAAAAACACCGGGCCAGGAACCGCGCTTATAAAAGCACAGCCCGTACCTTAATAAGAAAAGCGTTTTTAGCGATCGAATCCGGAAACCTGGATGAGGCCAAAACCGTCACAGCAGCGGCTGTTAAAGCGCTTGACAAAGCCGCTGCAAAAGGCGCTATTCATAAAAATAATGCCTCCCGTAGAAAGGGCCGCTTGATGGCCCGCCTGGCAGCGCTGGAAAAAGAAGCCTAAAGGTTCCTACCCAAACAGGAAAACTGAGGGCTGATCCAGTAGTTTCCGGACAGCCCTTTTTTCGTTGTTGTGCCCGGAAACAGGTTGTAGCAATTCTTACTTGTTTCTTCACCGGGCACACGACCGGGGTCCTGAGACCGGGAGTCATTTCGTACCTGACCGGGGTAAAGAGACCGGATTTATATTTAGAATTTCAGAGCCTTCTGGAATTTTGTGATTTTATAGAATAACGTTCTTCCAGTTTTCCTCACATCACTCAATTCATTGACGGGGATATAACCTCTCCGTTCTATCATATCCAGGCAGGAAACAATTTCAATACAGGATCGAAGAGCCATGCCCAAGAACCGTGCCTGTTCTCTGTTTGATTGGCCCGTCGAACCTCCTGCTATGTTTAGGGCAATAGAGGTAGCGGCTCGTGAGAATTGCGAACATAGATTGAATCCCTCATTATCGGGCAGTATGTTTAATAGACCATATACCTGATCAAGATAATCTAGGGAGAGCTGATAATCAAGAAGAGATTGAAATTTATATTCCCCCATATTTTATTCATTATCCATTTTAATGACGCTCATTTCAAGAGATGAGTTGTTTTCCCGGTCGTGCCGAAGGCGCATCCAGTCAGGTGCGATGTTTACATATATCATCCTCTGTCCTGAGGGTAAATGTTATAATCTCGGTGCGGGATCAAATCCATTATTACCCAGCAGAGTGCGAGTGAATATGTTCCAGAAAGAACAGCAAAACCTTGCCAATCAGATTCGGGATATTCTTCAGGATCAGGATATCTCCCTTCCAGGCGAACTGGAATGGGCTCCAATCCCTTTTTCGGGGGAATGGGGAATAGCTACCTCATTCTATAAAACTGCCGCCCTGGAGGCCAGGAGTGGGAAATCTGTCCAGATTCCCCGGCGGGCTGAAGAGATTGCTTCTTTGGTCGCCGATAAACTACCACCCTGGGATCTCTTTCCCCGTGTGGAAGCGGTAAACGGGTATTTGAATTGTTACTTTGATCCCCATCTGTTTAGCGCCAGGGTTGTTAAAAGGGTGCTCTCCGAGGAGGATTTCGGCCAGGGAGATCCTCAGGGTGAAACGTTGATGGTGGAATATTCCCAACCCAACACGCACAAAGCTTTTCATGTCGGCCATTTGCGCAGTGCCATCCTGGGTGACGCGGTCTGCAGGATCCTGGATTTCGCCGGATATGATGTCATCCGGGCCAATTATTTTGGCGATATGGGGCTGCATGTCATTAAGTGGCTCTGGAATTATCTTGACCGACATGAAGGTGAGACGCCTCCAGAGGACGCGACCCGCTGGATGGGAGACCTCTATGCGGAAGCAAACCGCCGCCTGGAAGATCATCCAGAACTGGAAACGGAAATTCGTGAGCTGTACGGCCGCTGGGACAGCCAGGATCCCGAGATCGTTGCCCTGTGGGAGAAGACCCGCCAGTGGTCTGTTGATGGCTTTCAGAAGCTGTATGACGAGCTGGATATTCATTTTGACCGCCTGTATGCTAACAGTGAGGTTGAGTTCCAGGGCAAGGAGCTGGTAGATAACCTGATCGAAAAAGGCATCGCCGAAGACCTCCGCCCGGATGACGCCGTGATTGTTCGCCTGGATGATTTACTGGGCTTAAAAAAGGAAAAGTATCGCGTGCTGGTAGTCTTGCGATCGGACGGGACTGCCCTGTATGCCACAGAAGACCTTGCTCTGGCGAAACTGAAGTTTGAGGAATATCCCCTGGACCGGTCCATTTACGTTGTGGATGTCCGCCAGTCGCTGCATTTTCAGCAGGTCTGGAAAACCCTGGAAATAGCCGGTTATGAATGGGCGGAACGCTGTCAGCATCTGTCTTATGAGCTGGTTAACCTTCCTGGCAATGTGGTCATGGCATCCCGGGAAGGCACTGTTGTGCTGCTCGAGGATCTCATCCGGGAAGCGAAGGAGCGCGCTTACCAGGTAGTGGAGGAGAAAAATCCTGACCTTTCAGATCAGCAGAAAACAGAAATTGCCCGCGCAGTAGGCCTGGGTTCTATCAAATTCCCCATGCTGGACCGCGAAAACACCCGCATTGTCACCTTCGACTGGGAAAGCGCGCTGGATTTCAATGGTCAGGCCGCTCCCTATATCCAGTACGCCCACGTGCGTGCCAACAGCATCCTTAAAAAAGAACCTGAAATTTCCCTTGAGGTCCTTGAGCCTGCTTATGATCTGGATGAGACAGAGGTTGCATTGATTGAAACCCTGGCCCAGTATCCGGCAGTGGTGCAGAATGCAGCCCGGGAACTCAAACCGCTCCATATCACCAATGCCCTCTACGAAACAGCCAGGGCGTTCAATGCATTTTACCGCGCGGCGCCGGTCCTAACCGCGGATCCGGCGGTCAAGGCATTCCGGCTCCAGCTGGTGGAAGCTTCCCGGCGCGTGCTGTGCTCCGGATTGGGTTTGCTGGGCATTGAAGCGCCCCGGGTGATGTAACCATTACCCGTCATTTGTCACTGGAAAGCTGAAGGAAAATCTATACAATTATTGGACTGCAAATCACGGATTAACTGCGAAATTGGTAAAGAACTAAGGAGATCACATGGCAATTAAAACACTGATCATGGGCGCCGCGGGGCGAGATTTTCATAACTTCAACGTTTTCTTCCGAGAAAACACGGATTATGAAGTGGTTGCCTTTACAGCTACCCAGATTCCCAACATTGAAGGCCGAAAATATCCAGCTGCTTTATCCGGCAAACTCTACCCGGAAGGTATCCCTATCTATCCGGAATCTGAACTGCTCTCCCTCATCAAAGAACACCAGATCGAACAGGTGATTTTTGCCTACAGTGACGTATCGCATGAATATGTCATGCACAAAGCCTCTGCGGTCCTGGCTGCTGGGCCGGATTTCCGCTTGATGGGACTGGATACAACCCAGATCAAATCCACCAAGCCGGTGGTCTCTGTTTGCGCGGTGCGCACAGGCAGCGGGAAAAGTCAGACCACCAGGCGAGTGGCTGCTATTCTGCAGGGCCTGGGAAAAAAGGTTGCTGTGATACGCCACCCCATGCCCTACGGGGATCTGGCCAAACAGGCTGTCCAGCGTTTTGGCGAACTGGCTGATCTTGATAAACATGAATGCACCATTGAAGAGCGAGAAGAGTACGAACCCCACATCGTTGAGAATGTGCTGGTGTTTGCCGGTGTTGATTACGAAGCCATCCTCCGCGAGGCGGAGAAAGAGGCTGATATCATCCTTTGGGATGGCGGCAATAATGACCTTTCGTTCTACGTGCCCGATTTTCAAATTATCGTGGCTGATCCCCACCGCCCGGGACATGAGACCACCTACCATCCTGGCGAAGCCAATGCCCGGACCGCGGATGTATTTGTGATCAACAAGGTGGATACCGCGGACGCGGAGAATGTGATCAAGTTACATGAATCCCTGCGGGCACTGGCCCCGGAGGCGGTCATCCTGGAAGGCGCTTCTCCTCTCTTTGTGGATGATCCTGCCCAGATCAAGGGCAAACGCGTGCTGGTAGTGGAAGATGGACCGACCCTGACTCACGGTGGTATGGCCTACGGCGCCGGCTGGGTTGCCGCCAGGCGCTTTGGCGCGGCGGAGATCGTTGATCCGCGGCCCTATGCCGTTGGCACCATTCTGGAAACTTACCAGAAATATCCCACCACAGGGGATGTGCTGCCTGCCATGGGGTATGGAGATGCCCAGATCAAAGAGCTGGAAAAGACCATCAATAATGCCGAGGTGGACCTGGTGATCATTGGTACTCCGATCGATCTTGGCCGGCTGATGAAAATAAACAAACCAACCCAGCGCGTTCGTTATGAACTGCAGATCATCGGCCAGCCCACCCTCGAGGATTTGCTGAAAGCTAAATTCGCTTAATTGGTTGTTCTGTTTATCAATATACAGTTACCCTGCGGAGGAGTATTTTTTCCCAAATCCCGTGGGGTTCTGTTTTTAGTGGTACATTTGTAATTGCCGGTACCTAATAGTAGATGATCGCGAGCCCTGGTATGCCGAAATTAGATTGGCCCTCAAAGACAAAACAACCCCTGCCTGAAGGACAGCTGATCACGGATTTGATTTACTCTCCAGTCCTTCAGAGCAGTGCGGATCCCAAGCTGGAAAATCGCCTGATCCTGGGGGATAACCTGCCTGTGATGAGCGCCTTAATGGGGGAGCATGAGGGAAAAATAGATCTCATTTATGTTGATCCGCCTTTTTTTACCAACAAGGGGTATGCAACCAGGGTTGGCCGGGGTGAGGATTCCCGCAAACCAGAGGAATGGCAGCTCGCGGAAGGATATGCTGATGAATGGGACGATCTGGAGTCCTATCTCGATATGCTTTATCCCCGACTGGGTGCCATGCACCGCCTTCTGGCGCCAACAGGATCTCTCTTTCTGCATCTGGACTGGCATGCCAACTCTTATGCCAGGATCTTATTGGATGAGATATTTGGATACGACAATCTGCGCAATGAGATCATCTGGACCTATCACGGTCCTTCTCCCATCCGGAGCGCATTTAACCGCAAACACGATATGATCCTGTTTTATTCCAAAACAGATCAGTACCGTTTTGATGTCGATGCTGTGCGGGTTCCCTACGCTTCGAACACAGTTGATACTTTTAATTCTTCCCGCAAAGCGGGTTTTGGCAAGGTACCCGACTTGGAGAGAGGAAAGGTGCCTGAGGACTGGTGGTATTTTCCTGTTGTAGCCCGGCTCCATCAGGAACGGACCGGTTATCCAACCCAAAAGCCGGAGCGTTTACTGGAAAGGATCATTCTGGCAACCACAAACCCCGGCGATTTGGTGGCGGATTTTTTCAGCGGTGCAGGGACAACGGGGAGTGTTGCTGCCAGGCTGGGACGGCGTTTCATCCTCTCTGATAATCAACCCCGTGCCCTTCACACCACCCGGGCCCGTTTGATCCTTGATCAGGGCGGGGCCAAAGATGAGAGCGGGGATAACTTCCCACTGCTGGTTCAGCATGAAGAGGGGAGCAGCATCGCCCCGTACACAACCGCGGCTCGATTAGGTTATCCTGATCCTGAACTCCGGGATGGATCGATCACCCTGGATCAGGAACTGGCAGATCAGGTATTGTATTGGGAAATCGATCCAGAATTCGGGGGAGAGGTTTTCCACAGCCGGCTGAGTGCCGCCCGGCCGTGGCGGAAGGGAGCCCTGAAAAGTGAGCTGCGCCTCCCGGACCATCCAGGCCAGGTATGCCTTAGGATTGTGCTTGTCAACGGAGAAACCATTCAGCAGGTGATTTAAATAGAAAATCCCGTTTGTCCACGGGAATTTATCACTGCAAATTCAGCCTTCTTTACAAATCGAGTTTATATCCCTTGCCCCTTACTGTCAGCAGCAGTTTGGGTTTTTTGGGATTCTTTTCAATGATCTTCCTCAACCAGTTGATATGGACATCGAGCGACCGGGTATCTTCTGTATAATTTGTACGCCAGATTTTGCTGAAAAGTTTTTTCCGATCGATGACTTTCCCTTTTTGGTCAATGAGCATTTTCAGCAGATCAGCCGTCCGGGGTGTGACGTGTTCTTCTTTTTTATTGCAGCGGATGATTTGGCGCTCCATATCCAGCTGGATGGGCCCGGCTTTGAGGAGGTTTTTCCCGTCGCTGGGAGCGTAGGGGAGTATGCGGTTTTCCAACTTGCGGACCGTGAAGGGATGCACCAGCTGCACATCTGCTTTGACCTCGTTCGTAGGCAAATTGGATGGGGTGTTAATCAGGATCAGGGGCAAGGTAGGGTACTTGGCATTGACTGTTTTGCAGATCCTGGATCCTGTTGTCCGCATGGAGGCGGCGTCCACTACCATCACATCTGGATTCATTTTGGAAAGCGTATCGAAAGCATCCTTCCCTGTGCTGACATAAGTGACCCTGTAACCTTTGGCTTCCAGATCTGGTACAAAGGAGGGAAAATCCGCTCTTCTCTTCCCAGTCCAGAGTATGCGAGTTTTTGATTTTGCTTTGTCAGTCATCAGGGTCCACCTGCAGAGAATTCAGCTATTTGCAAGCCGGATAGTTTTGTCATTATATCGTGAAAGGGCAATTACCGCAAATAGGAATTTGTTAAGATTTATATTGAATATATTAAGATTGGATCGTGACCTATGAATCATAACTGTAAACGCTGCTTGATGGGAATAGTTTCGGATATTTATACAGAAAACTATGCTATGAATCGTGCCAGAATGGAATTGGATGGCGGCTGATAGGTGTACCGGGTAAGTGATACAATGATGTTGATCCTAGGACATTAGAGCGGAATACAGCTATGTTAATTCACTCGGCATCGCAGGTATTGACCCTGGCAGGCGGCCCCCAGCGTGGAGAGAAGCTGGGAGATCTGGGCCTGATCCCGGATGGGGCGGTTCTTTTCAGAGCTGGAGAGATCCTGGACGCAGGGCCTTCAAGGGAGCTGACCAAGAAATACCCTTCTGAAGAGAAATGGAACGCCCGGGGCAGAGTGATACTCCCCGGCTTTGTGGATCCTCATACCCATGTAGTCTGGGCAGGTGATAGAGCTGAGGAATTCGAGAACCGGCTGGCCGGTAGGTCCTATCTGGAGATCCTGGAAGCAGGGGGCGGAATCCTTTCTACTGTCCGCGCTACCCGCCAGGCATCTCTTGAGAGCCTAAAGGAACAGACCCGATTCCGGGTCCAGACGATGTTTGCCCACGGCACAACCACCCTGGAAGCCAAATCAGGCTACGGCCTGGATGAGACAACCGAACACAAAATGCTCCAAGTCCTGCTTGAGCTTGACGAGGAAGAAGCTCCTGATCTGGTGATCACGTATCTGGGCGCGCACGCCGTACCGCCGGAATTTTCAGGAGATACCGCTGGCTATACTGCACACCTCTGTAATGCACTGCTGCCAGCGCTGGCAGGGTGGTGGTCCGCCCAGACCTCAAGGCCGCTGCCATTCGTGGATGTGTTCTGTGAGAGGGGCGTTTTTGATCTGGGCCAGAGCCGACAGATCCTTGAAAAGGCGATCAGCCTGGGTTTTCCTACTAAGATCCATGCAGACGAATTCGAGAACCTGGGCGGCGCAAGCCTGGCAGCCGAGCTTGGCGCCGCATCTGCCGATCACCTGGTGGTCACATCCGATGAGGATATCTGGGCGCTTGGAAATTCTGAAACAGTTGCGGTCGGGCTTCCGTGTACACCGTTTGGTTTGGGGGAACCTGACTACACACCGGCCAAGAAAATACTCGCGGCAGATGGTATCCTGGCCATTGCCACGGATATCAACCCTGGCACCGCTTGGTGTGAGACGATGCAGTTTGCCATCGCCCTGGCCTGCCGCTACATGAAATTAACCCCGGCCCAAGCAATCGCAGCTGCTACCATAAACGCAGCTGCGGCAATCGGGTGGGAGGACAGGATAGGGTCAATCGAGCCTGGTAAACAGGCTGACCTGATCGTTCTCAATGTCCCGGATTATCGGCAGCTTGGCTACCGGTTTGGGATCAATCTGGTAGAGATTGTGATAAAAAATGGAAAGTTCTATTTCGATGAGGAGGGATAGTGGATTTTATGAATAGTTCACTTCTGATTTGGATCGTGATAGCCGCGGTAGGTTTGCTGGCGCTGCGCTTTGTCTTTAAAGTCACCAAAAAGATCATCACACTGGCGTTTATGATCGGACTGGCTGTAGCCCTTTATCTGTTCATCACCCAGAATATTCTTCCAGGTGCAAGCTTACCCTAAACCACAGATCCTTTTTCCCTGGTGAGAACCCACATGCCAACGATAGAAGAAGTTCGGAAATATTATTCTGCGGATGATCCGGTTCACGGTCTTTCTCACGTCCTTCGCGTGTATCGGCTTTGCGAGCAGATCGGTCAAAAAGAGAACGCCAATTTAAGGATCTTAAGAGCCGCTGCCCTGCTGCATGATATTGAGGGAGATGTGGACCTCAGGGAAAATCACCACCTGGCGGCGGCTGACTTTGCTGAGAAAGTGTTGCGCCAGGAAGGCTGGGAAGAGGAAGATATCCAATCAGTCCTGCATTGCATCCGATCCCACCGCTTCCGTGATAAAAAGGAACAACCCGAAACCCTGGAAGCACAGATCCTGTTTGATGCTGATAAACTTGACGCGATTGGCGCGGTGGGTGTGGCCAGAGCTGTGGCCTATGCAATCAGGGCAGGTATGGACGTATATGCGCCCCCTTCACCCCATTATCTGAAAACGGGGGAGTTGGTCGAAGGCGAATCCCAGACAGTAGCTCATGAATACCTGTTTAAACTCCGTCACATCAAGAACAGAATTTACACGAAAACAGGCCGCACCCTGGCTGAGGTAAGGCACCAACGCTTGGTGGATTTTTTTGAAGGATGGATGGAGGAAATTGGGGAATACCAGGAGGTCTAGACCCGGTTTATTCCTCCCCGAGCAGTTTTTTCAATTCCCCCAGATCTACCCTGGATGTGAGATCCAGGCTCAAAGGGGTGACAGCCACAATCCGCTGGTTAACAACAGCATAGGAATCTGTGTCCAGGGGAGACTGGTCAAAATCCGGCGCGATCTTATATCCCAGGCCTTTCACACTTCGGCCGGAGTTTTCTTCCGGAGGAGTGGGTTCATAAAAACGCAGGGTTGACAAGCGGGTGGTCTGCCAGGGGGTCTCCTTCGTGGCATCTGCCGGTACTTCCACTTTTAACACACCGACATCAGGCGGCAAAGTCCTGGTGAGCAGGCGCTGGGCGAAATATTTCGTAAAAAAACCAGCAGCGCTGAAATCGATCTCTAAAGAATAAGAGGCATGGTATTCCTTTTCGGTTTCCAGGGAAACCGCCAGGGAAGGAATGCCTGCTGCAGCGCCCTCCAGAGCAGCCCCAACCGTGCCGGATATTGTCACCCCCGAACCTACATTCAGGCCATAATTGATGCCGGACACGATTAGATCCGGATTGCCGGGGATAAGATTGAAGATCCCGTAAAGAACAGCCATAGCTGGTGTTCCTCCCAGCGCATGCACAGTCCATTCTTTGCCGTTCACCTGCAGCCGTTCCGCGTGCACCTGGCCGTCATAGGTGCTGGGAAAGCTGCGTCCAGTTCCGGAAGCCTGTTCCCGGGGGGCAATCACCGTCACATAGCCCAGCTCGTCCAGGGCTTCCGCAGCCGCCCATAAGCCGGGGCTTTTAATGCCGTCGTCATTCGTTAACAAGATTTGTGGTTCTGTCTTCATAGTTTTCTTCTTTTGATAGCTATCAAAATGAGCGGATTTCTCCGCTCATTTTCAGGCACCCTCGGCGTGATTCGAACACGCGACCCCTTACTCCGCAAGCAAGTGCTCTATCCACTGAGCTACGAGGGTATATTCACATGGCGGGGAGGGTGGGATTCGAACCCACGGTCGAGCTTTTGACCCGACAACCGCTTAGCAGGCGGCCCCAATCAGCCACTCTGGCACCTCCCCGGGGAGAATTGTGAGGCGGAGGGAGAGGGATTCGAACCCCCGGTGGGCTTTAACACCCACAGCTGTTTTCAAGACAGCCGCCTTCGTCCACTCGGCCATCCCTCCCAGAAATGGTTTTCCGAGCGGAGTGATTTTACCATAGCTGATAATCAGAGGCAATGCAGAACTCCCTTCCTCCCCTTGACGGGTGCCTTCCCGCAAGCTAAAATGGCAATTTGCGGATGGCTCCGTTGTTGGACCTGTCATCCGCTGTTTTTATGTGAAAACAGGATCACTGTCCTTATGTTTGAACAGCTGACAAACCGCCTGGATGAAATATTCTATTCCTTGCGGCGCCGTGGAAAACTTTCCGAAAGTGATGTTGATGGCGCCCTGAGGGAAATCCGGCTGGCACTGCTGGAAGCAGATGTCCAGTATGGTGTTGTCCGGGATTTTATTTCCCGGGTGAAGGAGCGTGCCTTAGGACAGGAAGTTTCCAAGGCGCTGAACCCGGGACAGCAGGTAGTGAAGATCGTTCACGGTGAAATGATCGATCTTCTGGGTGAACCCGCCCCGCTGGTTTCCTCACCAGACTCCCCTCTGGTGATTTTGCTGGCAGGTTTGCAGGGTTCAGGCAAAACCACTGCCGCCGGAAAGCTGGCCCGGCATCTGAAAAAGCGCGGAGAACAGGTACTGCTGGTTGCGGCCGATCCCTACCGGCCTGCTGCGGCAGAACAGCTCTCAATCCTGGGGAACGAACTGTCCATCCCAGTGCTGGTAGATCCTTCCCTGAAGCCTTCCCTGCTAGCGGAGCGAGCCCTCGGGGAGGCCCGGGAAATGGGAGCAACAGCGGTGATCCTTGATACGGCGGGCAGGTCGCAGATCGACCCTGTGCTGATGGATGAGCTGGGCGCTGTCCAGCAGGCAGCCCAACCCCAGGAAATTCTCCTGGTTGTGGATGCCATGATCGGTCAGGAAGCGGTCAATATCGCCCAGGGTTTCAGTAAAATTGTGCCCATCACAGGCTTGGTCATGAGCAAGATGGATGGGGATGCCCGGGGTGGTGCGGCGATTTCGATCCGCGCTGTAACCGGTGTGCCGATCAAATTCCTGGGTACAGGCGAGAGTCTGGATGCCCTGGAATCCTTTGATCCCTCTCGATTGGCATCCCGGATTCTGGGAATGGGGGATGTAATTGGTTTGATCGAGCGGGCAGAGGAGAGTTTATCTCTGGAAACTGCCCAGCAGCAAACCGAGCGCATGTTATCCGGGGAGTTTACCCTGGAGGATTTTTCCCAGCAGATTTCCCAGGTCCTTAAGATGGGGCCAATTGGCAAAATCATGGGCATGCTTCCAGGAGAATTTGGTAAAATGTCTCAGTCAATTGACCCTCAGGCAGCTGAGAAACAGGTGCGCACCTCGCAGGCAATCATCTACTCGATGACCCCGGGGGAAAGGCAAAACCCGAAAATTCTCAACGCCAGCCGCAGGAAACGGATTGCAGCCGGATCCGGGACCCAGGTTTATGATGTGAATCAGCTGATCAAGCAGTACAGGGACGCAAAAAGATTGATGAAGGAGCTTAAGAAATACGGGCTTGGGAAACTACCCCGATTCTCTTAATAAAAGAAGATATAGTGTATAATAGTCTCCGCTGTGGTGAACCATGGCGGTAAGATGCTGGAGAAAAATTAAGGAGTACTAGATATGGTTCGAATTCGATTACGCCGTGCTGGTGGTAAAGGACAGCCCACTCATCGTATTGTGGCTGCAGATAGGGAAAGCCCCCGGGATGGCAAATTCATTGAGATTTTAGGGGATTACAACCCTCGGACTGAACCTGCGACCATTCGGGTAAAGGAAGATCGGGTGTACTACTGGCTGAACGTAGGTGCTCAGCCTTCCAATGCGGTACTGCAGGTATTTCGCTCTATCGGTTTGATGGAACGCTACCAGCGCTTCAAGGATGGAGAAGATCTTGAAACCCTGGTTGCGGAAGGCAAGCAGATTGAAAAAGAGCGCAATATCGATTCGCGTACCCGCCGGGACGACCTCGTGAAAGTTTCTAAACCCAAGAAAGTGGAAGAACCGGTAGAAGAACAGGTTTCAGAGCCAGAAGCTGCAGAAGAGGAATCTCCCGAGGCAGAAGTAGTAGAAGCAGAAGCTCCTGAGGTAGAAGTAGTAGAAGCAGAAGCTCCTGAGGCAGAAGTTGTGGAGCCTGAGCCGGAACCCGAGTCCGAGCCCGAACCCGAGCCCGAACCTGAGCCCGAGCCCGAACCTGAGCCCGAGCCCACCCAAGAGATCAAGATCACCGACGCCGCCAGAAAATTGGCCGAAGACGCCGGGATTGACATCTCGACAGTTGAAGGGACTGGAAAAGACGGAGCCATCTTAAAATCAGATATCGCCAAATTGATTGAGGACTAAGCAGGTCGTCCATATTTGATCCCGGATTGAACCTGTTGGAGGGATTGATTTGATAGATTTAATTACCTACATTGCTCGTTCACTGGTGGAGGATCCCACTCAGGTGAAGGTCAGCCACCAGCGGAGTCGAGACAGCATTAACTTTCAACTAGAAGTCGCCCAGGAAGATATGGGGCGCGTGATTGGCAAAAACGGCCGGGTAGCAAATGCCATGCGCACATTGTTAAATGTGCCAGCTTCCGGCATCGGCAAGAAAGTGAATTTGGAAATAGTTGAACCTCAATGAATCCTGATTTGAATCCCAATCCAAACACAGGTTTGTCCTCTTCGGATGAACCTGTGTTTGTCGTTATAGGAAAGTTCAGAAAACCTCACGGCATCCGCGGGGAAATTCGCATGACTGTGCTGACTGATTTCCCCGAGTTAATTGCAGTAGGCCAGAGAGTGTACGTGGGGGAGAATTACCAGGCCTACAAGATCAAAACCTTACGCTGGCATGGAGGGGACTTATTGGTGTCCCTCGAGGAGATGCCAGACCGCACTGCAGTAGAAATATTCCGGAATATCATGGTTTCCATGAAAAGCGAAGATATGCCAGTGCCACCGGAGGGGGAATATTATCTTCACCAGCTTGTGGGCATTGATGTTGTCACCGACCAGGGGGAAAACCTTGGCAAGCTCAAAGAGATCATACTCACCGGTGCTAATGATGTTTACCTGGTGAACTCGCCTGAAGGAAAGGAAATCCTGCTGCCCGCTATTGAAGAAGTGATCCTCGAGATAAACCTGGAAGACAGGATCATGTTGGTTCACATTATCCCCGGCTTGCTTGGGTGAGGGGCAATCTCGCAGGGGGAAAATACAGGTGTTTTTCCAAAATCGCCTTATCAAATTAGAGAACAAGATTGGCTCCTGTGAACACAGCAGGTTAGCATCTCTCTTGACACGGGGGAAAAAACCATGGTATTCTGAGCGCGGCTTGGGATGCTGGAATCCTGGTAGACTCTGGGGGTGAGGGGTGAAAAAAGACACCAAATATTGGGTTGGGTTTAACCTCGTGAAAGGGATTGGCCCGGTTCGATTGGAAAGACTTTTGGCGTATTTTGGAAGCCTTCACGAAGCCTGGTGGTCCCAACCCTATCATTTGGCAGCAGCGGGGCTCAACGCGAAACTCTGCCAGCAGTTGGCCCAGATTCGCAAAGAAGTATGTTTGGATGAATTGGTTGAAGACTTGATGGCCGCTGGTATTAAAATCCTGACCTGGGATGATCCAGCTTATCCGGAGAGACTGCGGCAGATCGACCAGTCTCCCTTCGTTTTTTATTTGAAGGGAAATCTGATTGAAGAAGATATCTGGAGTGTAGCCGTTGTTGGAACTCGCCGGTTCAGCGCCTATGGGCGGCAGGTCACAGAGCAATTAACGCGGACTCTCGCAGAACAGGGGATAACAATCATCAGCGGATTGGCACGAGGGATTGATGGAATTGCGCATAAGCAGGCCCTTGATGCCGGGGGAAGGACCCTGGCTGTACTGGGTAGCGGATTGGACCAGATCTATCCGCCGGAACATCGGGGACTGGCAGAGAGGATCAGCCGGCAAGGAGGGTTGATCAGCGATTACCCCCCGGGCACACCACCTGATGGGTCAAACTTTCCTCCCCGGAACAGGATTATCTCTGCTCTGTCTAAGGCAGTCCTGGTCATTGAGGCAGGCCAGAAAAGCGGGGCCTTGATCACCGCGAATTACGCCGCAGATCAAGGAAAGGATGTGTTCGCAGTGCCCGGGAAGATCACTGCCCCATTAAGCAGGGGCACAAACAAATTGATCAAACTCGGTGCTCACCCCCTGTTGGAAGTCCAGGATGTGTTAGACTTCCTGAATATGAAGCTGGTTGCCAGGCAGCAGGTAATCCGCAAAACATTGCCCGGTGATCCCAAAGAAGCAGCGTTATACAACGCAGTGGGAGATGAACCACTTCATGTGGATGAACTCAGCAATTTGACAAAGCTGCCTATTGAGGAAGTAACAGCCACGCTGGCAGTCATGGAGTTGAAGGGGATGGTCCGTAAGACTTTCGGAATGAAATATATTGCAGTGCGGGAGCGCAAAGCTGCTTATTATTGACAGCGTATCACAAGAGATATAACAAGGAAGAATCCATGTCAGAAAATTATTATGCTGTGATTTTGGCGGGAGGAGGAGGTACCAGGCTTTGGCCGCTCTCCCGTCTGGATCGCCCCAAACAAATGCTCAGCCTGGGGGGAGAACGAACCCTGTTCAAGGTAGCAGTAGACCGGCTGGCAGGCATCTTTCCTCCTGAACGGATCTTGGTAATGACCGTTGAAGACCAGGTTCCAGACCTGCTTGCTCAGGTTCCAGCGATCCCGGAAGAGAATTTTCTTTTGGAGACCATGCCCCGTGGTACTGCTTCCGTAGTCGGTTATGCCGCGGCGGTCTTGAATCAAAAAGACCCCCAATCTGTGATGGCGGTCTTGACAGCAGACCATATCATTGGTAATTTAAAGCTTTTCCAGCAAACCCTGACCGCTGCTTGCCAGGTGGCTAAAGAGAATTACCTGGTGACCCTGGGGATCAGTCCCACTTACCCGGCAACAGGATACGGGTATATTAAGAAGGGGAATAGTATTGGCACTTACCAGGAGATGGAGGTTTATCAAGTAGTTGAGTTCACTGAAAAGCCTGGACCGTCGGAAGCGGAAAAGATGCTTTCCAGCGGTCAATATGCCTGGAATTCCGGGATGTTCATCTGGAAAACAGGTTTGATTTTGGATGAGATTGCCCGGCAGATGCCAGATTTGTATTCTCGATTGATCCTTATTAAGGAAGCCTGGGATACACCGAAGAGGGAAGAGACCATTCGAAATGTCTGGCCAGCGATCAAGCCGCAAACGATCGATTTCGGGATCATGGAAAAAGCCCGCAACGTGGCTGTGATCCCCACTCACAATCTGGAATGGAATGATGTGGGAAGTTGGGAGTCCTTGTATGACCTTCTGCCGGTTGATGAGAACGGCAACATCGTTGAGGGCAGCGAGCATTTATCGTTGGACACTAGCGGGACGATCGTTTATGTTGTGGGCAATCCTCGCTTGGTGGTCACCATTGGAGCGGATGATCTCATTATTGTGGACACCGGTGATGTGCTCCTGGTGTGCAACCGCAGCCAGGCTCAGGATGTCCGTCAGGCGGTGAAATTATTGAAGGAATCTGGGCATATAGACCTGCTCTGATGAGTAGATTTTTGGGAGGCTTGTTTTGGAAGCATATTGTGTAAAGTGTAAAGAAAAACGAGAAATGGATTCCCCCCAGGCGGTTTTTACGAAAAACAGCACACCTGGCACATCAGGCACCTGTTCCGTTTGTGGAACGAAGATGTTCCGGATGGGAAAAACAGAAGCTCATCAGGGACTTACCCCTCCGGAGAATAGCCGGCGGAAGACCAGGAAGAAACCCCGCAACGGGAAACTGGTTATTGTCGAGTCTCCGGCCAAAGCCCGGACTATCGGACGCTTTTTGGGTAAGGACTACAAAGTAGTTGCTTCTGTAGGCCATGTGCGGGATTTGCTCAAATCCCGGCTATCGGTTGATATCGAAAATAATTTTGAGCCTTCTTACAGGATTCCCAATGACAAGCGCGATATTGTCAAGGAAATTAAAAAATATGGAGCCGAGGCGGAGGAAATTTATCTGGCCACCGATCTGGATCGGGAAGGGGAGGCTATTGCCTGGCATTTGATGGAATCTGCCGACCTGGACCCAGCGCTTACTCGGCGGGTGGTATTCCACGAGATCACGCGGTCGGCGATTGAGGAAGCATTTGCGAACCCGGTTTCTCTCAATATGGATCTGGTCGATGCCCAGCAAGGCCGGCGTGTCGTGGACCGTTTAGTGGGTTTTCAGATCAGCCCCATATTATGGGAGAAGGTTCGGGGCGGTCTGACAGCCGGACGGGTGCAATCAGTTGCCCTGCATTTGATCGTGGACCGGGAGCGGGAAATTGAGGCATTTATTCCCGAGGAATACTGGTCCATTACGGCGGAGCTGCAGCCGGAAGAGAATTCGGATAACGCCCGCTTTCGGGCCAATATGACCCATCTGGATGGCAAGAAGCTCCACCTGGGATCGAAAGCTGAGCTTGATCCTATCCTGGCGGATCTGGAAAGTGCTCGCTATGCGGTCAGGAAGATCAGACGCGGTACCAGGGTCAAGAACCCCTCTGCCCCCTTTATTACCAGCACGCTTCAGCAGGACGCTTCGCGACAATTAAATTTCTCTGCTAAAAAGACCATGGCAGTTGCCCAACAGCTCTATCAGGGAATTGATGTCGGTAACGGTGGAGAAACCGGTCTGATCACCTATATGCGGACGGATTCAACTAATATCGCCGAGAGCGCCCAGGCCAATGCCCGGGAATTCATTGAACAGGTCTACGGCTCAGAATACCTGCCTTCTGAAGCTCCCCAATATGCAACCAGGAGCAAGAGAGCCCAGGAAGCCCATGAAGCGATCCGGCCCACCTCGGTCAATCGGACACCGAAATCTATCAAAGGATTCTTGAAGAATGACCAGTACCGGTTATACAAGCTGATCTGGGCGCGTTTTTTAGCTTCCCAGATGGCGGAGGCCGTTTATGATACGGTGAGCGTGATCGTTGGCGCTGATGGGCAGGAGCATGCCTATGTGTTCCGAGCTTCGGGATCGAAATTGAGATTCCCCGGGTTCATGAAGGTCTATAAGAAGCCTAACGGGAATGGATCCCGGGCGGAGAAAGACCTGGAGAGCATTCCAGATAATTTGGCTGAAGGTCAGATTCAGCGCTTGCTTCAGCTCTTGCCAGACCAGCACTTCACCAAACCCCCGGCGCGTTTTTCAGAGGCTTCCTTGGTCAGCACCCTGGAAGAGAATGGCATTGGCAGACCTTCCACATATGCCCCGATCATGGGGAAATTGGTCAAACGGGGATATGTTAGCAAGGATGGAAGGCAGCTGATACCGACCAAGACAGGATTTATCGTGAATGATTTGGTATCAGAGTATTTTTCTTCTATTGTCGATACCGGATTCACAGCGGAGATGGAAAAAGAGCTTGACCAGGTTGCTTCGGGTGATAAAGACTGGCGGGAAAGCGTCAAAGAATTTTATGGACCCTTTGCCGAGCAGCTGGAATTTGCTAGACAGGAGATGCCGGAAATCGAACCGGTTTATATCCCGATCGGAAAGAAATGCCCTGAATGCGGCGCCGAATTGGTCCAGCGCTGGGGACGCTACGGATTGTATGTGGGCTGCAGCAATCATCCTGAATGCAAGCATACCGAACGCTGGTTGGAGAAGATCGGTGTTACTTGCCCAAAAGATGGAGGTGATCTGATCGAGAAGAAAACACGCAAAGGCAGGGTATTCTATGGCTGTGAGAATTTCCCGGAATGTGATTTTGCTTCTTGGAAGAGACCCATTCCCAAGCCCTGCCCAGAATGTGGCGGGTTGTTGGTCGAGTTGAATAAAAAACGGGTCCGGTGTACGGAATGTTCTCGGGAATTCAACAACGGGGAAATACCAGACGATTAAGAGAACATTCGATCTTGATCTGATTGCAGGTGGATGATACTCTTCCACCTGCTTTTTTTTTATATCTGGTGGTGGAGCTGGCTGAGTAATGGACCCATAACCAAGCAAATATTACTGGCAGGCAAGTCGTTCTGAACTGGCATGGACCTTGCATCTACAGGGGAGAGGCTTGAGGGTATTGAGAGCATTGCAGGAAATCTGTCTGTCGTCTACAATATCATTATCTAGCCTCCGGTCGCTTCAAAATTCATTACTCAATGGAGATCGATTATGGATACAGTACGGGAATATTTTAAAAATGGAATCAACAGTCCTCCTATTATGGCTGCTGTGGGATTGGTGGTCGGGATCATTTTGGGCCTGTTATATGGCTGGGTAATCAGCCCGGTTGAGTTCGTTGACGGGAATGTCGCACAGCTGCGGGATGATCTTAAAGTGGAGTACCTGCGGATGGCGATTGATTCCTATGCCCTGAATCAAGACGCTTCCCTGGCTGAGGCGCGGTATGACCAGCTGGGAGAAAACGCATCCGCTTACCTATCCGATATCGAATTCAACCCATCCAGCCAATTGATCAGTGATATTGATTCCTTCAGGGCTGTGGTTGAGATGTCCGTGATCACCGAACCGCTGGATGACTTTGTTTCAACGGAGGAAGAAACTGGCAGCAACCTCTTAAAATGGGCCCTGCTGGTAACGGTTATTTTAGCTGCCGCGCTGGTTGTTCGCTATTTCCTGGGAAAACGGAAGGCTGGCGGGATTTCTCCCAAAGCAGCCGCGAACCTGGCGGAAGAGATCACTGCCAAGATGGATTCCCCGGAATACAGTCAGGGTGGTGAAGCTCCCCCCATGCACCAATTTGTGACCACCTATGTGTTGGGAGATAACCTCTTTGATGACTCGTTCAGTATTGAATCTGCTGCAGGTGAATTTCTGGGCGAATGCGGCGTGGGAATCTCTGAGGCTATCGGGGTCGGTGAGCCCAAGCGTGTCACAGCCTTTGAAGTCTGGTTGTTTGATCAAAACGATATCAAAACGGTAACCAAAGTGCTGATGAGCGGCCATGCCTTTTACGACGACGTCATTCGTTCTGAATTGGAAAAGAAAGGCGAACCCGTGCTGGCGGATCCGGGCGTTGAGTTTGTGTTGGCAACCAATAATCTGCAAGTAATCGGCCGGGTGATGGACATGAGCTACGGGGAGGGCCCTCTTCCTGAGGAAAGCTTCTTTGAAAGGCTTTCAATTGAACTCTCTGTCTGGCCCAACGACGGTGTCAATGGGACGGAAGCATTTGAATTTGACGAATTCTAATTCCTGATCGATCGTATATAAATAAAACTCCCGCTCAGTTGATCTGGCGGGAGTTTTTTCCATTAAGTATAAAGTGGGGGAGTTTACTCTATTTCCAGAATTTTAAGGGAAAATTCGCCCCCCGGGGTACTTACCTTGACGCAATCGCCAACCCGCTGATCTAACAGGGCTTTCCCGATCGGCGAGATATGAGAGATCTTCTTGGCATCTGGGTCAGCTTCTTTGCTGCCTACCAGAAAATAGGTTTCCGGTGGGAAATCCTCTTCCTGGACGGTAACCTTACAACCTACGGTGACCTTGTCGTTCTCATTGGATTGTCCCACGACAATGGCATGGAACAGGGTATGTTTAATTTCCAGGATTTTCCCTTCCAGGAATCCCTGGTCCTCCTTGGCTTTGTGGTAATCCGCGTTTTCAGACAGATCGCCCATTTCAATGGCGGATTTTAATCTGGCTGCTATCTCTCTTCTCCGTGGACCTTCAAGTTCCTCAAGTTCAATTTCGAGTTTTTTCTTTCCTTCTTCCGTTAAGTATATTTTTTCATTGTCCTGCATACTTCTAAATCCTTCACTGATGATTAAGGTCGCCTGGTGGGGTCAAATAGTTTTTGGTGCTCATCAATGGCAAAGCGGTCAGTCATGCCGGCAATATAATCACAGATTGCCCGCTTAAGTCCCTTGGATTCGATCCCGGTGTAGATGTGCTTGGGCAGCATCAGAGGGTTTTTGACATAGGCGTTAAACAGATCGCTGATGATACCCTCTGCCTTGACCTGCATGCGGATCACGCGGTGATGTTTGTAGAGATTGTTATATAAGAAATCCTTAAGCTCGCGGTTCATCTTGCCCATTTCGTCACTCATGCAAATCACGTTGTGATCCAGTTTTTGAAGCTCTTCAACAGATTGCAGTCCGCTTTTTTGAATTTCCTTGTCAGTGCTTTCAATCAAGTCTCTGACTTCTATACCGATCATTCTGCGAATTATTTTTTTGCGGTCTAGCTCGTTCAGCAGCCCGCCTTTCCATCCCACGCTTTTAATCAGGGTTTTCCAGAGTTCGAGGTCCTGGAGCCGTTCTGGAGAAAGCAAACCGGATCGCAAGCCATCATCGAGATCGTGGGCGGAATAGGCCAGTTCATCGGCGGCATTGGCGATTTGTGCTTCCAGGTGACCGCGCAAATGGGGATCATAGTCATTCGCGTCAGAAATATCATATTCGGTCTCATGTTTGACAATCCCTTCCCGTGTTTCCCAGGTCAAATTCAATCCGGGGAAATCCTCAAAACGGTTCTCAAGTTTAGTGACAATGCGCAGGGATTGTTTGTTATGGTCAAACCCTCCTTCAGCTTCCATCAGCTGATTGAGGATTCGTTCCCCGGAGTGACCGAAGGGAGAATGACCGAGGTCATGAGCCAGGCAGATAGCTTCTTCGAGATCTTCATTGGCGCCCAAAGCCCGGGCAACTGTCCTTCCGATTTGAGCCACCTCAAGGGTATGGGTCAGGCGGGTGCGGTAATAATCCCCTTCAGTATTCAGGAATACCTGGGTTTTGTATTCCAAGCGCCGAAAGGCAGTCGTGTGCAAGATCCGGTCCCTATCGCGCTGGAAAGCAGTCCGGTAAACGGGCTCAGGATCTGGATAAGTCCGCCCTTTGCTATCCTTGCTGTGGATCCCATAGGGTGCCAGGTAATAATCTTCCTGTTCTTCCCGCTGTTGTCTCGTGATGGCCATATTGTCCTCGCTTTCCTGATCTGGTGAGCAAATCCAGTTTAATGCAGGCAGACTCAGCTGTCAACTCAACCTCATTCCTGCAGGTTTCCGATTCGATCCTCTATTTGGATAATCTCACTCAAATACCCCTGCAGGGTTTCATGAGCCTGCAGGTTCTTTTCATTCTCAGCCCGGACAAATCGTGTATAGGGATCAATGGTGTCGCGGATCATCTGCAGCCCTCGGTCGATTTCTTCCCGGAAATGATTCCCCAGCGATCTGGTAAGCTGCTCTCGCATCACCCTGACCTTTTGGCGCATTTCCTTTTTGGCATTTCTGCGCCGCGTGGGAATAATGAAGAGACCCAGCGCAGCCATCACACCCGCCAGCAGGATCCCTGTTACATCGGTTGCCAGGGTGGAAGCCAGGACGGCAACCAGTGTGCCCAGACCTACCGCGCCAGCGCTGATCGCAGCGGTGGCAGCCACTGCGTTCTGGGAGCGGCGGGCGATCTGATCCGCTTCCCGAACTCTGTCGTAGGATTCGATGACCCGGTTTGCCTCATCACGTATGCTGGATATCAGGCGCTCCCGGTCATAATTAAAGCTGCCAATATTTCCTACCATGCGTCCTTTGTATTTCTGACGACCCGCAGCAATATGATCGGTGATCGCCTGCCACTGACGTAAGTTAGCATCTACCAGCCAGTCAATAATGGCCGTGACTTTCCTTTCTACCTGGTTGGGGACATCAGCCACGACTTCCTTTTCATAGATTCCCTGGATTTTGTCCTTTTTTATCAGGTCTGGTATCCTGGCCAATCGGATATATTCGCTGAAGAAGTCTTCCCCGCGCTGCTCCATCTCAAGAAGGATTTTGATGATATCCGAAAGCCGCATCTCGAAACTTTCCAGCATGTCTCGCTGGAAGATTTTCAGCTGGTCTTCAATGTCCTGGATAAGAGCCAGATCATCCCGGAGCAGCTTCAGCCGACTGTCATAAAATTCGCTGTACTGGAGGGCCAGCCGTTTTCCAACGCCCAGTGGATTGAGCAGCTTGAGCTTAAGCCGGCTTTGCTCATCAAGGGTTTCCTGAATATATCTTTCCAGGGATTCAAACCGGCTTTTCTCCCATACAGCGGGATGGCCGCTTTTCGCCTGTAATGCCAGCTTGGCACTGACCGGGAAGATCACCGGATCGACCTTCAAGAGCTTTTTAATATTCTCACTTACAAATTCCTCAACCTCTTCCAGAGCCTGAGGAGTTTGTAAAATGTCAATCTTATTGATTACCAGCACCACTTTTTTACCCCAGGATTGGATTTGCTCCAGGAAAGTCTTCTCGCTTTCTGTGTAAGGACGGTCAGCAGATGTGACAAACAGGATCAGATCCGCCCGGGGGATGAACAGGGAGGTGATTTCTTCATGTTCGCGGATGATAGCATTGGTACCAGGCGTATCTACAATGCTGATCTCCTTTAATAACGGTGAGTTTATTGTTAGGCTTTCAATGTTTTCTGTGAGAACTATGCTCTCTCTTGGTTCGCCAAAACGCAGGATGTTGACCTTGGTAGTGGTTGGTGTCACGCCTTCTTCTAACGCTGCTTCTCCCAGGAGGGCATTGATAAAGGCACTTTTCCCGGCGTTGAATTCCCCGACAACAACCAGCAGGAAAAAATCATCCAGCTGGCGAATGGATTCCTCCAGCGCACGTTGATCTTTGTCCTGCACACCATATTCAACCAGGGTGATCTGGATTTCATTCAGTAATTTTCGCTCTAGGCTGAGCAGATCTTTCTGGGTTTGGGTTAAAAGTTCCATGAGGCCTCAATTGATTCGAAAGTAACTTTCATTATAATGGACGGATGTAGTAAAGAGGGTCCGGAGGGTTTTAGCAGCGCAGCTTCGTTCCAGGGGAATCCCCTGCGAGGGCACGCTGGATGTTCCCCGGTTCAGCGCCGGAAAAGATCACTGCTTCCAGAGGTGGTGAGGAGCTGATCAGATCGAGCATCTGGTGAACCTTATCCCCCATGCCACCAGTAACGTCAATGGCCTCCGATGGATTGACTCTATCCCCCAGGTCCTCTCTATTCGCTGGCGTAATTTCCTTATAAAGGCGGCTGCATGCTGGATAGTCCTGCCAGACTCCAGGATCCTGACCGGCGAGCAGGATGCGATCCGGTTTGAAGGTGGCTGCCAGATGGACGAAAAGATCCTCAGTCGAGAGGATTGTCCCGCCCCGGGTTTCATCAAAGACCACATCCCCAAACACAACCGGAAGCAGGTTGTTCTCCAGGGCTGTTTCTATCTGCGAAAGCTCCCAGGAGATTATCTGTCTGTTTCGGGTCAGTATGGTCGCGGATGGGGGGAACGCCACCGCGGGCAACCCCGCCTGTCTCAGGGCGGTCATTACCAGACGATTCAAGTCCGCGGCATCTCCCCAGACTTCGGCAAACCCCAACCATTCCTCGGGGGTTGAAACGCCTTCCCGGGTGTGGTGTTGGCTGCCGGAATAATGGCCGAAGGATCCAGAGCCATGTCCAAGCAGTACCCTCAGAGCCGGATTTTCAGCCAATCCGGCCTGGATTTCCTTTGCCAGTCGCTCAAGTACAGCCAGGCGGGGGGTTCGGGGAGTGAATTTGTCGGTGATTAAAGAGCCGCCCAGCTTCAGAAAGATTAACAAGCTTCCCTCCTGGGGACTCCTGGTTGTGTTCATACAGGTATTGTAGTCAGGGAGGGCAGGGGGGTCAAGAGAAGAGGGATCCGCGGATCCAGTCCCTCTTCTCCGCGCTAAATCCAGAAATCAGGCCAGATCAGGCGAACTGTGGTATCAAGGATCATTGCCAACATCAGCAGGCCTCCGAATCGCCGGGTGTGATGAAAGGCGGCCGCAACGTAGTAATTTGGCCAAACATCGGGAAAACCTGCAGGTTTTTCGTCTGGTTTGGGATTGGAGAGGATGGGCCATATTTCTGCCAGAGTGGGAATAGCCAACAAGATCAGCAGCATGACCGGTGTGAAAAAGTGGGTCCAGATCAGGTAGATCACCAGCAGGTAGGAAATTCCCAGCAGGCCAGTCATTAACCACCGGGCGGGCGTTTCTCCTAATACAACAGGCAAGGTGTGGATTCTTAGTTCCTTGTCCTGCTTGAGTTTGTCAATATGTTTGCCAAACAAGACCGAGGTCACGAGTATGGCATACGGCAGGCTGGCCAGGACAATCTGCCAGTCCCAGGGTAAACCGGTAATGACATAATAACCGCCGGCAATCATCAACGGGCCCCAGACAATGAAGACGGTGATCTCACCGAGAGCGATATATTTCAGCGGATAGGTATAAAAGAGCACAAAGATCACACCCAGGGCCATCAACAACCAGCTCCATTCACCGCGTATAATGACCAGGGGGATCCCACAGGCTGCTGCTATTGCTCCGGTTATCCCTGCATAGGTGAGCAGTTCTTTCTTTGTCATCAAGCCATGCAGCAGTGGGTGGGGTCCGTATTGGGCCCGGTAGTAGTTATCTTCATCTACCCCTTTGATGAAATCCGTATAGTCGTTCAGGAAGTTATTGGTGCCGTGGGCCAAATAGAGCCCGATAGTGACCAAAATCCAGCGCCAGAAATTAAACGCGCCTGCCCTGAAGGCAAATATCCCGGCCAATACTGCGGAAAAGATTGTCATGACCATAACGGCCGCCCGGGTTGCGATCAACCAGCGGGAGATGAGGTCCAGCTCATCCCATTCCTCTTTGCTGATTCGGGGGATGATTAGCAGGGCTTTGCGCCACATTGAAAAGTTCATTCTTAAAGATCTCCTCAACTAAAAAAATACCCCCCTATCTTACCACAAGAAAGATAGGGGATAATTGGTTTTGTTGAGATTGAAATGGGGAATTATTCAGCCTGGGAAAGGGGGGGGGAGCTCTCGACGGTGGTCAGGAAAACGCTGTCCGCTCCTTCCTCCAGGAGGTTTTCTCGGACAGCTTCGACCTCATCATCAACCAGGGCAATTAGATGTCCGCCTAATCCACCACCGGATAGTTTGGCACCCAGTGCGCCAGCATTTCTGGCTGTTTGGACCAGGTGATCTAATCTGGTTGTTGAGACACCAAGGTCCTGCAATAAGCTGTGGTTTTGATCCATCAGTGGGCCGAGCTCCCGGGGATCTCCGGCGCTGATCAATTCTCTGGCGCGTCTGGTGATATTGCCGATTTCTGAAAATATCTTCTGGTATCTTTCCGGCTCTGTGAGCCAGCTCTCCCGGACTGTACTCACTGCCTTCCGTGTGTTGCCGGGGAAACCACTACCAGCAATCAGGATATGGAAGGGGGTCTGAATAGAGAGGAATTCCATCGGGTTGCCTTTCTGGTAGTAAACCGGGCGGCGGAAGGTCACCACGTTGTTGTCGATCCCAGAAGGTGTGCCGTGGTGGATCGTTTCGACTTCAAAGGCAGCCTGGGACACTTCCTCATCTGTCATTTGCACACCGAGAAATGCGGAGAGTGCCCTGATCAATGCGGATGAAATAGCCGCGCTTGATCCCAGGCCTGATGAGAGAGGGATTGTGGATGTAATTCGAATCCTGCAGGCAGGTACCAGGTCAAGTTTGTTCTCACCCGCAACTTCAGTGACTGCTACCCGCAGGGGATGATCAATATCGAGGTCTTTCAGATCGGCAGCAAGGGAAATATCAGGGGCTTCAATCTGGATTTCTCCAGATTTGCCAGATAGGACAGCGTTGATAACAGCTCTGGCTTGCAGCGCCTGTACAGGAACAGCTATGGCTGGTTCTCCATAGACAACAGCGTGTTCACCGAAGAGGATGATTTTACCAGGGGCAGTCGCGGTAAAAGCCGGCATGTTTCAGTAAAGGTAGAACACCAGCAGGATGAGCAGGATCCACAGTAGTATGGCAGCCTGCAGCGGTCGGTCGGAAAGAGCGATATCTTCGGGCGCACCCCCTTCTCCTGTCTGGATGAGATAAAGGTACCGGAATATGCCGTAGAGAACGAAGGGGATGGTCAGCATCATGGAGTGATTTTCAGGCAGGCTGGGGGCAGAAAAAGTGTACAGGCTGTAGGTGACAATGGTCGTGCCTGCAACGATGGTGATCAGCTGGTCAAGCAGGTCAACTGAATAGCCGTCAAGAACGGGTCGGCTATTGCCTGAATTGTTGATCTGGAGGACAAGTTCAGCCCGTCTTTTTCCCAGGCCGATAAAGAGGGCGAATAATGAGGTGACAACATAAAGCCAGGGTGAAAATCTCTCAACTGCGATCAGGGTGGTCCCGGATGCCACCCGCAGCAGATAAAAAGATGCCAGGATCAGCACATCAATCAGCGGGATATGTTTGAGTTTTGTCGAATAGGTCAGATTGAGGGTGAAATATATTACGCAAATCGCCAGGAAAGTGGGTGATAAAAGGTAAGCCAGTGGGAGTGAGACCAGGAGGAGAATTATCCCTGCAGCCCAGGCTGTTTGTAAGGGGAGCTGGCCGGATGCGATGGGCCGGTTTTTCTTGGTCGGGTGCTGCAGGTCCGATTCCCGATCAGCGATGTCATTGAAGATATATACAGCGCTGGCTACCAGGCTGAAGAGGGCCGTTCCGGCAAGTGTGTGCAGGAAGGAGCTCACATCCAATAGTTTGCGGTCAAAGATCAAGGCTGAGAAGATGAAAATATTCTTCGCCCACTGTTTGAGCCGCATGGTCTTGATCAGGTTGATCAACATATCAAAATAATAGCATGAAACAAAGACCCGGGGTAGGGAAACTCCCCTAACCTGACAGATAAGATAAGCCCGTGCTAAAATATTCTCTATGGCCAAGATGCAGCGGGTGGATCAGATCCTCGTCAAAAGGGGAATGGCAAATAACCTCGATGAGGCCAGGCGGCTGGTTATGGCCGGGAAAATCCTCTCTGAGGGCCAGCTGATCCTTGCCCCATCCCAGAAAATATATCCTGACCGGGAACTCAGCCTGGCCCAGAAGGCCCAATTTGTGTCCCGGGGCGGGGATAAGCTCCAAGCGGCTTTTAATGCCTTCAATCTCTCGGTTAAAGGGTTGGTTTGCGCCGATGTGGGGGCATCTACGGGGGGATTCACGGACTGTCTGCTGCAAGGCGGCGCAGCCCGCGTTTACGCCATAGATGTGGGATACGGCATTCTGGATTGGCGGCTTCGGAATGATACCCGGGTGATTGTCCTGGAGCGGACGAATGCCAGAGATTTGGATAAGTTACCAGAAACGGTCGAATTCATCACCGCTGACGTTTCCTTTATCTCCTTGAAGAAGATCTTACCAATTCTGGCAAGGTGGTATTCAGAACAGGGCGGGGAATCTGTCTTGCTTGTGAAACCTCAATTTGAGGCTGCCCGTGAGGAATCTGCCCGGGGCGCTGGTGTGATCTCTGATCCTGAAATCCACAGAAGGATTCTGCTTGAAGTGCTGGGTTTTGCGGCAGGAAATGGTTTCGAGATTAAGGGAGTTCTGCGTTCTCCTTTGCTGGGGCCGGCTGGCAATCAGGAATATTTGGCCTGGCTTAACTATCGTGAGGATCAGGCCGGGTGGGAAGGATTGCAGGAGAAGATCGATGCTTTGTTCTAAATCCGGAGATATAAGTGGCTGATCAAAAGCGAAAAATCCCCCGCGACAAAATGTTTTATCAGTTTTCCGCTTACGGGTTCCTGAAAAACCTGCGATTTTTTGACCCTTTTATTATCCTGATTTTCCGGTCCTACGGGTTAAGCTATTTACAGATTGGTTTCTTGTATTCCATTCGTGACGTGGCAACCAATATCCTGGAAATCCCTACCGGCCTACTGGCAGATTCCTTTGGCAGGAAAAAAGCCATGATAGGCGCCTTTGCATCCTATATAGTCTCATTTGTAATTCTGTATTTTTTCAAGCAATTTTGGGTCCTGGCCCTGGCGATGGTGCTTTTCGCCAGCGGGGAAGCTTTCCGCAGCGGTACCCATAAAGCCTTGATCCTTGAGTATCTCAAGATCAACAGTATTAGCGACCTCAAGGTCGCTTACTACGGCATGACCCGGAGCGCCTCTCAAATGGGGTCCGCGTTCAACGCGCTGATAGCTGCTGGATTGGTTTTTTACACCGGAAATTACCGGATCATGTTCCTGGCTGCTGCCCTGCCTTATGCCCTGGACTTGGTTAACCTGGCATCATATCCCGCGGAGCTCGATGGAAAGATCTTTCCCGAGTCGAAGAAGGCGGTCGGGGATCGCGTTAAAGAGACGCTGGCGGTATTCTGGGGTGTTTTCCGCAATGAGAAGCAGCTGAGATCGCTGTTAAATAGTGCCAGTTATTCGGGTGTATTCAAGATCTCGAAGGATTACCTTCAACCAGTGCTGGCTGCCTGGGTTTTGTCAGCGACGATTTTCCCGGGACTTGAGGCGACCCGCCGGGAAGCAGTGATCATTGGCCTGGTCTATTTTGCCATTTACCTGATGACAAGTTTTGCCTCCAGGAGAGCATATACCATCAGCAATCGCTTCAGCTCGCTGATAAAAGCAGTCAATATCACTTACCTGGCAGGTATTGGTTTGCTGCTGGCAGCTGGGATCTTGACTTATCTTGAGCTGGAAACGCTGGCCGTACTCTGTTTTCTAGGCATGTTCCTGATCAATAATATCCGCCGCCCAATCAATGTCGGTGTGATCAGCGATCGGATTTCCTCCAGGGTCATGGCTTCTGGTTTATCCGCAGAATCTCAGTTGACCACGATATTTACTGCCTTATTCGCCCCTGTGCTGGGTTACCTGGTCGACCGTTTTGGGCTGGGAAACGGGCTGAGCATGCTGGGCATGGTGATGTTCTTGATCTTCATTCCTGTCAGGATTCTGGATGATGACCCAGAAGGGGACTCAAAATAATTTCCCTCCCGTTCCCTCATCGGGTATACTAGACCTGTTTATGGATATAAACAGGATACGCAACTTTTCAATCATTGCCCATATCGACCACGGCAAATCCACCCTGGCTGATCGCCTTCTACAGGTCACAGGGACTGTATCTGAGCGCGATATGGCGGATCAGATTCTGGACACCATGGACCTTGAACGCGAAAAAGGCGTAACAATCAAGGCTTCCGCGGTTCAAATGCGGTACACAGCGGCCGATGGGGTGGATTACGAGCTGAATTTGATTGATACACCCGGACATGTCGATTTTGGCTATGAAGTCTCCCGAGCCCTGGAAGCTTGTGAGGGTGCCCTGCTGGTAGTGGATGCTGCCCAAGGTATTGAAGCCCAGACCATGGCCAATATGTATGCTGCGTTGGACGCCGGATTGGAAATCATCCCGATAATCAATAAGATTGATCTGCCAGCTGCCCGTCCGGATGAGGTCGCCAGGGATCTCAGTGGTCTATTAGGAACGCCCCCGGATCAAATACTCCGCATCTCGGCCAAGGCGGGTCAATTTATCCAGCCGGTCCTGGAAAAAATCATCCAGGAAGTTCCCCCGCCAACCGAGAATACCGGCTCCCCGCCCCGGGCCCTGATCTTTGATTCTCACTACAATTCCTATCAAGGAGTGATTGCTTATATCCGGGTGTATGATGGTCAGATCACCTCCCGGGATAGACTGCACCTGATGGCTGCGGGGAAAGAGGTGGAACCTTTTGAGATCGGGGTCTTCTCCCCGGAAATGGTGCCAGTAGAGGTTCTATACCCGGGAGAGGTGGGATATATCGCCACCGGTCTCAAATCAGTCGAGGAATGCCGGGTAGGGGATACAGTCACCAATGCCAGCAACCCCGCAAGTCAACCCCTGCCAGGCTACAAACAGGCCAAACCAATGGTTTTTGCAGGCTTTTTCCCGGTAGATAATGAAGCCTACGGGAACCTGAGGGATGCTCTGGAGAAACTACAGCTCAATGACGCAGCGCTGGTCTTTGAACCGGAGTCATCCCGGGCGCTAAACCTTGGATTTCGGTGTGGATTTCTGGGCATGTTCCATATGGAAATTATCCAGGAAAGATTGGAACGGGAATATAATCTAGATATCATCGCCACTGCACCCTCAGTGAAATACAGGGTGCTTTCCAGAGATGGAGAGCTGAGTGAGATCGATTCCCCTGCTGATCTGCCTGATAAGAGCCAGATAGAGGAGATCCAGGAACCCTGGATGGATGTGCAGATTTTTTTACCACTGGAGTATTATGGACCAGTGATGGAGCTGTTGACCTTGCGGCGGGGAGTTTATGTCAGCCAGGAGCACCCTTCCCCAAATCGGGTGCAGCTAAACTTCCAAATCCCGCTGGCAGAATTGATCGTGGATTTTTTCGATTACTTAAAATCCATATCGAGAGGATATGCATCGATGGATTATTCCTTTGCGGAATACAGGGCAGGTGATCTAGTAAAATTGGATATCCTCATTAATGGGGAACCTGTTGACGGCATGGCAGCTATCGTTCATAGGGAAAAAGCTTATCGTAAAGGGAAAGTTCTGGTATCCCGGCTGAAAGAACTGATTCCCTCTCAACATTTTGCTGTGCCGATCCAGGCATCCGCAGGTGGAAAGATTATCGCGCGAGCGGACGTAAAAGCCCTCCGAAAGGATGTCACGGCTAAACTCTATGGGGGAGATGTCACTCGCAAGAGAAAACTTCTGGAAAATCAGAAAGCAGGAAGGAAACGCCTCAAGCGTATTGGCAATGTAGATATCCCCCAGGAAGCCTTTCTGGCGGTGTTGAGGCTGGATGATGACTGAGAAACAGGATACAAGGTTTCCCTATCGGGTCATTCCCGGAATATTGATCAGCCTGGGTGCGCTGATTCTGCTGATCAGCTTGTCGGATTCTGCTATAGTGCTTGAAGCTCTTAATAACGTGAGGCTGCAGGTTCTGGTTCCCGCTGGGGTGTTGGTGATTGTCTCCTTGTTCACCCGGGCGTTCGCCTGGAGGGGCATTCTTCAGGAAAGGATCACCCTCTGGCAATCCTATTTGATTATCAATGCCGGGTATTTTATAAACACGGTCCTGCCATTCCGATTGGGAGAAATCTCCCGGGCTTTCTTGCTCATGCCCTCGGGATTCGGATTCTGGGAAGCCCTGCCTTCCATTATCCTGGAGCGGTTGATTGACGTCGGTTTTGCTCTCAGCCTATTATTTATTGGCCTGCCATCTGCCCTGGGATTCACAAATGATCTGGTATATGTTTACATCCTGACGGGGCTGTTAGCGCTGGGGGCGATTTCTCTTTACCTGGGAATCAAGAACAGAGAACGCATCTTGGCCTGGGTGGAAGGTATTCCCTTGCGGAATGAGAAAATCAAGGGCAGAGTGGTTCGGTTTGTGAAGTCTGTTATCTCCAGCCTGGAAATTCTAACCCATCCCCGGCGATTGCTGCAGGTCCTGGCGGGGATGGCTGCTAGTTGGGGAATTGCACTGTTATTTCAGTACCTGCTTCTGCGGGTTTTTGTCCCGGACGCACGCCTTGCCTGGGCTGCATTTGCGCTTGGCGCAGTCGCCGTGGGGGTGTCTGTTCCCTCATCTCCTGGTAACATTGGCTTGTATGAGGGAAGTATCACCCTGGCATTAACTGCCTGCGGCGTGGACCCATCCCTGGCATTTAGTTATGCCCTGACCAGCCATATCATCAACCTGGGGATCACGACTGGATTTGGCGTTTACGGATTGGTCCGGGAAGGCGTGAAACTCAGGGATGTCTGGCAGTTTAGCAAACAGCAAAAAGGTGAAGAAATATGAATAAAAGGACATTAATAACTGGCGGAGCGGGCTTTATAGGTACCAATTACGCCTCCCGCTTGCTTTCCCGGGGGGAGAAGGTCACCATTTATGATAATCTGTCTCGGGCAGGCACACCGGGGAACATCGCCTGGCTCAAGGAGACCTACGGTTCGGATTCTTTTCAGCTGATCGAGGCTGATGTCAGGTCGGCCAAAAGGCTGCAAGAGGCTGTTCAGGGCATGGATTTGATCGTTCACCTGGCTGCCCAGGTCGCTGTGACCACTTCAGTGATCGATCCGCGGACAGATTTTGAGATTAATGCCCTGGGGACATTTAACGTTCTTGAAGCAGCCCGGCAAGCGGACCGGAACCCGGTGGTGATCTATTCCTCGACGAACAAAGTTTATGGCGATTTGGAGGATGTGCGGGTTGCGGAAGGAGAGGATGGTTATTATTTTCCGGATAATCCGGGGGGTATTTCCGAATCCCAGCTGATTGATTTCCATTCTCCCTATGGGTGCTCCAAGGGAACGGGCGATCAATACGTGCGTGATTATCACCGCATCTATGGCGTACCTACAGTCGTATTACGCCAGAGCTGCATTTATGGTCCTCACCAGTTTGGCATTGAAGATCAGGGTTGGGTTGCCTGGTTTGTGATAGCTGCGGTCACCGGCAAACCCATTACCATCTATGGGGATGGAAAACAGGTCCGCGACCTGCTTTTTGTGGATGATTTGCTGGCTGCTTATGACCTGGCTTATGCCCATATTGATAAGATTGCGGGACAAATTTATAATATTGGCGGCGGTCCGGAAAACACGCTCTCGATTTGGAGGGAGTTTGGACCGCTGCTGGAAAATGAGCTTGGACGGGAAATCCCTGTTGCCAGAGAGGATTGGAGGCCAGGAGACCAGAGGGTTTTTATCGCTGATATTCAGAAAGCAAACCGGGATTTTGGCTGGAAGCCGGAAATTGGTGTAGAAGAAGGCATCCACAAACTTATCGATTGGGTTCGGGCCAACCAGGATTTATTCTAACCAATTTTCTAGAGACAGGAAATACTTCATTCCCCCACTTCTTGATGAAAATACTCACTGTCCTCACTTATTATCGACCCCATACCAGCGGACTGACCATCTATGTTGAGCGCCTGGCGAAATCCCTGGTCAAACTGGGACATGAAGTCACCGTGCTAACTTCCCAGTATGAAAAAGACCTTCCACGCGAAGAGGTTGTGGATGGGGTCAGGATCATCAGGGCTCCAGTATTATTCCGGGTCAGCAAGGGAGTGATCATGCCAACTTTTGGCTGGTTGGCCTGGAAGCTGGTCTCCAGCCATGATGTGATCCATCTGCACCTACCACAATTTGATGCTGCCGGGGTTGCTTTGCGGGGAAAGATTTTGGGCAAACCGACCCTGATCACTTATCATTGTGATCTACTGCTGCCCAGATCGATGGTTAACCGGCTGATCAATTATGTTGTTCATTTGATGAACCATCTGGCGGGTATTCTGGCGGATCGGGTCTGCGCCTATACGGAAGATTTCGCCTCTCATTCTCCCTACCTGCTTCGCTACGCAGACAAGCTAGAAGTAATTTACCCTCCCGTGGTGATGCCGAATGTATCTGATCAGGAGGTGGTTGAATTCCGGGAGCGGGTCAATCCGGAGAATTATTCCCCCGTAATTGGCATGGCAACCCGTTTTGCCTCTGAAAAAGGGGTTGAGATACTGCTCAACGCCCTGCCCGGGGTGCTGAGTGTGTTCCCGGATACGAAGGTGTTGTATGCCGGCCAGTATCAGGATGTGATGGGTGAAACCGCCTATTTCCAGAGGCTGCTCCCGCGGATTCGGACCTATCAGGAAAAAGGACGCTGGAAGTTTTTAGGCGTGCTGGATCAGGAAGAAATGGCCCAATTTTACAGCTGCCTGGATGTGCTGGTAATTCCCAGCTTGAATTCCACAGAAACCTTTGGTTTGGTGCAGATAGAAGCCATGATCCGGGGAACGCCGTCCATCGCATCCAATTTGCCGGGGGTGCGGGTTCCTCCCCGGCTGACAGGCATGGGCGAAGTGGTCCCTATTGGGGATTCCCGAGCCCTGGCAGAGGCGATCCTCAAAGTCGTTTCCGAACCGGAGAAGTATCACCGCCCAGGGCAAGAGATTGCAGATCTGTTTGACCCGCTGGCAAACGCAGCGGCCTACCAGGCGCTGTATACCAGGATGTTGGAGGGGTTCTCTTGAAAGATTATTTGGCCCTGCACCTGCGGGATTTGCCCTACTTCCGAGCCTTGCTGCGAGCGGTTGAGGCTCGTTTTTATAAGGATATTTCCCTGCCTGGTCCGGTATTGGACCTGGGCTGTGGAGATGGACATTTTGCATCCCAGGCGTTTGAAAAGCCGATCGAGATGGGATTGGATCCCTGGTGGGGACCAATCCAGGAAGCCGCGGGATATGAATCCTATCAATACCTGGTTTGCGCGGCCGGGGACCACATGCCCTATCCGAGCGATTATTTTGCAAGCGCGATCAGCAATTCAGTGCTGGAGCATATACCTGATCTTGATCCAGTCATCGAGGAAACAGCCCGCGTGCTCCAGCCAGGAGCGCCGTTCATTTTTTGTGTGCCCAATCAGCGGTTTTTAGAGACCCTTTCCATAGGTGGCTGGCTGGATAGGATAGGCCTCTCAGGCCTGGCCAAGAGCTACCGTAGATTTTTTAATAGGATTTCCCGTCATTATCATTGCGACTCCCATTCAATCTGGGAGAGAAGACTGGAAAATCATGGTTTTGTCGTAGAAAGCTGTTGGGATTATTTTCCTCCAGCAGCCTTGCATGTGCTGGAATGGGGGCATTTTTTCGGCCTACCGTCTTGGATCAGTAAAATCCTCTTCGGCCGCTGGATTCTTGCCCCAAGCGCCTGGAATCTGAATTGCACAGACCGCCTGGTACGACCGCATTACGAGCGGGATCCTCAAAGCCCTCAGGGTGTGTACTCTTTTTACATCACCAGGATGATAGGGTAATTAGACTGGAATCAAGAGCAGCTGATTATGGAAGAACCAAGTGTCCTGGATTACGTTGTTGAAAAACTGACTTTCTGGAAGAAAGGCCAGCTGAGCATCCCTCCTGCGGAAGATCTCAAGGAACCTGGTCAGCTACGCCCTGTGACAGAGCGGACAAAATCGTCTCTCTGGCAGGGGATCACCGTTTTCCTTCCACTCTTTTTTGCCCTGATTGCCCAGGTTTTCGGTGAACCGGAAAACAGATCCGCCGGGTTGATGATCTTCCTGTATACCTCTGCCGCGGTCAGCCTGATCCTGATGATCCATTATAAAAATTGGCAGGTGGGCTCCTTGATCCAGGGAGAGGGAGAAGCCGGCCCATTTAAAGTCCGCTGGGTGCAATTTATATTTGGCAGCGTGGTCTCCCTGCTGGCTTTCGCCTTTTTTTCCGGCAATCATTTCAATCTGATCAATCTCAGCTTCTGGGTCATCGGCCAGGCTTTGATCTGGTGGTCGATCTGGGAGCCTGAAAATTGGTCCGCCAAGATCGCGTCTGCTTGGGACAGGTTTATCGGGGGCGGATTTCAGGTGACACCCTGGATGATCTTGGTTGCGGTTGTGTTCGCCCTGTCCGGGTTTTACCGTTTTTACCTTCTCAATCAAGTTCCTCCGGAGATGTTCAGCGATCACGCTGAGAAATTGATTGACGTTTCCAATCTGCTCTGGGGCGATACTGCCATATTTTTCCCCCGCAACACCGGCCGGGAAGCGTTCCAAATGTACCTGACTGCCGCGATGTCCAGGATCTTCGGAACCGGCATTTCCTTCTTGAGTTTAAAACTCGGTACCTGCCTGGCAGGCCTGTTTTCCCTTCCTTTTATCTATCTATTAGGCAAGGAAATCAAAAGCAAGGAAGTGGGATTGATGGCCATGTTCTTTGCTGGTATCGCCTACTGGCCCAATGTGATTTCCCGGGTCGCGCTGCGTTTTGCCCTCTATCCAGCTTTCCTGGCGCCAACATTATATTTCCTGGTGAGAGGATTAAACAGGAAACGCTGGAATGATTTTCTGTTTTCCGGGCTTTTCCTGGGTATTGGACTGCATGGCTACAGCCCTTTCAGGATCGTACCATTTGCTGTGATCATCCTGTTGCTGGTCTATTTCATCCATGACAAGTCCAAGGATAACCGCCGGATGGCGGTGATTGCCCTCCTGCTGGTTGGTCTGATCTCCCTGCTGGTTTTCCTTCCCCTCGGCCGCTACGCCCTGGACAATTACGATACGTTCGCCTACAGGATGGAAACCCGCATGACCAGCGTGGAAGCTCCCATCCAGGGCAGCTACCTGGGGATCTTCTTCTCCAACCTCTGGAAGGCGTTAATTATGTTCCAGTGGGATAATGGCCAGATCTGGGTGCATTCTGTTCCGGGAAGGCCTGCCCTGGAAGTGATTTCAGCGTCTATGTTCAGCCTGGGCGTGGTGTTGGTTGCTGTCCGCTACCTGAAAAAAAGGCATTGGCTGGACCTTTCCCTGTTGTTGATAATCCCCGTATTGATGCTCCCTTCCGTCCTGTCGATTGCCTTTCCATCTGAGAATCCTTCCCTTAACCGTACGGGCGGAGCCATAATTCCAGTCTTTCTAATTGTTGCCATAGCTGTCGAGAATCTGGTAGTGAATCTGAAAGAGAAGTTCTCAGGCAGAGGGGGGGTGTGGCTTTCTCGCGCAGTGGTGCTGTTATTGGCAGTTATCAGTCTGAGCGAGAACGCCCGGCTGGTATTTGGGGATTATTACCAGCAATTTAAAAGAAGTGCCTGGAATACATCAGAGATCGCGAGTGTCATCCGCCAATTTGATGAGACAATCGGAGACGATAAACAAGCCTGGGTTGTTCCTTATCCCCACTGGGTTGACACGCGGCTGGTAGGCATTCAAGCCGTGGGTTACGTCAAGGATTTTGCGCTCTGGCAATCAGATATCGAGACCACCTCTGACGCGCCGGCACCCAAGTTGTATATATTTAAACCGGAGGATGAAGACACACACCAAATCCTTCAGGATCTTTATCCCAGAGGAATTGTGGATCGGTTTGATTCCTCCGTTGATGGCAGGGATTTTCTGCTGTATTATGTGCTGGATGAGGGGGCAGGTATTGATTGATATGGGAAAACAAGACAAATCTGATCTCAGCCGCTGGTTGACGGGCATAGCCCTGGTCCTGATCCTCGTTGCGGGCACCTATCTGCGTTTCGTGGGCCAGGACTGGGACGAGGAACAGCATCTGCATCCAGATGAGCGCTTTCTAACCATGGTGGAATCCAGCCTTCAACCAGTTGGCTCACTGGGTGACTATTTTAATACAGCCAATTCCACCCTCAACCCCGATAACCGCGGACATTCCTTTTTTGTCTATGGGACACTACCGATCTTTATGGTCCGGTATCTGGCAGAATGGCTCGGCAACACTGGTTACGGAAGCGTCTATCTGGTGGGTAGATCCCTCTCTGCCGTGATGGACCTTCTTTCTGTGGTGCTGGTTTTTTTCATTGGCGCCAGGCTCTACAGCAGGAAGGTTGGGATTATCGGGGCGGCTTTTTCTGCCTTTGCTGTGCTGCAAATCCAACAATCCCATTTTTTTACCGTTGATACCTTTATCACCTTCTTCACGCTTCTGACGGTATATTTTTCGATTGAAGTTCTGACGGCCAGGAACGATCGCGTGGATCTGGTTTCTTATCTGCTCTTTGGAGCCGCGCTGGGAATGGCGGTCGCTTCAAAAATCAATGCTGCCCCGGTAGCTTTGACCCTGCCGCTGGCGGCGTTTGTCCACTGGTCGAGAATGGATGAAGATCAAAAACCCCGTCAGTTCCCGCGGATAGTGTTATACCTGGTTATGGCAGCTTTTGTGAGCTTGATCGTTTTCCGGATTTGCCAGCCCTATGCCTTTGCAGGACCGGGTTTCTTTAACATCCGGCTGAATGAACACTGGATCTCAACGATCAAATCCCTCCAAGCACAAACATCCGGGGATGTGGATTTTCCCCCAGCCCTGCAGTGGGCCCGGCGACCGATCTGGTTTTCACTTAAGAATATGATCTTGTGGGGACTGGGATTGCCGTACGGGATCTTGGCCTGGGCGGGGTTCTCCTGGATGGGTTGGAAAATTGTCAAGACCCGGGCACTACATCCCCATCTTGTGCTTTGGTCCTGGACGGGATTGTACTTCGCCTGGCAGTCCATGCAGTGGAACAGCACCATGCGATACCAATTGCCAATCTATCCCCTGCTGGCGGTATTTGCGGGTTGGCTGATAGTTGAGCTTTGGAAGGCAGGAGGGGAGATCAGGATCACCGCTGAAAAGCAAGCCTGGATAGGCAAAGTGCTTCAGGGACTGATCGCGGCAGTAGGCCTGCTTTCTTTATTGCTCACGGCTGCCTGGGCTTTTGCGTTTTCGAGGATTTACACCATCCCCCATCCGCGCGTGGCGGCAACCGGGTGGATCTTTGAGAATATCCCCGGGCCTGTGACATTGCTGGTTGAGGATGAGGATGAGGGGGGCACTCATCAGCAATTACTGTCCTGCCCGGATGATCTGATCATCAGCAGTGGATCCAGCTGGCTGACGAATTTCATGTCCCAATACAGCGGTCGGGTTTCGGAAGTGGTTCTCCCCGCTGTCATTAATCAGGCTCCTGGCACAGAAGGGACAACACTGCAGGTTTCTATTAACGATACAGCAGGACAAATCCTGGCAGCAGGGCAGGGGCGATTCTCCTTCACAGAGGGAAAAACAAGCGCTACGCTGGTGCTGGATACCCAGCTGGATCTGATCGCTGGCGAGACTTATCAGTTCAGCCTGGCTGTTCTGGATCCAGCAGCCGGGATCAGCCTGGCACGTGTAGGGATAGCCAATGAAAGCTCCTGGGATGATGGCCTGCCTTTACGAATGTATGGATATGATCCCTACGGCGGCATTTACCAGGGCGGCTTGAATTTTGAGCTGTACTGGGATGATAATCCTGAAAAATTGGAGCGTTTCATCTCCACCATCGATCAGGCGGAATACATCCTGATCACCTCCAGCAGGCAGTGGGCAACCACAACCCGGGTGCCAGAGCGCTACCCCTTAACGACCGAATATTATCGTCAGCTGATGGGGTGTCCTGTTGAGCTTACCATCGAGAAATGCTACAACAACGCTGAGCCGGGAACCTATCAGGGCTCTCTGGGTTTCGACCTGGTAGAAACCTTCCAATCCAACCCCCGTCTGGGTTCCTGGGAAATTATCGATCAGCCTGCTGAAGAAGCCTTTACGGTCTATGATCATCCCAAGGTATTCGTTTTCCAGAAGAGGACTGATTTTTCATTATCTGAGGTCGCTGCCATACTCTCGGCGGTTGATCTCAGTAAAGTGATCCATATTACCCCCAAACAAGCTGATAACCACCCGGGTGATTTATTGCTTCCAGCAGATCGCCTGGCGGTCCAACGGGCCGGGGGCACCTGGGGAGATTTCTTTAATCCCGAGGCGCTGCACAACCGCAACCAGCTGGTTGCCGCTATCCTCTGGTATGTCTCAGTATCCCTGTTGGGCTTGTTGGTTTTCCCCCTGCTCCGTTACGCACTGCCAGGTTTGAGCGAGTCCGGATACCCCCTGGCGAGGACATTCGGACTGCTGGCTCTTTCCTACTTGGTCTGGCTGGCAGGTTCAGCCGGCATTCCCTTCCTGCGGGTGACTATTCTGGCCGTGGTGCTGATCCTGGCTGGTATTGGCATCTACCTGGCTTATAAAGACAGGGAAGAGCTGCTTCAGAAATGGGAAGAATCTAAGCGATTCTTTATTACGGTTGAATTTCTGGCCCTGGCATTATTCATTGTGGCCTTGTTGATCAGGTATGGAAATCCGGATTTGTGGCATCCCTGGAAGGGCGGCGAAAGGCCGATGGACTTTTCCTATTTTAATGCCGTGATCAAAAGTACAACATTCCCACCTTATGATCCCTGGTTCGCAGGCGGGTATATCAACTACTATTATTTTGGCTTCGTTTTTGTGGGCGTTCTCACCAAGTTCCTGGGAATCATGCCGTCCCTGGCATACAACCTGATCCTGCCCACCTTGTTCATGATGATGGGTCTGGGCGCCTTCACCATCGTTTGGAATCTGCTGGGGGGAGAGGGTAAGCGGAATCGCTTCCCGGACATCCCCTATCTGGGTGGGTTCGCAGGCGTTTTGGGTATGGTGGTTTTTGGCAACCTTGGTGTGTTGCGGATGGTATTCCAGGGATTACAGCGACTGGCTTCCGGGGGCATCAATGTCCTGGAAGGGGGCTTTTTCGAACGGATCAAATGGACCCTGCTGGGCCTGGTTCAGCTGTTCAGGACACCAACATTGCACTATCGGCTGGATGAGTGGTACTGGAACCCGAGCCGGGCTATAGGCGCTGAACATGGTGGCCCGATCACGGAGTTCCCGTTTTTCTCATTCCTTTATGGGGATCCGCATGCTCACTTGATAGCCCTGCCGCTGACTTTGCTGGCATTGGCTTGGATCGTTTCGATGGTAAGATCGAGTCGAAACGAAATTGTCAAAGCCCCGCGCCTTCTCCCTGGAATAGTCACGGCATTATTTGGCGCCCTGGCAGTCGGCGTGCTGCGGCCAACCAATACCTGGGATTTTTACCCCTATCTCGCCCTGGGAGTGGCGGGTCTGCTCTATGCCTGGTGGAGGGAGAGGGATCTGGAGGGCTATCAATGGCAAAGACCGGCCCTGCGGCTCGCCATCTTTGTCCTTTTTGCATTCTTGACCTTCCAACCCTATGCCAATTGGTATGGGGAGGGATATACGAAGGTTCTGCCCTGGTTTGGTTCCCATACTCCTGTAAATGATTACCTGACCCATTGGGGTCTATTCCTTTTCGTTATCGTTTCCTGGATGATCGCAGAGAGCCTGGAATGGATGGCTGCCACACCGGTTTCCGCCTTGCGGAAGCTGGCCAAGTTCCGGGAATTGATTATCGCTTCAATATTGATCTTGCTGGTTATCATGATCAGTCTGGGAGTTTCCCTCGAAAATGAGGTTAGAATCGGGAGTTTTTCTATCATCGGGACAGGGGTTCACATCATCTGGTTCGTCCTGCCTTTGATGGCCTGGGCTTTGGTGCTGATGCTGCGTCCTGGTCAGGATTTGATGAAAGGATTTGCGCTGTTTTTGATCGGGACAGGCTTGGCAATCACGCTGATGGTAGAGCTGGTGTACGTTGAAGGAGATATTGGCCGGATGAACACGGTTTTTAAGTTCTACCTCCAGGCCTGGACATTATTATCCCTCAGCGCTGCTGGAGCTCTCTTCTGGTTGGCTGGTTCTCTTCGCAAATGGAAATCTCCCCTGAAAATCAGCTGGCAAATTTTCTGCTATGTCCTGCTGATCAGCGCTGCTTTATATCCTCTTCTGGGCAGTGTGGCCAAAATCAAAGACCGCATGGCCCCAGAAGCGCCGCCATCACTGGACGGCATGAGTTTTATGGCCTATGCAACCTATTATGACCTGAATACCGCTCTTGACCTTTCCCAGGATTATGCTGCCATCCGCTGGATGCAGGATAATGTCCCTGGATCCCCTGTCATTGTAGAAGCCAACCAGGTTGAATATCATTGGGGCACAAGGTACACTGTTTATACCGGTCTGCCAGGTGTGGTTGGCTGGAACTGGCATCAGCGCCAGCAGCGGACCCTGACGCCACATGATTGGGTATTTTCAAGAGTTGAGGACGTGAATTCCTTTTACGATACAACCGATCTCCAAGAAGCCCGGGATTTTCTGGAGAAATACCAGGTCAGTTATATTATCCTTGGCCAGCTGGAGCGGGTAAAATATCTTCCTGAAGGGATTGCCAAATTTGAAGAGGGAGAAGGTGACCTCTGGCAGGTGGTTTATCAGGATCGGGATACCACGATTTACCAGACCCTTCTAGAGGGATTAGATTAATCCGGGGAAAACATGTTGGATTTTATTGCCTGGTACGTGATCACTGTTGCCCTGGGATGGATCGTGTTTCCCATCCTTTATTTCACCCTTCCATCCCTGCCTGGCCGGGGCTATTCTCTGGCCAAGTTGTTTGGAATGCTGGCCTGGGGGTATCTTTTCTGGATCCTGGGCAGTCTGGGGGTTACCGCGAATAACCTGGGTGGGTTATTCTTCCCGCTTCTGCTGCTTGTCGGGGCTGGTTTTTGGATCCTGAATAAAAAAGGCAGTGGTGGGATTCGGCAATGGATCAAAGATCATCGCTCCTTGATTTTTTCCTCAGAAATTCTTTTCCTGCTGGCTTTCACGGCGATGGCGTTTGTGCGCGCTTATAATCCGGAAATTAATGGCACAGAGAAACCAATGGAATTGGCATTCATCAATGCCATCCTGGGTTCCGAAAGTATGCCTCCAAATGATCCCTGGTTGTCCGGTTATTCCATTTCCTATTATTATTTTGGATTTGTGCTAGTGGCGATGATGGCCAAGCTGGCAGGAACGGTAGGCAGTGTGGCCTTCAACCTGGGCGTTTCTCTGACATTTGCGCTGACGGCAGTGGGTTCTTATGGGGTGTTGTTCAATTTGCTGGCAATCAGGAAAAGAGGCTGGAAGAAGGCCCTCCTGCCTTCTCTCTTGGCACCCTTTTTTACCCTTATTCTCAGCAACTGGGAAGGATTTTTACATTACCTGCATTCCAGGGGCCTTTTCTGGAATCAGGTTCCGGAAGGAAACCCCTCTGCTTTCTGGAGCTGGTTGGATATTCAGAACCTTGTCAACCGGCCGACAGGAGATTCCTTTGGGCACTGGTGGTGGTGGCGGGCTTCCCGGGTGATCCAGGATTATGACTTCTCGTTTTCCGGCAAAGAAGTGATCAGCGAATTCCCTTTCTTCTCATTTTTGCTGGGAGATTTGCACCCCCATGTCCTTTCCATGCCGTATGTGTTTTTGATTCTTGGCTTTGCGTTAGCCCTGTATCTGCGCCCACCGGGCAGGTCATTCCGCTGGCTCAAAATTCTCCCCCTGGAGATCTCTCCCGGCTTCTTCTTCCTCCTCGCCTGGCTGGCAGGCGGGATGGCTTTTCTGAATATCTGGAATTTCCCCATGTATGCGGGGGTACTGGCAGGCGCCTACGCGCTCAGGAACCTTCGCGGAAGGCAACTGCGGCTGACATTGGATGTCTTCCGCGACTTTCTGTTCTTGGGAGTGGCGTTGGGAGTAACCGGGGGCGTTTTATATCTTCCCTGGTATCTGGGTTTCTCGTCCCAGGCGGGTGGTATTCTCCCCAACGTGCTCTATGTCACCAAGGGCGTGCAGTTCTGGGTGATGTTCGGCCCCTTGCTGGTGCCGATCTTCGCCTGGCTGATCTCCCGATGGGTCCGGAATAAGACTGAATTCAACTTCAAGCTGGGGATCGGGATCAGCGGGGTACTCGTGTTGGGTTTGCTTTTCTTAATGCTGGCCATTGTTGGCCTTGCCAGTCTGCTCGATGTGAGTCTGGGAGGTGAACCGCTGACGGAGGTTTTCCTGCGCCAGGTGGGAGGGACAGATCTGTCCCAGGTGGTTGGAGAAGGCTTAATGAGAAGGATCACTATGCCGGGCACGCTGCTGACCCTGATCGCTCTCTCCACGCTGGGATGGGGTCTGGTGTTTCCTGGAAAAAGTGGTACCTCAACAAGCGCGTCTTCTCAGGAACATCCCCGGGGGTCAAGTTTTATTCTGCTGCTCATCCTGGTGGGCACGGCCCTGGTGCTGTTCCCGGAGTTTTTATATCTGCGTGATTTTTTTGGTTACCGGATCAATACGATTTTTAAATTTTATTATCAGACCTGGCTGATGTGGAGCCTTGCGGCTGCTTATATCATGGCAACCCTGGGTGAATCTTTGAAAAATCCCCTGCGCAGCCTGATTTACGCCGGCCTGGGCTTGTCCATGATCATGGGGTTGTTTTACCCGATCCTGGGGCTGCAGTCCAAGACCAATAACTTCAACCGGGGAGAGGGCCCCTCCCTTGACGGAACTAATTTGTATCCCCAAACAGATTATCAGGGCGTGGAATTCCTGCGATCCCTTCCGCAGGGCGTGATCGCGGAAGCGGTGGGTGGAAGCTATTCTCCTACTCACGGGCGCATGGCGACCTATACAGGATATCCAACCATCCTGGGTTGGGATTACCATGAAGTGCAGTGGCGGGGAGGGTGGGACCTGGTCATGCCCCGCAAACAGGACGTAGCTGATCTGTACTGCACTGGTCAATGGGATCTGGCCAGATCGTTGTTGGAGAAGTACGATGTTCGCTACCTGGTCGTGGGGGATGTTGAACATTCAACCTATGCAGTTGAGAGTGATTACTGCCCAGGGGGGATTCGCGTGGACAAATTCGAACTTCACTTGCAGCCCATCTTTCAGAATGAACGCTTGATCATTTATGAGGTTCCACCCCAAATGCTGGATTAAGGAATTCAATTTGTGCCTGACTGGATTTGATTATGAAGAATGAAAGAAAATTCACTACAGAGGTAGCCTTATATGGTTTGATATTTCTGGCAGCCCTGGTACTGCGCCTGATCCAACTCGGGCAGCCCCCGCTGCTGGATTCTGAAGCCAGACTGGCTTTCCAGGCCTGGCAGTTAGCTCAGGGAGAGACTATCCCGGTTGCCTCGCAAGTTGCTTACCTATCTGTGACTGAGGGACTATTTTCTCTCTTTGAAGCGAGCAACTTCCTGGCCCGCTTCTGGCCGGCTTTCGCCGGCAGCCTGCTGATCTGGTTGCCTTTTTTCCTCAGGGGGGAGTTGAAGCGGATTCCTGCTCTGGTCCTCGCTGTTGGTTTAGCGCTGGACCCGGCCCTGATCCCTGTGTCCCGGCTTTCCGGGAGCCCCATGCCGGCCCTGGCTTTTCTGGCTCTTGCAGCGGGAGCTTTCCATAGAAGAAATATCCCCTGGGCTGTGTTTTTTATGGGATTGGGTTTGTTCTCAGGCCCTGGTTTCTGGCTGGGGTTTCTTTTTTTGGCAATTGCGGTGCTGGTAAGCAAGATGCTGGGTTTATTCAGTCCTGGGGAGTATTTCAAATCCAGGATGGATTATTTCCAGGGAAAGCCTGAGGTCTGGCTGGTTGGCATCACCCCGGCCCTGCTGACATTATTCATGATGGGGTCTTTCATTTTGAGCAATTTTCAGGGAATTAGTGCCTGGGCTGGAGCATTGCCTGAGTTCCTCCTCAAATGGGGCGGCCCTGCGGGACTTGGGATCGGGCAGTTTTTAACGTATTTGTTGCTCAACAACCCCCTGGCTCTGGTATTTGGGATTCTGGGATATGTTTCTGCCTGGCGGTCTCGCGATCGTTTGGGGCAGGTGCTTTCTGTCTTGTTCATGGTCTCCCTGCTGGGGATGTTGGTCTATCCCCAGCGTCAGGCGGTAGATTTGATCTGGCCGGTAATCCCACTATGGATTTCAGCAGCGGCCGAATTGGTCCGCATCTCCCGGCTGGCCCGCAGTACCTGGGTCACTCAGGTGTTGGGAGGATTGGTAGTGGTACTGGCGAGTTTGAACTGGCTGACATTCACTGGAATGATCTTTCAAGCTGCGCGTGAAAACGCACTGCTTCTCGAATTTGGTTTGATGGCCGCCTCTCTGGCGTTGCTGATCCTTTCAGCTGCTGTCGTTTCTTCAGAATGGGGTTGGAATACAGCCTGGAAAGGGCTGTCTGGCGGTTTTGCAAACGCGCTTCTTTTAGGCCTCGTTGCATCTCTAACGCTGGATACCTATATCTTGGATAAGGATCCCCGCTCCATTTTTTCGGGAGGGAGCGGCAGTGGGCAGGTGGAACTGTTGGTAGATTCTATTGCTGATGCCAGCATCACAGCAACCGGTCGTCCGGACAGCATTCAGGGTGCAGTGATCAATGACAGCGATGCCTTGAGGTGGGCATTGCGCGAATATGAGGGGTTTGATTATTTGGTCAGCCTCCCCTCCGAGATGGATTATCCACTCCTGATCACAAGCGTTGAGGGTGATTTCCAGGCGCTTCAGGAGAATTACCGCGGACAGGATTTCGTACTCTCATCTCATCCAGGCTGGGGAAGGGTCCTGCCGGATGATTGGATCAGCTGGATAGCATTCAGAAAAGGCCCCGTAGTCAGGGAGTACCTGATCCTTTGGGTGCGTAATGACATTTATTCAGGGTATTAATCTGGAAACGAAAGCTTTCTTGATGTATTATCCGGATTGAAATTATGCAAGGAAAAGCATGAGTTATCCTAACATTGTTGCGATTGATGGGCCGGCAGCTTCGGGCAAAACGACCATAGCCAATCAGCTGGCGAAAAAATGGGGCCACTTTTTTTTTGATACTGGCGTGATGTACCGGGCTGTGACCTGGTTGGCATTACACAATCATATCTCTACCAAAGATGAGGAAGCTGTCTCACGGCTAGCCCATGAGGTAAAAATTGATGTGCTACCACCCTCCCAAGAAGATGGCCGGGAATACGATGTTTTAGCAAATGGCATCGATGTGACCTGGTTAATCCGAGAACAAAGAGTGGATAAAAAAGTCTCCAGGGTTTCGGCCTATCCAGAAGTAAGGAAAGCTCTTACCGTCCAGCAGCGACGGATAGGGCTGAGGGGGAATGTGATTATGGTTGGCCGGGATATTGGCACGGTGGTTCTTCCTGAGGCAGATTTGAAGATTTATTTGGATGCTTCAGTCGAGGAAAGGGCTCGGCGGCGATACAAACAGCGGATAGACCGTGGCGAAGAGGCAAACTTCGAGAAAATCCATAAGATTCTTAAAAAGAGAGACAGGATCGACTCCACCCGAGAAGTCGCTCCTTTATGCGCAGCTGATGACGCTGTGATCATCAACACGGATAACCTGGAAGTATCTGAGGTGTTATCAGAAATAGAGAGGATTGCCCGGGCAAATCCGGAGGATTGATATGACCGAAACGTACCGCGTACCATTAAAAACCAAGATTATGCGCTGGATACTGCGTTTGTTCTTTAAAACGCTTTTCCATCTGCTGGGAAAAGTCGAATTATTCGGGATGGAAAATATTCCCGATCACAATCGTTACTTGATTGTCTTCAACCATGTCTCTCTCATCGAAGTGCCCTTTATTGCAGCCTTTTGGCCGAGAGTGATAGAGATCATTGGCGCCGCGGCTGTTTGGAAGAGGGGATTCCAGGCCTTGATTGCCAAAATGTGGGCTGGCATCCAGGTAGATAGAACACAATACGATCGAGATGTTTTTAAGCAGGTTGAGAGCGTATTACAGGCTGAACAGCCCTTAATGATCTCACCTGAAGGGGGGAGGTCCCACAGCCCCGGACTGCGCCGGGGAAAACCAGGGGTTGCATTTATAATTGACAAGGCAGATGTCGTAGTTTTGCCGGTTGCAGTGGTGGGAAATACCATGGATTTCCTCACCAAGGGTCTCCGGTTGAAAAGGCCGACCATCCAGATGATAGTAGGTGAACCTTTTGTGGTTCCTCCTCTGCATGGGAGAGGTGAGGAACGCCGTTTAGCCCGCCAGAAGAATACGGACTATATCATGGCCAGGTTGGCGGCGTTGCTTCCCGAAGATTATCGCGGGGTGTATATCGATTATGAAAAGATCCTGGCGGGAGATTGGGAATCAGTAGAATTCGAACAGCCCTCCGAAAGGTAGCGTTCGTACTCATTTTTAGGGGGAAAAGACCGACCTGAACCATGCTATAATCGAGTATGGATTTCAACCAGCCCATAGCATCCCGTTCCAGGATATGATGCCCTTCATTCTTACTTTATTTAATGCTCCTGCATACCTGATCTGGCCGGCAACCGGATTGGGCATTGGCGCGCTGGTTGTGATGGCGTTCGGGCTGGTTTTCGGGAATTGGCACTGGCGCGAATACCAGCGGGAAATGAAAGAAAATGAATGGTTCCTGTTCGGTATTTTATTAACCCTGGCGCCAGTAGCCGTCCTCTTTCTGGGGATCCAGCTTCCTCCCTGGGGAGCGATTCCTTTGCCTAATATGTCCCTTGAGCCAACGAGGGGTTCATTGATGATCCTGGGTGCACTGCCAGCCCTTGTGGCCGGGTGGATTCTGGGACCGATCAGCGCATCAATAATCGGATTGATATCCGGGGTCTGCCTGGCTTACTGGGACACACATTCCCCTTTCACTGTTGTTGAATTTATCCTATTTGCGATGCTGGTTTCGGTTGCGATCCGGCAGCGCTTTCGCACCGCGTTCTTCAGCATTTTACGACGGCCTTTTTTGGCAAGCCTGCTGATTGCGGGGGTGCAAGCCCTGGTATATATCGCTGGCGCTTTTTTCTGGGCTTCTGGATCTGTAGTTGAGAGGCTTGATTTTGCGATCTCCAATCTCAGTACAAGCGTGGCTGCCCTGGGGGGTAGCTTCGCCATTGCAGGACTGCTGATCGAGTTTGCCCTGGTCGCTTTGCCCAGGGCGGACGGCATTAAGGGGAAGTTGAAGCCTTCTCCCTCCGAATCCAGCATTAAAGTCCGGTTTTTACAATATGTGATCTCCCTCACTTTGGTCCTTGTACTGGTCCTTCTGCTGGTAAATTGGTTTGTTGCTGGAAAATCGGCCGAGAAAATGATCAAAAGCCAGATGGAAAATATTGCCCGGACAACAACCAATAAGATCCCCTTTTTCTTTAACACGGGCCAGAGCCTGATCAGCCAATACGCGGCGGACCTCAGGGGGGACTTCACCGAGCCTGAGGATCTGGTGGAGGTCCTGCGCAAGGACTTCAGGGCGATCCCTTTTTTCTCACAACTTTATCTCTTTGATGCCAATACCGAATTGATCGGGGCCTATCCAGGCCAGGAGCCGCAGATCTCAGCTTTCACATCCGAGTTTTATTCTGGCCTGAGATCAGCTTTAAATGGTGTGCCCGTACAGGTTTATGTATCCCCACCTTCTGGGACAGGCGCTAAAACGCTGATCACCTATATGGGTACGATACCAGCGCAAGAAGGTGCTCCCTCAGGCGTTTTGGTTGGCCTGGTTGACCTTGAGTCCAATCCTTTCACGCAGCCCATCCTGAGCGATTTACGGGCAATTCATGAGCTTGGCGGCGTGGGATATTTGCTGGATGAGCAGGGGAGGGTGCTGTATTCTTCCCAGGAGGACTTGTTCGGCACCTTTTTCCCCAGCTTTGATCACCGCCGCGAAGAAGTGTTCTCAAAACAGACCACCGCTGAAGGGGTCCGCCAGCTGGTCTACATCCGGTCCGCCCTGGGAAGGCCGTGGATCGTGATGCTCACCGTTCCTGCCGTCCAGGCGCAGCAGCTGGCACTGGATCTGGCTGCCCCGTTATCAGGCGTGGTCTTGCTGATCTCGCTGATAACTATGGCGGCGATGTATTTTCGCCTGAGTTCCGTGGCGGATTCCCTGCATGTGCTCACCAAGGAGGCGGATCGCATCACCAAAGGTGAGCTGGACCACCCCCTGCGGGTCACACCGCGAGTAGACGAGGTTGGCCAACTGCGGCGGGCTTTCGAAAAGATGCGCCGTAGTTTAAAGAACCGTATGGTAGAGCTAAACCGGTTGCTCACTGTCAGCCAGGGAGTTGCTTCTTCCCTGGAAATGACCGATGCTGTGGAGACAATTCTCAGCTCCGCTCTGGAAATTGGCGCTTGTTCAGCCCGTATCGTGCTGGACGCAGATATCCTCCCGGAAGGTTTTTCAGATGGACCGGAAATGACCCGCATTGGCCAGGGAGAAGACAACCAGGCTTTTGCTTACCTGGATCCCCAGATCCTGGAAATTGCCCGCAGTCGCTCTCCAGTGATGCTTTCCAACCCGTCCCGAATGCCGTTTCTGGATCTGGCGGAGGATGATCCGGTACCTGGAGCGATCCTGGTTGTGGCAGTACAACAGGAACAGCAATATTATGGGGCGATCTGGCTGGCCTTCCTGGAACCGCACACCTTCCTTGACAGTGAGGTGCGTTATATTGTTACCCTGGCAGGGCAGGCCGCCCTGGCTGCGACCAATGCTTCACTTTTCAGCAGGGCTGAGATCGGCCGGAAGCGGCTGGCGGCGATCCTGGCTTCAACCCCGGATCCAATTCTGGTCCTGGATCATCAGGATCGGCTGTTGTTGACCAACCCGGTTGCCGCGGAGCTGCTGGGAATTGAGGGAAAATCCGGCATTGGTGATGTGATAGAAAAGATTACCGACCAACAAGCTTTGATCGAGCTGCTGGACGGCAACGTGGGAGAGCGTTCATCCAAGGAATTGAAAATGGATGATGGCCGCATTTTCCTGGCAACGGCTTCCCCGGTGCATTCCGGAGACCATCAATTGGGAAAGGTTTGTGTGCTGCGCGATATCTCCCAACTTAAAGAAATGGATGAACTTAAATCAGATTTTGTGGCGACTGTCAGTCATGACCTAAGATCCCCCCTGACCTTGATGCGAGGATATGCAACCATGCTCGAAATGGTTGGCGAGCTCAACGAACAGCAGCAGAATTATGTGCACAAGATCATCACCGGCGTGGAGAGTATGTCCCACCTGGTGCAGAATTTGCTTGACCTGGGCCGCATTGAGGCAGAGGTTGGATTGAAGCTGGATATGATTTCTGCCCCTGATATTGTCTCGGAAGTGGCTGACTCATTCAAGATCAGGGCTTCCCAAAAGAAGATAAAATTGCATATTCTTCCTCCAAATCAGACGATCCCCTTTATCTCGGCGGATAAAGCTTTGCTCCAGCAGGCATTGCGAAACCTGGTTGACAACGCCATCAACTTCAATCAGCAGGGGGGTGAAGTCTGGATAAGATATAGACTGGAAGACGGGGAGATCATTTTCGAAGTGGAAGATAACGGCATTGGCATATCGCCTGTCGACCAACAGCGATTATTTGAAAAATTCTACCGGGTTGAAAGCCGCGAAAAGGATAAACAGGGCGGAACCGGGCTTGGCCTGGCAATTGTAAAATCCATTGCCGAGCGCCATGGAGGGGATGCCTGGATCAAGAGTGAATTGGGTTCCGGCAGTACCTTTTACCTGGCTATCCCCATTCGCCAGCCGGAGAAAAAAATCATGAAGGAATGAGCATGGATAGAAGGGGGAGAGTGTGGTAGACTTTTCCCCACATTATTCCAGGATTTCCGCAGGGGGTCATTCAAGGGCAGTTCAAGGCTCTGATCGGCGGGGGAGTTGGCAAGGCGGCCTTGACACAAGGCGGAGGAGTTCTCTTGACCGCGTTCCTTCTAACCAGTATAATTGTGAGTTGCATGTTAAATATCAATTCCCTCAATAAAGGCGAGCGCTGAAGAGCGAATTCTTTTGCGCTTGCTTTTGTGCGTGCTGGTACTAAAAACATCTGTATTGCCCGGTGGTGCCGCTTATTGGACACAAACAGATTTCACAAATGATCACTGTGGATGTGAATCCTGACTGATTTCTCAAAGGAGGAATCGGGAGGGGTTTATTGTGGATTTGAAAGGGTAGATGAGTTTCCCGGCCAGGGATTATCAAGCGGTTGAGCGTTCGATCGTATAGGAGGTTTTCGAGTGAAAACTAAGGGGTTACAAAAACTTCGAATCGGGTTAGCTTCACCAGAAATCATCCGCAGCTGGTCATACGGGGAAGTCCTGGAACCGGAAACTATCAACTACCGGCGTTTGCGGCCGGAGAAGGATGGTCTTTTCTGTGAGGCTATCTTCGGACCGACCCGCGATTATCAGTGCCATTGTGGAAAGTATAAGAACATCCGTTATAAGGGCATCGTCTGTGATAAATGCGGGGTGGAAGTCACTCGCTCCGCCGTGCGCCGTGAACGAATGGGGCATATCGAGTTGGCTGCCCCGGTAGCACATCTTTGGTTCTCCCGCCGTATTCCATCTATTCTTGGCAGATTGCTGGACATGTCCCGCCGGGATCTGGACAGGGTGTTATATTTTGCCCAGTATATTGTCACCTATGTAGATGAAGAGGCACGCAAGCGGGCGCTGGAACAGCTTGAGACTCGATTCACATCTGATGAGGGAGAAATCGGAGAAGACCTAAGTGATGAAATTAAACTCAAAGAATTAGAACGGGAAGAAAGACTGGTGGAGCTGGAAGCCAAGCAGGAGGAAATCATCTCCCGCTTTGATGAGCAAATAGCTTCCGAGCTTGATCCGGTTATTAAGCAAGGCCAGAGGCTTGAAAAGACCCTCCAGGACAATATTAACGAAGCTGCCAAGGACGACCTGATATTCCCCGATACGGATGTGACCATCGTCAAAAAAGGGGAAAAGATCAGCACGTCCCATATTGCCAATATTCAGGATGTTGTCAAGCAGCGTTTGTCCGAGATTGAGGAAAGCCTTAAGGAAGCTAAGGAAAACGAACTGGAACACATCAAAATGGATGTGGCCCGGGTCAGAGCAGAAACCACGCAGGAAATTGGCCAACTGCGGGAAAATCTTGACAAGACGCTTGACTCTGCCCAGGCTGAATACAAGCGGCTCCGCGAAGAGCTCTTGAACCTCCAGCCATTGACTTTCCTCGGAGAAGCGGAATACCGTGAGCTTCGGTCGCGCTGGGGACAGATCTTCCAGGCCGAGATGGGAGCTGAAGCATTTTATGACATCCTAAAACGCCTTGATCTGGATGCTCTTTCCAAGGATCTCTGGAAAGAGATCCGCACGACTGGCAGCAAACAGAAGAAGAAAAAAGCAATTAAGCGGCTGAAAGTTGTGGATGCTTTCCAGAAGACAGAAAATCAGCCGGAATGGATGATCCTTACTGTGCTGCCGGTGATTCCGCCTGATCTGCGGCCTATGGTTCAGTTGGACGGCGGCAGGTTTGCCACTTCGGACCTAAATGATCTATATCGGCGGGTGATTAACCGCAATAACCGCCTTAAGCGGCTGCTTGAATTAGGCGCTCCGGATGTCATCGTTAGAAATGAAAAACGTATGCTCCAGGAGGCGGTGGACTCCCTGATCGATAACTCCCAGCGCGGCAAGGCTCTCTCCCGCCGCGGGCGGAGGGAACTGAAGTCCCTCAGTGATATGCTGAAGGGCAAGAAGGGTCGTTTCCGACGCAACCTGCTTGGCAAGCGTGTTGATTATTCCGGACGTTCCGTAATCGTATCCGGCCCCAAGCTGGAAATGTCCCAGTGTGGATTGCCCAAGAAGATGGCCCTGGAGCTTTACCGCCCCTTTGTGATTTCCATCCTGGAGAAACGAGGTTTTGCGACCAATGTCAAAGGCGCCAAACGCTTAATTGAAAGGAACCGCCCGGAAGTATGGGAGGCACTTGATGAGGCTATCAAGAGCCGACCGGTGTTGCTTAACCGCGCTCCGACCCTGCACAGATTGGGCATCCAGGCATTCGAACCCCAGCTGATCGAAGGCAGCGCTATCCAGCTGCACCCGCTGGTAACCACGGCTTTCAACGCAGACTTTGATGGTGACCAGATGGCAGTTCATGTTCCGCTGTCCGCTAAAGCGGTTAAGGAAGCTCGTGAGTTGATGCTTTCCACCAAGAACCTGCTCAAGCCTGCCAATGGCGAGCCGATTATCGCCCCGTCTAAGGATATGGTGCTGGGTGTCTATTTCCTGACCAGGGAGGATGAACGTCCCTATCCAGGAGATGGCAGAATTTTCTCCACTATGGAAGAGGTGGAATTAGCCTATCAGCTGGACCAGGTGAAGGTGCCTACCAAAATCAAATTGCTGGCAGAAACCTGGTATGACGAAAATGGCGAGCGCATGGACTATCCTGAAGAGCGGGTGATCGATACCACAGTGGGACGGACGATATTTAACATGTCGCTGCCTTCTGAAGTCCAGTTCATGAATTGGACTCTGGTTAAAGGCGATGTTAAGGATTTGATCACAGAGATTTATGAATATTGCGACAATGATACTACCACCCAGGCGGCAGACAAAATCAAGGATTTGGGTTTTGAATTTGCAACCAAGTCAGGCTATTCGATTGCGGTAGGCGACTTGCAAATACCTCCTGAAAAAGAGGAGATTATCGCTGAGGCGCTTGAAAAGGTCAGCTTGGTTGAACGCAGCTTCCGCCGCGGTTTATTAACCGCCCAGGAACAGGATGACCGCGTGATCGATATCTGGCAAAAAACCACTTTGGACGTTGGTGATGCAGTCAGGGCCAACATGGATCCCCATGGAAATATGGCTGTCATGGCTGTCTCCGGCGCTACCAAAGGTGGTTTCGGCCCAGTTTCTCAGCTTGCTGGTATGCGAGGCTTGATGGCTGATCCTTCGGGTCAGATCATTCCTTTACCGATTCGCTCCAGTTTCCGAGAAGGCCTCACTGCCCTGGAATATTTTATTTCCAGCCATGGTGCTCGTAAAGGTCTGGCAGACACCGCACTTCGGACTGCTGACGCAGGCTACCTGACCAGGCGGCTTGTGGACGTGTCTCAGGATGCGATCATCAATGCTGAAGACTGTGGCACTGAAAACCACATCGTGCTGGAGCGTTCAGAAGACGTGGCCGGGCAAACCTTGCAGGACCGTGTTTTCAGCCGGGTCTTGGCTGACCATGTTGTTGATAATGAGACAGGTGAGATCCTGTGTGAAAAAGGCACCCTGGTAACCAGGGAAATTGCCCGGAAAATCCAGAGATCTAATGTGGAAAGCGTGCGGGTATATTCCCCGCTGACTTGTGAGCTTGAATATGGTCTATGTGCCAAATGCTATGGCCTGGATCTGGGGCGGGGCGAACCCGTCCAGCTGGGTGCGACTGTGGGTATTGTCGCTGCCCAGTCGATTGGTGAACCTGGAACCCAGCTAACTTTGAGGACTTTCCATACCGGTGGTGTTGCTGCGGCGAGCGATATCACGACCGGTTTACCCCGCGTTGAGGAGCTCTTTGAAGCCCGTAAAGCTCCGAAAGGCGAGGCTGTCCTGACTGAAATCGCCGGGAAGGTCAGTATCGAAAAATCTGATCGTTATAGCGATATGCGCGTGATCCGCGTTAGCCACAGTGAGATGGTCAGCGATAGCTATGAATTGGAAAAGTACTGGCGCCGGCGCGTGAATGACGAGGACAAGGTGGAGAAAGGCGATGTGATCGCCTCCCTGGATGCTGATAACAAGATTATTGCCCAGAACGGAGGCCGGGTCCGGATCGAGGGCCGCACGATTATTGTCTCCTATGAAGTTAAAGATGAAAAGTACTACGAAATACCCAGCAACGCCCGCCTGGCAGTGGAAGAAGGGGAGAGGGTAGAACCAGCTCAGAGGCTGACCGAAGGCTCATTGAATACTCATGATATCCTGCGGATCAGCGGCCGGGATGCCTGTCAGCGCTACATGCTTTCAGAAGTCCAGAAAGTGTACCGGTCCCAAGGGCAGAACATCCATGACAAACATTTTGAGATCGTTATCGCCAAGATGATGTCCCGGGTTAATGTTACTGATTCCGGTGACTCCGACACTCTGCCGCGGGAACTGACCAACCGGGTTGCTGTGATGAAGGAAAATGAACAGCTGCTTAAGGAGGGCAAGCGCCCGTTGAAATACTCAGAGGTGCTGTTGGGAATAACCAAGGCTGCGTTGAACACGGATTCATTCCTGTCCGCAGCTTCTTTCCAGCATACCATCAAGATCCTTACCCAAGCAGCGGTCAATCGCGACGAGGATCCGCTCTTTGGTCTCAAAGAAAATGTGATTATCGGCAAACTGATTCCTGCCGGTACGGGATTCCAGCGTGGCCCTTTTGCTCCGGAGCCGGAAGAGAGCGATGTTGATCCTGAAGCGGTCGAGGAGGAAAATGGGGAATCGTTAGCTGTCACTGAAGGGATCACCGAGGATACTGATACACAGGACCCGGAAGATGACGTTCAGAAAGAAGAATAAATCTTGGGGATCACCAGGTATAGAATACGGCTCCAATCAGGAGCCGTATTTTTTTAACACTAAGGGTATTGGACCCTTTGGACTAGATCCCGCTGGATCTGCTGAATTCCAGATCATACCCCCCTGGAATTTCGCGTTGCAGGATCACCTTATGGTGGAAGTTCAAAGGGCGGTTGGATTTTCATGTTATAATGCTCATCGGTTAAATTCCAGTTTGAGATTATATGTTGATAGATTACGGAATACGGATCGTGGAGCAGGAACCGCAATACCCGTATTCCGTGTTGTGTTGTTATTGGAGGAATAATGGAGTTTGGTCTGGTCCGTCCGATAGATATTGAAGATGAAATGCAGCATTCCTATCTTGATTACGCCATGAGCGTGATTGTGTCCAGGGCGCTGCCCGATGCCCGGGACGGGTTAAAACCCGTGCACCGCCGAATCCTGTATGCCATGCATGATATGAAAATGGGGCCGGATTCGACCTATAAGAAATCCGCCCGCATTGTTGGCGAGGTGCTCGGAAAATATCATCCCCATGGCGATATGGCAGTGTATGAGTCCATGGCACGGATGGCCCAGGATTTTTCCATGCGCTATCCCTTGGTAGACGGGCAGGGGAATTACGGTTCGATAGATGGAGATTCCCCGGCGGCTATGCGGTACACAGAAGCCCGTATGGCCCCTCCCGCCATTCTTATGCTGCAGGACCTGGAAAAAGATACGGTCGAATTTCGGGATAATTTTGATGGAACCTTGCAGGAGCCTGACGTGCTTCCGGCCTCCTTCCCTAATTTACTGGTGAACGGGGTCACCGGGATCGCAGTGGGTATGTCCACCAGCATACCGCCCCATAATCTTGGGGAGGTGGTTGATGCCCTGGATTACATGCTCCAAAACTGGAAATCCATGGACAAGATCACTGTTGAAGAGCTGACCCAATTTATCAAGGGACCGGATTTTCCAACCGGGGGCGTGATTATCGAAGACAAACGTCGGAGCGGATTGAAGAGTGCCTATGGGGGAGGGCGGGGCAAGATCAGGGTCCGCGCCAAAGCGATCGTGGAGGAAATGTCCCGAGGACGAAACCGGATTGTCATCACCGAAATACCCTATATGACCAAAAAGGTCACCGTGCTGGAGAGGATTGCCAAACTGGTCAGGGATGAGGAGATAGAAGGGATTGCGGATCTGCGGGATGAATCAGACCGTCAGGGGATGCGGATTGTGATCGAGTTGATGAAATCCGCCCAGCCTGAAGAGGTGCTGGAAACCCTCTTCAAACGTACCACCCTGGAAAACACATTCAGCATAATCATCCTGGCCCTGGTTGATGGGGAGCCCAAGTTACTGAACCTGAAAGGTGCCCTGCTGGTCTACCTGGCGCATCGCCTGGAGATTGTGAAACGACGCAGCAAGTACGAGCTGGAAAACGCAAAGGCCAGGGAACATGTTCTGGCTGGATTAACTACCGCGCTGGATAATCTGGATGCCATCATTGATACCATCCGGAAATCACGCTCTGCGCAAACTGCCCGGAACAACTTAATGAAAGGATTTTCCCTGACTGAAATTCAGGCCCAGGCAATCCTCGACATGCCCCTGCGGCGATTGGCAGGCTTGGAACGCAAGAAGGTAGAAGAAGAGTACAAGCAGGTTAAAAAGAAAATTAAAGACCTTTCCGCTTTGCTGAAATCGCCCAAAAAGATGCGCGAGGTTGTAGCTGCTTCCCTTCTTGAGATCAGGGAACGGTTTGGGGATGCCCGCAGGACCCAGATAGCCATGGTGGAAGGCGGGCTGGATGCGGCCCCCATGATGTTAACCCAATTAACACCGTCCGAAAGCATCTGGGTGATGATCAATCGCGATGGTTTGATTTCCAGGACACCTGGTGATGACCCCCCTCGCCCGAGTGGCTGGGATGTGCCGAACTGGCTGGTGAGAACCAATACACGGGATACACTCTATCTGGTATCTGAAAACGGAGAGGCAGCAGCAATTCCTGCCCATACTGTGCCGGAAGCTGCCAAACCCAGCCAGGGCAGCCATTTTTCCACGCTAACCCCATTCCAGAAAGGAACAAAATTGGGTGCGGTGTTTGGTCTTCCTCCTAAAGAGGACCGGGACGAAAACTGGTATGTGGTCTCTATCACCGAACAGAGCATGCTCAAAAAGACTGAAATCAGTGAGCTCCCAGGCCCCTCTGCCCAGCTCTTTACCTTGGTTAAGGTAAACGAGGGTGATAAGCTGGTTTCCCTGCGCCTTAGTGATGGAAGTAAAGACATTTTCTTGGCCACGAGCCGGGGCATGGCAATTCGCTTTTCTGAAGAGGATGTTCGGCCTATGGGCTTGGTCGCGGCTGGCGTTAATGGCATGAAATTGGAAGCCGAAGATCGGATCATCGGAATGGAAACTCTGCCCCAAAAAGGAGAGCTCTTTTTCCTGACGGCTTCCGGGCGTGGGAAGAGAATCCAGCCGGATGATTTCCCAACTCAGGGGCGATACGGAAAAGGCGTGATTGCCTGGAAATTACCCGATGAGGACGATCTGGTCGGCATGGCAGCCGGCAAGGGAACCATGAGAGTTACCATTCACCTGCAAAATTATGCGCCAAAATCTGCCCGGCTGGATGAGGCTCCAATCCAATCCAGGGTTGCCCAGAAAGGCAAAGAGCTTGTTGAGATAAGGGAAGATGACAGGGTTAGTTTGATGACCATACCCTGGGAAGTGAACCGACCTGTTGTGAAGGGATGAGCGTCAGGATCATTCGTTGAGGGAAAAATTCGAAAAATGGTAGGCGATTTTCCCGTCCTTTAAGCCTAAAGTGTCGCTGCCATTCTGAACATCCCCCGCGGATGAACTGGCAGTCCAGCTGATCTGCCTGGTATTCCCGGTTCCACTGAAACCTGCCAGGGTAAACACGCTATCAGGCAGGATATCTCTAAACAGGGTGGTGAACCAGCTTTTAATAGCTTCGCTGCCCTGGACGGTGCGTTCGCTGGTGACATGCACTGCATCCTCCCGGTAGAGCCCCTGGATTTGGTTGACATCATGTGAGTTGAGGGCGGCGATAAAGATCTCGGCAATGTCTTTTTGGGTTGTCGTACCGCTGTCCCAATCAAAATCGCGGATGACTCGGTAATATTCATCCGGCAGATTGTTATGTAAATTTCCCCACTCCCAGAAATTGAATCCCGGCAGGTTGAGTTCTTTGGCACTTGTCATGAATTCCTTGACTTCATCCAGGGTTGGTGTCCAACCGTTTTTAGTGTAAGCTGACCCGGTGGGCAGGATGGGAGGGGTATATTTAAGATTCATATAATCAGCAATGCTTTTCTTAAGCTGTGCACCCGGGTTATGGGCGAAAACCCAGTAAACCTGGGGCATGTTCAGGTCACATTTTTTCAGAAATTGATTCCAGGGAAATGTCGGATGGTAGGATGGATACCTGTAAGAGCTCAATGCAATCGGGATGTCTTCAATCGCTGCGGTGAGTTGATCCATAAAGGTAGTGGCTGAAACGTATTTTCCCTTATAATGGCCTTCCGCATCGAGCACATAACCGTCGACGCCCAGTTCGCGAATGCGGCTGATGGCTTTAGAAGCTTCTTCCCAGGGCAGATCACCAAATAAATAATGCCACCCCCAGACCTGAATGCCTTCGCTTTTAAGAGCGGCGACCAGTGGTGGGACAAGGTCGATTTTCTTTTCCCAGTCGTAGTTGTAGCTGTAGATTCCGTTGGCGATTTTTATCAGCACATGGCTGTAATTTGCCCGAACGGCGCGCCTGGTTATCTCGCTAATACTCCCATTATGGCATTCTTGTATCTTCCAGATAAACATACCTTTTCCAGTTAACATAGTAAGTCCTCTTATTCTATTAACGGCCGGACAGTTCTCTTACCTGGATCTGGCGCAGCCCGGATCGATCGAAACAAATTTTCCCTCAGGGCGAATTCAGGGCAGCCTTTAAAATAACCCGGATAACCTCATAATTGGGGAGCAGTACCTGTGCTCCTGTAGGGCTGACCCAATGCGTGATTGAATTCTGATTGATAAAATACTGAGTGATGAGGGATTTATCGGATAATTTTGCCGCGGTTGGAATCAGGGATAAAACAGTTCCCAGGTCCAGATCCGTGGTCACATGCTTTGAATAGGTTTTGTATAATTGGGGAATCCTTGTCAGTGTCTTCAAGGCGAGCATACGGTCCAGAATAGCTTGCAGAACTAGCTGTTGACGGTAGTTGCGGTCGAAATCATTGGTCGTCTCGCGGGAACGTACATACCAGAGAGCTTCTCTTCCGTCCATGTGGCGAGTGCCTGGATAAACGCAGTGAGATTCTCCTCCGCCCCATTTGTCATCACAAACTGTGCGGGGAACGTTGAGGTAAAACCCGCCTATGTCATCTACAAAATATTCGAATGCCCAGAAGTTTACCATTATGTAGTAGTCAGGCCTGAAACCAAAATTATATGCCAGGGTTTCCTGGAGAACCTCAAAACCTCCATGGGGAAAAGCCGCATTGAGTCTCTGGTCTTTCCAGCCTGGAATATACACATACAAGTCACGGGGGAATGAGGTCACGTGGACCGTATTCTCCTTCGTGTTAATTGTCACCAATATCATTGTGTCCGTTCTGCCTGTGTAGGCACCTTCTCTCTGGTCGGATCCCAGAAGCATAATGTTTACCTGGTGTTCGGGCTCTTGGATCGGGTCCACGCCCTGCTCATGACTTATAGGTCTGATTATGATCGGCGTAGGTGTAGGTGTAGGAGTTGGCGTGGGATAATCCGTAGGCAGGTAGGTGGCTGTAGCGAGCAACGGTTGGAAGGCTGTTGCAGTTGGGGTAGACCCTGCAGGCGCTTTGATGACATTCTCCCTGAAAATCCTGCTCGGTGAGAGCGACGGCCCATTGCGCAACTTCAGGCCCAGGACGACTACAACCAGGATGAAAAATGTGATGATTAGTAGCAGGTAATGTTTTTTCTGCATCATGATTATCTTTCCAACTTAGCAATCAGGCCAGAATCCTCTGGTTCTGCACTTAACCTGATTATGACCCAATTTTCTATTGAGTCTTGACCAAGGGCGCAATAAGGCATGCGGAGCGACTTCTTGCTTGAAAGTCTCTTTGAAGATTGTAGCAAGAATAATGCCAGATAGGGTTGCCTATTCAATTCTGTTTTTAAAGGAAAGCAAGCAGCAAGCTGACGGTTGTTCCCGTCCCTGGAGTGCTTTCTACCCACATTCTTCCCCCTTCATTTTCCACCAGGTTTTTTGTGACGTACAGATTGGTCATGACTTGGCTGAGTTGGTCTTGCTGTTCTGTCGTCAGGTGATCGTTCAATATTCCAGCTATCTCATCAGGATAATACCCCGCGCCCTGGTCAGCGATCTTTATATGGGCAAAGCGCTGAGTACGGTCCTCCTCATAGATTTGGACCCGGATATTGATCTCGCCTTCCGATTCGTTTTCCATGACAGCATTGGAAACCAGGAATGAAAATATTTCCTGGAAAAGGGCATGGTTCATCTTCAATAGCGGTGGCTTCTCTGGTAGATCAAGCTGAGTGACCAGTTTCTTTTCATCAATTTCATGTTGCATACTATCCAGGCAGTATTGGATAGCCTCGATTATATCCGCTGGACGAGTGCTGTTTGGATCCAGTTCTTTTTCCGGATATTTCTCTGCGATCTCTGGAGCTGGTTCCATTTGTGGATCCAGCGTGACACTATCTTCACCGGGCTCACCGATTTCCTTTTCAATCACAGCGATGTATTTCCGCAGAGCTTCGATAGACTCTTTCTTGGACAGATTGGCCAGCATGGTCAGATGGCGCTGGAGAGAATTCGCCCAAATCATCAGATTGGAATATTTCGCCTGCAAGCTGTTCTGATCCAGCATGAGATGCTGGTGTTCCTTGGATAATACTGCCATGTCTTCCTTGAGCTGTTGTTTTTCCTGGCTCAGCGTTGTTAATTTGGAGGATAGATCTCGGATGGTGTCTTTCACACTATCGGATTCACCATTCTGGCTTACCAGGTGATGGCTGAAGGCTTCCTCAAATAACTTACAAAGCAGCTGAATATAATCCTGGTCTTCTTTGATCCAGGGGCGGTTGGAAAAGGGTGAAAATAGCACAACCCCAATGGTCTTGTTGGCGCCAGGCACGTACACCGGGGAGGCCAGTAAGTGCCCCGGTTTGCTTAGCTGGAGCATTTTTGATAGATGGGAAAGATCTCGTGAGGTGCTGCTGGCAGGGATGTGGAGCATCTTTCCGCGCTGGATGTAATTTGATATCAGGGGAATGCTTTTGCTGTCGAGGGTAATTGCTTGAAGGTTTTCTTCGCGAATCAGGTCGTAGCCCGCAATGATGCGGATTTTCCCGTGTTCATCCGGGGTGTCTATGACCAAAACCAAATCGGCAAGGATCAAATATGCTGTTGTCTGGGCGATTTTATAAAGAACCCCTGTGGAATCATTTTCATCAAACAGCCGGTATATGATTGTTAGCATATCCTGCTGGACACTGAAATGCCTGCGCTCCAGCGACTCATCCATTTCGCGATCCGCAGGGAGAGAATCTCCAATTGGGAAGCGGTCGCCCAGAACCAGCAGCAAAGGGTAAGCGACAAGCTGGGCCAGGTGATAGGATTCCAGAGCATCGCTCAGGAGGGAAAGCACAGACCCGATGCCCAGGATTCCCAGCATAAACAGCCCGTAGTGCCAGTAATTGGGTTTCCGAATGAGGGTCAGGCCGCAGCCGATAACGACCAGAGTGATCGATAATCCTTGCCAGAAAGAGGTCGAGCCGAAAATGCCCTCCAGCAGAGCAGGGAAAAGGCTCAACTGCAGGGCAACCAGAGCTAAAGTCAGGCCGGTCAGGGCGAATACCACCAGATCGATAATCCGGCTTCGTTCGGGGAAATTCCACATCCAGGATATGAGGAGGATTCCTATCAGCGAAGCTGCCTGGTCCAGGGTCAATAATGCGGCAGAGAATTGGGGGTCAATCCGCCAGCTGATGTAAGTTATCAGAAAAACCGCCAGCCGCAGAATGAATAATCCCAATAAACCTTGCAGCATGCGGTAGCCCTGCGTGAATCTGCCCCGCCGCCACATGATAAAAATCTTTACCAGTGCTGCGGCGCAGATCAGAAGGATCATTAAAGAATACCCCAGGAAGAAGAGGGGCAGGTTCTCTGGATTGGGATCGGGTTGTAAGTAGTTCATAGACCACACCTTCCTGAATTATAGCATGGGTTTCAGATTGATAGTGGCTCCAGAAAATCTGGCCAGACATATTTTTTTGAGCTTTCGAAACAGCTTAATTTCGGAAGGTTGACAAATTATGAAGTCAGGGTAAAATTGCACCTGCAGGAACTGAATAGCCGAAGTGGCGGAACAGGCAGACGCGCTACGTTCAGGGCGTAGTGGGCTTTACGCCCATGTGGGTTCGACTCCCACCTTCGGCACAGGAACAGTCTCTAACAGTGGTTAGGGACTTTTTTTGTCGAAAAGCCGGGAACTGGCACAATCCTGCCTTGGCAATAAACTTGCATAAGATTGTATTGTTGCGGTGCCTGATATTGTGCGTTAAGATTATGTTATGGATTATAAACGGGGAAAAACGATTTTTCTGGTGGGTTTTCTGGCCCTTATTGTGGTCTGGATGGTGGTCTTTGTTGGCAGGATCGCTGATTATAAACGCCTGTCTCAAGAATATGAGGATGCGCAATTGACAATCGCTGCCCTGGCGGCTACTACCAATGCCCTGGAAACGGAAGTGGTTAGGGCTGGATCCGATGAGGCCGTGATTGAGTGGGCCTATGAACAACGGAAATGGATCCGGGAAGGGGATCAACGGATCGCAGTGATCCCAGTGGAAGGCACACCCGAGTCTTCTCTTGTCATTTATACTCCTACGCCAGAGCCCCAAAACTTATTCAAGATCTGGTGGGAGCTGTTTTTTAACACTAAACCTTGACCAGCTTAACCCCCCGTGCTATAATCTGCAATCCATAATCAACGCGGGGTAGAGCAGTGGCAGCTCGTCGGGCTCATAACCCGGAGGTCCCAGGTTCGAATCCTGGCCCCGCTACTCAACAAGGCGCTCCCCGGAGCGTCTTTTACCTAAAAAGAGGTGGAAAATACGGTTCGTCCCTCCGCCTTGGCGTCGGGATA